>Ga0182008_10001707_pt1 | contig 14407 bp, 14 predicted proteins | sample Sormic07211129_1_FD_120482 | JGI IMG/M metagenome (GOLD analysis project Ga0182008, IMG submission 120482) | Rhizosphere microbial communities from Sorghum bicolor, Mead, Nebraska, USA - 072115-129_1 metaG | ecosystem: Host-associated > Plants > Roots > Rhizosphere | place: USA: Nebraska...
CACAACGTACTTCAGCGTCACGACGAACATCAGCCCCCAGAAGATCAGCGACAGGAGCCCGAGGACCGAGTCGGGCGTGAACGGCACGCCGTGTTCCGGGTTCAGCGTCTCCTTGAAGGCATAGAGCGGCGAGGTCCCGATGTCGCCGAATACCACGCCGAGCGCGGCGACCATGACGAGCGGCAGCCGCGGCCGATGCAGCGCAGGGTGGGAAAGATTCGTCTGCGGCGTCGAGGTGGGCATGGTGGGTGGTCCGTGGCGGCTCCGATCGTAGCGTGCGGGACAATCGACTGCGTGTCATCCCTCTCCCCTCCCCCGCTCGCAGCCGCGCCCACGCACTACGAGAACTTCCCCGTCGCCTCGTGGCTGTGCCCGCCGCGGCTTCGCCCGCCGATCGCGGCCATCTACGCTTTCGCCCGAACCGCGGACGACATCGCCGACGAAGGCGATGCCGGTCCGGCCGAACGGCTGGAGGCCCTGCGCGACTTCCGTGCCGACCTCGCCGCCGCCGCAGGAGGCAGGGCGCCCGCCAGCCGCTGGCCCGAGGTGTTCGGGCCGCTGGCCTTTTCGATGCGCGAATTCGCGCTGCCCGAGAAGCTGTTGGCGGATCTGCTGTCGGCCTTCGTGCAGGACATCGAGAAAACCCGCGATCGCGCCGGCTATGCCGACCGGGCAGAGCTGCTGGACTACTGCCGCCGCTCGGCCAACCCGATCGGGCGCCTGCTGCTGCACCTGTACGGCGTCACCGACGCGCGCTCGCTGGCGCAGAGCGACGCCGTCTGCAGCGCGCTGCAGCTGATCAACTTCTGGCAGGACCTGAGCGTCGACCTGCCGCGCGGGCGCCGCTACCTGCCGCGCGAGGACTGTCGCGTACATGGCCTCGCCGAAGGCGATTTCGACCGCTTCGCGCCGCTGGCGACCACCGCGCCGCCGTCCGCCGCCATTGCGCTGGTGGCGAGCGAAGTGGCGTGGGCCCGCGGGCTGATGCAGGAAGGCGCACCGCTGGTGCACCGGCTGCCCGGGCGTGCCGGCTGGGAACTGCGCTTCGTGGTCCAGGGCGGCAGCCGGATCCTCGACAAGATCGAGGCCCAGGGCTGCGACAGCTTCTCGGCCCGCCCGACCCTCGGGCGCGGCGATGCGGCGCTGCTGGCCTGGCGGGCCATGCGGATGCGGAGACAATCGGCCGCATGAAGAGTCCCGCACGATGACCCCCGAGCAGTACGTCCAGGACAAGGCCGCTGCGTCGGGCAGCAGCTTTTACTACGCTTTCCTGTTTCTCCCGAAACCGCGCCGCGCGGCGATCACGGCTTTCTATGCCTTCTGCCGCGAGGTCGACGACGTGGTCGACGAAGTCAGCGACCCCGGCGTCGCGGCGACCAAGCTCGCCTGGTGGCGCAGCGAGGTCGCGCAGTCCTTCGCCGGCCAGCCGCACCACCCGGTCATGCAGGCCCTGATGCCGCACGCGGCCGCCTACGGCATCGAGGAGCGGCAGTTGCAGCAGGTGATCGAGGGTTGCCAGATGGACCTCGACCAGACGCGCTACCTCGACTTCCCGGCGCTGCGCCGCTATTGCCACCTGGTGGCGGGCGTGGTGGGCGAAGGCGCGGCACGCATCTTCGGCCAGACCGATTCGAAGACCACCGAGTACGCGCACAAGCTGGGCCTGGCGCTGCAGCTGACCAACATCATCCGCGACGTCGGCGAAGATGCCCTGCGGGGCCGCATCTACCTGCCGGTCAACGAACTGCAGCAGTTCGACGTCAAGGCCCACGAGATCCTGAACCGGGTCCATTCCGAGCGCTTCGTGGCGCTCATGAAGTTCCAGGCCGGGCGGGCGCTGGAGGCCTATGACGAGGCCCTCGCGCTGCTGCCCGCGGCCGACCGGCGGACCCAGAAGCCCGGACTGATGATGGCCAGCATCTATCGCACGCTGCTCGAGGAGATCGCGCGCGACGACTTCAAGGTGCTCGACCAGCGCGTGAGCCTGACGCCGGTTCGCAAGCTGTGGCTGGCGTGGCGTGTCCAGGCACTCGGGAAGCTCTGACTTGAGCACTGTTGCGGTCGTCGGTGGCGGCTGGGCCGGCATGGCCTGCGCGGTCGAGGCGGTGCGGGCCGGGCATGCGGTCACGGTCTTCGAGGCCGCGCGGCAATGGGGTGGGCGGGCGCGGGCGCTGTCGGCGACGCTGCCCGACGGAAGCCCGCTCCTGCTCGACAACGGGCAGCACATCCTGATCGGCGCCTACACCGAGACCCTGGCGCTGATGGCGCGGGTGGGCGTCGATGCCGGTGCGGCCCTCCAGCGCATTCCGCTGGTGCTGCGCTTTCCGGACGGCGGCGGACTGTCGCTGCCGCAGCTGCCGCACTGGCTCGACCGGGCGACGCGCCGGTTGGCACCACTCGACGTGCTGGCCGGGGTGCTGGCGGCGCGCGGCTGGTCGTGGCGGGACAAGCTGTCGCTGCTGCAGACGTCGACACGTTGGCAGCGGCAAGGCTTCGCCTGCGCCGACACGGCCACGGTGGCCGACCTGTGCGGCACCCTGACGCCGCGCGTGCAGGCCGAGCTCACCGAGCCGCTGTGCCTGTCGGCCTTGAACACGCCGCCGGCCGAAGCCAGCGGCCAGGTGTTCCTGCGGGTACTGGCCGATGCGCTGTTCAAGACGCCCGGCGGATCGCAGCTGCTGCTGCCGCGGGTCGACCTCGGTGCGCTGTTCCCCGACGCGGCCGATCGATGGCTGCGGCAGCACGGCGCCCGGACCGAAACGGGCCGCCGGGTGCGCACGCTGGCGCGCCATGGCGCCGGTTGGCAGGTCGACGGCGAGCCCTTCGATCGGGTGGTGCTGGCCTGCCCGCCCTGGGAAGCGGCACGGCTGGCGGCCGACGCGGCGCCGCACTGGGCGGCCGCGGCCGAGGCGCTGGCGCACGAAGCCATCGCCACCGTCTACCTGCATGGCGACGCCGTGCTGCCGGCACCGATGCTCGCACTGCGCAGCCGGGACGACGCGCCGGCGCAGTTCGTCTTCGATCGCGGCCAGCTCGGCGGTCCGCGTGGCCTGCTGGCCTGCGTGATCAGTGCCAGCGGAGACGACCGCGAACAGTTGCAGCGCCAGGTGCTGGCACAGGCCCGGGAGCAACTCGGCCAGCCCGACCTGCGGGCGGTGCTGACGGTGGTCGAGCGGCGCGCCACCTTCGCCTGCGTGCCCAGGCTGGTTCGCCCGCGGCAGGCGGTGGCGCCGGGCCTGCTGGCCTGCGGCGACTATGTGGATGGCGCCTATCCGGCCACGCTCGAAGGCGCGGTGCGCAGCGCCATCGACGCTTCGCGCGCGCTCGCCTAAGCCCGCCCCGCCGGCTTGCCGGCACCCGCCCAATCGGCGTGGAAGCCCGCGGACGGCGCCTTCATCATGGCCTCGAGCGGATCGCCGACCCGCGGCGAGGGCGTCGGTCGAATCACCGGCGCCGGCTCCGGCCAGACCGGGGCCACGTGAAGCCGCGACTCCGATTCGAGCGCGATGCCGTGCTTTTCCATCAGCCGATACAGGGTCATGCGCGAGACCCCGAGTTCGCGCGCGGCATGCGTGATGTTGCGTCCCACCCGCGTCAGGGTCAGGCAGATCACGTCACGCTCGGCCGCCGTGCGCGCCAAGTCCAGCCCCATGCCGGCCACGTTCTCGACTGCCTGCAGGCCCAGGTCGGTGGGCCCGATCAGGCGCCGGTCGGTCATGACGACCGCGCGCTGGACGCGGTTGAACAGCTCGCGCACGTTGCCGGGCCAGGCGTGGGCGAGCATCGCGGCCAGCGCCTGGCGGCTGAATCCGCGCACCCGCGTGCGGCTCTTGGCGACGCAGCGCTGGAAGAAATACTCGGCCAGGATCGGCACGTCCTCCATCCGCCGGCGCAGCGGCGCGACGTCGATCGACAGCACGTTCAGCCGATAGAACAGGTCTTCCCGGAACTGCCCGACAGCAACCGCCTCGGCCAGGTCCACATGGGATGCCGCCACCACCCGCACATCGACATGGATGTTGCGCACGCCGCCCACGCGGCTGATCGTCTTTTCCTGCAGGAAGCGCAGCAGGTTGGTCTGCAGTTCGATCGGCAGGTCGCCGATCTCGTCGAGGAAGATGGTGCCGCCGCTGGCTGCTTCGATCAGCCCTCGGCGTTCGGACGATGCGCCGGTGAAGGCGCCGCGCTCGTGGCCGAACAGTTCGGACTGGATCAGCGACGGCGATATCGCGCCGCAATTGACGGCCACGAAGGACCCCGCCGAGCGGTGCGAGCACTGATGGATCGCGCGCGCCGCCAGTTCCTTGCCGCTGCCGCTCTCGCCTCCGATCAGCACCGGCGCCTCGGTCGCGGCGACCTTGCGGATCTGGTCGCGCAAGCGGGTGATCGCGGGCCCCTGGCCGACCATGCCGAGCGCATCCACCGCATGCCGGCGGGCCGCGTCGTGGCGCTGCCGCAGGATGGCGCGCTGGGTTGCGTGGCCGAGCACCAGTTCCAGCTCGTCCAGGTGGAAGGGCATCAGCAGGTGATCGAAGAAGCTCCCCAGGACGAGGTCGCGGAAGGCCGGTGACTCCAGCGCCTGGGGCTCGCACACCGCCACCCACTCGCTGCCGCCCGAGGCGCCGATGCAGGCCTCGACCGCCGTCTCGGGCACGCTCGACTCGGCGCCAACCACCAACAGGCCGAGCATGAAGCTGCGGTGCGCCTGCAGGCGGCCGGCGGCGGCCAGGTCGTTCGCCTGGGCCAGGTCCCAGCCGCGCCCGAGCAGCTGCTCGGCCACCCGCATCGAATGGCCGCCTAGCGTCACGCAAAGAATGCTGCCTGGTTGCTGCATGGTGACCAATCCCAGCCGCGGCTAGAACGACATCGGCACCCGGACTGTCATCTGGAGATCGGGCGTGTCGCGCGTCAGCCCCGCGCCCACGGTCACGTTCAAGGTGGTCTTGGGGCTGTAGCGGTACGAGTAGCCCAGCAGCAGCGAAGCCAGTTGCGTGCGCACCGAGCCGATCACGCGCTGGCCGTTCTGCTCGGTAGGCCCGATCGAATACAGCTCCATGCCGAGGCTGAAGGACGAACGGTCATTGATGGACAGGCCCATGCCGAAGTTCAGGCCCCATACGTTGCCGGGCTTGACGTCGCCGATGAACTCGCGCTCGCCGTTGAGCACCAGCCGGCTGATGCCGCTGCGGGGAAAGTTGTAGGTGAAGTTGAGACCGCCGAAGAACACCGCGGGGTCCGAAGGCAGCAGCCAGGTGACGCCCGGCTGCAGCGAATAGAAGCCCGAGCCGGTGGCCAGGTCGAGCGGCAGGCCGGTGCCGGTGGTGTTGCCGATGCAGCGCGTCACGCAGTCGGTGACCACCTCGAACGGGTCCGTGCCGGTGCGCGACTTGAAGCGCAAGCCGCCGATCACGTAAGGCATGCCGTCCTTGCCGTCGGTGATCTGGTAGCGGGCCGCGAATTCGGCATCGCCGATCCCTCTGCCCGTGGTGTTGAAGACGTTGTCGAACGCCGAACCAGTGAAGATCTCGCGGCTGATCGTGTCGTCCGAACGCGAGACGTAGGGCAGCTTGGCTTCGAACTCGAGCCGGTTGGTGGCGCCCCAGCGGCCGGTCAGGGTGCCGATGAAGGTGTTGCGCTTGAACTCGCGCACGTCGATCAGCCCGATCAGCAGGGCCGGGATCACCGTGTAGCCCACCAGCGCGGCGCGGTTGCTGGACGAGTAGCCGTAGAAGAGCGAAGGCTCGAAGACGAACTTGCCCTTGGGCGTGAGGACGCCGGGTTCGTCGAACAGCTGCGCATACTGCGGCGGCTGCGGCGTCTCGTCGCTGGGCGCGACGCCGACCTGCACCGGCCTCGCGCCGGCATCGGCCGCCTCGCCCTCCGGGGCCGGCTTGCGGGTCGCGGTCCGGGTCGCATCGGGCGCCGGCGCGCCGCGCGCCTCCTGCGTCTCGAGGCGCTGCTGCAGTTCGCGGTAGCGGGCCTCCTGCTGGTCGGCCTGCTCCTTCAGTGCATCGATCTGCCGGCCCTGGTCCTTCACCTGCTGCTGCAGCGCCTCCAGGCGCTTGGCTGCATTGCGCGTCGAGGAAGCACCCTGGCTCTGAGCAAGGGCACCCGACCATGCCAGTGACGAACAGGCCAGCAATGCCAGCGCCCTGTGCGGACCGAAGGTCTCCATGGTGTCCCTCTCTTGCTTCTTGGTACGAGCGTTTTCGCGTGCCAGCCTAATCGTAAAGAACAAGTGCACCAAGCTACAAGTTGCAAACAAAGGTAAGCAATTTGTAGCGAATTCAGTGGCTGTCTCAGATTTGTTGCACTTCGATCCGGACGACTGCCGGCGGCTTCGCGGCGCGCGGCGCCAAGCCTGGCCTCGCAGCCAAAGGAGTGGCGCCCGAGCAAGGCCTAGCTTCGACGCGATCGACTGTCACACCCACGTGACGAAAAGCACGCCGGCATAAGGCTGGAGCCGGTCCGGGGGGTGTCGGACCCTTCGGCGCACCGCCGTGCCGCTACATCGAACGGCCGTCAAGGGAGTGTGACAGAGCGAGTGCCGAATCCCTCCCTGGCGCCCGCTCCGCGCGGCGTCGATCGAAGGCTCCGGACGGTCGTGAAGCAGCCTTCGCCTCTGAGCGCGAGGGCCGGCGAAACAAGCCGTAAGTTGCTGGCACCGAAGTTGCACATGGCCTCTCGATTTGCGGCGACGCACGTCAATACCAAGCTTGTTCAACTTTCTGGAGGGTTCATGAAAAAGACACTTCTGGCTTCGGCCATTGCCCTTGCCTTCGGGTTCAGTGGTTCGGTGTTTGCAAATGACACGGATCAGGATCAACGGACGACGACGGGCAGCAACACCGCCACCAGCACGAGTACCAGTACGAGCACCAGCACCCGCACGAGCTCGAGTACGAGGAATAGCACAAGTACCAACAGGGAGTCGGGTGCTGCCGACGCGAGTGCCGAACGTTCTGCCGCCATCAACAACGGGTCCACCGGAAACTTCACCAACGCCTTCAATACGGCCAAGGCAACAGCCGTGAGCAAGCTCGAAGGCTATGTGTCTGGCAACAGCGTGTCCAACATCGGCAACTACGCCACCAACAATGGCTCTGTCGCGGGCGGCAACGGCTATGGCGGACGTGGCGGCACGGGCAAGGGCGGCGCAGCCTATGGCACGGGCACGGGCGGCAACGGTGCCACGGGCACCGGTGCGGTCGGCGCGGTGGGTGGCAGCGCATCCAACGGCGCCATCCAGCATGGCAGCGCCACGATTGGCGATTCCACGGCAGGTGACGGCGGCAACGGCCTCGGCGGCATCGCCGCAGGCCTGACCGGCAGCGGACGCGCCTCCTCCAGTGGCGGCGACGGCGGACGCGGCGGCGCGAGCGGTGACAGCGGACGCGGCGGAAGCAGCGGCAGCCTGTCCGCTGCGCTCGGCGGCAGGACCGGCGGTGGCGGCGGCGGCGGAAGCACCGGCAACACCTCGGGCGGCTCGGGTGGTTCGGGCGGTGATGGCGGCGGCCTGGGTGCAGGCGGCGCGGGCGGTGCGGGCGGTGCAGGCGGCACCAGCGGCACGGCAGGCGCAGGTGGCGCGAGCGGCGCGGGCGGAGCCGGCACATCGACCAGCACGGCAGGCGCAGGCGGCGCGAGCGGCGCCACGGGCGGCGGCGGAGCGGGTGGAGCAGGCGGAGCGAGCGGCACTGCCACCAGCACCGCGACCGGCACCCAGACCGGCGGCGCGGGCACGGGCGGCGCAGGCGGCTCGAGCACGGTCGGCAGCGCCACCAACGGCAGCGCCAGCAACGGCAACAACACCGCAGGCGCCGGCGGCGCGGGCGGTAGCGGCACGGGCGGCGCAGGCGGTGCGGGCAACGGCGGAACCAATACCGGCAACGGCGGAACCGGCGGCACCGGCAACGGTGGCACGGGCGGCGCAGGCGGCACGGCAACCGTGAATGCCGGCACGTTCAACATGTCCAACACCATGACCAGCGTCGGCCAGACGGCGGCGGGCATCATGGTCGCGAACCAGAACAGCGGCATCGCGGCGATGGTTCAGCAAAGCGTGAACGTGCAGGCCAACCTGTCCGTGGGACGTTGATCGAAGCCTGAGACCGATCATCGCCGTGCGACCCGGGTCACCGGGGCGCACGGCGAAGATCGGCTCGCCCCACACCGCAGGCCGAAGGGAGACGCCATGACATCCATCACCCGCCTCGGGCCCATTTGCGCGGCCCTCGGGATCCTGCTGCCGGCGACAGTGGCAGCGCAGACCCTGCGCGACGCGCCCGGCTCCGAAGCCCGGCCGATCGCCTTTGTCGCGCAGCCGGTCGACGCGGCCACCTTGGCCAACACGCGCGGCGGCGCCGAAGTCGTGAGCAACGAGATGACCCTGCGCGGCGTCACGGCCAACAACTCGGCACGCAACGTCACGACGGGCGACAACACGATCAGCGCCGGATCGTTCGCCAACATGAGCGGGCTGCCGACGGTGATCCAGAACAGCGGCGCGAACGTGCTGATACAGAACGCGACGATCCTCAATCTGCAGATGAACTGAGAGGCAGGCACCATGCGCCGCCTCCTCCTATGCGTCGCGCTGCTGGCGACGGCCGAACTGGCCGCCGCCGACGGCGCGTACATGCCGTCGATCGCCATGGGCGACGTCGTGATTCCCCTGACCAGCCTGAAGCAGTCCCGCACCGGGCGCACGCTGATCCAGAAGTACGACTTCAGCTGCGGCTCGGCGGCCCTGGCCACGCTGCTCACCCATCACTACGGTTTTCCGGTGACCGAAGAGACCGTGTTCGAACAGATGTACGAGCATGGCGACCAGAAGAAGATCCACACCGAGGGCTTCTCGCTGCTCGACATGAAGCGCTACCTGGAGGCGCAAGGCTTCGAGGCCGACGGCTTCGAGCAGCCGCTGGAAAAGCTCAACGAGGCCCGCGTGCCCGCCATCGTGCTGATCAACTCCGACGGCTACCACCACTTCGTGGTCGTCAAGGGCGTGCAGGCAGACCGTGTGCTGGTCGGCGATCCGGCCCTGGGGACGCGCGCCATGTCGCGCCAGGCCTTCGACAAGGTCTGGCAGAACGGCCTGCTGTTCGTCATCCACAACCGCATGGAATCGGCCCGCTTCAACGTCGCCGCCGACTGGCGCGCGGCGCCGCGGGCACCGGTGGGAACGGGGCTTGCCCGCAACGGCATGACCGACATCTCGCTGCCGAAGCTCGGGCCCGGAGACTTCTGATGCGCCGCGCCCGTGCCCTGTCGATGATGCGCGCGATGCTCGGCCTTGCAGTGCTCGCGGGCACCTGCGGCGCCTGGGCCGATGGCCTGGCCGACCCGGTGCAGCGGCACAACGAGACCTGGATGGCGGTGGGCGACGACACCCTCGACAGCCTGCGCGGCGGCTTCGACACCGGCAACGGACTGATGGTGACTTTCGGCATCTCGCGCGCCACCTATGTCAACGGGGACCTGGTGACGCAGACCACCCTCAACTTCGGGCAGCTGAACAACCTGAGCGCGGCCCAGGCGGCGCAGCTCAGCAAGCAGATGGCGGCCATCAACCTGATCCAGATCGGCCCCGGGAACAGCTTCCTGCCCCAACAGGCGGGGACCTCGGGCACCGTCATCCAGAACACGCTGGACAACCAGCACATCGTGAACCAGACCGTGATCGATGCCAGCAGCAACGCGCTGGGCATGATCAAGAACCACAACACCCTGGCCCCCGTGAGCGACGGCCTGATGCGCGCGATCACCGGGCCGCGCTGAAACGCAGAGGATCAGTTCAATCGCGGGCCGTGTCCAGGGCCATGCACAGCGCGTGCAGGTTCGGCACGATCAGCTGCGGCCGCGCGCCGTGCTCCCAGGGCCGCTCCTCGCGCACCAGCCAGGCGGCCTGCATGCCGGCATCGAGCGCGCCCACCACATCGAGCGCCGCATCGTCGCCGACATGCAGCACGTCCTTGGGCAGCAGCCCGACCGAGGCCGCGGCGGCGCGGAAGATCGGCGCGTGCGGCTTGCCGCTGCCGAAATCGCGCGCATTGAAAGCGGTGCGGAACCAGCGCCCGACGCCGGTCCGGTGGATGTCGGCGTTGCCGTTGGAGACCGCCACCAGCGGATAGCGTTCGCTGAGCCACTTGAGCGCCGGCAGTGCGTCGTCATAGAGGGTGACGCGCTGTCGCTCTTCGAAGAAGACATCGAAAGCCGGCTCGGCCAGCGCCGGGTCTTCGCCGGCGCGCCGCAGCGCGCCGCGGATCGACTCGCGGCGCAGCGCGCTCAGGTCATGCGCAAGGTCGGAGCGCTCCTTGGCGGCCGCCTCGCGCAGCTCGCGCAGGATGCCGGGCGTCACCAGCAGGTCGGCGGTCCTGGGCGCCTCGCGCAGCAGCCAGTCGTGCAGCACGCGCTCGGCGCGCTCGATGGTGGGCCAGATCGGCCACAGCGTGTCGTCGAGGTCGAGCGAGATCGCGGCGATGCGCTTGACGTCGAGCGCGAGTGAATCGGGGGTCGCAAAAGCCATGACCGAGAATATCGCATGCCCTTCAGAGACGAACCGCCCGCCGCCCCCAAGACCCCGGAGCGCACCGCGGTGCTCTGGTGCAACCTCGGCTCGCCCGACGAGCCCACCGCCCGGGCCGTGCGGCCGTACCTCGCTGACTTCCTCGGCGATCCGCGCGTGGTCGAGATTCCACGCCTGCTGTGGGCGCTGATCCTGCACGGCATCATCCTGCGGACCCGGCCGGCCAAGTCGGCCGCCAAGTACGCCAGCATCTGGACGCCCGAGGGATCGCCGCTCAAGGTCTTTACCCGCAAGCAGGCCGTGCTGCTGGCCGGCTGGCTCGGGGAGCGCGGCCATCGCCTGACGGTGCTCGATGCCATGCGCTACGGCCAGCCCTCGATCGCGGCGCGGCTGGACGAACTCAAGGCCGAGGGCGCGACCCGGGTGCTGGTGCTGCAGGCCTACCCCCAGTACTCCGCCACCACCACCGCCAGCGTGATCGATGCGGTCAACGCATGGAGCGCACGGGTGCGCCGGCTGCCGGAGCTGCGCTTCGTCAACGACTACCACGACGACCCGCTCTACATCGACGCGCTGGCGCAGAGCGTGCAGCGGCACTGGCAGCGCAACGGCCGCGGCGAGCTGCTCGTGATGAGCTTCCATGGGATTCCCGAGCGCAACATCCGGCTCGGTGATCCGTACCAGGCGCAATGCCTCGCGACGGCGCGCCTGCTGGCCGAGCGGCTCGCGCTCGCGCCGGCCCAGTACCGCGTGACTTTCCAGTCGCGCTTCGGCCGCGCGAAGTGGCTCGAGCCCTACACCGAGCCCACGCTGCGCGAACTCGGCGCAGCGGGGGTTTCAAGGGTCGACGTGATGTGCCCGGGCTTTCCGGCCGACTGCCTGGAGACCCTGGAAGAGATCGCGATGGAAGGCCGCGAAGCCTTCGTGGCGTCGGGCGGCAAGGAGTTCAACTACATCCCCTGCCTCAACGACAGCCCGGCATGGATCACCGCGCTCAGCGGCATCGCCGAGCGCCATCTGGCGGGCTGGCCGACGCGGCCCTGACCTGGGCCTACGCGGGCGACGGATCATTGTCCCCAGAACAGGTCTTCCTGATTCTGGTCACTGGAGAACAGCCGGACTTCCACGATCTTGCCGCCCTCGATCCGGATCAAGTCGACGCCCGGCTGCTTGAGCTCGATGCCATTCGCCTGGCCGGCAAACTCCAGCGTGACGGCCACCCAGTCGCCATTGGCCATGTGGTGGTCGGCGCGGGTGATCGCGAAGGTTCCCCTGGAAACTTCCATCATCTTGCCGAGCAGGGCGCCGACCGCAGCCATGCCCCGATGCGTGCCCGAGAACTGGTTGCTGCCCGGCTGGTGCCAGACCACGTCAGGCGAAATGAGGCTGCCCAGCGTGGCTTGGTCGCCCGTCTGCACGGCCTTGATGTAGGACTTGGTGATGTCGATGTTGTTCATGATGCGCTCCCGTGTTGATGCGGTTGTGGATATCGGTTGTCAATGTTGGTTATTTTTAGACAAAATAGGCCCAATTGAACGGTTCGTTCTGGACAATGAGTGATACTTTCAAGACACCAAGTGCAAGAAGAGGGCCCTACGCTTCACTGAAACCGGCTCGGTCCACGCCGGGTGGCTCGAAGGCGAACGGCGTTATCCAGCGACTGGGCTATCGCCCGCGGGCACCCTACCCGCTCGATCTCGAAATCTTCACCGTCGCCGACTTGAGGCACCGGGGTCAGGAGAAGGTGCGAACGACGCATCGGTACGAGTTCCACACTTTGGTCTGCGTCACGCGCGGCGACTGCACGCAGATGGTCGACTTCAGGTCGCTCACCTGCCAGCCGGGGTCGCTGCTCGTATTGCGGCCAGGGCAAGCGCACAACTACGGAGATGACCAGGACTGGGATGGCTGGAACGTTCTGTTCCGTCCGGAATTCGTCTTGCCGGTTTCAAGGACGCCCGGCGACCCCAGGCTCGCGGTGGACCTGGAGAGATTGCCGGAACATCTGCTCCTGAACATCGATGAACTGCAAAAGGTGACGGACGCGATCCAGCGGATGCGCGACGACACGCTGATCGACGCGCCACTGGAAGACGTGCATGCCCTGTTGCGCCACCAGCTGCATGCGCTCCTGACGCGACTGAGCATCCTGCACGGCCGACAACAATCGCAGGAGCCGGTGATCTCCGCTGCATCGCAACGCTTCAAGCGATTCCAGCGGCTCGTGGACGAACGCTTCGCCGAGTGGCATCAGGTGGCCGACTACGCCAGCCAGCTCGGCGACACCGAAAAGAGCCTGGGGCGGGCAGTGACGGCGGCGCTGGGCATGACAGCCAAGGCCTTCATCGCTGCGCGCATCAACCTGGAAGCGAAGCGTCTGCTGGTGCATACCGACATGCCCGCCGCCGCCATTGCGGACAAGCTGGGCTTCGACGAGGCCACCAACTTCAGCAAGTTCTTCAAACGAGAAGTCGGCTGCACCCCCATTGCGTTCCGACGCCGGCAAAGGGTTCCTCGTCGGCCTTTGTGATCGAGCCTAGAAGCGTCCCAGGTAGTCGAGCTTGCTCAGCGGTACGCCGCTGTGCCGCAACACGTCGTAGGCCGTCGTCACGTGGAAGAAGAAGTTCGGCAACGCGAACTGCAGCAGGTAGCGCTCGGCCGTGAACTTGAGTTCGTTGCCGCGCACCTTCATCACGACCTCGCGCGCCTCGGCGCCGTCGATGCCCGCACGGTCGACGCCGTTGAGGAATTCGATCGTCTTCGCGACCCGCGCCTGCAGCTCGGCGTAGCTGGTCTCGGTGTCGGGAAAGCTGGGCGCCGTGATGCCGGCGATGCGGGCCGTGCCGAGCTTGGACGCATCGCTGGCGCTCTGCACCTGGCCGGCCAGCGTGAACATGTCGGGCGCGAGGCGCGCATTGAACAAGGCGGCCGGGTCGGTGCCGCTGGCCTGCGCATGGGCCAGTCCCTTGTCGAGCACGTGCGAGAGTTGGCCGAGTCCGCGGACGAAAACCGGGACCGAGATGTCGTAGAACGAAAGCGCCATGAATGAAGTCTCCGAGTGAATGAGCGGGCCGATTGTCTGCCCGTCTCGATTCACGTGCCGGCGGCGCGCACAAAGGCCTCGATCGGCGCCAGGTGCCCGGTCACGTTGAGCGCCGGCGCGTGGCCGCAGCCCGGCACTTCGATGATCTGCAGTCGGCCGGCGGCACCGGGGCCCCGGGTGCGCATTTCGGCCAGGGTCTCGGGCAGCACCAGGTCGGAGTCGACGCCGCGCAGGCACAGCACCGGCGCCTCGATCGCGTCGTAGTGCGGCCACAGCAGGTAGTCGTCCGGGTGGGCCTCGAACTGCCGCACCATGGCCGGATCGTAGTGCGGCGTCACGCGGCCGTCGGGCAGGCGCCGGGTCGAGCTCTCGGTCAGGCGGCGCCACTGCGCGTCGCTGAGCCAGCCGTACGGCTTGTAGACCGTGCGGAAGAACTGCTCCAGCTCGACCACCGTGTCGAAGGCCGGCGGCCGGCCGGCATACGAACGGATGCGTTGGACCGCTGCCGCCGCGATCTGCGGCGCGTTGTCGTTGAGCACCAGGCTCGCGATGCGCGGCTTCATCGTCGGCTCGAGCAGGCCCGACGCGCAGACCATGCCGATCGCGCCGCCCATCGAGGTGCCGACCCAGTGGACGCGCGTGAGCTTCAGCGCATCGAACAGCCCGAGCGCAAGCCGGCCGTAGAAGGACAGCTGGTACTCCTCGTCCGGCGCCGGGCTCCACTGGCTCAGTCCACGGCCGATGGTGTCGGGGCAGATCACGCGGAAGCCGCGCTCGGCGAAGTGCCGGGCCAGCTCGTCCATGTCGCGGCAGGTGCGCGCGAGGCCATGCCAGGCCAC
>Ga0182008_10001709_pt1 | contig 14401 bp, 10 predicted proteins | sample Sormic07211129_1_FD_120482 | JGI IMG/M metagenome (GOLD analysis project Ga0182008, IMG submission 120482) | Rhizosphere microbial communities from Sorghum bicolor, Mead, Nebraska, USA - 072115-129_1 metaG | ecosystem: Host-associated > Plants > Roots > Rhizosphere | place: USA: Nebraska...
AGTGCGGGTAGCAACTACACCATTACTTTCGTACCTGATAACTTTGCCATTACTGCAAAAGCAATTACCGTCACTGCAACAGCAGGGCAAAGCAAAGTATATGGTTCTGCAGATCCAACATTAACTTACACCATCACCAGTGGAGGCCCACTGAAAACAGGCGACGCATTTACTGGAGCACTCGCAAGAGCAGCAGGCGAAAACACAGGAACCACTTACGCCATCAACCAGGGAACTTTAAGCGCAGGTACAAACTACAGCATCACTTTTGTTTCCAATAACTTTGCCATCACTGCAAAACCAATCACGGTAACTGCAACTGCTGGACAAAGCAAAGTATATGGTTCAGCAGATCCATTATTCGCTTACACGATCACCAGTGGTGGTCCACTTCAAACAGGTGATGCCTTTACCGGTAAACTGGCAAGAGCGACAGGCGAAAACGTAGGCACCGCTTATAGCATTAACCAGGGAACGCTAAGTGCAGGTAATAACTACAGCATTACCTTTATCCCTAACAATTTCGCCATTACACGTGCAGCACTGGTGATCACTGCCGACAATAAAGAGAAATTTGCAGGAACAGCAAATCCTCCGTTAACAGCCAGCTATAATGGCTTTGTCAATCAGGAAACAAGCGCGGTTTTAACAGCTGCCCCTGTATTGAACACCACTGCGACAACAACCAGCCCAATTGGAGATTACCCAATCAAAGCCTCGGGAGCTTCTGCAACCAACTATAGCATTACCTATGTAGACGGAACCCTGAAAGTGAAACCAGGATATCCGACGAGTATTAGTCTTGCTGCTGTTACTTTATACGAGAACAGACCTTCAGGCACCAATGCAGGTACATTAAGCAGTACCGCCGACGATCCGTTAGCTACTTTCAGTTATACCCTGGTGAACGGGGCCGGAGATACAGACAATGCCTTATTCGCAATCGCTGGAAATCAGGTCAAAACAACTGCAAGCCTTGATTACGAAAATAAGTCCAGCTATAGCATTCGGGTGAGAAGCACTACCCAATATGGTTTTAGCCTGGATAAAGTATTACAGATCAACATCAGTGATGTAAACGAAATCCCAACCTTGAACAACATTGCAAACCAGACCATCTGTTATACAACCACATCTCAGAACGTTATATTAACGGGTATCAGTCCGGGACCAGAAAGTGCACAAACCACCACTTTAAGCGTCAGCAATACAAATGCTGCACTTTTCGAAAACCTGAATATTATCAAAAATGGCAGCAATGCCGGAACGCTGACGTATAAGGTTAAAAACGGTGCCAGTGGAACAGCAACCCTAACCGTTGCCGTTAAGGACAATGGCGGGCAGGCCAATGGCGGTACAGACAGTTACAGTACAACGTTCACCATCACAGTTAACCCGCTTCCTGTAGTGGCCATTAGCAGCGATCAGGGGAAGAGTATTTCCAAAGGTGTAACCGCCCAGTTAACAGCAACAGGCGGAACCAGCTACAGCTGGGCAACAGCATCTGGTATCCTGAGCGGCCAGAATACGGCCAAACTTAGCGTGAGGCCAAGTGTGACCACTACTTATACCGTAACAGCTACTAATGCCAGCGGATGCAGTACGACAGAGAGCTTTACGCTTGAAGTCCGTTCTGACTACCAGGCTGTCGATGCGACAAACATCCTAAGCCCTAACGGAGACGGCAAGAATGATCTTTGGGTAGTGAGAAACATAGACCTTTATCCAAACAATGAGGTTAAAGTATTTGACCGCGCAGGACGGATCGTCTTTGGACAGAAAGGGTATAACAATACCTGGGATGGAACCTATAATGGCGTACCCCTGCAGGAAGGCACTTACTATTACATTATTGATTTTGGCACCGGCCAGTTAAAGCAAAAAGGATTCATTACCGTAGTTAGAAACAATTAACTAATACAAAGATTTAGACATTATGAACACGATCAAAAAGATATTAATTAACCTGGTTCTAATCACAATGACGGGAACAGCTGCAAAAGCGCAGCTGAACCCTTTAAGTGCCCAATACTTTACCAACCAATACCTGATCAACCCAGCCTTTGCCGGTTTTACCCAAGGTGTAAAAATAAATGCAGCCTACCGTAAACTCTGGAACAATGTTCCCGGAGCACCACTAACGCAAAACGTAACCGCAGATTATGGTTTCCAGAAGGTCGGTATTGGTCTGAACGTTTACAACGAAAAAGCAGGTCTGCTGAGACAAACAAGGGTAGTAGGCAGTTATGCTTACCACTTGCCACTTAATGGAGATGGTCAGCAACTGAATTTCGGTGTATCTCTTGGCTTTTTAAACCAGAGGCTCGAAACCGCCGACATCAATGGTGATCCTAACGATCCTTCCGTTGGACAGTACAATGACCGCAAGACCTATCTTGACGGAGATTTCGGTGTGGCTTATACCAGCAACCACCTGAACGTTCAGGCATCCATTCCAAATTTAAAAACCTTCTTCAAAAAGGATGAGATCAAAATGGCCGATGTCGCCACATTTTACAGTGCAATCAGTTATAAGATCAATTTAAATGCGGATGAAAAACCAGCACAGATAGAACCCAAAGTTGCCTTTAGAGGGGTTAAAAACCATAGTAATATCGTAGATGCTGGTGCGCAGCTTGGACTTGCAAACCAACAGGTTTTTCTTTTGGGCTTATACCACAGCACCAAAAATGCCACTTTTGGAGTCGGCATGGATTACCAGAATAAATATATGATCAGTGGTACCTATACCACCCAAACTTCTGCTTTGACCAATTATACCAACGGAAGCTTTGAACTTGATCTCAGGATCAGTTTCAAGTAACCAGTATCTATAAAAAAGCCGGTCTAAAATTATCAAACCGGCTTTTTTTATAGATAAAGCTCCGTTATTCTACGGTAACTGATTTGGCAAGGTTTCTTGGCTGATCTACATTACAGCCCCTCAACACAGCAATGTGATAAGAAAGCAGCTGCAAAGGAATCGTTGCCAGCAGCGGCAGAAATGCTTCGCTCGCATCAGGTATTTCAATACAATAATCGGCCATCTTTTTCACTTCGGTATCGCCCTCAGTAACGATGGCTACCACTACACCCTTTCTTGCTTTCACTTCCTGGATATTACTGATTACCTTTTCATACGATGAATTTTTTGTTGCAATTACAACAACCGGCATTTCCTCATCAATTAATGCAATCGGACCATGCTTCATCTCCGCAGCCGGATAACCTTCGGCATGTATATAAGAGATTTCTTTAAGCTTCAAAGCACCTTCAAGCGCCACAGGAAAGCCGCTTCCTCTACCCAGGAACAAGCAGTTTCTGGAATTTTTAAACTTCTCAGAAATTTCTCTGATCAGGGTATCTGATTTTAAGGCAGCTTCAATTTTCTGTGGAATATTATCCAGTTCGGTTAACAACTCGACCAGTTTGGAATTGGTTACTGTACCTTTTTGCTGAGCCATATAAAATGCCATCAGCGTCAATACGGTCACCTGGGCTGTAAATGCCTTGGTCGAAGCCACACCAATCTCAGGGCCTGCATGCGTATAGACACCTGCATGTGTAATACGTGGAATGGATGCACCCACCACATTACATACACCAAATATAGTTGCCCCTTTTTCTTTGGCCATTTCAATAGCCGCCATCGTATCTGCCGTTTCCCCCGATTGTGAAATCGCGATAACTACATCTTTTTCCGTGATGATCGGATTTCTGTACCGGAATTCAGAGGCATATTCTACTTCAACAGGAATACGTGCATACTCCTCTATCAGGTATTCTCCAACCAGACCAGCATGCCAGGAAGTACCACAGGCTACAATAATGATCCGGTCTATATTTTTTAGCTTCTCCGCGTATTCCTTAATTCCACCCAATTGTACTTTACCTTCAGAAGGATAAATCCTACCCCTCATACAATCCCGGATAGAGCGTGGTTGTTCGTAGATCTCCTTTAACATAAAATGATCATACCCACCTTTTTCAAGCATCTCCAGTTTCAGTTCCAGTTCCTGAACATATGGTGTCTGAACGACATTATCCAGACGCTTGATCACCAGTTCATCACGTTTTAAAAATGCAATTTCGTTGTCATTCAGATAGATTACATTTTTGGTATATTCAACAATAGGTGTGGCATCAGAAGCAATAAAATATTCTCCCGAACCAACACCAATCACCATAGGGCTTCCTTTTCTTGCTGCAATCAGCTGATCCGGTTGATCCTCATCCATAATTACAATGGCATAAGCACCACTCACTTCGTTAAGTGCAAGCCTAACTGCTTCCAGAAGATCTACACTTTCAGACTTATAAATATCTTCCACCAGATGGATCAGTACTTCCGTATCCGTATCGCTCTTAAACACATGCCCTCTGCGCTCCAGTTCTTCTTTAAGCGTGGCATAATTTTCTATAATTCCGTTGTGAATGATACTCAATTTACCATCATTTGAAGTATGAGGATGCGAATTGCGGTCAGAAGGCGCACCATGGGTAGCCCATCTCGTATGTCCTATCCCAATCGTACCCGACAGGTTCTTTCCTTCCGCAAAATTCTCCAGCTCAATAACTTTACCCGCCTTTTTGAAGATATTCATCCCCTCATCGTTGATCAGCGCAATTCCTGCACTATCATATCCTCTGTATTCCAGTCTTTTTAATCCTTTTATAACAATTGGCCAGGCTTCCCTGTAACCAATATATCCTACTATTCCACACATATAGTTCTTTTTATATAATTTCTATGAATTAATTTTAAATTAAATGATGCAGTAAATTTATATAAATTACTTAACATCAGCAATGTACATCCGCTCATTTTTCAATTAACTGCTTATACTTGAATTCAACTTTATCCGACACTTCACAATCCTTTAGATTAATAATATTTTACATATTTCAAAATTTTAATCCAATTTTAACATGATTAATATCTTTTAAATTAATATTAACAGTATATTGCATAACAATTTTATTACAAACCTTGCTTCCTGTTGTTAACAATTGATGTCACCTGAATCAACCTTCCAAACCGCAAATGACCCTGCAGCAGTTGAACAGCTGATTGCAGCTTTATCTTCCTTTCACCCCTTAAGTGAGGGTCTCCAAAATGAGATTACAGACAAAGTCCAAACTGTAAGGCTGGAAAAAAATGAGTTCTTAATGAAACAGGGTGAACATTGCTATTATTTTTACTTTCTGATCCATGGCATATTAGTAGCTACAACCATCAGAAACCATAAAGAACTGACTACATTTATTGTAACCGATGGCAATTTCGTCACTTCAGTGACAGGGATGTACGGTCATGTACCCTCAGAAGACACAGTACATGCAGTAGAAGACGCAATACTATTGGCCTTGCATGCCGATGATATGCAGGATTTATATGACCGCTTCCCGGAATCAAATATTATACTCCGTAAAATCTTTGAAAATTATTTTCAAGGGGCTCACGAACGTTCTAATATGACCCGGTTAAATACAGCAAAAGAAAAATATCTGTATCTCCAATCCTATATGCCTGAACATATTCACCGGATTCCCCTGGCACATAAGGCAAGCTACCTGGACATCAGACCCGAAACCTTAATCAGGATTAAAAAAGAATTACAAGCGGAGCAAGATCAATCACAATGGATGGACGCACGTGCTAAATTGGAAGAGCATATTGCGAAACATCAGAATTTCCGTCAAAATAACCTGACCCTGGCACAATTGGCCAAGGAATCAAAAATTCCCATAACTCAACTAAACTTTCTTTTAAAGAATATATACAACAAAAGTTATACAAAATACGTTAATAGTTTGAGAGTTAATTACGTAAAAGAAAAATTAACCAAAGAAGATGAATGGAAACACCTCACCATAGAAGCTGTGGGTATGGATGCCGGATTCAAATCCAGGAGTGTATTCTTTTCAGAATTTAAGAAACAAACCGGAATTACTCCCGGAGAGTTTGTTAGACTCTCGGGAACAAGTCCAGAATTTGAATTTAAGACTACATAGTATCGTAATAGATTAGTTACAGTAGAAATAAGGTGATAAATTTACACTGAAATGGAAAATATGTTAAGTAGTAATATAAAAATGGACTGGATCAACAAGGAACGCACCTATAGGGAATGCCCAAAATGCCACCAGGGCGAACTGGACACCAGAATTCCAAGGGGACCACTATTTAAACATTTTCTTTTTTGGATGCCTTATAAAAGGTACCGGTGCAGCAATTGCCAGGCAAAGATTCATATACTCGAGAAGAAATAAAAAAAGGCCGTTTGGATAATCCAAACGGCCTTTTTTTATTTCTTATCTATACTTTACTCAACCGTAACCGATTTGGCCAGATTTCTTGGCTGATCGACATTACAGCCTCTCAAAACAGCGATATGATAAGACAACAATTGCAATGGTATCGTTGCCAGCAGTGGTAAAAATGCCTCACTCGCATCCGGAATCTCAATACAATAATCCGCTATCTTTTTAACTTCAGTATCACCTTCAGTAACAATAGCAATAACCTGTCCTTTTCTGGCTTTTACTTCCTGTATGTTGCTGATCACTTTTTCATAAGAAGAATTCTTTGTTGCAATCACTACAACAGGCATTTCCTCATCAATTAAAGCAATCGGGCCGTGTTTCATTTCAGCAGCCGGGTATCCCTCTGCATGGATATAAGAGATCTCTTTTAATTTTAAAGCGCCTTCCAGGGCAACAGGGAAGCCACTACCTCTTCCAAGGAAAAGACAGTTTCTGGAATCTTTAAATTTCTCTGCAATCTCTCTGATCAGCGCATCAGACTGCAAAGCCAATTCAATCTTTTCAGGAATATTTTCCAGTTCGGTTAAGAGTTCAACCATTTTAGAATTAGTTACCGTCCCTCTCTGCTGTGCCAGGTTAAAGGCAATTAAGGTCAATACGGTTACCTGAGCCGTAAATGCCTTGGTACTCGCCACGCCGATCTCAGGACCTGCGTGTGTATAAGCACCTGCATGCGTAATTCTTGGAATAGACGCACCAACTACGTTACATACCCCAAAAATGGTTGCGCCCTTTTCTTTGGCCATCTCAATAGCCGCCATCGTATCTGCAGTTTCACCAGATTGAGAAATGGCAATAATTACATCACTTTCATTGATGATCGGGTTCCTGTATCTAAACTCCGAAGCATATTCCACTTCAACAGGAATACGTGCATATTCTTCAATTAAATACTCTGCAACCAAACCTGCATGCCATGAAGTTCCGCAGGCCACAATAATGATGCGTTTTACATTTTTAAGCTTATCTGCATATTCATTGATACCACCCAGCTGAACTCTTCCTTCTGAAGGGTAAATACGACCCCTCAGGCAATCCTTTACAGATCTAGGCTGCTCATAGATCTCTTTTAACATGAAATCATCATAGCCGCCTTTTTCCAGCATTTCGAGTTTCAATTCCAGTTCCTGGATATATGGAGTCTGGATCACATTGTCCAAACGTTTAATCACCAGTTCGTCGCGCTTTAAAAGTGCAATTTCATTATCGTTCAGATAAATTACATTTTTGGTGTATTCTACGATCGGTGTAGCATCAGATGCAATAAAATACTCTCCCTCTCCAACACCAATCACCATTGGACTACCTTTTCTCGCTGCAATCAACTGATCAGGCTGCGCCTCATCCATCACCACAATAGCATAAGCACCATTTACTTTATGCAGCGCCAGTCTTACCGCCTCCAAAAGATCTACGTTTTCAACTTTGTAGATTTCTTCAATGAGGTGGATCAATACTTCTGTATCGGTATCACTGTTAAACTCATGGCCTTTGCTTTGCAACATTTCCTTTAGTGTAGCATAGTTTTCTATGATACCATTATGGATAATGGTTAAATCACCGGCATTCGAGGTATGTGGGTGAGAATTGCGGTCGCAAGGCTCACCATGTGTTGCCCAGCGGGTATGGCCTATACCTATGGTTCCTGTCAAATTTTTACCTTCAGCAAAATTTTCCAGTTCCACAACCTTCCCGGCCTTTTTGAAAATATTTAAACCGGCATTATTGATCAGTGCAATACCAGCACTGTCATAACCACGGTATTCTAGTCTTTTTAGTCCTTTAACTACAATTGGCCACGCTTCTCTGTGACCGATGTATCCGACGATTCCACACATAAATTAATAGGTAAGATGTTTATGATTTTTATTGAGAAACATTGTCTAACTCTTCAAACTTAGAGTTCTTGCTTTTAAATTCAGGAACAATAGTTTTCATTTGCAAAACTACATTCCGGTTGTCATTAGTTCCCGCATGCGCAAGCAAGGTATAGATCTGGCTTTCAATTTCATTGAAAACATATTCTCTCACCCGGCCGATCATGATTTTTTCATGATGTGTAGGCATGGTATTCTCGTTGTCGTTCAACAACTCTTCAAATAACTTTTCTCCAGGTCTTAAACCAGAATAGGCAATTTTAATATCTTCATTAGGCACCAGTCCGGCAAGTCTGATCATTTTTTTCGCCAGTTCCACGATCTTCACAGATTTGCCCATATCAAAAACAAAGATCTCTCCACCTTTTCCCATACAACCGGCCTCTAAAACCAGGCGGCAAGCCTCGGGAATAGTCATAAAATACCTGGTGATCTCCGGATGGGTTACGGTAACCGGCCCACCTTTTTCGATTTGTTGTTTAAATCTTGGAATGACAGAACCATTGGATCCAAGCACATTTCCAAAACGGGTAGTGATGAATTTCGTAATCGGTTTAACATGCAGGTCATTGATATAACTCAATCCATTTTGGAAGATCACATCAGAACTGTTCAGAGAATTATTCAGTGACTGTACATAAATCTCTGCAATTCGTTTCGACGCCCCCATCACATTGGTCGGGTTAACCGCCTTATCTGTAGAGATCATCACGAATTTCTGAATGCCATACTTTACAGAAAGATCCGCTATCGTTTTTGTTCCCAGAACATTCGTTTTGATCGCTTCTGCTGGATTATCCTCCATCATTGGCACATGTTTATATGCTGCAGCATGATAGACATACTGCGGCTTAAAAAAATTAAACATGAAATCCATTCGCTGTTTGTCTTTCACATCACCTATAAAGGCATGGAAATTAGAATTCTGGTGTTTTTCCTCCAGTTCAAGATACAAGTCGTGCAATGCAGTTTCACTCTGATCGCACATGATGATCAAACCTGTTTCAAACTTCATCAACTGCCGAACAATTTCACTTCCTATAGAACCTGCTGCGCCTGTAATTAGAATCCGTTTGCCCTTTAATTCTTTTTGAATACCATCGGTATCAATTTGTATGGTTTTCCTATTTAGAAGGTCCTCTATATTAATATTCTGAATTTGAGCCGTACTCACATCACCTCTCGCCCAAACTTCTGGAGGAGGGATATTCAAAATCTTTACATTATTTTCCAAACAAGTATCTACGACCTGTTCTTTACGCTCCGCAGGAATTGTATAACTGGCAAAAATAACCTCATCTACTTCATGTTTAACAATTAAATCCTCCAGATTCGCCGCATTTAATATTCTTACCCCATCTATGGTTTTTCCGACTTTTCTAAAATCATCATCTACAAAAGCAATAATGCTCTTATTGACCTTATTGTCATGATCAAAGGTACGTTTAGTAGCCAAACCCGCTTCACCCGCGCCATAGATGATAATCCTGATTTTGTCGAGGCTTGCATTTTTGATGTACATAAAAAAGTACTTCACAATAATTCTGTAGGTAATCAGGAAAAGAAAACTAAACAAAGAATAAGTGATAACGGTAACGTTACTTAAAAAGGGCGGTGCACCAAAGGCTATAAAAGCAGCATTAACGAAGAAAAGAATGAAAGTACTGGCTAAAACTGAGAATAAAATTCTGAAAGAATCCTGGGCAGAGGTATAGCGAACAATCCCGGCATAGGTTTTAATATTCACGAACACTAGCCCATTGACTATAATAACAGCCACCATAGACTTATAAAACGCAAGGATATTGATATCTTCAATTATAAAATTGTGCTTCAATACTTTAGCTAAAGTCATAGCAAAAACACTTAGGCAAATATCTATGGCAAAGATAATCCAGCGAGGTACAATTTCGAGTTTAGCAAACATGTCTATTTTTATTCAATATGGCAAACTTATCAATAATTGAACCAAAATCCTTTATAGCAAAGGTACAGATATAAATTCAGGACTAATTGAGTGCAGAAAAAGTAGAAAAAGTATTGTAACAGAACAAATTAAGCTATCTGTCAATTAAAAATTAGCTTTTTTTCTAAAAACAATTAAATTTGTCTATGTGGTGGAGACCTCAAGCATTAGCTTTGGTTTCATTGTTATATAAATAAAAACCAACGGCGGTAGGATTAATACCATCAATATAAAGAAATCAAACCCAGAAAATATTATTAGTACAATTATAGCTAACTGTAAAATCGCGTACACCGAGGAGACCAGAAGGTGAGGTATTTTCTGATCGTTAGCCAAAATTTGATAAAAATGTAATCTGTGCGCATCAAAGATATTCTGCTTCAAGAGAAGCCTGTGAGCAATAGTTAACACAGCATCAACTCCGTAAACTGCTAAAAATAAGATATAAGAATAGTTCTCCGTTTTTAAAATCAACTTGCCCAGCAGTAGAATAACCCAAAAAGCCATTGTAATACTTCCCACATCACCGGCAAAGCACTTTGCTTTTTTTCGAAAGTTGAAATAAAGAAAAACAAAACAAGAAATCATTGGTAGCCAAATCATATCAGCTTCTATAAATGAACATTTATATAGGTTAACATACTGCAAACCGCACAAAACAACCAGGCTATAAAGGCCAGTAATTCCATTTATCCCATCCATAAAATTGTAAGCATTTATGATACCTATAGTAACAATATAGAGGCAAATTATTGCCCACCATGGAATAGTCACAAATACGTTGAGAAAGAAAAAAAGTAGGGTAACCGCTATCAAATGGAATATAATTCTAACTCGACTAGAAAGCGTCATTCTATCATCTAAAAAACTGATCACACCAATAATTATAGCCCCTATAACAGGCATCCAATAACTAGGATGCATAGTCCCAGCTAAAATTATTGCGATAAGAAATATAACACCTCCACCTCTAATTGTTACCTTACTATGAGAACTCCTTTCGTTAGGTTTATCAATGATGTTGTATCGATCAGCCAGACTAAAATAAACCGAAATTATAAAGAAAAAAAATATAAAGAAAAACAGATAGATCATGTAACAAAAATAGGCATTTAACTAGTCTTTTCGACTCTCCATTTAATAAAAGTCGCCGAATTGGTATTTGCTAAAACAAAAATTTTCATCGCCTAATAAAAGTTTAATTTATTTAACTTACCTGCTTTAACTTTCTGTACTGGTCTCTGTAAATCGTTATCGGAAAAAGTTCTTTTGGAAAAATCCAATACTGAATTATGTATGCTTTCACCTTGATACTCGATAACCTGAAAATCGGAAATCCTAGATTTCCCAGTAATATCAATATTAAAACTACAATTTTCCGTTCTGTTCATCAAATTAAAGGAATCTTTAACAGCACCAATTGCGCCGATAGCCACTTTATAATCGCAGTCATTTTTATTCCCTTTAATAGTTATTTCTCCGTCCTTGATATAATTAAAATAAGCTCCCCAAACACGTAAATCTTTATTGTACCACGGTGTACCATCAAACGATTTAATCAGTCCGGAACGATTCTTAGTAGTGTTAATATTTAATACAACTTTAACCCCAATACCCCTTGAGATCATTAAATCTTTCTGACAATTAAGGGTATTAGCCACCAACTTTATTTTTGGATGATTCTCCATATTGTTAATATCACCGTTCTCATATGGAGCACTATTAGTAACACTGAGTCCTAAATAACTATTTTCAACTGAGATATCTACACTTATGTCAATATTTTTCTTTATAACATCCGATATACACCCATCACAAGTAAATCCATATAAACAATTTATTGATTTGATACCTGTAGCTACGATTTTACCACAATAAAAATCACTCCCGGTGCTTATTTGAACCGTCAAAGCCTTTCCCCCATCTAAATTGCCATTCCTGCTCACCCCCCTTAGATTCTTCACTGTAATTTGATCAATCATTATATTATCAAAACCATTAGTAATAGAAATTCCATTTGTTCCAGATCTATTTAGCGATTTAACCTCAGCTGTAATACTTAAATTTCTAATCTTCAAATTCTTTAACTTGTTTAGTTGCAAAACATCAGCACCATTATCTGAAATAGTTTTCAAAATAGTCTTTTCCCCATCACCATAAATAGTGATATTTTGGCAATCCAAAAGCCCTTTAACACTAGAGACCTCACTTACCCTGAATGGGAAATTCCTATTCCCTGTATTATAAACCCCAGAGGGTATATACAAGTCTGTTTTAGAAGACAAAGCATAATTCCATGCTTTCAGAAGTGAATTATATACCTTTATGGGATCGTCATCTATCCCGTTCAGACCATACCAACTTGCATTAATAGGTCCTTCAAAAATACGTTTGTAAAATCCCCCCTTATAAGTCCTATAAATCACTTGATCACAAAATTCAGGTTCCATATTACGTCCATCAAAGTATTTCACAACAGGTAAATATTCCACTAGCTTAGCAGAAATTGGATCATATATACTTATTCTCTTCCCTTTTTGCGTGGCAATTGGTTGGGTAATTGCAAATACACCTGATATAGAAGATATCAATACAATTAAAGCGGCAATCATTCTCATTTTTGAAAATTCCTTATTCATATAATAAATTTTAGCGGTAGCCTTTCACTTAAAAAACTTGCCCACTGATTATCAGGTACATTTTAACGAATTACTATTAATAATATTATAGGATCAAAATAAAAACTCGCTTATTTTTTTCGAATCTGTTCAAAACTTCCAATTGTATCGAGAAGTCCAATTTCAGCAGTAACGGGGAAATTATCTATCATGAGGACATCTTTTAATTTTTGATTACTTACCATATAATTTTCTGTAAGTTTTTTAAGCCTTTCCGAATTTAACGGTAAGCCAACTTTATCACCAATTGTCGCCAGAACCTTAATAAACGCAGGTGAAATATTCCAAATTTGGGGCTTAATCTTCGCTGCCTTTCCGATAATTCCAATAACTTCATTTGTTGAAAGGGGCTGATCATCGGACACATTATATTGTCCTCCAGGAATATTACTATCTTTTAATATCCTTTCAATAGTAAACAAGAGGTTCGCAATTGACAGGAAAGATCTCTTATTTTCAAACCCACCTAAAGGATATGGAATTCCCATTTTAACGATCTTATATAGAAGATTCAAATTACCCTTATTTCCAGGCCCATGGATCATACATGGTCTAAGAATGAAAACTCTTTTACCATCTGGTAATTTCTTGCTTAAAATATATTTCTCTGCCTGCAATTTGGATTGTCCATAGGGGGTTTTAGGATTGGGCATAGCATTCTCATCCAAAATGCCAACTACGGTATCTGCAATAGCTTTTACACTACTAAAGTAAATAAAGTCTTTAACGTCCGATTTCAAAAAAAGATCAAAAAGCTCTTTTGTTTTATTCGCGTTAACATCGAAATATTCCTGAGGATTAGAAGCGTTTTTTAAGTCATGAGCCTTACCTGCCAGGTGAATAATTACATCCCCATCAGGTAGAACGATTTGATTTCTAATAGACAAACGTTCTATATTACCAAGCTTACGCTCAAGAATAAAAGAGGCTAAATTTAAACCAACAAAGCCCGATGCACCAGTAAGTATTATTTTATTCATTCTTTTGAATCAATTTGTTCCCAAGTTCTACGTACTGTCTTGTTACAGAATGGTTGGAGTACTTTGCTAAGATTTCATTTAATCCAGATTCGCCCTTCTGTTTTAAAGCTTCCTTTTCAACTGATCTAAGTACGGTTTTAATTTGCTTTACCTTTTCTATCAAGTTATTTTCAGAGATTAAATATGAACATCTCAATGGATGAAGAAATCTATAAATAGGTGTATTCTTTCCTGAACAGACTAACAATGGTTTAGCACATGCCATTATTGTATACACTTTAGAAGGAAACCCATGCCCTTCCATTTCCGGAGACATAAAAATAAACTGCAAATCGGAATAAGCAATTAGTGATGCCATCTGGTCTCTTGGCTGATATGGAATCAAATGGACGTTTTTTAAATTGTGTTCGTCAATTTCATTCCTTAGATATTCTTTCATTACCCCTTCTCCTATAATAAAAAACTCAAAGGGTTCATCTTTAAGTTCAATTGCTGTTTGAATTAAAGGAGGCCAGTCTTGGGCGTGTCCTATATTTCCAGCATACATAAGCTTTATAGTTCCCTTATTGTCAG
>Ga0182008_10001710_pt1 | contig 14399 bp, 16 predicted proteins | sample Sormic07211129_1_FD_120482 | JGI IMG/M metagenome (GOLD analysis project Ga0182008, IMG submission 120482) | Rhizosphere microbial communities from Sorghum bicolor, Mead, Nebraska, USA - 072115-129_1 metaG | ecosystem: Host-associated > Plants > Roots > Rhizosphere | place: USA: Nebraska...
GAGGCACTTCTCGTCGAACAGGACGGCAAGCTCGACCTGGTCGCGACGATCGAAGATGAACTGCTGTTGGCGCTGCCCCTGGTTCCGGTCAATCCGGACCATGAGTTGCCCGACGATGTAACCGGACCCGGCGAGGACGAAACACCCTCGCAGGAAACATCTGAAAACCCGTTCGCGGCACTCCGCGGACTCATAAAGTAATTTCGCTGGAGATTTGTCATGGCCGTTGCCAAAAGCCGCAAGACCCCGTCCACCCGCGGCATGCGTCGTTCGCACGATGCGCTGAAGACCGTGCAGCTGTCGACCGATCCGACGAGCGGCGAAGTCCACCTGCGTCACCACGTGACCAAGGATGGCTTCTACCGTGGCAAGAAGGTCATCGACACCCGCGGCGCGGTTGAAGTCGAGGACTGATCTCCCTACCTTGGGGAAGATCACAACGCAGGCGGCGCGGTAACGCGCCGTTTTGCGTTTGTGGCATCCAGCTTTTCCGGCCCCGGGACAGACACCGCCCCGGGCGAATCCTCCCTCACATGGGGATACGGTTCTGAAATACGCCCGCATCATCGGTACCGGCAGCGCGCTTCCCGAGAAAGTGCTGACCAATGCCGACCTCGAAAAGATCGTCGACACGAGCGACGAGTGGATACGCACGCGCACCGGCATCACCGAGCGCCACATCGCGGCGGATGGTGAAACCACCGGCGACCTCGCCTTCCTCGCCGCGCAGCGCGCGCTGGAGGCCGCCGGGGTCAAGGCGTCCGAGATCGACCTCATCGTGCTCGGCACCACCACGCCCGACATCATCTTCCCGTCCACCGCCTGCCTCGTGCAGCACCGGTTGGGCGCCAACGGTTGCGCGGCGTTCGACGTCAACGCGGCATGCTCGGGCTTCGTCTATGCGCTGGGCGTGGCCAACGCCTTCATGCGCAGTGGTCAGTCGAAGAAGGCCCTGGTGATCGGCGCCGAGACGCTCACCCGCATGGTCGACTGGACCGAGCGCGAAACCTGCGTCCTGTTCGGCGACGGTGCCGGCGCCGTGGTGCTGGAGGCCTCGGACGAGCCGGGCATCTTCACCACGCGCATGCGCGCCGATGGTGGATTCAAGCACTTGCTGTTCAATCCGGTGGGCGTGTCCGCCGGGTTCACCGACGAACCCAACCATGGCGTGCGCATCAACATGCTCGGGCGCGAGGTCTTCAAGGTCGCGGTGAAGACGCTGGATTCCCTGGTGGGCGAGACCCTCGAGGACGCCGGCATGAAGGAAGAGGAGATCGACTGGCTGATCCCGCACCAGGCGAACCTGCGCATCATCGAAGCGACGGCCAAGCGCCTGAACATGTCGATGGACCGGGTCATCGTCACGGTGGACAAGCACGCCAACACGTCCTCGGGCTCCGTGCCCCTGGCGCTCGATTACGCGGTGCGCTCGGGCAAGGTCCAGCGTGGCCAGAACCTGCTGCTGGAAGCGTTCGGCGGCGGCTTCACCTGGGCTTCGGCGCTGCTGCGCTACTAGGCCATCGGCATCGCCGACAGGGTCGGCTCTCGCAGAACTCGGCTGAAACGAGTTCTGGTGGGAGCCGCTTCAGCGGCGATCCCGCGGCAGCGGGCCAGGCCGGGCAAGCACCCATCGCCGCTGAAGCGGCTCCCACAGGGTATCCGGCCCCACATATGGGTCTTTTCATGGGTAGGACCCTCCACACGCCCGCGAATGGTGCAATCGCCCATGGGTTGCTGGCACCATGCGCGGTTTGAAGTACCGGAATCGCTTCGCATGACCTCATCCAGCGCATCGCTCGCCTTCGTTTTCCCCGGTCAGGGTTCGCAGTCCGTCGGCATGCTCGTCGACCTGGCCGCGGCGCACGGGGAAGTCCGCGCCACCTTTGAGGAGGCCTCGGTCGGTGCCGGCGTCGATCTTTGGGACATCAGCCAGAACGGCCCCGAGGACACCCTCAACAGCACGGAAAACACGCAGCCGGCCCTGCTGGCCGCCAGCGTCGCCGTCTGGCGCGTGTGGCAAAAGCTGGGCGGGCCGGTGCCGGCCTACCTCTCAGGCCACAGCCTGGGCGAGTACAGCGCCCTGGTGGCCGCTGGGGCGCTCTCGCTGAAGGATGCGGCTGGCCTGGTCGCCCGGCGCGGCCGCCTGATGCAGGCCGCGGTGCCGCCTGGCGTGGGCGCCATGGCGGCCATCCTCGGCGGCGACGACGCGCAGATCGCCCAGGTTTGCGAGGAAGTCGCCCAGGGCCAGGTCGTCGCCCCGGCCAACTACAACTCCCCCGGGCAACTGGTGATCGCCGGCCACGCCGAGGCGGTGGACCGCGCGCTCGCCCGCCTGGCCGAACTCGGCGTGAAGAAGGCGGTGAAGCTGGCCGTGTCCGTGCCCTCGCATTGCATGCTCATGCGCGATGCGGCCGACAAGCTCGGGGAAGCGATGAACGCGCTGGAGTGGCGTCTGCCCTCGATCCCGGTGGTCCAGAACGCCGATGCCCGGGTGCATGCGTCCATCGAGGACATCCGTGGCGCGCTGATGCGCCAGCTCTACCTGCCGGTGCGCTGGACCGAGTGCGTGCAGGCGCTGGCCGCCGCAGGCATCGTCCAGACGATGGAATGCGGCCCGGGTAAGGTCCTTTCCGGCCTCATCAAGCGCATCGACAAGTCGATCGATGGCAAGGCCATCGGCGCCCCGGCCGACCTCGAGGCCGCGCTGTCCCCCGCGTCCGCCTGATCCCTTCAAGTACACAGGACATTCCCATGAGCTCATCCCTGCAGGGTGAAATCGCCCTCGTCACCGGCGCCAGCCGCGGTATCGGCGCAGCGATCGCCGATCGTCTCGCCTCGCTCGGCGCCACCGTGTACGGCACCGCCACCAGCGAAGCCGGCGCCAAGGCCATCGGCGAGCGCCTCGCCGCGCACGGCGGCCATGGCCGCGTGCTCGACGTGACCGACGCCGGCGCGATCGAATCGCTCATCGACGGCATCGGCAAGGAAACCGGCGCCATCTCGATCCTCGTGAACAACGCCGGCATAACGCGCGACCAGCTCCTCATGCGCATGAAGGAAGAGGACTGGAGCGCCATCATCGAAACCAACCTCACTTCGGTGTTCCGCACGTCCAAAGCGGTGATGCGCGGGATGATGAAGGCGCGCAAGGGCCGGATCGTCAGCATCGCCTCGGTGGTCGGCGTCACCGGCAACCCGGGGCAGGCGAACTACGCGGCCGCCAAGGCCGGCATCATCGCGTTCTCGAAATCGCTGGCCCGTGAGATCGGTTCCCGCGGAATCACCGTGAACGTGGTGGCCCCGGGCTTCATCGACACCGACATGACCCGTGCCCTGCCGGAAGAGCAGCGCACCGCGCTGCTTTCGGGCATCGCCCTGGGCCACCTGGGTGAAGCCGGCGATATCGCCGAGGCGGTGGCCTTCCTGGCCTCCCCGGCGGCCAAATACATCACCGGCGAGACGTTGCACGTCAACGGCGGCATGTACATGCCCTGATGGGCCAGGGCCGGAGGCAGTCGCCACCGGCCCGTTTTTGAGAGACAATCGTTATTTCGCGCCCGGCTAAGAAAAACCGGGCGTCACCCACGTGACGGCGGTGTGTTGGCGGGTTCTGTCCTTAGCCACTACAATGCCGCCGGATTTTCCCCTCGGGAGGTAAAGGCAACATGAGCACCATCGAAGAGCGCGTCAAGAAGATCGTCGTTGAACAGCTGGGCGTAAAGGAAGAGGAAGTCACCAACAACGCTTCGTTCGTCGACGATCTGGGCGCCGATTCGCTCGACACCGTTGAGCTCGTGATGGCTCTCGAAGAAGAGTTCGAGTGCGAGATCCCGGACGAAGACGCCGAAAAGATCACGACGGTCCAACAGGCGATCGATTACGTCAAGGCCCACGTCAAGGCCTGATCGAGCGACTGGCTGTCGATCGGAGGCGCCGCCTCCCGTCGATCTCCGAGCGACACGGAAGCTGCGCCTCATGGCGCAGTTTTCGTTTGCGTCTAACGCAACCTGCGCCCGCGTATGGTTTGCGCGGAACACAGTGAAGGATGAGAACGCATGAGTAAACGACGTGTGGTAGTGACCGGTATGGGCATCGTCTCGCCGGTCGGCAACGATGTCGCCACCGCCTGGAAGAATGTCGTCGAAGGTAACAGCGGCATTGGCCCTGTGACCGCATTCGACGCCAGCGCCTACACCACCCGCATCGCGGGTGAGGTCGATGGTTTCGATGCCGTCGACGCGTACTTCGCCGGCACCGATACGCCGGACGATGAACGGCGCTCCATCGCGAAGGACTTCAAGCGGATGGACCCGTTCATCCACTACGGCATCGTCGCCGGTACGCATGCGTTCCGCCAGTCGGGCCTCGTCGTGACCGATGAGAACGCCGGCCGGATCGGTGTCGCCGCCGGTGCGGGCATCGGTGGCCTGCACACCATCGAGGGCACGGCCCTCGAACTGGCCGAGAAGGGCCCGCGCAAGGTCTCGCCGTTCTATGTGCCGAGTTCGATCATCAACATGGTGGCCGGCAACCTGTCGATCTACCACGGCCTGAAGGGTCCGAACATCGCGCTGGTGTCGGCCTGCACCACGGCCGCGCACAACATCGGCATGGCGATGCGCCTGATCCAGTACGGCGATGCCGATGCGATGCTCGCGGGCGGTGCGGAATTCGCGACCACGCCGACGGCCATGGCCGGTTTCTGCTCGGCCAAGGCGATGTCCACGCGCAACGACGACCCGGCGCATGCCAGCCGTCCGTGGGACATCGGCCGTGACGGCTTCCTGCTGTCCAACGGCGCGGGCATGTTGATGCTCGAGGAATACGAGTTCGCCAAGGCGCGCGGCGCGAACATCCTCGCCGAACTGATCGGTTTCGGCATGAGCGGCGACGCTTACCACATCACCTCGCCCAGTGGCGACGGTGCCGAACTGGCGATGCGCAACGCGCTGCACGACGCAGGCATCCAGCCGTCCGACGTGCGCTACGTCAACGCGCACGGCACGTCCACGCCCGTGGGCGACCTGGGCGAAGCCAAGGCCATCCGCAACGTGTTCGGCGAGCACGCCACGAAGAAGGGCCAGTTCGCGGTCAGCTCCACCAAGTCGGTCACCGGCCATCTGCTCGGTGCGGCGGGCGGCGTGGAAGCGATCTTCTCCATCCAGGCCCTGCGCGAGGGCATCATGCCGCCCACGATGAACCTCGTGGACGTGGACCCGGAAGTCGCGGCACTGGGCATGGACCTCGTGCCGAACAAGGCGGAGAAGGCGGACATCGAGGTGGTCATGTCGAATTCGTTCGGCTTCGGTGGCACCAACGGTACGCTCGTTTTCCGCCGCGTCTGACGCGTTGGCTTTCGTCACGCGAACCCTGGCCGGCCGGCGCGATCTGCTCGCGTCGGCCGCGTCACATCCGGAGCGCTATGTCGCGTTGCTGGCCAGTGCGGTTACCGGTACGCCGCAGTCGCGCTTCGACATCCTTTTCGCGGCGGGCGATGCGTCCCTGACGTTGTCCGCCGATGGGTTTACCCGTGACGAGCAGGGCGCCATCGTGCCCGGCGATTTCCTCGATGCACTCGACGCTGCCTGCGCCGCTCGGCGCAAGCCGCGCGTCGACGACGGGCTTCCGTTCCATGGCGGATGGGCGGTCTACCTCGGTTACGAACTGGTCGGCCAGATCGAGCCGAGCCTGCGTCTTCCATCCACGCGCGGCGCCGCTCCCGTCGCCTTCGCGCTGCGTGTTCCCGCGGCCGTCATCGTCGACCATGTGGAGCAGCGCACGATCCTGCTTGCGGAAGAAGGTGCCGAGGACTGGCTGGACGTGCTCGCCGCCGACGTGGAAGACGTGCTTTCCGACGTGCCGCTGCCGGCGCCACGGAGCGTGGAGGAAGACGAGCCGTCGCGGTTCCTCGATGGCGTACATCGCGTGCACGAGCACCTGCGCGCAGGCGACGTCTTCCAGGTGAACCTGTCGCGCCGCTGGACGGCCACGTTCGCCGAACCGCCGGCTCCCGCCCATTTGATGCAGTCACTGCGGCGCGCCAATCCCGCGCCGTTCGCCGGCCTCCTGCAGCAGCCGGGCTGGGCCATCGTCAGTTCCTCGCCGGAGCGCCTGGTGGAATCGCGTGACGGCATCCTGCAGACGCGCCCCATCGCCGGTACGCGTCCGCGCCTGGCCGGTGACGATGATGCGGAGCGCATCCGCGAACTCACCACCCATCCGAAGGAGCGCGCCGAGCATGTGATGCTGATCGATCTCGAGCGCAACGACCTAGGACGCGTCTGCGTGCCCGGCAGCGTGAAGGTCGATGAACTCATGGTGGTGGAAAGCTACGCGCACGTGCACCACATCGTGTCGAACGTCCGTGGCCGCGCACGCGCGGGCGTGACGCCGGGGCAGGTGATCGCCGCGACCTTTCCGGGCGGCACCATCACCGGATGCCCCAAGGTGCGTTGCATGGAGATCATCGGCGCGATCGAGCAGGAACCCCGCGGTGCGTACACCGGTGCGCTCGGTTATGTCGACGACAACGGCGACATGGACCTCAACATCCTCATCCGCACGCTGGCCGTCGAGGGCGCGCAGGTGTCGCTGCGCGCCGGCGCGGGCATCGTCGTCGATTCGGTGCCGGAGAAGGAACTCGACGAGACCCGGGCCAAGGCACGCGGACTGCTGCGCGTGTTCGGCACGGCATGAGCACGCGCACCTCCGTCGATTTCATCGACGCCGATCGTGTTTCCGTCACCGATCGTGGCTTCACTTACGGCGACGGATTGTTCGAAACGCTGCGCGTCGCGGACGGTCAGGTTCCGCTGTGGCCGCGCCACGAGGCGCGCCTTCGCCAGGGCTGCGCCCGGTTGCGCCTACCCCCGCCGGACACGGATGCGATCCTTGCCGAGATAGGCCGGCTTTCCCGCGGCCTCGCCGATGGCGTCGCCCGGGTGACCCTCTCGCGCGGCGAGGGCGCGCGCGGCTACGCGCCACCCGCTACGCCTCGTCCGACCCTGGTGGTGACGGTTGCGCCGCTGGCGCTGCAAGCGCCGCCGTATGACGCCGGCATGGCCGTTCGCTTGTGCGATACGCGGCTGGCTGCCCAGCCCTTGCTCGCCGGGATGAAGCACCTCAACCGGCTCGAACAGGTCCTGGCGCGCGCGGAGTGGGACGACCCGGCGGTGGACGAGGGATTGATGCTCGACATGGAAGGCAACGTCGTTTGCGCGACGGCCGCCAACCTGTTCGCCGTCTTCGCCGGCCAGCTGGTCACGCCGCTGGTCGATGCCTGTGGCGTGGCGGGCGTGGCACGCGCGGAAATCCTGGCCGTGCGCGACGTGACTCAGGCGCGGATGAACCCCGCTCGACTCGCCGAAGCCGACGAGGTCTTCCTCACTTCCGCCGTTCGCGGCATTCTCCCGGTTCGGGTTTTCGCGACCCGTTCGTGGCAGCCCGGTCCCGTCACCCGCGCCTTGCAGGCGCATTGGCGTGACATCGGCCTGCCGTTGCCCACAGGTTCGAAGGAATCCGATCGATGAAAGTGCGCGGCATCGCCCTCTGGCGAGTCATCCTGCTGGCAGTGCTGCTCGCCCTCATCGCCACGGGTTCCTGGCTCTGGTTCGATTGGGCGCGCTTTGCCCGTACCCCGCTGGCGATTCCCACGGCCGGGCAGAGCATCGACGTGGCGCGCGGTGCGTCGTTCAAGGACATCGTGCGCGACCTGCGCAATCGCAAGGCCAGCCGGGCCTCACCGCTGTACTGGCGATTGCTCGCGATGCAGATGCATGCGTCGGGCCGCCTGCATGCGGGCGAGTACGCCTTGCGCCCCGGCATGACGCCGCGCGACCTCATCGGCGACATGGCCACGGGCAAGGTCATGCAGCGCAACTTCACCATCGTCGACGGCTGGACCTTCGCCGACCTGCGCCGCGCGCTCGCCTCGGTGGACACGCTCACCCACGACACCGCGAGCATGGACGATGCCGGCATCATGAAACAGCTGGGTGCCGAGGGTGACAATCCCGAAGGCCGTTTCCTTCCGGAGACCTACGCCTACGTCAAGGGCGATACCGATTCGAGCATCCTCAAGCGCGCGTACGCGGCGATGACGAAGACACTGGACGCGGCATGGCCGGGCAGGGCGCAGGGGCTGCCCCTGGCCTCGCCCTACGAGGCCCTGATCCTCGCCTCGATCGTGGAAAAGGAGACGGGCAGGGCGGACGAGCGCCCGCGCATCGCCGGCGTGTTCGTCCGCCGCCTGCAACAGCGCATCCTGCTGCAGACCGACCCGACGGTGATCTACGGGATGGGTGCCGCCTATGCGGGAAACATCCACAAGAGCGACCTCACGACCGACACCCCTTACAATACGTACATGCGGGTGGGCCTGCCGCCCACGCCGATCGCCCTGCCGGGGCGCGCGGCGATCCAGGCGGCGCTGCATCCCGCCGAGGGCAAGGAGTTGTACTTCGTCGCCCGTGGCGACGGCAGCCACGTCTTCTCGTCCACCCTCGAAGAACACAACCGGGCCGTGGCCTGTTATCAATTGAAGCGATGCCAGTGACCTTTCCCATGCGTGGCCGGTTGATTACCCTCGAAGGTGGCGAAGGCGCCGGCAAGAGCACCTTGCTGCGCGGCCTCGAAGCGCACCTTCGCGAGCGCGGCGTCGATCTCGTGGTCACCCGCGAGCCCGGCGGCACGGTCGTCGGCGAGGCGGTGCGCGGCGTGGTGCTGGATGCCGCCAACAACGAACTCTGCGCCGAGGCCGAACTGCTGCTCATGTTCGCGTCGCGTGCCCAGCTGGTGCGCCAGGTGATCGATCCGGCGCTGGCCGCGGGCCGTTGGGTGTTGTGCGATCGCTTCACGGACGCGAGCTACGCGTACCAGGGCGGTGGTCGTGGCCAGCCGGTCGAGCGCATCGCCGAACTGGAACGCTGGGCAGCGCATGGCCTCAAGCCCGACGTGACCCTGTTGCTCGACCTGCCGGTGAGCACGGGCCGCGCGCGCGCCGCGGGCCGTGGCGAGGCGGACCGGATCGAGGTGGAAGGCGACGCCTTCTTCGAGCGCGTGCGCGAGGCGTATCGCGAGCGGGCATCGGCCGATCCGGCACGCTTCCGCGTGCTGGACGCCAGCGCGGCACCCAGCGACGTGCTCGACCAGGCCATCGCCGGCGTCGCCGGGCTCTTCGCGAAGGCCGCTTCATGACGGCCCGTCCCTGGCACGCCGACGCATGGGCGCGCTTGCAGGCGCGGCGCGAGCGTGACGCCCTGCCGCACGCGTTGCTGCTTGCCGGTCCGGCCGGCCTCGGCAAGCGTGATTTCCTCGCCGCCTTCGTCAACGGGCTGCTCTGCCAGCAACCCGTCGCCGGCGTGGCCTGCGGCACCTGCCGTGGTTGCCAGCTGCTCGCGGCCGGTACCCATCCCGACCTCGTCGCCCTGTCGTTCGGCCTGCGCAAGGACGGCGTCACCCGCAGCGAGATCGTGGTCGACCAGGTTCGCGACCTGTCCCAGCGCCTGTCCATGGCGAGCCAGTTCGGTGGCTGGCAGGTCGTCACCATCGATCCCGCCGACGCGATGAACGCGGCCGCGGCCAATGCGCTGCTGAAGACATTGGAAGAGCCCACGCCCTCGACCCTGCTCGTCCTCGTGGCCGACGAGCCGGCGCGCCTGCCGGCGACGATCCGCAGCCGCTGCCAGCGGATCGACTTCCTCGTTCCCTCGCGGGAAACCGCCCTCGACTGGCTGCGCGCCGAGGGCGTACAGGATGCCCCCGCCGCGCTCGAGGCGGCGGGTGGCAATCCGGGCATGGCCCGCGCCTGGGCCACCGATGGCGCCTTGAAACAGCGCGGCGAGGTCCGACACGACCTCAAGGCGCTCGCCGCGGGGCGGGGCGACGCCATGGAGGTCGTCAAGCGCTGGCAGGCGGCCGATCCCTCGCGCTATCTCTGGTTCGCCGCCCAGGCGGTCACCGACGAACTGCGCGCACGCGCGTCCGGCAAGGCCGCGCCGCTGGACAGCCAGCTCGACGACGAGGCGCTCGACGGCTGGTACGGCAAGGCCAACCGCGCGCGCGACGCCTTGCGCGGGCCGCTGCGTGTCGACCTCATCCTCATCGAATTACTCGCGGCGTGGCGTTGACGCGCTCTTATCGCGCGTTCGGTCTTAATCGATCCGACGTTTCCGAGCCGTAAGGAGAGCCACGTGTCACGCCATCCGGTCATCGACGGCAGCACCCGCCTCCTGGTGGTCGCGCCGCACCCCGACGACGAATCCCTGGCGGCCGGCATGCTGATCCAGCGGACGCTGGCCGCGGGGGGCCGTGCCGACGTCCTGCTGCTGACCGATGGCGACGACAATCCCTGGCCGCAGCGCTGGATGGAACGGCGCCTCGTCATCGACGAGGCCGGCCGCGCCCGCTGGGGCGCCCGGCGTCGCGGCGAGGTGGCCTCGGCGCTGGCCCGCCTCGGCGTCGGTCCCGATCATCTTCACGCGCTGGGCTGGCACGACATGCGGGTGACCGAGGAACTGCGGCTGCGCCACACCGCGGCGGTGGGTGCCATCCGCCGGGTGATGGAGCGGACGCGTCCCAGCCTGGTCGTCATTCCCGACCTGGGTGACACCCACCCCGATCATGGCTCGGCCCACGTGCTCGCGCGCCTGGCCCTGGCGGCGGCGGGGTCGCGGGCCGACGTGCTCACCTACATGGTGCATGGCACGGAGCGGTCCGCGCCGGAAGACCTGCTGGTGCCGGATGTGGACCCGGAGCGGCAGGCGACCAAGATCGAGGCCGTGCTGGAGCATGCCACCCAGATGGCCCTGAGCCGCAAGCGGATGCTCGCCGTGGCCGCGCGTCCCGAACGGTTCGACCGCCCGCCGCCCGCGCCCGGCAGCGGATCGCTGCGTTTGCCCTGGCGGCCGGGTCCGCTGGCCCGTACCCGCCTGCGCCTGGTGCTGGCCGACGGGCAGGGCGTGGCCATATGGCCCTGGCGCAAGGCGCCCCTGGAGCGGGCGGGCGATGGCTGGGTGCTGCCCCTGCGCGACGCTCCCGGCCCGGCCTTCGTCAAGCTGACCGCCGACCTTTCCACGCCCTGGATCTACGATCGCTACGGCTGGACAGGGCAGGACCCCGAGCCGTTCGGGCTTGTGGCCCGGCCCGTAGCCTAGCTAGGATGCCGCTCAGCCAAGGGGATTCCACGCCATGACCGCCACCAGCTCCTCGCCGCGACAGGGCATTCTTTCCCTGAAGATCAAGGACGTGAATTCCCTGTACATCTCGTACATGCCCTATCTGAAGACGGGCGGGCTGTTCGCGCCCACCGCACAGCGCTACAGCCTGGGCGACGAAGTAGCCCTGCTGGTCTCTCTCATCGACGAGAACGAGCGACTGTCGGTCGCCGGCCGGGTCGTCTGGATCACGCCGGTGGGCGCGCAGGGCAATCGCACGGCCGGCGTGGGCATCCAGTTCAACGAGTCGCCCGAGAGCGAGGCCGCACGGCAACGCATCGAGGGGCTGCTGGCCGGCACCCTCGCCTCAGAGCGTCCCACCCAGACGATGTGACTCCCGATTGCACCATCGCGATGCAGTTTTTCCCGTATTAAGGCTTGTCGTAATACCTGCACGCACTGGTACAATAGATCGGTTCCCCAACGTGAGATTGTGGATATCCGGAGTCGTTGGCGCGCCCGCCGCGCCGGCACGGGTCGTTCCGTTTGGATCGATTCGAAAAAAGCTCCGGCGACACTAGCCGGACCGCTCGTCCCCGTCGACGGTCACTGATGCGCCCAGCGAGGCGCGGAGGTACGCAGCATCGTGCTTGCCCAATATTGGCCCGTCCTGTTGTTCATCGCCGTCGCCATCGGCCTTGGCAGCGTCCTTCTGGTGGTCGGCATGCTCGCCGGGCCGCGGCGTCCGGAATCGGAGAAGCTGTCGCCCTACGAGTGCGGCTTCGAAGCCTTCGAGGACGCGCGCATGAAGTTCGACGTGCGCTATTACCTCATCGCCATCCTCTTCATCATCTTCGACCTCGAAATCGCCTTCCTGTTTCCGTGGGCGGTGGTGTTCGACAAGATCGGCGCCATCGCGTTGATCGAAATGGCGCTGTTCCTCGCGCTGCTCGTGGTCGGTTTCGCTTACGTCTGGAAGAAGGGAGCGCTCGAATGGGAGTGATGACCAGCATCGACCGGGTGATGCACAACCCGGAACCGCTGAACCTCGTCGACGACATCCTCCGTCCGAACGGCGACGCGCCGGTCGTGAACCGTGGTTTCGGCGTCACCAGCATCGACGCCTTGATGAACTGGGCGCGCACCGGCTCGATGTGGCCGATGACCTTCGGCCTGGCCTGCTGCGCCGTCGAGATGATGCACGCGGGTGCCGCGCGCCTCGACCTCGACCGTTACGGCGTCATCTTCCGTCCCAGCCCGCGCCAGTCCGACGTGATGATCGTCGCCGGCACGCTGGTCAACAAGATGGCCCCGGCGCTGCGCAAGGTCTACGACCAGATGCCCGATCCGAAGTGGGTCATCTCGATGGGCTCCTGCGCCAACGGCGGTGGCTATTACCACTATTCCTATTCGGTCGTGCGTGGCTGCGATCGCATCGTTCCGGTCGATATCTACGTGCCGGGTTGCCCGCCGACGGCCGAAGCGCTGATCCACGGCATCCTGCAGTTGCAGAAGAAGATCCGCCGAACCCACACGATCGCGCGTTAACAGGGCATCGCACATGAGCGTTACTAACGAGACCTCGCTGGTCGAACGGCTCGCCGCGCGCTTCGGCGACATGCTGGCGGTGAAGGTCGAGCGCAACGAGGTCACCGCCGAGGTGGCACCGCGCGACCTCATCTCCGTCGCCACGGCGCTGCGCGACGAGGCCGGCTTCCGTTTCACCACCGTCATCGACGTCTGCGGTGTGGATTACCTCAGCTACGGCCAGACCGAATGGGACACCGACACCGCGCAGGGCGAGAGCTTCTCGCGCGGCGTGGAAGGACAGTCGGCCGGCCGCTTCACCTGGGCCGAGCGTCCGCGTGCCGTCGAGCTGCCGCGCCGCTACGCCGCCGTCATCCACCTGCTGTCGATCGAACTCAACCAGCGCATCCGCCTGCGCGCGTTCTGCGAGGACGACGCGTTTCCCGTCGTGCCGTCGATCACGCCGGTGTGGCCGGGCGCGGACTGGTTCGAGCGCGAGACGTTCGACCTGTTCGGCATCATCTTCGACGGCCATCCCGATCTTCGTCGCATCCTCACCGACTACGGCTTCGTGGGCCATCCGTTCCGCAAGGATTTCCCGCTGATCGGCAATGTCGAGGTCCGCTACGACCCCGAGCAGAAGCGTGTCGTCTACGAACCGGTCTCGATCGAGCCGCGCGTGCTGGTGCCGCGCACGATCCGCAACGACGCCGACCTCGATCAGGCCAGGGCGGAATCCGCCGATCACTGGCGGGAGAATTAAGCCGTGGAAGAAATCCGCAATTACACGATGAACTTCGGCCCGCAGCATCCCGCTGCGCATGGCGTGCTGCGCCTGGTGCTGGAGATGGACGGCGAGACGATCGTCCGCGCCGATCCGCACATCGGCCTGCTGCACCGTGGCACCGAGAAGCTGGCCGAATCCAAGCCGTTCAACCAGTCGATCGGCTACATGGACCGCCTCGACTACGTGTCGATGATGTGCAACGAGCACGCCTACGTGCGCGCCATCGAAAACCTGCTGGGTATCGAGGCGCCGGTCCGAGCGCAGTACATCCGCACGATGTTCGACGAGATCACGCGCATCCTGAACCACCTGATGTGGGTCGGTTCCAACGCGCTCGATCTCGGCGCCATGGCCGTGTTCCTCTACGCGTTCCGCGAGCGTGAGGAACTGATGGACGTCTACGAGGCGGTGTCGGGCGCGCGCATGCACGCCACGTACTACCGCCCCGGCGGCGTCTACCGCGACCTGCCCGAGCAGATGTCGAAGTACCGCGAGTCGCCGTGGCACAAGGGCAGCGATCTCAAGCGCCTGAACGCCTGGCGCGAAGGCTCGATGCTGGATTACCTCACCGAGTTCACCAACGATTTCCCGGCCCGCGTCGACGAATACGAGTCGCTGCTGACCAACAACCGCATCTGGAAGCAGCGCACGGTCGGCATCGGTGTCATCCCGCCCGAGAAGGCCCAGGCCTGGGGCATGACCGGTGCGATGTTGCGTGGCTCGGGCATCGCCTGGGACCTGCGCAAGAAGCAGCCGTACGCGGCCTACGCCGACATGGATTTCGACATCCCGGTGGGCGTCAACGGCGATTGCTACGACCGCTACCTGGTTCGCGTCGAGGAAATGCGCCAGTCGAACAACATCATCAAGCAGTGCGTGGCGTGGCTGAAGGCCAACCCGGGCCCGGTGATGACGCAGAACTACAAGGTCGC
>Ga0182008_10001711_pt1 | contig 14396 bp, 3 predicted proteins | sample Sormic07211129_1_FD_120482 | JGI IMG/M metagenome (GOLD analysis project Ga0182008, IMG submission 120482) | Rhizosphere microbial communities from Sorghum bicolor, Mead, Nebraska, USA - 072115-129_1 metaG | ecosystem: Host-associated > Plants > Roots > Rhizosphere | place: USA: Nebraska...
ACGTTGCGACTGACCAAGGCCCGATCATAGACCTGCAGCATGTACACGGCTGGCGTCAACATCATGACGTTGATGACGCCACTGAACCCTGCCAGCGAATAAAAGCTGCGGCGCAGGCGAAAAATCGCGTCAGCCAGTTCGGATCGGGTGCTCGAGAGCTTGTGCATTTGATAGTCCCTCACCGAAAAAGCCGGTTGTGCTTGCGGCAAAAAAGCAGCAGCAAATGTTTGGCAAGCCATAGATGTAGTTGCTAATGCTTATCGTGCACACAAGCGATAGCGTTGTTGGAAAAGTTCAATAAATTTTTATGTTCACATGCAGCAGCGTAGGTGGCGTTTGTCTCTCTAGCGATACAGTTTGAAATAACATTTCGCTCTAGTAGTTCGTCTGAATTTATATATCTCGTTTAATAACAGTAAGTTGGCGTATCAAATGCTAAGTATCTTTTTTTACGTCGTAATATTGACAGCGCCTTGCTATGGAACTTTAGTCATGTGCAAGGGCGCCCGTCTGAAGCCTGCCATCGCTTCGAAAGTGCAAGGCACGGTGGTCCTGAAGGAGCACGGCATGTTGATCATTTCGTTCTGTAGCACCGTGACGGAGCTGTTCATGAAGGTCGCTTCGACTTCCCGATTCCATGGCCCGCCAGCGGCCCGGAATCGCTCTGCCTAATCGCTCAGCGACCTTTCATTTCGCGAATTCCAGGCGCGCATTACCGGGCGCACGGGACGGCTTTGCCTGACCCACGCCTGCTCTCGCCAAGCGACCGAACCAACGAACTGCGCAAGCCAGCACCTGACTGGGCGTGGGAGGGTTTCATCGTCCCGTGCCTTTCTCCCAATTAGATCGAGGACACCGCAATGGCCAATTTCAACAAGTCGGACCTGGAATTCATCCTCAAGCAAATCTTCATCGCAGAAGCGCATGCCGAAGGCGCCAGCCTCAGTGATTTGCTACCCAACAGTCAGGTGCCATTCGGCCTGCGCACCGTCGATGGCAGCTACAACAACCTGGTCGCCGGGCAAAGCGAGTTCGGCGCCGCGGACAATTCCTTCCTGCGCGTGCTTGATGCCCAGTATCGAGCGGCTTATGCCGCGTCAGGGAATGTGGTCGACCCGCAGCCACGGATTATCAGTAACCTGATCGTTGACCAGACAGCCAACAACCCGGCCGCAGTAGCAGCGAACGGCGGTGCAGACCCGGTGATCAGCCCCGGTCTGGATGGCGTGTTCGGCACGGCCGACGACAAGGAAGTGTTCTTCATCCCCAACGTGTCGCCGGACGTGGGTCTGACCGCCGGCTTCAACTCGTGGATGACCTTCTTTGGCCAGTTCTTTGACCACGGCCTCGACCTGGTCACCAAGAGCAGTACCGATTTCGTGTTTATTCCGCTGCAGCCAGACGATCCGTTATTCGTACCGGGCAGCCCGACCAACTTCATGGTGCTGCCACGTGCCGTGCATACCCCCGGTGCGGACGGAATACTCGGCACTGCCGATGACGGCCAGCCCAACACCACCTCGCCGTTCGTGGATCAAAGCCAGACTTACAGCTCGCACCCCTCGCATCAGGTGTTCCTGCGCGAGTATGTCCTCAACGCGGCAGGTGACCCTGTTGCAACGGGGCGCTTGATTACCAACCGCGATCTTGGCGCCGACGGCAAGTTCGGCACTGCCGATGATGGCGACGGCACAAATGGCGGCATGGCGACCTGGGCAGTGGTCAAGGCGCAGGCCCGTGACATTCTCGGTATTAACCTGACCGACGCCGATGTGCACAGCGTGCCGCTGCTGGCAACCGATGCGTATGGAAACTTCATCCGCGGGCCGAGCGGCATGCCGCAGGTGGTGATGCGCGTTAGCAACGGTGCTGACGGGATCGCCGGAACAGCGGATGACATCACTCAACTGGTCGAAGGCAATCGGGATGCTCCGATCAGTCTGGCCAGCGCCGTGAGCGCCGGGCATGGCTTCCTCGACGACATCGCCCACAATGCCGCGCCAGTAGTGGTTGGCGGGGTTCTGCAGGCGGATGCTGACACCGATATCGGCAATGCGCAGCCGGTGGGCGCGGGCGGCAACAACCTGACCTACGACAACGAACTGCTCGACGCTCACTACATTGCCGGCGATGGCCGGGTGAACGAGAACATCGGCCTGACCACCGTGCACCATGTGTTCCACTCCGAACACAACCGCCTGGTCCAGCAAACCAAGGACACCCTCCTTGCCGCCGGCGATCTGGCCTTCCTCAATGAGTGGCTGGTGGACGACGTGGCGGCGATACCGACTACACCCGCCGGAATCGCGGCGTTGGTGTGGGACGGTGAACGCTTGTTCCAGGCCGCCAAGTTCGGCACCGAGATGCAGTACCAGCACCTGGTGTTCGAGGAGTTCGCACGGACCATTCAGCCGCAGATCGACGGGTTCCTTGCCCCCAATGGCTATGACACCTCGATCAACCCGGCCATCCTCGCCGAGTTCGCCCACGTGGTGTATCGCTTCGGTCACTCGATGTTGACCGAGACCGTCGATCGCTTCGACCCCGAGTTCAATCCGCTCCTCACTGACCCGAACAATCCGGACTCGCAAATGGGCCTGATCGCAGCCTTCCTCAACCCGCTGGCGTTTGCCGGCAGCGGGGCGACTGCGGACGAAGCGGCAGGGGCGATCATTCGCGGTGTGACCCGTCAGCTCGGCAACGAGATCGACGAGTTCGTCACCGAGGCGTTGCGCAACAATCTGCTCGGTCTGCCGCTCGATTTGCCGAGCCTGAACCTGGCGCGTGGTCGCGACACTGGCATCCCCACGTTGAATGAAGCGCGCCGTGAGATGTACGCATCAACCGGCGACAGTCAACTCAAGGCGTACATCAGTTGGGCTGACTTTGCGGACCACCTCAAGCACCCCGAATCCCTGGTCAACTTCATCGCCGCCTTCGGCACCCACGGGGCATTGACTGCGGCCGACGTGGATACGCTGGTGGAGATGCGTGCGATCGCCGCTGCCCTGGTGTTCGGCGGCAGCGCGGTGATCAACGCTGGCACTGCCGATGAGCGTACCTTTACCGCCACTCAAGCGGATCGTCTGGACTTTCTTAACAGTTCGGGCATCTACGCCATGGTCAACGGCGTCACCACCACCGGTGTGGACGACATCGACTTCTGGGTCGGTGGCCTCGCCGAGCAGAAAATGCCGTTCGGCGGCATGCTCGGCTCGACGTTCAACTTCGTGTTTGAAACCCAGCTGGAGGCGTTGCAGAACGGCGACCGCTTCTACTACCTGTCGCGTACCGCGGGACTGCACTTCGGCACCGAGTTGGAGAACAACTCCTTTGCCAAGCTGATCATGCTCAACACCGATGTCACCCACCTGTCGAATACCGTGTTCCTGACGCCGACGTTCAGCCTCGAAGTGAATCAGGCCAATCAGTTCACTAACCTTGGCGTGGATGGCAAAGCCGATCCGACGGGCGGCATCATGATCAACGGCGTGGAAGTCGTGCCGCTGGTGATCCGCGATAACCCCGACACCGCGGGTGCAGACAGTAACTATCTGCAATACACCGGTGAAGACCATGTTGTCCTGGGCGGCACGGCCGGCAATGACATCATCATCTCCGGTGACGGCGATGACACCCTTTACGGCGACGGCGGTAACGATCGCCTCGAAGGCGGCGCCGGGAACGATGCGGTACTGGGTGGCGCGGGCGATGACATCATCACCGACTCGTTCGGCGATAACCGTCTGGAAGGCAATGCCGGTAACGACGTGATCGTGGCCGGTAGCATGCTGGTTGCAGGCAACCTGATTCTGGGGGGCGATGGCCAGGATTTCATCGTCACCACCGAAGACATCACCACGACCTTCGGCGGTCAGGGTGACGATTTTATCCTCGGCGCCAAGACCAATCTGCCACCTACCGGCAACGAAGGTGATGACTGGATCGAGAAGGGCACGCAGGACGGTGCGCCTGGCGATAACTTCTCGCCGTTGCTCAATGACGATGTGGTCGGCAACGATATCTTTGTCGGTGGTGGTGGCTTCGATGAAATGATCGGCGAGGGTGGCGATGACATCTTTGTCGGCAGCGATGCCCAGGACAAGATGGACGGTATGTCCGGTTTCGACTGGGTGACCTACAAGAATGACAGGGTTGGTGTGACCGTTGATCTGTCCTTGGCCGCGCTGGCGCAGCCACACGGCAATGCGCCAAACCAGAACGCCGGGGTGTTCAATCCGGTCGGCGCCTCGCCGGCCTCGATTCTCGACCGTTTTGCCGAGGTCGAAGGTTTGTCCGGTTCGAAATACGGCGATGTGCTCAAAGGCGATGATGTTGATGCGGTCACTATCGTCAACCATGGCGGTGCCACGGGCGGTGCGCTGACCAATGTGGCGTTGATCCACGGACTGGAGCAGTTTCTGGCCGATGCCGGTTTGCCGACCACCGGCTTTGCCACGGGCAACATCATCCTCGGTGGCAATGGCAGTGACCTGATCGAGGGCCGGGGGGGCGACGATCTGATCGATGGCGACAAATGGATCAACGTCAGAATTGCGGTGTATGCCGCCGACGACGTCAACCATACCGGTCCCGAGATCGCCTCCTTCGACAGCATGGTCGATATGATCCCGCTGATGCTGGACCGCACGTATAACCCGGGTCAGCTCAAGGCCGTGCGGGAAATCATGTCCGGCACCTCGACGGGCGGGGCGGCCTTCGACACCGCCATTTTCTCCGGGCTCCAGTCCGAGTATACGGTGACACGTGACACCCGCGGCACGCTCAATGTGGCGGACGATGTCTGGACGGTGGCCGATACCGTAGCGGGCCGCGACGGCACCGATACCTTGCTGCATATCGAACGCCTGCAATTCGCCGATACCCAGCAAGTGCTGGTGACGGGGCTGAACGCACAACCGGTGGGCAGGCCGACCGTCACGGACGGAAACGGCGGCGCGATCACCGTGGGCGACACACTGACGGTGAGCATGGCCGGTGTGCGCGATGACAACAACATCGCAGTGGGTAACCCGCAGGGTTTTGTCAACAACACCTCGGTGTCCTACTATTGGCAGTTCGAGGCAAATCCAGGCACCGGCATATTCGAGGACATCATCCTGTTGCCGGCCGGCGACCTGGCGTTCCAAAGTGCCGACGGCACCGCGTTCAAAGTCTCCCCGGACCTTGCCGGGCTATCACTGCGGGTCAAGGCGATCTACCAGGATGGTCATGGCACGACTGAAGTGGTGTTCTCGCAGCCGACGGCCGTGGTGGTTCCCGGCGCGCCGGTTGTGCCGACGGCGCCGACACCTGTCGTCGATGCCACGAAGGGTGGCGAGGGCCTTCACATGGTCCGTTCCGACCTCAACTTCATTCTTGATCAGATCAAGATTGCGGAGGCAGATGCGGCCGGCCAGGACATCCTCTCGCTGATCCCGAATATCCGCGCGCCATTGGGCCTGCGTGCGGTCGATGGCTCGAACAACAACCTGATGAACCTCAACGGCATTAACAACACCGAGTTTGGTGCCGCCGATAACACATTCCCGCGCTTGAGCGATCCGGTCTTCAATCCAGCGGAAGGTGCTCCTGCCGGGTTCTTTGGCCCCGGCTCGCCAGCCATCCCGGGATCGTCGTACCAGCAGACCAGCGGCTCTGTGTTTGACTCGCAGCCGCGCACCATCAGTAATCTGATCGTCGACCAGACGTCGAATAACCCGGCGGCCTATGCCACGGCTTACGACCCGGGTGCGGACGGTGTGCTCAACTTCGGCGAGGTGGGTAACGACGACGTGCTTAAGGATGGCGTACGGATAGTCGCCAGCCCAGGCATGGATGGTCAGTTCGGTACTGCCGACGACCACGATGTGTACCTGTTCGAGAACACCACGGCGGATGCGGGGTTGTCCGCGCCGTTCAACGCCTGGATGACTTTCTTCGGGCAGTTCTTCGATCACGGTCTGGACCTGGTGACCAAAGGCGGTTCGGGCACCATTTTCATCCCGCTGCAACCGGATGATCCGCTGTATGTGGAAGGCGGCAACGCCAACTTCATGGTGCTGACCCGCGCGACCAACCTGCCAGGGGCGGATGGCGTTCTCGGCACGGCCGACGACATCCATGAGCACACCAACACCACCTCACCGTTCGTGGACCAAAACCAGACCTACAGCTCGCACCCGTCGCACCAGGTTTTCCTGCGCGGTTATGAGCTGACCGACAACGGCCCCATCGCGACCGGCAGGCTGATCACTAACGTTGATCTGGGATTGGATGGCAAGTATGGCACCGCAGACGACACCGAAATCGGTGGCATGGCGACCTGGAAGGTGGTCAAGGCGCAGGCCAACGACATCCTGGGTATCCACCTCACCGATGCCGACGTCGGCAACGCCCCGTTGTTGGCGACTGACGCCTACGGCAATTTCATCAAGGGGCCGAACGGCTTCCCGATGGTCGTGATGAAGGGTGCCGACGGTCTGGGTGGCACGGCTGATGACGTCCTTGTCGAAGGCAATCCGCTGTCCCCCATTAGCCTGACCAATGCGGTGCGCACCGGTCACCAGTTCCTCGTCGACATCAACAACAATGCAGCGCCGGTCATCGTCGGCGGGGTTCTGCAGGCGGATACTGACACTGATGTCGGCAATGCGCAGCCAGCGGGCCCAGGCGGCAACAACCTGACCTATGACAACGAGCTGCTCGACGCTCACTACATCGCTGGCGACGGCCGGGTCAACGAGAACATCGGCCTGACCGCGGTGCATGCGATCTTCCACTCCGAGCACAATCGGCTGGTCGCACAGACCAAGGACACCGTGCTCGATTCGCATGACGTGGCCTTCCTCAACGAATGGCTGCTCAACCCGGTGAGTGCTTTGCCGGTCAACCAGGCTGAGATCGATGCGCTGGTGTGGAATGGCGAGCGCTTGTTCCAGGCTGCCAAGTTCGGCACTGAGATGCAGTATCAGCACCTGGTGTTCGAGGAGTTTGCGCGGACCATCCAGCCCAGGGTCGACCTGTTCTTCGCACCGACCCAAGTCTATGACGTCGACCTCGATGCCTCGATCGTCGCCGAGTTCGCCCACACCGTGTACCGGTTTGGCCACTCGATGCTGACCGAGACCGTCGATCGCTTCGACGCCAATTTCAACGTGATTGGCGATCCGAACAACGGTGATCCGAATCAGCAAATCGGCTTGATCGCGGCGTTCCTCAACCCGTTGGCGTACGCCGCCAGTGGGGTGACGCCAGAGGATGCGACCAGTGCGATTATTCGTGGGGTGACTCGCCAGGCCGGTAACGAAATCGACGAGTTCGTCACTGAGGCGCTGCGCAATAACCTGCTCGGTCTGCCGCTCGACCTGCCGGCGCTCAACCTCGCCCGTGGCCGCGACGTGGGGATTCCCTCGCTCAATGCGATCCGCCGCGACATCTTCAGCCAAACCGGTGATACCCAACTCAAGCCGTACAGCAGCTGGGTCGACCTGGTGCAGCACCTCAAACATCCAGAGTCGTTGATCAACTTCATCGCGGCCTATGGCACGCATGACACGATCACCGCGGCGACCACGCTGGAAGGCAAACGCGCTGCAGCCATGGCGCTGGTATTTGGTGGTGTTGATGCGCCGTCTGACCGCCTGGCCTTCCTCAACGGCAGCGGTGACTGGGCCAACGTGACGTTGGCCGGCAAGGATGGGGTGATGGGGACTGCCGACGATCTGAAGGGAGTGACGATCACGGGTGTCGATGCCATTGACCTCTGGATCGGCGGCCTGGCCGAAGAGAAAACTCCGTTTGGCGGCATGCTCGGCACGACCTTCAACTTTGTGTTCGAGAACCAGCTGGAAAAACTGCAGGACGGTGACCGCTTCTACTACCTGGAACGTACCGCTGGCCTGTCGATGAACGCCGAACTGGAAAGCAACTCGTTCGCCAAGTTGATCATGGCCAACACCTCGGCCACGCACTTGCCGGGCCTGGTGTTCTCGGACCCTGCGTTCTATCTGGAAAGGGACCAGAGCAAGCAGTACAACGATGGCCTGGGCAACGCCGATCCGCTTTCCGATAACAACCAACAGGTGGTGTTCCGCGACAACCCGCTGACCGTGGGGCCGGACGCCAACTACATCCGGTACTCGGGTGACGAGCACATCGTGATGGGCGGCACCAACGGCGCAGACATCCTCGTCTCGGGTGGTGGCGATGACACGGTCTGGGGTGATGCCGGCAACGATCGCATCGAAGGCGGTAACGGCAACGACCAACTGCGCGGTGGCGCCGGCGACGATATCATCACCGACCTCGGTGGCGACGATAACATCCAGGGTGGCGACGGCAACGACGTGCTGCATGGAGGCAACGGCGTCAACCTGATCATTGGCGGGTTCGGCAATGACTTCATCGTGACCGGTGAGGACGCTTCCGAGGCCATTGGTGGCCAGGGCAACGACTTCATTCTGGGCAGCAAAGCCAACGAACAGGACATGGGTAACGAAGGCGACGACTGGATCGAGAAGGGCACTTCGGACGGTGCACCTGGCGACAATTTCGACCCGGCTGGCAATGACCCGGTGATCGGCAATGATGTGTTCATCGGCGGCAACGAGAACGACAAGTTCAATGCCGAAGGCGGCGACGACATCATGGTCGGTAGTCTTGGCATGGGTGACCGCTATATCGGCGGCTCCGGCTATGACTGGGCAACCTTCAAGGACCTCGCCCAGGGCGTGACCATCGATTACAGCGACCGCTTTTTCGATGTTCCACCGGTGCCGGGTTCGGGTGCTTCAGCGCTGGTGCGCTTCGACATCGTGGAAGGTCTGTCGGGTTCATCGCACGGTGACTTCCTGCGCGGTGATAGCGAAGATGCCACATCGCTGCCCACTGCGGGTGCAACCGGCAGTGTGTTGACCAACATCAACCTAATCAACGGCCTGGCTGATTTGCTGCCAGCCGGAGCGACGTTCTACGACGGCGGCAACATCATCCTCGGCGGTAGCGGTAGCGACCTGATCGAAGGTCGCGGTGGTGACGACATCATCGATGGTGACAAGTGGCTGAACGTGCGCATCAGCGTACGGGCGAACGCTGATGGCACTGGCCCGGAAATCGCTACGTTCGACAGCATGGAGCCGATGGTGCCGTTCATGCTGAACGGTACTTACAACCCAGGCCAGTTGGTCATTGTGCGGGAGATTAAGAGCGGCGATAACAGCTTCGACACCGCGTTGTTTACCGGTAATTTGGGCGAATACGGTATTGAGATCGATGGCGACACGGTCATCGTGACCGACTCGGTGGCGGGGCGTGATGGCGTCGATCGTCTGACGGGCATCGAGCGTCTGCAGTTCGCTGACGGTGCGCTGCCGTCCGGAGTGGGGACCGCCCAGAACGCCGACCCATTGGGTCATCTGGCAATCCTTGATGCTGCCTCCGGTGTGCGTGACGAAACGCCGGTTGCTGGCCAGTTGCTGCGTGTCAGTGATTCGGCGGTACGCGACGCGGACAACCAGAGTGTGGCCAATCCGGCCGGTGCTGTGACCGGCGGAGTGGCTTACTACTGGCAGGTCGAAAACATTCCTGGATCGGGCGTCTTTGAAGACATCACCTTTGTCGCCGCTGGCGAGGTATCGCGGGCGATCGGCGCCACCTACCGGGTGGCGGACGATGTGGCGGGGTTGAACATCCGCGTCCGTGCGGTGTATCAGGATGCCAAGGGCACGCTGGAAATCGTCGAGTCGTCCGGGAACAGTACACCGACCGAAGGGCCGACCGTTCTCGGGCTTGCAGTGCAGAACCAAGTGTTGACCGCTGACCCGTCGACCATCGTCGACCTCGATGGCGTGAGCACTACGCAGTTCACCTACCAGTGGCAGGCGAACGACGGGCTTGGCTTCGTCAACATCGGCGGCGCTACCGGTAGCACGTTTGCGCTTGGCCAGGCTCAGGTCGGCCAGGAAGTACGCGTGGTGATCGGTTATGTGGATAACTTCGGTGTGGCCGAAAGCGTTTCGTCGAACATCCTCGGGCCGGTGGACAACGTCAACGATGCACCGACTGCAGGGCCGACCGTAACCGGGCTTGCAGTGCAGAACCAGGTATTGACTGCTAACCCGGCGAGCATCATCGACGTTGATGGCCTCAGCAATCCGCAGTTCACCTACCAATGGCAGGCGAACAACGGGCCTGGCTTCGTCAACATCGCCGGCGCTACCGGTAGCACGTTCGCGCTTGGCCAGGCTCAGGTCGGCCAGGCAGTGCGCGTGGTGGTCGGTTACGTGGATGACTTTGGTGCGGCCGAAAGCGCTTCGTCCAACATCCTGGGGCCGGTGGCCAATGTCAACGATGCACCGACAGGCGTATTGCTGATCAGCGATACGACACCGGATCAAGGGCAGGTGCTGACCGCGCTGACGGCCGGGATTGCCGATGCCGATGGGCTGGGCACCTTCAGCTTCCAGTGGCAGCAAGGTGTCGGTACGTCCTTCACTAACATCAACGGCGCGACTGCTGCGACCTTCACCCCTGGTGCGGCGCAGGTCAATCTGCAACTGCGAGTGATCGTGCGCTACACCGATGGCTTCGGCACGCTGGAGTCGGTGACCTCTGCGGCGACGGCGGCGGTGGTGATACAGGGCGTGGTACTGCAGGGCAACGCTTTGGCGAACACCCTCACCGGCACCGCAGGTAACGATGTGCTGCTTGGCCTGGGCGGGAACGATACGCTGAATGGCCTGGCCGGTATCGACCAGTTGTTTGGCGGCACTGGCAACGACATCCTCAACGGCGGAGACGACAACGACGTCCTCAATGGCGAGGACGGCAACGACACCCTGAACGGTGGGCTCGGTGCGGATGCCATGAACGGCGGTGCCGGCAACGACACGTTTGTGGTCGACAACGTCGGTGATGTTGTTACCGAGGCGCTGGGTGGTGGTACCGATCTGGTGCAAACCAGCCTGACGAACTACCTGCTCGGTGCCAACGTCGAGAACCTGACCTATACGGGAGCCGGTAACTTCACCGGTACCGGTAACGCGCTAGCCAACACCATCACCGGCGGGGTGGGTAACGACTTCCTCAATGGCGGTGCAGGTGCTGACCGGTTGGTGGGGGGGGCCGGCAACGATACCTACGTTGTCGATGCCGCCGCAGACGTGGTGGTCGAGGTGGCGGGTGGCGGTACGGACACCGTGCAGACTTCGCTGGCCAGCTACACGCTGGGCGCTAATGTCGAGAACCTGACCTACACCGGAGCCGGCAACTTCGTCGGCAACGGCAACGGGTTGAACAACTCCATCACCGGCGGGGTGGGTAATGACACCCTTAATGGTAGCGACGGCAACGACATCCTCACCGGCAACGGTGGCAACGACACACTGAATGGCGACGCCGGTAACGACCAACTGTTCGGTGGCCTTGGCACGGATACCCTGAGCGGCGGGACAGGCGATGACAGCCTCGACGGCGGTGATGGGGCGGATGTCTTGAATGGTGGAGCAGGCAACGACACGCTGCTTGGTGGTGACGGTAACGACACATTGTTGGGTGGTACCGGCAATGACTTTATCGATGGCGGTACTGGCAACAACACGGTCACTGGCGGTGCCGGCAACGACGTGATGGTTGCCAGCAGTGGCAACGATATCTTCATGTTCGCAGCGGGCTTCGGGGTCGATCAGATCATCGGCTTCGATGCCAACGCGGCGGGAGGCCAGGATCGGCTCGATATTTCCGCGTTCGGCGTCACTGCTGCGACCTTTGCCGGCAGCGTCATCATCACCGATGTCGGTGCGGATACCTTGATCAGCTCCGCAGGAATAGCTGACTCCATCCGCCTGGTCGGTGTGGCCGATGCAACAACCGTCACTGCCGCAGACTTCATTCTCGCCACTTGAGGTCCTGATCAGTACTGTCGCAGACGCGTGAAAAGCAGAGGGGAGGGCATGTATGCCCTCCCTTTTTTCTTTAAAAAAACGGGCTGTTTGTTGAGCTGAAAATGGGTGAACCAGCCTGGCAGGTCGGTATGTCGGACCGTAGGAAACGCTCGATCAACATTTAACAGGGGAGTGGAATAAGGGGCGCACAGCCTTGAACATTTCAGCCGCCTTGGCCGTGAGCCGCTTGTTGGTTTTGCTCACCGCTTCTGCTACCGGGATTATTCCGGTCTTCGACCTGGACTTTACCCGATCCGCAACAAAAAACGCTGCAAAAACCGGGCATCAACAACGTTTGTATTCTCGCCGGCTCAAATCCCGCTGCGTTTACTTCTGCCGAGAAGGATCGTCAATGCTCTGGAAGTATCAGGCGTTGGATCTAGAGCAGCATGCAGCGATCCCAATTGGCTGAATGCGGTCTTCGACGGATTATCAGCGGATGACTCTTAACTGCTGAACAAAATGATAAGACTCCAGGCTGCCCCCATCGAAAAAATGAAAAGGGTGAGTGCCAGCGTGAGGATTAGCGGTTCGATGCGCATGAAAGTGACTCCTCAGAAGGGCAAGCAATGCACGCCTGAGAGTGCCCCGGGAAAGCCGTTTTTCCAGTGGCAACAACTTTAAACTCTCAATTAATGCGCTAGTGAACTCACAGCATTCTCTATGCCAATAAATTCAACAGTTTATAATTCCCCGCCGACGGGGTCGTCGGATTCTGTGGCCAGTTATCCCTCAGAAAAGTTGAAATGGGATGCGGGTAATACAACCCGTTTATGGGGAATTTCTCTCCGCGTGGATATAACAATATTATTGGTAACTTTCGGTTGGTATTGGAGGTTGGTTCTGCCAGTTGGGCCTTGAAGTTGAAGTACCCAATCACTCTACTATTTTCCAAAAATAGACATGGCCGTTTCCGGTGCAGTGGTTTGTTTCGCTGGTTCCTTAATGAAGTGCTGTGTTGTGGCATGGCCCTGAATAGCCGTGAAGGAGAGGGCGCGAGTGTCCGAGTGTCGTTCAAATGGGTCTCCTGAAAACGGGGGTGAACTTTGCCCGTTAGCGGGTGTCAGGCCCCAGTCGCTTTCCCCGGTCACGGCACAGTGATGCTGAAAAACCATTGGTTTGTTCAGTATTAATACTTTCGTAAAAAAGGTTACAAGTCTGGCGAGGTCCTTGCACAACCCCCATTACCCCTTCACGACTTCGAGGCGGCTGGTGATGGACAGAAAAGCGCGGTACCCCTTCAAATGGTTCTGCCTAGTGACGCCTCTGAGCGTTCTTCTGACAATGACGCTGGGCACGGCGACTCTGCGTGCCAGCCCCATCGATGACGAGCGACAGCCAGAACCTTCCGACCCCTCGGCTTACTACGATGAACCGGCTGACAAAGCAGGAGCCTTGAACGCTATTTTGACCATGCCCCCAGCTAACCTCGATTCCTTCGACTTGCCGGCTGGCGTCAAAGGTAGCAAAGGCACCACACGCCAGGAAAACATCCTGCCGCCGGCGGTGCAGACCAGTTTCAATTACCCTACTAACGGAAAACCCAGCCCACTGTACGGTGCTCTGCCTTTCACTCAGCAACTGGTGCTGTTCGAAGAATTCGGTCCGGAAAAGCTCGACCCCACCACCCCGGCGGCGCTGTTGCCGTTTCCACCGGCTGCCATTGGCCCGCTGCCGCAACAAGATCCCACCAGCGCCGCTCGTAGCGCCCCGCCGAGTGCGGCGCTCGACGCTTTCATGCGTCAACCTGGCTTGACCCCGTTCCCGAGCCAGTACTCCAACGTGGTCGACCGTAACCCGTGGCAGAAGCAGATCGAATTTTTCCTCAATCGCCGTATCGGCTCGTCGGCGGAAGGCCGTCCGCCAGGAAAAGGCTGGTCGCATCAGCGCTGGAACGAGTTTTACCCGCAAGTGGCCTACAAGACCGTGCAAACCGGCGCACGGTTGAATACCGGTGGGCGTGATAGTCGTCAGATGCACGGCTATGCCGTGGGCGAGTTCGGCCCCGGGGGCCTCTATCACAACGTGGCGGGCGTGCCGGCAACGGATGGCACCGCCAAGGGCGTCGATCCGCGTTTCCACCCGAAAATGCCGGTGCAGAATCACAACTCGGTGTGGACCTTCGACGGCACCTTGCCGCCCAAATTGCTCATGGTGCGTTACGGGCAACCCGTGTTGATGCGCCACTACAACGGCTTGCCGATCGACCCGTCGGCCAACATGGGTTTTGGTCTCCACACCATCACCACCCACGAACACAACGGTCACGCACCGGCGGAAAGCGACGGTTATGCCAATGCGTTTTTCTTCCCAGGGCAATTTTACGACTACCGCTGGCCGATCCAGTTGGCCGGTTACGACAGCATCAACACCAAGGCTGAAGACCCGCGTGCAGCGTTTCCGTGCGCGCCGGGCGAAACCCTGTGGACCAACGACCTCACCCCAAGCCGCAAG
>Ga0182008_10001712_pt1 | contig 14391 bp, 14 predicted proteins | sample Sormic07211129_1_FD_120482 | JGI IMG/M metagenome (GOLD analysis project Ga0182008, IMG submission 120482) | Rhizosphere microbial communities from Sorghum bicolor, Mead, Nebraska, USA - 072115-129_1 metaG | ecosystem: Host-associated > Plants > Roots > Rhizosphere | place: USA: Nebraska...
GGCCACCACCACGAGAAGACCGGCTTCTTCGGCTGGTTCAACCGCGGCTTCTCGCGCACCGCCAAGGGCTACGAAGGCCTGGTGGCGCGCATCCTGCGCCGCGCCTTGCGCTACCTGGTGATCTACGCGGCCATCATCGGCGTCGTGGTGATCGCCTACCTGCGGGTGCCGACCTCCTTCCTGCCGCAGGAAGACCAGGGCAACATCATCGTCAACGTGCAGCTGCCGCCGGGCGCGACCCAGGAGCGCACGCTCGACGTCATGAAGCAGGTCGAGGGCTTCATCCTCAAGCAGCCCGAAGTGCAGAGCATGGTGGGCGTGATGGGCTTCAGCTTCTCGGGCCAGGGCCAGAACGCCGGCCTTGCCTTCGTGACGCTCAAGGACTGGAAGGAACGCAAGGGCGAGGGCGAATCCGCTTCGGCCCTGGCAGGCCGTGCCTTCGGTGCGCTGTCGGGCGTCCGCGATGCCTTCATCTACCCGCTGAGCCCGCCGCCGATTCCCGAACTGGGCAATGCCAGCGGCGTGACCTTCCGCCTGCAGGACCGCTCCGGCGCGGGTCACGAGGCGCTGGTCAACGCCCGCAACCAGCTGCTGGGCATGGCGTCGCAGAGCAAGATCCTGACGCAGACCCGGCCCGACGGCCTCGAGGACGCACCGCAGCTGCAGATCGACATCGACCGCGACAAGGCCAATGCGCTGGGCGTGACCTTCGATGCGATCAACGCGACGCTGTCGACCGCGCTCGGCTCGAGCTATGTCAACGACTTCCCGAACCAGAGCCGCCTGCAGCGCGTGGTGGTGCAGGCCGACGCCCCGGCGCGGATGCAGCCCGAGGACCTGCTCAAGCTGAACGCGGCCAATGCGCAGGGCAAGCCGGTGCCGCTGTCGGCCTTCGCGACCACGCGCTGGATCACCGGCGCGCAGCAGACCGTGCGCTACAACGGCTATCCCGCGATGCGCATCAGCGCCGACGCGGCGCCGGGCTACAGCACCGGCGCGGCGATGGCCGAGATGGAGCGGCTTGCCGCCCAGCTGCCGCCCGGCTTCGGCTACGAATGGACCGGCCAGTCGCGGGAAGAAAAGCTCGCCGGCTCGCAGGCCATCATCCTGTACGGCTTCGCGATCCTGGCGGTGTTCCTGTGCCTCGCGGCGCTCTACGAGAGCTGGTCGATCCCGCTGGCGGTGATCCTGGTGGTGCCGCTGGGCGTGCTGGGCGTGCTGCTGGCGACGATGCTGCGGGCCTACTCCAACGACGTGTACTTCCAGGTCGGGCTGATCACCATCATCGGCCTGTCGGCGAAGAACGCGATCCTGATCATCGAGTTCGCCAAGGACCTGCAGGCGCAGGGCAAGGGCGTCGTCGAATCGGCGCTGGCGGCCGCACACCTGCGGTTCCGGCCGATCATCATGACCTCGCTGGCCTTCGGCCTGGGCGTGATGCCGCTGGCCTTCGCTACCGGCGCCGGCTCGGCGAGCCAGCGCGCGATCGGCACCGGGGTGCTCGGCGGCATGATCACCGGCACCACCCTCGCGGTGTTCTTCGTGCCGGTGTTCTTCGTGGTGGTGCGCGGATTCTTCAAGGGCAGCGCCCGACAGCACGAGGCCGACAAGCGGCACGCCCAGGCCGCCGGCATCGAGGAAGAAAAACATGACTAAGCGATTCATCACCACCGCGCTGGCAGGCGCCGCCGCCCTGATGCTGGCGGGCTGCTCGCTGATCCCGACCTACGAGCGCCCGGCGGCCCCGGTGCCGGCCACCTTCCCGAACGCGGCGGCGGCGCCGACCGCGCCCGGCCAGCCGCTGGCCGCGACCGTGGCCTGGCAGGACTACTTCACCGACCCGCGGCTGCAGCAGCTGATCCACCTCGCGCTCACGAACAACCGCGACCTGCAGGTGTCGATCCTCAACATCGAGCAGGCGCGGGCGCAGTTCCAGATCACGCGCGCGGCGCTGTACCCGGCGCTCAACGCCAGCGCGAGCGGCACGCGCCAGCGTCCGTCGCTGGTCGGCGACGGCGTGAGCTCCGTCTATTCGGTGGGCCTGGGCGTGACGGCCTGGGAGCTCGATTTCTTCGGCCGCGTGGCGAGCCTGAAGGATGCCGCGCTGGCCCAGTACCTGGCGACCGAGGAAGCCCGCAAGGCGACCCAGATCAGCCTGATCGCCTCCGTGGCCAACGGCTGGCTGGCGGTGCTCGGCGACGACGAGGCGCTCGAGATCACGCGCCGCACCATGGTCACGCGCGACGACTCGCTCAAGCTGACCAAGCTGCGCTTCGACAACGGCGTGGCTTCCGAGATCGACTACCGCTTCGCCGAGGCGCAAGCCGAGACCGCGCGCGCCACCTACGCCCAGCAGCAGCGGCTGCGGCTGCAGGACGAGAACGCGCTGGCACTGCTGCTCGGTGCCCCGGTGCCGCCGGAGACCATCGTCGGCGCCGCCGAGGGACTGCAGGCGCTGGCGCCGATGCCCGAGGTGCCGGCGGGCCTGCCGTCCGACCTGCTGGTCGAGCGGCCCGACATCCGTGCCGCCGAGCAGCAGCTGATCGCGGCCAACGCCAACATCGGTGCCGCGCGCGCCGCCTTCTTCCCGCGGGTCACGCTGACCACCTCGATCGGCACCACGAGCTCGGAGTTCTCCAACCTGTTCAGCAGCGGCACGAAGGCCTGGGCCTTCGCGCCGCAGATCACGCTGCCGATCTTCAACGCCGGCGCCAACCAGGCCAACCTGGACTCGGCCCGCGCCGGACAGAAGATCGCGGTGGCGCAGTACGAGAAGTCGATCCAGTCGGCTTTCCGCGAGGTCGCCGACGCGCTGGCCGGCCGCGCCACCTACGACGAGGAACTGCGCGCGCTGGTGGCCCAGTCCAAGGCCGAGGAAACCCGCTTCCAGCTGTCGGACATGCGCTATCGCGGTGGCGTCGCCAGTGGGCTCGACCTGCTGGATGCCCAGCGTTCGCTGTTCACCTCTCAGCTCGCGACCGCTCAGATCCGGCAGCAGCGCCTGCAGAACCAGGTCGTGCTCTACAAGACCCTGGGTGGCGGCTGGGCCACCCGGTAGGGCCGCGGGACGCCCCGGGTCCGGCCTGAGGCGGCCGGGTCCGGGGGCCTCTCTATAATCCGCCGTTGATCCGAATAAAGCCCCCGATACTGAGGACGCAATGAGCGACGACCCGCACTACCAGGCCACAGAAGAAGCCCACACCGGCCCGATCAAGAATCCGAAGCAACTGCTGCTCGCGGTCTTTTTCTCCTTCATCGCTCCCATCCTGATCATCGTCGGCCTCGTGTCGTTCGTCGTCTCGGGCACCCATCCCTCGGGTTCGGCGCAAGGCGACAGCATGTCGCTGTACGGCGTCTCCAAGGACACCCGCGACCGCGACATCGCCGACCGCCTGAAGAAGGTCGGCTCGATCGAGATCCGCGACGCCAACCGGCCGCTGGCCACCGGCGAGGCCGTGTTCAAGGCCCAGTGCGTGGCCTGCCACGGTGCGCCGGGCATCCCGGGCGCGCCGCACTACGGCGACGCCGCAGCCTGGGGCCCGCGCATCGGCCAGGGCTACGCCACGCTGGTCGAGCACGCGCTCAAGGGCAAGGGCGCGATGCCGGCCCAGGGCGGCGGCGACTTCGACGACATCGAGATCGGTCGCGCGGTGGTCTACATGGCCAACGCGGGCGGCGCCACCTTCCCGGTGCCCGACCGTCCGGCCGCGGCCCCGGCGGCCGAGGGCGCAGCCCCGGCCGATGCGGCCCCCGCGGTGGCCAGCGGCAAGTAAGCCGCCGCGACCCGACCCGAAGCCCGCGCGATGCGGGCTTTTTTCATGGTCGGAGCGACGGCTGGCCGGCGGACGGGCTCAGCACATGGCCGAAACGGGCCGGAAGGTCTTCGGCGCGGACATCCTCGGGGACCCATCGCCCCTGCTCGATCGCCTCGGCCGCCAGACCGACATCCTGCGTATGGACCAGGCCGAGGCCGATGTCCGCCACCAGGTAGAGCCGGCCTTCGCCGTCGAGCAGGCAGGCCGTGGGCTCGATCGGCAGACCGGAATGCGAGCGGACCGACAAATCCTCCGACACCCGCCAGATCCAGGGCGCGGCCTCGAGCTCGACGTAGACCCGCTGGGGCCCGTTCTGGAAGAACCACTGGCCCTGGTCGTCGTGTTCGTAGTTGCGCTGGATGAAGTCGATCAGCTTGTCGTGCCGCAGCTGTGAGCCCCTGGCCTGGCTGAACGGCCCCAGGGCCTGGGTGCGGTCGTCGCGCAGGAACCAGTTGCCGCGGGCGTCGAGCCCCAGCCAGCCGTAGCAGTGGGGCACGTTGGGCCACTTGGCAAGAGCCTTCAGAACGATCTCATCCATGGCGCCATTTTGCGCCGTGCGGGTCTGTGCCTCAGCGGTGTTCGTTCAGCCAGGCCACCACGCGCTCGGGCATGGCCCGCACGTGGCCCGGAGGTGCACCGAGCGGGAAGCCCACGTGGCCGCCGTGAGCGGGCTGCCAGAGCGTCACGTGGCTGCCGACTTCGCCCTGGCGCGGCAGGCTCGCGGCCGGCACGAACGGGTCGTTGACGGCATTCACGACCAGCGCCGGGATCCGGATCTGGTGCAGGTGCGGCTTGGCCGAGCCCCGCGACCAGTAGTCGTCGGTGCCGCGGAAGCCGTGCAGCGGCGCGGTGAAGACATCGTCGAAGGCGTAGAGGTCGCGCGCCGCGAGCAGCTTCTCGCGGTCGAACAGGCCCGGGTGCTGGGCCAGCTTGGCCAGCGCCTTGGGCTTCATGGTCGACAGGAACATGCGCGTGTAGACCAGCCGGTTGAAGCCGCGGCCGATGGCGGCGCCGCCGGCCGCGAGGTCCAGCGGGGCGGAGATCGCGGCGACCGCGCTGGCCACCTTGGCGGCCTCGGACCCGGCCTCCTCGGCCCAGCGCATCAGCGCATTGCCGCCGAGCGAGACACCCGCCGCCAGCAGAGGCTGGGCCGGGTCGCGCTGCGCGCGCAGGCGGGCCAGGATCCAGCCGACCTCCTCGAAGTCGCCCGAGTGGTAGGCCCGCGGCGCCAGGTTGAGCTCGCCGCTGCAGCCGCGGAAATGCGGCACGGCATAGTCCCAGCCCCGGGCATGAGCGTAGGCGCCGAAGACCTCGGCGTAGTGGCTTCTGGACGACCCCTCGAGGCCGTGGAACAGCACCAGCAGCGGCCTCGGGCCGGCCACCGCGGCATCCAGGAAGTCGACGTCGACGAAGTCGCCGTCGGGCGTGTCCCAGCGCTCGCGCCGGTAGGCCGGCAACGGTGCCTCGGCGCGCCGCGCGTACAACGCGGGCCAGATGGTCTGGAGGTTGCCGCCGGGCAGCCAGCGTGGGGCGACGTACTGCATGGCCGCGCTCAATGCAGCGTCTGCGGCGCCTCGCTGGCGTCGCCGGGCTCGTGCGCACTGCCGGGGCTCGCATGGTGCGCGACCATGCGCCAGCCCTGTGCCGTGCGGTGATAGACGTTGGTGGCCAGCACGAAGGCATGGCGCGGCCCCTCCGCGGTCAGCACCTCGATGCGCTCCAGCACGTTGTGGACCGCACTGGCGAGCGATTCGACCTTGCGCACCCGCGCCGGCGTGGCCTGGATGGCGCCGTTGCCGAACATGTGCTCGAAGGCGGCGCGGATCGCCTCGGCCCCGACCAGGCGCGGGCCGCCCGGGTGGACGCAGAACACCTCTTCCTCGTCGGCCCAGCAATCCATGAGGGCGTCGACGTCGCCCCGCTGCAGGGCTTCGTAGAAGGCGGCTTCGACATCGTCGGCGGTGCCGCCGATGGTGCTGGCGCGGAGTTTGGCTTTGGTGGACATGGTGGTGCTGCCGGAAGTAGCGATTTTGCCTCGGTCGCGCGACGCCTCAAGGGCCGGCGGCCACCCAGCCTTGCACCACCGAGCGCAGTTCGCCCTGGGTGGCGCGCCAGACCAGTTCGGGCGCCGCCACGTGCACCCCGGGCGGCGCCAGCGCCAATGCGACGTCGACCAGCTCGGCCACCTTGGAGGCCCGCGCCGGCTGCTCGCTGGGCGGCACCATGAAACGGGCGATCGACAGCATCCAGGCCGCCAGCCGCTCGGCGGGATGGGCCAGGCGCCGCGCCACCGGCTTCTGCGCCGAGCGCACCAGCAGCACGCGCTCGAAGCCCAGCGCCACCACCGCCTGCTCGTCGAGGCTGGCCAGGCCTCGCTTCAGCGCCTCGGGCAGCCGGCCCTGGTCGTGCGGCAGCACCACCGCCAGCGTCTGGACGCCGCACGACCGCAGCCAGCCGGCCAGCGCCGGCAGCTGCGCCGGCTCGGGCGTCCACAGCGCCCGTTCGCGGTCGTAGAAAAGCCGCGGCGGCTCGAACAGCACCAGCGCCGTGCGGGCGGCCACCGGCGGCCACTGCGCCATCGGCAGGTCCGGCACCTGCACGGTCTCGACGCCGGGCAGGCCGTCGCGGATGGGTTCGCGCGCGAGCACGTAGGTATGGTCGAAGCGATGGCGGCCCGCGAGCCGCCGCACCAGTTCGTGGCCCAGCACGCCGGTGGCGCCGGCGATCAGCAGCGCGCCCTTCGACGGCCGGCCATCGGAGGGTCGCCGGTTCGCGGCCTGCAGGGCCTGGAGCGGATCGGGCGCCATCCTTCTATGCTACCTTTGCCGACTTCGTACAGAGAGGGCTCGGACATGTTGAAACGCTGGCTACTGATCTTGATCGCGGCGCTGTCGCTCGCGGGCTGCGGCTACAACGACTTCCAGCGCCTCGACGAGGCCAGCAAGTCGGCCTGGAGCGAGGTGCTCAACCAGTACCAGCGGCGCGCCGACCTGGTGCCCAACATCGTCGCCACGGTCAAGGGCGAAGCCAACTTCGAGCAGGAGACGCTCACCAAGGTGATCGAGGCGCGGGCCAAGGCGACCTCGATCCAGGTCTCGCCCGAGACGCTCAACAACCCCGAGGCCTTCGCCCGCTTCCAGCAGGCGCAGGGCGAGCTGTCGGGCGCGCTGTCGCGGCTCATGGCGGTGTCGGAGCAGTATCCGAACCTGAAGGCCAACCAGGCCTTCCGCGACCTGCGCGTGACGCTGGAGGGCACAGAGAACCGCATCACGGTGGCGCGCAACCGCTTCATCCAGACGGTGCAGGAGTACAACGTGCTGGCCCGCAGCTTCCCGACCAACCTGACGGCCAAGGTGCTGGGCTACCAGCCCAAACCCAACTTCACGGTCCAGAACGAAGCCCAGATCTCGGCGCCGCCGACGGTCGATTTCAGCGCCCCGAAGAAGTAGGCGCGGCAGCCAGGCGATGACGGCGGCCCGCATCCGGCAGGCACTGACGGCCCTCCTCCTGGTGGCGGCGGCGCTGCTGGGCGCGCGGGCGCAGGGCCTGCTGCCGGTGCCCGCGCTCGACGCCCGCGTGATCGACCAGACCGGCACCTTGAGCGCCGCGCAGCGCAGCGCGCTCGACGCCAAGCTGCAGGCCTTCGAGCAGAAGAAGGGCTCGCAGATCGTGATGCTGATGGTCCCGACCACCCAGCCCGAGGACATCGCGAGCTACGCCAACCGGGTCGGAAACGCCTGGAAAATCGGCCGCAAGGCGGTCGGCGACGGCATCCTGGTGGTGGTCGCCAAGGACGACCGCAAGATGCGCATCGAGGTCGCCAAGGCGCTCGAGGGCGCGGTGCCCGACCTGGCCGCGGCCCGCATCATCGACGAGGCGATGAAGCCGCGCTTCCGCCAGAACGATTTCGCCGGCGGCCTCGATGCCGCGGCCGACCAGCTGATCGCCCGCGTCAACGGCGAGGCCCTGCCCGAGGTCGACGCCCGCGGCGGCGACTTCGGCGAGGCCCCGCGCGGCGGCAGCGGCTTCAACTGGCAGGACCTGGGCATCTTCCTGTTCGCGGTGGTGCTCGTGGGGGGCCCGATCGCGCGCCGCATCCTGGGCAAGATCCCGGGCTCGCTGGCGCTCGGCGGCCTGACCGGCGTGGTGGTGATGGTGCTGACATCCAGCCTCGTGATCGCGGTGCTGGCCGCGCTGGGCGCCCTGCTCTTCACGCTGCTGTCGACCGCCTTCGGTGCCGGGCCCACGATCGGCCGGCGCGGCGGCGGCTTCGGCGGCGGCCTGGGCGGCGGATTGGGCGCCGGCGGCCTGGGCGGCTGGGGTGGCGGATCTTCTCGTGGCGGCGGCGGCGGTGGCGGCGGTGGCTTCGGCGGCGGTTTCGGCTCCGGCGGCGGTGGCGATTTCGGCGGCGGCGGCGCCTCGGGAGACTGGTAATCATGGCCTTGTTCGCACGCCTCGCCCGCATCTGGCGCCATCGCTGGACCGACGAAGCCGACCTGCGCCGCGCGCTGCCGGCCGACCTGCTCGATCGCCTGACGCGCCGCGTATCCGCCAGCGAAAAGCGCCACACCGGCGAGATCCGCATCTGCGCCGAGGCCGGCCTGCCGCTGTCCTACCTGTGGCGGGACGCGCCGGCGCGGGAGCGCGCCATCATGCTGTTCGGCAAGCTGCGCGTCTGGGACACCGAGCACAACAACGGCGTATTGATCTACCTGCTGCTGGCCGAGCACGCGATCGAGATCGTCGCCGACCGCGGCATCGATGCGCGGGTCGACGACGCGCAATGGGCGGCCCTGGCGCAGCGCATGGGCGCCGCCTTTCGCGAGGGGCGCTTCGAGGACGGGCTGACCCAGGCGCTGGAAGAAGTGTCGGCGCTGCTGGTCGCGCACTTTCCGCTGGCCGAGGGCCAGGCCGACCGCAACGAACTGCCGGACGCGCCGGTGGTGCTTTAGGGCACCAGAAGCATCAGGCCCGAGGCCGTGTTGGAGATCGGCAGGTGGTAGTTCCGATGCAGGCAGCGGGCGCTTGACCCGAGGGCGCCGCGGGTGGCCAGCCACATCAGCAGCTCGACGCCCTGGGTGCCGGCCTTCTCGACCAGCTCATGGGTGCTGAACTGCGTCGCCCATTTCGGGTCGTCAACCAGGCTGTCCATGAACCGCAGGTCGAAGTCCTTGTTGATGAAGCCGGCGCGCTGGCCGTCCAGCTGGTGCGACAGGCCGCCCGTGCCCATCACGGCGACCCGGGCGTCGCTGTCCCAGCCGCGGATGGCGCGGCCGACCGACTCGCCCAGCGCGTAGCAGCGCCTGGCCGAAGGCAGCGGGAACTGGACCGTGTTGATGCACACGGGCACGACCTTCACGGGCCAGGCCTGGTCCGGCCACAGCAGCGCCATCGGCAGCGCGAAGGCGTGATCGACCTGCATCTCCTGGCAGCTCGTGATGTCGAACTCGTCTTGCACCAACGCGTCGATCAGTTGCCACGACAGCGCCTGCTCGCCCTCGAACGAGGCCATGACCGGCAGGCCCCAGCCTTCGTCGGCGCCGCTGTAGACCGGTGCGGCACCGACCGCGAAGGTCGGCATCTTGTCGAGGAAGAAGTTGAGGCCGTGGTCGTTGTAGAACACCACGAGCACTTCGGGCCGGGTCTCGGCCAGCCAGCGGTGCACTGGCGCGAAGGCATCGAAGAAGGGGCGCCAGTAGGGCTCCTGCTGCAGGTTGCGGGCGATCGCGCGGCCGATCGCCGGCACGTGGGAGGTGGTGATGGCACCAACGAGATTGGCCATGGCGGGTGTCTCCGGGCGGGTCAGGCGGCGGCCAGGAGCCGGGCCTGGAACTCGGCCTTCGTCAGGCCGGTCTGCTGGGCGCCGATGTCCTGCATGTCGAGGCCGAAGATGCCGGCGAACTTGGCGAGGTAGTAGGCGTTGCCGCCGGCCTCGATCAGCTGCAGCACATTGCGGGCGCGAATGGCTTCGCGCTGCTGCGCGTTCAATCCGTAGGCTGCGCAGCAGGCGTCCTCGTCGCGCACGAAGGCCTCGCGGTTGGCGGCTTGGTTGAAGGAAAAGCACATCTTGTTCAGCGCATAGCCCTTGCGGGCCTGTCGGCCGTCGAACAGGGTCGTGCCGGGAATGTCGGGGGTGCACATGAAGGTCTCCTGGATGGGTCGATTGGGCAAATGCTTGATCTGGATCAATCGCGTGCACTCCAGACCGGCCTGCGCAGTGTTCCGGCAATCGACGCGCCGATAAAGGCCGACATACTCATGCCATCCATGAGCGAATTCGATCATTTGGATCTGGACGGCCACCTGCTGCGCCTGCTGCTCGCGGTGCACGAGGAAGGCTCTATCACGCGCGCGGCGCAGCGCCTGGGCGTCACCCAATCGGCGGTGAGCCATCTGCTGGACAAGCTGCGCGCCATCGTCGGCGACCCGCTGTTCGTCAAGTCCGGCCGCGGCATCGTGGCGACCGCGCAGGCCGAACTGCTGGCCGGGCGCGCCCGCGTGCTGCTCGACGAGTTGCGCGCCTTCAGCACCGCGGCCGGCTTCGAGCCCGCCCGGCTCGCGGCCTGCTTCACCGTGGCCGCCAATGACCTGCAGCGCGACCTGCTGGTGCCGGCGCTGCTGCGCCGCCTTCGGGCCGAGGCGCCCGGCGTCACGCTGCGGGTCATCGCATCGGGCGCGCCGGTGCCCGCGATGCTGCGGGAACAGGCCTGCCAGTTGATCATCACGCCGCGTCCGCCCGAGGGCTCGGACATCATGCAGAAGCGGCTGTTCGAGGACCACTACCGCGTCTACTTCGACGCCGAATGCCGCGCCGCGCCAACCACCGAGGCCGACTACCTCGCCGCCGAACACGTGAGCGTCCTCTATGAACCGTTGCGGCGGCTCGACATCGACGATTGGTTCGCGCAACGCCATGTGGAGCGCCGCATCGTGGCCAGCGTCCCCGGCATGGCCGGGCTGGGCGCGCTGGTGCGCGGCGGGCCGTGGCTGGCCACCGCCCCCTCGCTGCTGATCGAGGGCGCCTTGCGCGGGCTGGCATCGGTGCCGGTGCCGCTGCACACGCCGGCGATGCCGATGTACATGGCCTGGCACCAGCGCCACCAGGTCGATCCGATCCACCGCTGGCTGCGCATGCACCTCGAGGCCGTGGTGGCCGCCACCTTGGCGGGGACGCGGCACCTGTCCTGACCGCGCCGCCCTTCAGGCCAGGCCGGGAAGCGCCCAGACGCCATTGCCGCCAACCGCGTAGAAGCGTCGCCCGGGCGCCGGCTCCACCTGCCAGCCACCGGTGAATTCGCCGAAGGCGGGCAGGATCAGTTGTTCGCCCTCGCGCACGAAGCAGGGCATGCGCAGGCTGTCGCGGCCACGGCCATGCAGCCTGCAGGCCGGATGAAGATGGCCGGCCAGCACGAAATGGGTCGGATGACGCTGCGGGTGATGGCAGGCCGCGAAGGGGCCGATCCGATGCGGCTCGTCGACCAGTTGGAAGCGCAGCGCGGCCGGCGGGTCGCCGGCGCGGCTGTCGTGGTTGCCGCGCACCAGCGTGCAGGCCAGTGCGGCGTGGCGGTCGCGCCAGGCCGCCACCGCCGCCAGCAGCGTGGCCGTGCGGGCCTGCGCCGCATGCAGGAAATCGCCGAGGAAGACGATCTCGCGTGGCGCCAGCCGCTCGATCAGGCGGTCGAGCCGCGCCAGGTTCTCCTGCGTGGTGCCACCGGGGACCGGCTGGCCCAGCGCCCGGTAGGTGGCCGCCTTGCCAAGGTGCAGGTCGGCCGCGAACAGCACGCCGGCAGCCGGCCACCAGAGTGCGCGTTCGGGCAGCAGTTCGATGGTTTCGCCGGCCAGTTCGATCCGGCAGGCAGCGAGCGGCGAGGTCACGGTTCGAGTTTCCCAGAAAGCGGCGCGGCGGCTTCAATGGCCCGCGGCCGCGCTTTCGAACTGCTGCACCATGCGCGCGATGCGGTCGGCCACGCTCTCGTTCGAAAGCTTCTCGCGAAATCGCTCGACCATCAGCGGGAACGCGAAGGGCGTGGGCTTGGCGAGCGTGCGCAGCACCAGCCGTTGCGCACGCATGCGCGCCAGGCTGGCCCGCAGGCGGCCGATCTCGAGCTCCTGCGCCAGCAGTTCGGCCTCGGCTTGCTGCAGCAGCCGATTGGCCGGGTCGTACTTGCGGAACACCTCGTAGAACAGCGACGACGACGCCTGCAGCTGCTTGTTGCTGCGCTTCTCGCCCGGATAGCCCTGGAAGATCAACCCGGAGACTCGCGCGATCTCGCGAAAACGGCGGCGCGCAAGCTCGGTGGCGTTCAGCGAGGCCAGCACCTCATGCAGCAGTGCCGTGCGCTCGTCGTCATGCGCGATCGCATCCTGGGCCTCGGCATCGTGCCCGGCCACCAGCACCTTCGGCAGCAGGGTCGGCCAGTCGACCTCGGTGGCACTGAGCAGCTCGAAGCCGTAGTCGTTGACCGCGATCGAGAAGGTGCGCGGCTGGTGCTGCGCGACGCGCCAGGCGACCAGGTTCGCCAGCCCGAGGTGCACCGGCCGGCCCGCGAAGGGATACAGGAACAGGTGCCAGCCCTCGCGCGACTTGTGTACTTCGGCCAGCAGCGTCTCGGGTGTGGGCAGCGCCGACCAGCGCTGCTGGATCTCGAGCAGCGGACGCACGCATTGCAGTTCCGGCGTTTCATAGCGGCCTTCGTCGGCGAGGGCGAGCTGCTGCACCACCGCGTCGGCCAGCGTGCTCGACAGCGGCATCCGGCCGCCGTTCCAGCGCGGCACCGCGGAGCGCTTGCCGCTGGCGCGCCGCACCCAGGCGGTCATGTCGTGGATGCGCACCAGTTCGAGCAGGCGGCCGCCGAAGAGGAAGCAGTCGCCCGGCTTCATGCGCGCCACGAAGCCCTCCTCGACGCTGCCGATCTTCGCGCCGCCCAGGTACTGCACCGACAGGCTGGCGTCGCTCACGATGGTGCCGATGTTCATGCGATGACGGCGCGCCAGCCGCGCATCGGGCACGCGCCAGACGCCCTCGGCATCGGGCACCGCGCGCCGGTAGTCCGGGTAGGCGGCCAGCGATGTGCCACCCTGCGAGACGAAGTCCAGGCACCACTGCCAGCTCTCGCGCGAGAGCGCGGCATAGGCGGCCGTGCTGCGCACCTCGTCGTAGAGCGCGTCGGGCACGAAGCCGCCGCCGAGCGCCACCGTGACCATGTGCTGCACCAGCACATCGAGCGGATGCTCGGGCGAGCGGCGCGATTCGATGTGGCCGGCCGCGATCGCGGCGCGCGCCGCCGCGCCCTCGACCATCTCGATGCTGTGGGTCGGCACCAGCGTGACGCGCGATGGCCGGCCCGGCGCGTGGCCGGAGCGGCCCGCGCGCTGCAGCAGCCTGGCCACGCCCTTCGGGGAGCCGATCTGCAGCACGCGCTCGACCGGCAGGAAGTCGACGCCCAGGTCGAGGCTCGACGTGCAGACCACCGCCTTGAGCTCGCCGTTCTTCAGGCCCAGTTCGACCCACTCGCGCACCGCGCGGTCGAGCGAGCCGTGATGCAGCGCGATCTGCCCGGCCCAGTCGGGCCGCGCCTCGAGCATCGCCTGATACCAGATCTCGGACTGCGAGCGGGTGTTGGTGAAGACCAGCGTAGTGGTGCTGGCGGCGATTTCCTCGATGACCTGCGGCAGCATCGTGAGGCCCAGGTGGCCGCCCCACGGAAAACCCTCGGCCCGACCCGGCAGCAGCGAGTCGACGACCAGCTTCTTCGGCACCTCGCCCTGCACCAGCAGGCCCGGCTCGTCGCCCAGCAGGGTGCGCATCGCCTCTTCAAGATTGCCGAGCGTGGCCGACATGCCCCACACGCAGAGCCGGTCGTTCCAGCGCCGCAGGCGCGCCAGCGCCAGCTGCACCTGGACGCCGCGCTTGTTGCCGAGCAGTTCGTGCCATTCGTCGACCACCACCATGCGCAGCGTGCCGAGCACCTCGCGCGCATCGGCGCGCGCGAGCAGCAGCGACAGGCTCTCGGGCGTGGTGACGAGCACGGTCGGCAGACGCTGGTTCTGGGCGCTGCGCTCCGCCGAGCCGGTGTCGCCGCTGCGTGCGCCGGCGCTCCACGGATGCATCTCGGCACCGGCGGCGTCGAGCGCCTGCTGCAGGGCACGCAGGGTGTCGGCCGCCAGCGCGCGCATCGGCGTCAGCCACAGCACCGTGAGCGGCGCCGCGGCTTGTGGCCGCTTGCCGCCGGGACGTTGCGGCGGCGACGCGAAGGCCAACAGCGCGCCGAGCCAGACGGCGTAGGTCTTGCCGGCCCCCGTGGTCGCGTGCAACAGGCCCGAGCGGCCCTGCGCCACCGCCTTCCACACGGCGCGCTGGAACTTGAAGGCCTTCCAGCCACGCGCCGCGAACCAGGCATCGAGCGCTTGTTTCGTCGTCATCACGAAGGCAGCAGCGCCGCCAGGGTCTGCAGGGTATCGGCGTCTTCGACGGTCTTGTCCTCGCGCCAGCGCAGCATGCGCGGAAAGCGCACCGCGATCCCGCTCTTGTGCCGCGGGCTGCGCGCGATGCCTTCGAAGCCGAGCTCGAACACCA
>Ga0182008_10001714_pt1 | contig 14388 bp, 12 predicted proteins | sample Sormic07211129_1_FD_120482 | JGI IMG/M metagenome (GOLD analysis project Ga0182008, IMG submission 120482) | Rhizosphere microbial communities from Sorghum bicolor, Mead, Nebraska, USA - 072115-129_1 metaG | ecosystem: Host-associated > Plants > Roots > Rhizosphere | place: USA: Nebraska...
GGCCAGGCCATTCGCTCCTGCGTAACGCCCATCGCCGCCGCTCAAGGCAAGAAAATCACCACCATCGAAGCGGCAACCAATGGCAGCGACCCGGTCGGCACTGCCGTGCACGAGGCCTGGGTCAAGCACGACGTGGCGCAGTGCGGTTACTGCCAAAGCGGGCAGATCATGAGCGCGACGGCGTTCCTCAAGGCCCAGCCCAAGGGCAAGCAACCCACGGTCGCCGAGATCGACTCGGCCATGGCCGGCAACATCTGCCGCTGTGGCACCTACGCCCGTATCCGCGCCGCGGTGGCGGATGCCGCCAAAGCCCTTGCCTGACCGGAGCCCACCATGCTGAACGAAATTTTCCCCAATGAGCTGCCTCGCGCCCTGCAGCACAGCCTGGAGCGCGATCAGGCCGATGGCCCTGTCACCCTTCCCCGTCGCAGCTTCCTCAAGATTGTCGGCATTGGCGGCCTGGCCCTCGGTGCTTTTCCTCACCTGGCCCTGGCCCAGGAGGCCAACGGCGCAGCCGCAACGCCGCTGAAACCGACTCAGCAGCCCTCCGCATTCGTGCAGATCGCCCCTGACGGCGTGGTGACGGTGACCCTCAACCGCCTGGAGTTCGGCCAGGGCGTGCAGACTGCCCTGCCGATGATCCTCGCCGAAGAACTCGATGCCGACTGGAGCCTGGTGCGCAGTCGCAACGGCAACAGCGACGCCGCCTACCTGGATCCGAATCTAGGTATTCACCTCACCGGCGGTTCCAGTTCGATCAAGAACAGCTATACCCAATACCGCGAACTGGGCGCCCGTGCTCGCGCCATGCTGCTGGCAGCGGCAGCCGCGCGTTGGAACGTGGACGTGGCAAGCCTGAGCACCCAAGCCGGCACGGTGTTCGGCCCGGGGGGCCGTAAAGCGAGCTACGGCGAACTGGCCGAAGCCGCGATGGCAATGCCGGTGCCGGAAAAGGTCACGCTCAAGGATCCCAAGGACTTCCGAATCATCGGCCAGGCCACCACGCGCATCGATGCCAAGGCCAAGAGCAGCGGCCAGCAGGATTTCGGCATCGACATGCATCTGCCGGGGCAACTCACCGCGGTGGTGGCGCGTCCGCCAGTGTTCGGCGCCAGGATTGCCTCTTTGGATGACAGCGCGGCGCGGGCAACCAAAGGCGTAAAAGCCGTGTTTCGGGTGCCGCTGGACCGAGGCGCCGAAGGCGTTGCGGTGGTGGCGGACGGTTATTGGCAAGCGAAGCTGGCGCGCGATGCACTGAAGCTGGAGTGGGACCTGGCCAGCGTCGACAAAGTGGACAGTGAAAAACAACTGACCCAATACCGCGAGCTGGCCACTCAACCCGGGCCACGACAGTTCGACGCTGACATGACACCGCTTGCCAGCGCGCCGCATCAGTTGCAGGCCGAGTTTGTGTTCCCTTACCTCGCCCACGCGCCCATGGAACCGTTGAACTGCACCGTGCAACTTGCCCAGGGCCGTGCCCAGTTGTGGGTCGGCACGCAGTTTCCCGGCGGCGATGGCGCGGCGGCGGCACGGGTCCTGAATCTGCAACCCGAACAAGTCCAGGTCAATGTACAGACGGCGGGCGGCGGTTTCGGCCGGCGTGGCGTGCCCACCAACGATTTCGTCGTACTGGCTTGCGAGGTGGCCAAGGCCGCGCATGCCGCCGGGCTTGATGTACCGATCCGCACGCTCTGGAGCCGTGAGGACGATATCAAGGGCGGCTACTATCGCCCCATGCACCTGCACCGCGCGCACATCGGTTTTGATGACAGCGGCAAGGTGCTGGCCTGGGACCATGCCCTGGTCGGGCAATCCATCGTCAGTGGCACTCCGTTCGAAGGAATGATCAAGAACGGCATCGATGCGACCGCAACAGAGGGCATGCGTAATCCTTATCCGCTGCCGATGCGCCTGACAGTCCATCACCCCAAACTCAATGTCCCCGTATTGTGGTGGCGCAGCGTGGGCTCCACTCATACGGCTTTTGTGATGGAAACGCTGATCGACGAGATCGCCCGCACCACCAAGCAGGATCCGGTGGCTTACCGGATGAAGCTGTTTGGCGACGAAAACCCGCGCCATCGCGCTGCGCTGCAACTGGCCGTGGACAAGAGCGAATACGGTAAACGTCAGCTAGCGGCGGGCCGCGCCTGGGGCGTGGCGGTCCACGAGTCGTTCAGTTCGGTGGTGGCCTACGTCGTCGAGGCCTCGGTACAGGACGGGCGTCCGGTGCTGCACAACGTGACTGCCGGCGTGCACTGCAATCTGGTCGTCAACCCACGCAGCATCGAGGCCCAGGTACAAGGCGCGGCGCTGATGGGCTTGTCGATGTGCCTGCCCGGTGGCGCCGTCACCTTGAAAGACGGTGTTGTGCAGCAGAGCAATTTCGCTGATTTCAGCGTGCCGCGCATCACCGACATGCCGGAGTTTGCCGTTCACATCGTGCCTAGCGCCGAACCACCCACGGGGATGGGTGAACCCGGCCTGCCGGCGCTGGCCCCGGCGTTTGCCAACGCGGTGGCGAGCCTGACCGGTAAGCCGCTGCGTGAATTGCCGTTCAAGTTGACGTGAGCGGTGCATGAGGCTGCCCGCCGCACTGCCCTTCCTGGCGATGCGGCGGGCAGTTGGCCCGGGTGTTACTTCGCCGTCGCAGCGGTTTCAATCAGCCTGGCAACCGGCTCAGGATTGGAAACCATCACCACATGGGAAGCGCCCTTGATCACTTTCACGGCCTTGGCTTCGGCACGCTTGGCCATGAAGGCCATGGCCTGGGGCGGAATGTTCTTGTCCTTGTCGCCGTAGATGTACCAGGACGGAATGTGCTTCCAGGCCGGAGTCCCGGCCTGTTCGTTCAGCGCCGCCTCAGTGATCGGACGTTGTGTCGCCGCCATCAATGCCGCCTGCCCGGTGGGAACGTCAGCGGCGAACTGGTCGTGGAACTTGTCCTGTTGGATGTACAGATCCTTGCCGCCATCCGCCAGTGTGACCGGTGGAGCAAGGGTTGGCCCCAGGGTGCTGCCGGGGAATTTGCCGGCGAGCCCGGCGACGGTTTCGCCCGCCTCGGGGGCGAACGCGCTGACATAGACCAGTGCCTTGACGTTGGCGTGGCCGTTGGCCGCTTCGCTGATGACGTTGCCGCCGTAGGAATGGCCGACCAGCACAACAGGAGACTTGATGCTGCCCAGCAAGGCGGAAACGGCAGTGCCATCGCTTTTCACGCTGCGCAACGGGTTGGCTGCGGCCACAACGGTATAGCCATCTTTTTCGAGGATCTTCGCCACGCCATTCCAGCTTGAAGCATCGGCAAAGGCGCCGTGCACCAAGACAACGGTGGGTTTTTCAGTTTGTGCGAGCGCGTTGGCCGCGATGAACAGGCTGGCGCTGCACGCCAGCGCAGTCATGACCTTTTTCATTGGGAACTCCTTGGGTAACAGGGCTATTGGGCGAATCGGGTGAAAACGAAGTCGTGGTTTTGCACGCGCGCCTGATGACAGGCGAAGCACGTCTGGTGCTGTGCCTCATCGGCGGGTTTGCCGTTGATGAAGCGACCAAAGCCCCAGCCGCCGGTTGCGGCATATTTGCTCGAGTCCTTGACCATGACCTGCACGGTGGTCGCCGCCCCGGGGATCGAAGCCGGCTCGAACTCCGGCGACTGGACGTGTTTCCAGGCCAGCTTGACCAGCACCGTGCCGTCCGGAAATGGCAATGTTGAATCCTGGTAAGCCTTGATCGCCAGGTCATTGCCCAGTACCGCTCTCAGCTCGTTCAGGGGTTCCGCCTCCTGGGCCGGGGCTATCAGCGCCCATTGGCGATACCCATCGGGAAGCTTTACGCCGTAGATCGGTGACGCCTCGCCGCTGCCGGCGTCGCCCAGGGCGATGCCGGTCGCGGTCAGTGCAGCCACCGCAATGGCAGCGCAGACCGACCGTTGCTTGAATTTCATCGTTGCTCTCCCGGCGGGCGTCATTGGAGGTGATCGGCGTCGATCACAGCCTGGGCGAAAGCCTGCGGGGCTTCTTGCGGCAGGTTGTGACCGATGCCGCCATCGATCAGACGATGCTCATATTTGCCGGTAAAGCGCTTGGCATAGGCCTCGGCCGGTGGGTGCGGCGCGCCGTTGGCGTCGCCCTCGAGGGTGATGGTCGGCACACTGATGGACGGAAAGGTCGCGAGTTTCTTCTCCAGCTTGTCGTACCTGGCCTCGCCCTTGACCAGGCCCAGGCGCCAGCGATAGTTGAAGATCGAGACGGCGACGTGATCGGGGTTCTGCAAAGCCGCGGCGCTGCGGTCATACGTCGCGTCATCGAAGTTCCACTTCGGCGACGCCAGTTTCCAGATCAGCTTGGCGAAGTCGTGGGTGTTTTTCTCGTAGCCCAGACGGCCACGCTCTGTCGCAAAGTAGAACTGGTACCACCACTGCAACTCGGCGGCCGGCGGCAGCGGCGCCTTGCCGGCTTCCTGGCTGCCGATCAGGTAGCCACTGACCGCCACCAGGGCTTTGACCCGCTCCGGCCACAGGGCCGCGACGATGTCGGCGGTACGGGCGCCCCAGTCATAGCCGCCGAGCACGGCCTGCTTGATGTTCAGTGCGTCCATGAAGTCGATGAGATCGCTCGCCAGCGCAGAAGGTTGGCCGTTGCGCACGGTTTTGGCCGACAGGAAGCGTGTGTCGCCGTAGCCGCGGGCATAGGGGATCAGCACGCGATAGCCCTTCTCGGCCAAAGCCGGAGCGACATCGGCGTAGCTGTGAATGTCATAGGGCCAACCGTGCAGCAGGATGACCACCGGCCCATCGGCAGGACCGACCTCGGCATAGGAAACGTCCAGCAGGCCAGCCTTGACGTGTTTCAACGGGCCGAAAGATGTGTGGCTGCCCGGCGTGATGGTGCCGATGGTGCTGGCCGGTACGTCGGCAGCGCTGGCCTGTGACGAGGCGAGTCCCAAGGTACCCAATTGCATCATGGCGAGTACCAGGATGGAGGGCGCGAGCAGGCGGCGGCGTGGTGCAAAAGTGTGGTGCGTCAGAGTCGTGTCCATGGCGGATTTCCTTGCGAACGGCGGGTGAGCCCGTGAGACCGCTTGTGCTGTCTCGATGGGTTCATTTGACGCCGGCGAGGTATCCCGGATGTGTCACGGACGGGCCTGAAAGAAACAGTCCGTATCGACGACGGGACTGGATACAAAGAGATACATTTGTGCGGGAAAGGCTCGGTCTGCCGGGCAGACCGAGTGGTGAGATGCGATCATGGTTCACATCAATGTTGCCTCATCCACCGCTATCGCGAGCAGGCTCGCCCTCACAGGGCTTGGTGGTGACCGCTGGATTTTCGACTCGAGAACCAGTGTGAAATTCGAGTTCGGCTCAGGCCGCCCCGCCCTTCCTATGAAACGCCTGCCCCAACAGCGCCAACCGCTGCGCCATTGGTGTCAGGCTTTGGCTGCTTCGGGTCAGGACGCCAATGTTGTCGGCGTTGCGCTCAGCCACGGCCTGCACGCTTTGCAAACGCTGGTTGATGTCTATCGACGCCTTGGATTGTTCCTGGGTCGTACTGGCGATCAGGTCGTTGAAGTGGTTGATGACGGCAATGTCTTCTACAACGGCATGCAATAGCTGCGAGGCCAGTTGGCTGGCAGATACGCAGCGCTCTACCCCGTCGCGGCTGTCTTGCATCGCCACGGCGGCCTGGCGACTACCTTGTTGCAGCTTGGCAATGATCTGCTGGATTTCCGTTGTGGACGTCGAGGTCTTTTGGGACAGGGTGCGGACTTCGTCGGCCACCACGGCAAAACCGCGCCCTTGCTCGCCGGCCCGAGCGGCTTCGATGGCTGCGTTGAGGGCCAGCAGGTTGGTTTGTTCGGCGATGCCATTGATCACGTCCAGCACCTGGCCGATCTGTTGCGCCTGCTCGGCCAGGACTTGCACGGTTTCGTTGGTCAGGTTGATGCGCCCGGCCAGTTCGACGATCTCTTCCCGGGTCTGGTCAACCGTGCTGCGCCCGCGGTTGACCTGCTCGTTGGCCTGGCCGGCGCGTTGCAGCGTCTGGTCGACATGGCCGGCAATGTTCTCCATGGCCTGGACCAGATGGCTGATCGCGCCGCTCATCTGGGCGACTTCGTCCAACTGGTGGCGGGCGCCGTTTTCCAGGGTCTGGCCGACCTGGGACAGGTCCTGGCCGAGGTCCGAAAGGTTCCGGGTATCGCGCACCACGCCGTCCACCAGGTTGGTGACCTGTTCCAGGAAGTGATCGAAACGCTCCCCCGAGGAGACTTTGCCACCCTGGCTGCGCTGGGCATCGGCGTTGCTGCTCAACTTCGTCGCGGCAGCCAGCACCTTGTCGAGCACGTCCTGGTTGTCCGTCGCATCGGCCAGGCTCTGGTTCGCCAGGTAAATCAGGATCACGCTTTCCACCACCACGTAGAACGCGTGGAGGAAAATCATCGTCCAGCCGCCATGGGCATCCATGACGAACACGGGATAACCCTGGTGCTGAAGCCAGTGGAAACCGAGGTGGTGGACGGCGATGGTGGCGGCGGCCACGACAATCGGCAGCCAGTCGCGGTAGAACGTCAGCACCGCCAGCAGCACGAAAATCCCGAAGTGGAACTCGATCACGCCATGAGTCTGGTTGATGTGCAATGCCGCCATGACCATCAGCGCCACGGCGATGATGCAACGCATGGCACGGCTGCCGCCCAGGCTCCGGTAGAGCGCGGTGGTCAACACGCAAGTGGTCGCTCCCACCAACAGCGCTTGGGTGAACGTCGAATGCATGAACGCCAGGCACAGGGAATACACCAGCGTGAGCCAGAGCAACCCCAGCATGATGCGATCGGCTTTGCGGTAATGATCGTTGAAGCGCACGGGCGAGTTCATGGGGGGCTGTCCTTTTCGGATACTTAGAGGGTCCATTACCAATGGCTGTTTCAGGCCTTATCGGCGTCTCGCAATGGAACTGTAACTGATTACCATCAATTAGTAGCACTACGCCAGTAGCCTTTTATCATCAGCCTTTGCTTTATGATGTCCGCCATCTCAACTCGCGAACTGATGGAACCCCCATGACTTTCGATTTCGACACGGTATTGGAGCGCCACGGCACCGGTAGCACCAAATGGAGCCGCTACCCGGCCGATGTGTTGCCGATGTGGGTGGCCGATATGGACTTCCCCGCCCCGCCCGTCATCATCGAAGCGCTGCACAAGCGCCTTGTTCACCCGATGCTGGGCTACAGCGTGGCCCAGGACAATCTGCGTGCGGCCATCGTGGCGGACCTGTGGAACAAGTACACGTGGCGCGTCGAGCCCCAGCAAATTGTGTTCCTGCCGGGTGTCGAGCCGGGTTTCAACATGGCGCTGCATGCGCTGGTGGAACCGCAGCAGAATGTCGTCGTGCAGGTGCCCAATTATCCGCCACTGCGCAACGCCCCGGGTCACTGGCAACTGAACAAGGTGGAATTGCCGTTCAACCCGGTCAACGGCCAGTTTCACACGCCACTGGCCGCTCTGCGCGAGGCGTTGCAGGGCGGTGGCGCACTGTTGTTGAGCAACCCTCACAACCCGCTGGGCAAGGTGTTTGACCGCGAAGAGCTCAAGGCCGTGGCGGACATTTGTCTGGAGCAGGACGCCTGGATCATCTCCGACGAAATCCATGCCGAATTGTGCTTCGACGGTCGCGTGCACATACCCACCGCCTCCCTCAGCCCGCAGATCGCCGAGCGCACCATCACCCTGATGTCCGCCAGCAAGGCCTTCAACATCGCCGGGTTGAAGACCTCGTTCGCCATTATCCAGGACGCCAAGGTGCGCGAACGGGTCAACAGTGCCCGGGCCGGCATGGTCGACAGCGTCAATGCCCTGGGCCTCGAAGCGACCCGTGCGGCCTATAGCGAAGCCGGCCCATGGCTCGAAGCCTTGAAAACGTATCTGCAAGCCAACCGCGATTACCTGATCGAGGCGGTGCACACTCGCCTGCCGGGCATCACCATGACCGTGCCCCAGGGCACTTACCTGGCCTGGCTGGATTGCTCCGGGTTGGGGCTGGATGACCCGCATGGATTCTTCCTCAAAGAAGCCAAGGTCGGGCTGAGCGCCGGGCTGGATTTTGGCGATGATGCCGGTCAGTTCGTGCGCTTGAACTTCGGCTGTCCGCGGGCGTTGCTGGAAGAAGGCATCGCGCGGATGGAGCGCAGCCTGAAAGCCAGGGGCTGATCCGCCCTGTGGCGAGGGGATTTAGCGAAACGTCGCACCGCCCCGCTGGGGTGCGAAGCGGCCCTAAAAACAGATCACTCGTTGTATCAGATTAACTTCGTGTGCTGTTTATTGGGGCTGCTTCGCAGCCCAACGGGGATAAATCCCCTCGCCACAATAGTCATCTGCCACGATCGCTTTATTCATGCATATCCGGCGCATGGACAAAGCACAGCTTGTTCCCTTCCGGATCGCGGCAATACGCCCCGAAATAGCCTTCGCAATACTGCGGCCTCGGGCCGGGTGGGCCTTCGTCGAAGCCGCCCATGGCAAGCGCCTGCTCCCACGCGGCGCGAACGGTTTGTGGAGAGTCGGCGGCGAAGCTCACTTGCATGCCATTGCCCCAGGTGGCGGGCAGCCCATTGAAAGGCAATTGGACGAAAACCTGCGGCCAATGCTTGCCGGGCCGCCGCCAACCCTCCCCCGGCGGACCCGAGTCGTTTTCGCCCTCGATGCGCTCCAGCCCAAGGCAGCCGAGGACCGCGTCGTAAAAAGCGACCATTTTCGGCAGGTCGCGCGCACCGATCTGGATGTGGCTGAACATTGTCCTGCTCCTTAGAAATCCGTACTGAGATTGGAGAATACAGATTCGTCCGATGTTCGCCGGTGTTCGCTGCTCACCGACGAAACGCCCGTCATCACGCTCATCGACTGGCAAGAAAATCCGACCGAACTCTGCCCGAAATCCCATAGTCCACCCTCCATTGCAACCAGCCTGGAGAATGACAATGGTCGACTACCCTTTCCCGCCTTTCCCGAAACAAAGCCAGCCGGTGCCCGGCACCCAGCGGAAAATGGAACCCTACCCGGACTGCGGCGAACAGAGCTACACCGGCTCCGGAAGACTGGCGAACAAAATCGCCCTGATCACTGGCGCCGACAGCGGCATCGGTCGCGCCGTGGCCATTGCCTTCGCCCGTGAAGGCGCGGACGTGGCGGTTGCCTACCTGGACGAGCATGAAGACGCCAAGGAAACCGCGCGCTGGGTCGAGCAGGCAGGGCGTCAATGCCTATTGCTGCCGGGTGACCTGGCAAACAAAGACCAGTGCCGCAAAATCGTCGATGAAACCGTCGCCCGCTTCGGGCGTATCGACGTCCTGGTCAACAATGCCGCCTTTCAAATGACCCATGAAAGCCTCGAGGAAATATCCGACGAAGAATGGGTGCGCACCTTCGATATCAACATCACGGCGATGTTCAGGATCTGCCAGGCCGCTTTGCCACACATGAAGCCCGGCAGCTCGATCATCAACACCAGCTCGGTCAACTCCGACATGCCCAAGCCGACGCTGCTGGCCTATGCCACCACCAAGGGCGCCATTGCCAACTTCACCGGCGGCCTGGCGCAAATGCTCGGCCCCAAAGGCATTCGCGTGAACAGCGTGGCGCCAGGGCCGATCTGGACGCCATTGATCGTGGCGACCATGCCTGAGGAGGAGGTTCAGAATTTCGGTTCTCAAACGCCGCTTGGCCGCCCGGGCCAACCGGTTGAAGTGGCGCCGATCTATGTGCTGCTGGCCTCGGACGAAGCCAGCTACATTTCCGGAGCCCGCTATGGGATTACCGGGGGCAAGCCGATCCTTTGATCGAGGAAACCGAGGCAGATTTTGTGGCGAGGGGATAAATCCCCTCGCCGCAGTCAACTTCGCCTGCGGTCGGGGCTATTCCTTGGCAATCACCGAAATCTTCCCATTGCGCTCGATGATCGCAAACTTGATCTGCTCCAGCGTCTCGATGCCCTGGCTCGAACGGGCCGCTTCCATGATGTCCTCTTCCACTAATCGGGCATGGCGCATGCGACCCTGGAGGATCCGACCGTTCTCGACAATGATGGTCGGACCGCCGTCGATCAATCGTGAAACTCGTTTGGAACGCTGCTTGAGCAACGATAACCCGACGTCGATGGCAATCAAGGTGACGATCACCATCAGCGCGTTGGTCAACGAGAAATCGTCTCCCAGCAGCGCCTGTTGGGTGGCCTCGCCGATGATCATCAACAATACGAAGTCGAAAGTGGTGAGATCCGCCAGGGAGCGACGCCCGGCGATCTTGAACAACACCAGCAACGCCATATATATCGCGGCGGCCCGCAGTACCGAGTCCATAGGTCACCTAAGGGAAAATCAATTGATCGAAACCGAGCGAGGCGCCACCGGGCATGGACAGGCGGCCGTGATAGAGCCCCAGACCCTGACCGAGCAATGAGAGATACAGGCTGGCCTGCCCTTGGGCATCCGCCTGGACCCAAAGCCGCATGCCTTGACCGGCACTTGCTGAGCGCATAGGCAGGGGTTGCAACGTTTGCACCTCAAAACCTTGCAGCCATGCGCCGCCCAATTCAACTTCCAGCACTGCGTTGGGTTGGCCCTTCATATGAATGATCATCGGATTGCTGGAACCGTTGCGGTGAAACATCTCGTACTCGACACCGAGACTGCCATCGCCGCTTCGTAGATCGCGCGAACTCAAGGGGCCGCGGGAGAACAAACCCAGTAGCGTCATGATCACCAGCGCCACCAGGACATACCAGCCCACTCGTTCGAAACGCCAAACCTTGAGCTGGTAATCCATATCCTCTCGCACTGGAAACACGCGGCTGTGAAAGTCCTCTGGTTCAATGTGCCGGGGCATGGTGACTCCTTACTTATCTGCGTTCACCGGCCAGAGCCCGTTGGTGGAAGTGCCGCAGTTGAAGAAGCGCGTGTTCAGCGGCCCATAACTGCACCTGGCCGCGACTGCCAAAGAAGCGTTCCTGGCGACTGAACAGTGCGCGTTGGCCGTTCACATCGAACGCCCAGGCAAAGCACACCGTACCGGCGGGGATACCATCCATGTCGTCCGGCCCGAGAATGCCGGTGGTGGCCACCGCCGCGTTGGCGTTAGCGTCGTGCAAGGCGCCGAGGACCATCTCCTCGGCCACTTCGCGGCTGGTGAGATTGAACATCTCGATGGTCCGCGGGCTGACCCCAAGCAGCCGTTGCTTGGCCTCCGGGGAGTACACCACGTAGCCGCTCTCGATCAGCGAACCGCAGCCCGGCACCTCGGCCAGTAACGTGACGATCTGGCCAGCGGTGCAGGATTCGGCTGTGGTCAGCCGCAGTTCATGTTCACGCAGATACTCACAAATGAAGTGGGCAACGGTCATGGCAAGCAGTCCTTTCATGGTGCTGATGGGTTGACCCTTGCCGCTGTGATTCATTCCCTTTATCGCGCCGTGGACCGCATACGGCAAATAAATGAAACCGTGCCCAGATCCTGAACCTCAAATCCATAGGAGCCTCATGCAGAGGCTGTCTTGATCAGGAGGTCGTCATGTCTGCACCTTTCGTCAAACTGTTCACCCATCCAGAGTTCGCCTGGGCGGACATCCGCGAACAAGAGCAGGCTCATCCGCGCCACTATCTGGGCCATCTGCTGTTGCTGGGCTTGATTCCTGCGGTGTGCCTGTTCATCGGTACCACCTGGACTGGCTGGAGCCTGGCCGAGAACGAAACAGTACGGCTCAGCAGCGCCAGCGCACTGCAATTGTGCGTGCTGCTGTACCTGACCATCGTCGCTGGCGTAGCCCTCATGGGTTTGTTCATTCGCTGGATGTCACGCACTTTCGACGCGCGTCCAACGATCAACCAGTGCATTGGTTTCGCGGCCTATACCGCCACGCCTTACTTTCTGGCCGGTATCTTCGGGCTCTATCCCAGCCGGTGGCTGGCGGTCGCCGCATTGGCGCTGGCCTCGGCGTATTCGACGTTCTTGCTGTTTGTCGGGCTGCCCAAGTTCATGAGCCTCAAGAAGGAACAAGGCCTGCTGTACTCAGCCAGTGTCTGGGGCGTCGGATTGTTGGTGCTGGTGACCATCCTGGTGGAAATGATCCTGTTGTGGTTCAACGTGTTGCAGCCGGAATACCTGCGTTTTCCGGCGAGTTGAGCGCCGACTTTTGGCGGGGTTCACTTGTCACTGGGCCTACTTCTCGGGCTTTTTCATGCCAAGCCGCCGGCGCATGTCGGCGGTGATGCTTTGGCGGGTTTTCTTGAGGTCGGCCCAAGGCTCATGACCAACCTCCGCCAGACGCTCATGCACGTTGTGCACATTCCACAGATTCGCCCCCTTGAGCTCGGCTACCTCCTCGCGAAAGATCGGCACAGACACCGGTAACCCTTCCCGGGTCCGCGCGGCGTAGGCGCAGATGGTGGTGGCGCCCAAACCATTGCGCAGGTAATCGATGAAGATCCGCCCTACCCGGTTTTTCGGTCCGGACACCGCCGAAAACCGGTCCGGCAGCAACTTGGCCATGTGGCTGACAATCGCATGGCTGAAGTCCTTGACCTCGTCCCAGCCCAATTTACGCGTCAATGGCACCACCACATGGATGCCCTTGCCACCGCTGGTCTTGAGGAACGCCTTGAGCCCCAGCTCATCGAGCACCGATAGCGTGAGCTGCGTCGCTTCGACCATGCTTTTCCAAGGCAGCGCCGGGTCCGGGTCAAGGTCGAGGACGAAGCGATCGGGCTTGTCCAAGTCAACGGAAGTGGCATTCCAGGTGTGCAGTTCGACCGTGCTCATCTGCACCGCGCCGATCAGCGCCTCGGCGTTGTTGATGATCATCACCGGCTGCCCGGTCAGCGCCTTGTCCAGGCTGGTGATGCCGGGAATCGCCAGGCGCTCGGCGTTTTTCTGGAAGAACAGCTCACCGGCGATACCCTCTGGCGCCCTGACCAAGGCCACCGGGCGATCCGCCAGTTCCGGCAGGATGAACTCGGCAACGCTGGCGTAGTATTCGGCCAGTTGCAACTTGGTGGTGCCACTGCTGGCATCAATGATTCGTTCCGGATGGGTGATGCGGACCTTGCCGTCCATGGCCGGTGCCTTGGCTTTTGCCTTGGACCCGCCCGTGCTTTTGCTCGGTGCCACGTCAGGTTCATCCTTGGCACGGGTTTTCTTCGCTGCGGCGGTTTTTTTCACGGGTTTGGCAAGCTCCTGGGTGATGTCCTTGGCCGGCTTGTCGTTGCGCAAGCCATGGAAGACCGCATGGCGCACCGAGCCTTCCTTGGTCATTTCGGCAAAGGCCACCTCGGCCAATAGCCTCGGTTCGAGCCAGTGCACGCCCTTGGCTTCGTAACCGGTGGGCGGGTTCACCACGGCGGCCTTTTTCGTCTCCAGCGGCAGCAATTGCTGGTAAATGCTTTTAAGGGTGGTTTCGTTGAACCCGGTGCCGACCTTGCCGGCGTAGCGCAACTGGCCGCTGTCGGCGTCATGCAGCCCCAGCAGCAGGGCACCGAAGGCGCTGCGCGCGCCTTTGGGGTCGCTGAAGCCCACCACCACGAATTCCTGGCGATTCTTGCACTTGAGCTTGATCCAGTCGTTGCTGCGCCTGGACACATAGGCGCTGCCGACGCGCTTGCCGATCAGCCCTTCCATTTGCATCTGGCAGGCGCTGTTGAGCAGCGCCTCAGGGGTTTCCTCGAAGGCATCGGAAAACCGCAACAAGGGGCTTTTGTTGGGCTCCAGCACCGCGGCCAATGCGGCCCGGCGTTCTTGCACCGGTACTTTGCGCAAATCCATGCCGTTGAGGTAAGGCACGTCGAACAGGTAATAGGCGATCTTGCCGCTGCTGCCGACCTCAAAGGCGTTTTGCAAGGCCTGGAAGTCCGGAACGCCCTGGTCGTTGGCGACCACCATTTCACCGTCGAGCCAGGCCGATTCCAACCCCAACGCGGCCAAGGCCTCGGCCTGTTTTGGCAGTTTGTGAGTCCAATCATGGCCATTGCGGGTGAGCAGCCTGACGTCGCCGCTTTCGATCCGCGCCATGACCCGGTAACCGTCGAACTTGATTTCGTAGAGCCATTCGCCGTCGGGCGCACTTTCCACCAGCGTCGCCAGTTCCGGCTTGAGGGTTTCCGGCAGCGGCCCGGCGACCGCGCCGCTGAGGGTGGTTTTCGAGGAGCGTTTCGGTGATTTCGGCTGAGCGGCCTTTTGCGGTTGTTTCACTGCTTTGGTTGCAGCAGCCTTGCCGCGGCTCTTGGGCACGAGGGTGCGATCGCTGAGCACACTGTCCGTCTCGGCCTGCACCACGTCATATTCGCTTTCAGAGCGAGCCGCATGGTCCTGGTGCTTGATCAGGAACCACTGTTCCTGTTTACC
>Ga0182008_10001716_pt1 | contig 14386 bp, 14 predicted proteins | sample Sormic07211129_1_FD_120482 | JGI IMG/M metagenome (GOLD analysis project Ga0182008, IMG submission 120482) | Rhizosphere microbial communities from Sorghum bicolor, Mead, Nebraska, USA - 072115-129_1 metaG | ecosystem: Host-associated > Plants > Roots > Rhizosphere | place: USA: Nebraska...
AGGTGGTCGCCTCCCGTGTGGACCGCGTGGATCGTGCAGTCGATCCATGCCGCCGCGCCCGCAAGGCGGGGTGAGCCGGACGCCGGGGTCGGGTCGTGGGCGACGCCCGCGAACTTGTCCGCCCCGCTCACCGCGAAGGCGCGGCACAGCTCGCCCTGGTCGGCGCCCAGGATGTTGACGCAGAAGACGCCCGCCGCGGCTATGCGGGGCCAAGTCGTCGACGTGCGGCCGACCATGAAGGCGACCAGGGGTGGGTCGAGGGAGAGGGAGGAGAAGGACTGGCAGGCGAAGCCCGCGGGGGTGGGGGAGTCGTCGGTGGGGGGCGCGGTGATGACCGTGACGCCGGTCGCGAAGTTCCCCAGGACGCGGCGGAACTCGGCCTGGTCGACCGGCGCCCGCTCGTCCGCCCCGACGCACCGCAACTCCGGGCGCGGCAACGGTTCTACGGGGGCCGGGGTTCCGGCCGACCTGAGGTACCGGACGGCGGCTGCGGCCGCTCCTGCGTGTCCCATCACCCCTTCATTGAAGCTGACGGAGCGTCAGATCGGAAGCCTTGCGTCCTACGTCTGCGCCCTGCACCCCAACTCCCTATCTCCCCCGGTACTCAGGGCTTCTGCGCTCCACGAAGCTCCGTACGCCCTCCCTGGCGTCCGCCGTCGTCATGTTGATCTCCTGGGCCGCCGCCTCCGCCGCGAAGGCGGTCGCGCGGTCGGCGTCCAGGGAGGCGTTGACCAGCTGTTTGGTGAGGGCCAGGGCGCGGGTCGGGCCGGTGGCCAGGCGGCTCGCCCACTCGCGGGCCGTCTTGTCCAGCTCGGCGTCCGGCACGACCCGGTTGACCAGGCCCAGGCGTTCGGCGTCGACGGCGGAGAGCGAATCGCCGAAGAACATCAGCTCCTTGGCGCGGTGGGGGCCGATGAGGCGGGGGAGGAGATACGCGCCGCCGCCGTCCGGTACCAGTCCCCGTCGTACGAACACCTCGATGAACGCGGCGGATTCCGCGGCCAGTACGAGGTCGCAGGCGAGCGCGAGATGTGCGCCGAGGCCGGCCGCCGTGCCGTTCACCGCCGCGATCACCGGTTTCTCGCAGTCCAGCACGGCGGCGATCAGCCGCTGCGCGCCCAGGCGCAGGACGCGGGACACGTCCCCGGGGATCGGCTCCCCGCCGCCGGAGGCTCCCCGGAGGTCGGCCCCGGAGCAGAACCCCCGGCCCGCACCGGTGAGGACCACCGCCCGTACGTCCGGGTCCGCCGAAGCCCCGGCCAGCAGCTCGACCAGACGGTCCCGTCCGCCGGGAGTCAGCGCGTTGAGGGTGTCCGGCCGGTTGAGGGTGATGTACGAGACCTGGCCCTCGGCCGTGTGCAGCACCTCGCTCATCGACCCCTCCGCCATCGGCTCACCGCTCATCGGCCCCTCCCTCATCGGCACACCGCCAACGCGTCCAGTGCCACCGCGCCCTGGCCCCTGGGCAGCACCATCAGCGGGTTGATGTCCAGCTCCGTCAGTACGTCCCCGAGTTCCAGTGCCATCCGCTCCACCCGGAGCACGACCTCGACCAGGGCGTCGAGGTCGGCCGGTGGACGGCCCCGGACGCCGTCGAGCAGGGCCCGTCCGCGCAGGTCGCCGAGCATGTCCCGGGCCGTCTCCTCGCCGAAGGGCGGCACCCGTACGGCGACGTCGTGCAGGACCTCGACCAGCACCCCGCCGAGCCCCACCGTCACGGTCGGACCGAACAGGTCGTCGTGGGTGACGCCGACGACCATCTCGACGCCCCGTTCGACCATCTGGCAGACCAGGACGCCGTCGAGCGAGACGCCCTCGTAGCGGGCGATGTCGGTCAACTCGCGGTAGGCGTCCCGGACCTGGCTGGCGGAGGTCAACTCGATCTTCACCAGGCCCAGTTCGGTCTTGTGGGCGATCTGCGCGCCGGACGCCTTCATCACCACCGGATAGCCGACCAGCCCGGCCGCCCGTACGGCTGCTGCCGCGCTGGTGACCAGCTGCTCGCGCGGGACCCGGATGCCGTAGGCCCGCAGCAGTTGCTTGGCCGCGTGCTCGCTCAGCTGCCGGCCGGGGCGCATCAGGGCCTGGGCCTTGCGGAAGGAGGGCGAGGTGGTGCGCGGGGCCTCGTCGAAGGGGGAGCGGTAGTGGGCGACGAAGCGGTGGTGGTCGAGGTAGGCGCGGACGGCGGTGATGCAGTTGGCGACCGTGCGGAAGGTAGCGATGCGGGAGGAGCCCAACAGGACGTCGCGGTAGGCGGGTTCGGTGCCGACCGGGGAGCCCCAGACCACGCAGACCAGCTTGTCCGTCCGCTCGGCCGCGTCCACCAGGTCCTGGACGAGCTTGTCGCTGAGGGGCGGGAAGGGCCCGGTGATGGGGCAGATGAGCACGCCCACCGACGGGTCGTCGAGAAGGGCGTCGATGATCTTCCGGCCGCGGTGGTCGCCGACCGGATGGCCGCCGTTGTCGACCGGGTTGGCGACGCTGAGGTACTCCGGGATCCACTGGTGCAGTTCGGCCTGCTTGGCCCCCGAGAGGGTCGGTAGCCGCAGTCCCGCCTCGGTCGCCAGGTCGGCGAAGTGGGCGCCCGTGCCGCCGGAGATCGAATAGACGACGACGCCGTCGGCGCGCGGTGGCCTGGCACGCGCCAACAGGGTGGCGGTGTCCTGGAGTTCGTCGAGTCCGTCGACGCGGATCACGCCGAACTGCCGGAGCGCCGCGTCCACCACCGTGTCCGCGCCGGTCAGCTTGCCGGTGTGGGAGGCGGCGGTGCGGGCGCCGGTCTCGGTGCGGCCGACCTTCACGGCGACGACCGGCACCTTGCGGCGGGCGGCGCGGTCGGCGGCCAGGAGGAAGGAGCGGCCGTCCTTGAGGCCCTCCACATAGCAGGCGATGGCGCCGACCTCGGGCTGCTCGGCGAAGTAGGAGAGGAAGTCGGCGGTCTCCAGGTCGGCCTCGTTGCCGGTGGGCGCCCAGTGGGAGAGGCGGACACCGAGCTCCTGGAGGGCGAAGACGGGGCGGCCCTGGTGGCCGGACTGGGTGATGAGCGCGATCGCGGGCCCTTCCAGGTCGTCCCGGAACCGCTCGAAGGCGTTCAGGTTGGTGTTGGGGCCGAGCAGACGGATGCCGGAGCGGGCCACGGCGGCGGCGAGACGCTCCTGCGCGGCGGCGCCCTCCTCGCCGGTCTCCGCGAACCCGGAGGCGAAGACGACCGCGAACCTCACCTTGACCTCGGCGAGTCGCTCGATCACCGGGAGGGGGTCGGCGAGCAGCAGGACGGCGAGGTCGATCTGCTCGGGCAGGTCGGCGACGGAGGGGAAGCAGGGTATGCCGAAGACGGACGGGCGGGTGGGGTGCACGGGGTGCAGCCGCGCCCCGACCCGCTCGGCCCAGGCGACCAGTTGCCGGGTGATACCGGTGTTCGGCCGCCCCTCGGTGTCCGAGGCACCGATCACGGCGACGGACTCGGGCCGGAAGAACCGGTCCAGATCGGGGACGTCCGCATACAACGGCCGTCCGCTGACGTCGAGATCGTCGACCTCGGCGGGGCGGCCGTGGACGGCGGGCCCGGGTTGTTCACCGCAGGCGATGACCCGGGCCCGGCGGGAGTCGGTGGTGAGGGTGCCGTGGGTTGATCCAAGCATCGGTCCGCCCGCTCCTGTGTGACAGCACAATTAACTGACGTAGTGTCAGATTAAGCGAACTGACGCAGCGTCAGGAACCGTCGTGCACGCAAAGTTGGTGAACCGGCAACTGGGTCGGCCGGAACGCGGGCCGCGGGTCGGCGGGAACGCAGACCGTTGGTCGTCCGGGACGGAGGCCGTTGGCCGGCCGGCAGGCAGGCCGCGGGTTCGGCCGGAACGCTGGCCGCCGGCACCGGGTGGCGGCCGGGGTCAGAGTTCGGCCAGCACCTCCTTCGCCACCCGCTCCCCCGACCGTACCGCTCCGTCCATGTAGCCGGTCCAGTACGTGGAGGTCTCGGTGCCGGCCCAGTGGATGCCGTCGACCGGTTTGCGCAGGGCGGCGCCGTATTCGGTGAGGACGCCGGGTGGGGCGTAGGCGACCGGGCCGCCGCGGGAGAAGCCCTCGTTGTCCCAGCGCTGGAGGACGAAGGAGGACGGCGACTTGGCCTTGGCGCCGAAGTAGTTGACGTAGTCCTTGAGGACGGCCGCCTTGACGTCGTCGACGCTCGCCGCGTCGTAGGCGCGTATCTCGTCGGCCTCGATGAAGCCCATCAGGGCGCCGTAGGAGCCGTCCGGCGGGGAGTTGTCGAAGGTGGAGCGGACCACGCCGGAGTCGCTGACGGCCTGGCCGTTGAGGCCGTCGGCGCGCCAGAACGGGGTGTCGTAGACGGCGATCGCCTTGCCGATCGAGCCCATCGGCAGCCGCTGGGCCAACTGGTCCTGTTCGGCCGGGAGCAGGGGGTCGAAGGCGATGCGGGTGGCGAGCGGGCGGGGTACGGCGACCACCACGCGCTTGGCCGTGACCGTGATGCCGTCCGCCGTGACGACGTACTTGCCGCCCGACCGGGCGATGGAGCGCACCGGCGCGCTCAGCACCACACGGTCGCCGAGGGTCGCCGCCAGCTTGATCGGCACCTGCTGGGAGCCGCCGACGAAACGGGACTCCTGGGCGCCGTTCGCGGTGTCGGTCAGGCGCTCCAGGGTGCCGACGTTGGACTCGTTGCCGGCGGCGGCGATGTAGAAGAGGACGTAGAGGAGGGAGAGTTCGCGGGGCTGGGCCGAGAAGATCGAGGTGGAGGCCAGGTCCAGGAGGAACTTGGCGGACGGGACGATCGCGTTGGCGTTCAGCCAGCTCTCGAAGGTCTGCTTGTCCCACTCGGCGGCCTTGGGGGCGGTCCAGGGCGCGTCGACCGGCACCGTCTTGGCCATGTCGTCCAACTCGGCCTGCACGATCGCCGCGTTGGCGAGCCCGGCCGCGTCGATCGGCGGGACCGCGCCGAGGAGGCCGTCGGTGGCGTACGGGGTGCGGGTGCCGTTCTTGTAGAGGAGGTTCTTGCCGGTGTTGTAGGTCTTGAAGGTGGCCACGCCGAGCGAGTCGGCGAGCGCCTTGATGCGGTCCTGGGTGGGGCCGATGAACTCGCCGCCGCCCTCGGTGAAACCGCCGTTGGGCAGGGAGAGGTTGACGACCCGGCCGCCGACGCGGTCACGGGCCTCCAGGACGGCCACGGTCCTGCCGCCGGCCACCAGGTCCCGGGCCGCGGTCAGTCCGGCGATCCCGCCGCCGACGATCGCCACGTCCACGTCCCGGGTGGAGGCCGCGGCGGCGGTGCCCGCCGCGGTGCCGGTGAGGGTGACCGCGCCCGCTGCCGCGGCTGCGCCGCCGAGGAGCGAGCGCCGGGTCAGGCCGTTGACCGGGCGGGGGTGGTGCTGTCTTTCGCGTGCCACGTGCGTCCTCCGTGTGGAGAGAATGTGGAGCCAGAAAGTGAGCAGTGTTCAGATTCTGGCCCCGCGCGGGGGCACACTTCAACGCTCCCGCCACATCTGGCACACGAGTAACGCGCGAGTAACGGGAGTCTCTGGAAAGGGAGTTGTGACTTTTCTACGTCATCCGGGCAGCTACGTCATCCGGGCAGCCGGGACAGCGCGTCCCCGCCCTGCTTCACCACGGCCTTGGCGATCTTCTCGGCGTCCATCGCCACCTCGCGGAGCGTGCCGCTGATGGGGGTGGTGAAGCCGGTGAAGTGGAGGCCGGGGGTGTTCTTCGGGCTGCGGGAGCCGTGCGCCACCGGTCTGCCCTGCGCGTCGAGCACGCCGAGGTCGCCGACCAGGCCCTCCAGCGCGCGGACGTATCCGGTCGCGGCCACGACCGCCTCCGGGGAGATGCGGGTGCCGTCGGCGAGCACCACCTTGCCGGCCTCGAACCCCTCCACGGCGGCCACGACCTCGACCCGGCCCTTGCGCACGGCGTCGATGAGGCCGACGTCCTGGACGGGGATCGCGCCCTGTCTGACGCGGCTGTACAGGCCGGTGTCCGGGCGGGGCAGGCCCTGCGCAGACAGGTCCGGCACGCTCAGCCTCGCCATCGGCCGCGCCAGCCGGTCCACGACCGCGACCGGCAGCCGCCGTACGAGCACGGCCGTGTACTGGGCGGCCCAGCCGGCCGTCGAGCGGCGGACGATGTGCGGGGCCGTGCGGACGGCGAGCCGCACCCGGGAGGCGCCGCCCTCCACCAGGTCCACGGCGATCTCCGCGCCGGTGTTGCCGACGCCGACGACCAGGACGTCGCGACCGGCGTAGGGGGCGGGGGCACGGTAGTCGCCGGCGTGGACGAAGTCGCCGGTGTAGCCGTCCAGGCCGGGCCAGTCGGGGACGTACGGGGTGTGGTTGTAGCCGGTGGCGACGACCACGGCCGGGCCGGTCAGCTCCCGTCCGCCGGTGGCGTGCAGCAGCCAGGCGGTGTCGTCGGGGGTGCGCTCGACGCGGCTGACCTCCACGCCGGTGACGATCTCCAGCTCGTGCACCTCGGCGTACTTCTCCAGGTACCGCACCATGTCGTCCCGGGCCACCCAGCGGCCGAAGCGGCGGGGGATCGGCAGGCCGGGGAGGGCGGAGAGGCGGCGGGTGGTGTGCAGATGCAGACGGTCGTAGTGGCGCCGCCAGGACGCGCCCACCCCGTCGGACTTCTCCAGCACGACGGCCCGTATGCCCCGAGCCCGCAGCGCGTACGCGACGGAGAGTCCGGCCGGGCCGCCGCCTACGACGTAGACGGGGAGGCCCGACGAGGGGGTCGGGGTCGGTGTGGAGTCGGCCATGTGCGCGAGCGTAATCACATGCCGGTTTGTTGGGTCTCGGTCAAGAGGGGAATTGGTTCCGGATTGATCACGGGTGTAGGAGGAGTGGGTGGGGCTTGTGACGTAGGCCACCTGGTTGTGCGGGTCAGGTGGGGTCGGGGGGTATGGGGAGCGCGCGATGGGTGACGTCCGGCTCAGTCCGACGGGTCACCCGAGTCACCCGAGTCACCCGAGTCGCCGTCTCCGTTCGCCGTGCGCAGGCCGTGTTCGATCGCGGACCGCAGCGTGGCGTTGTCGACGTTGGTGGCGTCCACGGTGAACGTGCGCCGGTTTCCGTCCGGTTCGTCCCAGGAGACGCGGACGGTGCGGTCCCTGCCCAGCCTGAGCCAGGTCGTGATGATCGCCACGATCCCGCTGACGGCGCCCGAGGCGACCACCACGGCCACCTCCTGCGGCCCGGCGCCCCTCGCACCGCCGAGGCCGCCGCCCGCCGCCTGCATCCTCAACGGCCCTTCCCGGCTCAGGTCCTGGTGGAGCAGCCGTACCTGGGAAAGCCATCTGTCGTCGTCGGCGTCGAAGCGGTCGCTGGTCGCCGCGACGACCAACTGCAGTTCACTCACCTGTGCGTCACCCCCAGCGAGAGAGTACTGGGGGTGACGGGCGAGGTGGGGGGAGATGGCGTGCGAGGTGGCGGTGGTGGTGGCGGTGTCGTCGGTGCCGGGGCCGGCGGCTCCGGGGTGTGCCCGGTGGCTTCCGGGATGCACTCATCTGACGTACCGTCAGATTCATGGACTCCATCTGGCTCAGTGGCGCGGAATGGCTGGCCGTCCTGCGTATAGGCCTCGGCCTGTGGTGGCTGGAGAGCTGGCGGCACAAGGACCGCAACGCCTGGTTCGAGCGCGGTACCGGCATCCAGTGGGCGGCCGGCATCGCGGCGAAGCACCGCTGGAACGCCGTACGCTCCGGCTTCGAGGTGATGGTGGCGCCACGGCCGCGGACGATGGCGTACGTCGTGGTGTACGCGGAACTGGCGACCGGGCTCGGGCTGATCGCCGGGTTCCTGACGCCGGTCGCGCTGGTCGGCGGGCTGCTCCTCAACGTCTCCTACTTCACGCTCATGATCCACGAGGTCGCCGAGCAGGGGCAGAACTCGATGATGGCCCTGATGTCCGTGGTCGGGCTGTTCGGGATGTCGTGGCAGGTGTGGTCGGTGGACGCGGCGCTGGGGTGGTTCGGATGACCGCGCGCTTCGACGTGCCCGAGGCCGACGCCTTCACGCGTACCTACTGGGACGCCGCCGCCGAGGGCCGGCTGCTGGTCCGCCGCTGCGGGGCCTGCGGCCGGGCGCATCACTATCCGCGGGAGTTCTGCCCGCACTGCTGGAGCGAGGACGTGACCTGGGAGCCGGCGAGCGGCCGGGCCGCGCTCTACACCTGGTCCGTCGTGCACCGCAACGACCTGCCGCCCTTCGGGGAGCGGACGCCGTACGTCGCCGCCGTGGTCGACCTCGCGGAGGGGCCGCGGATGATGACCGAGGTCGTGGGGTGCGGGGCGGGCGAGCTGCGGGCCGGGATGGAGCTGGAGGTGGCGTTCCGGGAGGGGGTGCCCGTGTTCCGGCCGGGGGAGTGAGCCGTTCCGGCACCCGAAGGCCGCCCGAGGGAGCCCTCGGCACCGGAAAGGCGCCGCACGGCCGGCCGGAACGGGCTTGAATGGAACGATGGCTTCCCTCCACATGCGCCGCATGGTCTCCCCCTTCCCCATACTGCACGGCCTCGGCCTCCGTCTGCGTCTGTGGGACTCGGGCTCCCAGGACGACGTCGAGACCTGGCTGCGCGGCCTCACCGACCCGGACTTCCGGCGCTGGAACACCCCGCTCACGCCGGTCACCGACCTGGAGTCGGCCCGTGAGTCGCTGCGCGACAAGGTGGTGAGCGCGGTGGAGGGCTCCACGGCCTCGTACTGCGTGACCGACGCCGAGACCGGCACGCCCCTGGGCCATATCGGCGTCAACCTCATCAACCCCGTGCTGAGCAACGCCCGCGTCGGCTACTGGGTGCTGCCCGAGGCCCGGGGGCGGGGCGTCGCCACCCGTGCCCTGGCCGTGGCGTCCCGCTGGGCACTGACCGAACTGGGGCTGCACCGGCTCGAACTCGACCACGCGGTCGGACACGAGGCGTCCTGCCGGATAGCCGAGCGCTGCGGCTTCCGGTACGAGGGGACACTGCGCGGCGCGATGTTCGAGGCGGGCCGACAGGACAGGTTCCGCGACGTGCACCTGCACGGCCGCCTGACGACCGACCCGGAACCCCGGCTCGTTTGAATCCGCAGATCCCCGCTCTCTTATGGCCTCTCACGGCCTCTCACGGCCTCTCACGGCCTCTCAGAACCCCTCACGGCCAGAGCAGCTCCTTCACCCAACCCCCGTTCTCCCGCCAGTAGTTGAGCCGGACGTGTCGTCGCTGTTCGTCGCCCTGGAAGAACTCCACCTCGTCCGGTAGCAGCCGGTACAGGGTCCAGGTCGGGACCGGAGCGTCCGGCTCGCGCTGGGCCCGTTCCCAGGCCTCCTGGGAAGCTCGCGCCAACTCCTCGACCGAGCCGAGCACTTCGCTCTGCCGTCCGGTGAGCGCGGCGGCCAGTGCGCCGGTGGAACGGGCGTGCAGATCGCCCTGGGACTCGGCGGCCGGGGCGGCCGTCACCGGGCCGCGGAGGCGGACCTGGCGGCCCAGCGCCGGCCAGTAGAAGCCGAGCGCCGCGTACGGGCGGCCCGCCAGCTGCCGTCCCTTGCGGCTGCCGGAGTGGGTCGCGAAGGCCCACCCCTCCTCGTCCGCGCCGTGCAGCATCACGATCCGTACGTCCGGCAGGCCCGCCTCGTCCGAGGTGGCGAGGGACATCGTGTGCGGTTCCGCCTGCCCGGCCGCGACCGCCTCCGCGAACCAGGTGGTGAAGAGGCGCAGGGGGGTGTCGGGGGCGGACGCCGGGTCGAAGGGGGGAAGAGCGGTGACCTTCGGGTCCCAGACCCGCAGCGACCGCAGCAGTCCGTGCAGGTCCTGGTCCCGGTGCCGGGAGTGTTCCCGGTCATGGTGCTCGTGGCTCATGGGCCGAGTATCACCCGGCGGCGGCGAACGAATCGCCCCGCTCCGCCGTCCCCTTCGTATGAGCGTCGACATCAGCGTCCGTACGAAGGTCTCCCTGCTCACCGCCTCCCTGGCGACCCTCTCCGTCGTCATCGGCTGCTCCGGCTGCGGGCACCCCGACGTCGTGCATGCCGCGCCTCCTTTCAAGCGCTGCGGAGTCACCTTCTGGAGTGGTGCCATGGGCATCGGCGCGGACACCCCGAAGCGGTCCACGCGGGGCATGCCGCCCGCCCCGGCCGACGGCTGGTCCCACCTCCCCGCCCGTCTCGGGACACCGCCCCCGGCCGCGGGCCCGCCCCACATCGTCTCCCTCTCCGACGACTGCTCCCACGGCCGTACGGTCGTCGTGAGCCCGGCGTCGCCCGTGCGGCTCCTGAAGGTCGCCGAGGACCGCGCGGGCAGGGTCGTCGACTTCTCCCTCGTCCCGGCCGAGACCGGCACCACGGCACGGGTCCATGTCTACGTCTACGACGGCCGCCGCCCCGCCGGTCAACTCCTCGTCGTGGTGGACTGATCCGGATGGCAAGCGCGTGTCCGGCACCTCAGGCCGCGTCCCGGCGAGTGGGCGCCCCTTTCGCCGCCGGGTCGGTCAGTCCCGGCCCAGCACCACCGTCCCCGAGGAGCAGAACCAGCCGCCCGTCCCGGACGCCACTCCCAGCCGCGGCAACTCCCCGTCGCGCGCCTGCACCTGCCGTGCCCCCGCCTCGCCCCGCAGCTGCCGCACCGCCTCCACGAGCAGGAACAGGCCGCGCATCCCGGGGTGTTGGGCCGACAGCCCGCCCCCGTCGGTGTTGACCGGCAGCTCCCCGCCCTCGACCCTGAGCCGCCCCTTCTCCACGAACGCCCCGCCCTCGCCCTTCCCGCAGAAGCCGAGGTCCTCAAGGGTCACCAGGGTCATGTACGTGAAGGCGTCGTAGATCTGCGCGAAGTCCATCTCCGCCGCCCGCACCCCCGCTCGCCCGAACGCCAGCCGTCCGCTCACCTCCGCCGGGGAGACCGTGAAGTCCTCCCACTCGGACATCGCGGCGTGCGAGACGTGCTCCCCGGTGCCGAGCACCCAGACGGGGGCGGTACGGCAGTCCCGTACGTACTCCTCGGCCGCCAGCACCACCGCCGCCCCGCCGTCGGAGCGGATGCAGCAGTGCAGCTTGGTGAAGGGGTCGGCGATCACCGGGCCGGACAGGACGTCGTCGACGGTGACCGGGGTGCGGAACATCGCGTCCGGGTTCAGGGCGGCGTTCGCCCTCGCCTGTACGGCCACCTCCGCCAACTGCTCGATGGTCGTGCCGTGTTCGACCATGTGGCGGCGGGCGGCCATGGCGTACTTGGCGATGAGGGTGTGGCCGTAGGGGACCTCGAACTGGAGCGGGCCGCGCGCCCCGAAGGACAGGTCGCCCGTCCGGCGGCCCGCCTTGATGTCCGCGCGGGCCGTGGAGCCGTAGACCAGCAGGACCACGTCGGCGTGCCCGGCGGCGATCGCGTCCGCCGCGTGGGCCGCCATGACCTCCCAGGTCGAGCCGCCGACCGCCGTGGAGTCGACCCAGGTGGGGCGCAGGCCCAGGTACTCGGCCACCTCGACGGGCGGCAGGGTGCCCAGGCCCGCCGAGGCGAAGCCGTCGACATGGCGGCGCTCCAGGCCGGCGTCCGCGAGGGCGCGGCGGGCCGCCTGCGCGTGCAGGGTGTAGGGGGTCGCGTCGTCCACCCGCCCGCAGTCGGACAGGGCGACGCCGACCACGGCGACTTTGCGGTTCCCGCGCGTCATGAGAGGTCTCCTGCCCCTGGGCATCTCGTTCCGGCCCCCCTAATATGACGGGCCGTCAGATCCGGAGGGAAGAGCCATGGACGCGAGCTTCACCGCCGAACAGGACGAGATCCGCCGCACCCTGCGAGAACTGCTCCGCAAGCGCTGCGGCGCCCAGGAGCTGCGGGCCGCCGTCGGCACTCCGGACGGCTGGGACCCGGCGCTGTGGACCCTCCTGGCCGACCAGCTGGGGCTGCCCGGACTCGCCCTTCCGGAGCGGTACGGGGGAGTGGACTGCTCGTTCACCGAACTCGCCCTGGCCGGCGAGGAGATGGGGCGGTCGCTCGCGCCGACCCCCCTGCTCGCCACCGCCGTCCTCGCCGGCCCCCTGATCCTGGCCCTCGGCACCGAGGTCCAGCGGGCCGGCCTGCTGCCCGCCCTCGCCTCCGGCGCCCGCACCGCCGCCCTCGCCGTCCCGGGCACCGCGCTCGCCACCGCTCTGGCCCTGACCGGGGAGAACGGCGGGGAGTGGGCGGGCGGCGGCCGTGCGGGGGGAGTGCAGGCGAGACGGGTGGGGGAGGGGTGGCGGCTGTACGGACAGGCCGAGCAGGTGCTCGACGGGCACAGCGCGGGGGTGCTGGTGGTCGCCGCGCACGCCGGCGGGTTCGCCCGGTCGCGGACGCTGCTGTTCCTCGTCACGGGGGACGCGGAGGGCGTGGTGCGCGCGCGGCAGACGGCACTTGACGCGACCCGGCCGCAGGCCCGTCTCCAACTACGGGACGTGGAAGCGGAGTTGCTCGGTGAGGACGGGGCGGACGTCCTCGGCGCCCTCGCCTCCGTGGGTGATCGCGCCGCGGCCTTCCTCGCGTGCGAGGCCGTCGGAGCCGCCGACCGGGCGCTGGAGCGGACCGTCGAGTACGTGCGGCAGCGGGAGCAGTTCGGGCGGGCGATCGGGTCGTTCCAGGCGGTCAAGCACCGGCTGGCGGATGTGTATGTGCAGGTGCAGGCGGCGCGCTCGGCGGCGTACTACGCGGCCTGGGCGTGTGTGCACGACGAGAGGGTGGGCGGGCTGGCTCTCGCGCAGGCGCTCGAAGCGCTGCGCTCCGCCGCCGCGGAGGGGATACAGCTCCACGGCGGTATCGGTTTCACCTGGGAGCACGAGGCCCATCTCTCCTTCAAGCGCGCCTCCGGCGACGAGCTGCTCTTCGGGCCGGTCCACCGGCTGCGGGCGCACGCCGCCGAGGCGGCGCGACTCTTCGAGGGCCGGGAGGTCTCGGTGTGATCGGCGAACGTGTGGTGCAGAGGGTCTCGTCCACCCGGGGCTTCGCGAAGGTGGCCCCGCATGTCATTCCGGCGCTGGATCGCGCCGTGCACCGCCTCACGCGCGGGAAGGTGCTGCTCAGCGCGCAGATGCTGCCCGGGGTGATCCTGACCTCCACGGGCGCGCGCAGCGGGCTGCCGCGCCGTACGCCGCTCGCGTGCATGCCCGAGGACGGCGGTCGCGGCTGGATCCTGATCGGCTCCAACTTCGGCCGTACGGGCCACCCCGACTGGACCCACAACCTGCTCGCCCACCCCGAGGCCGAGGTCAGCTGGAAGGGCGAGGACATTCCCGTCCGTGCCTTCCTGCTGGAGGGCGAGGAGCGGGCGGCGGTCTGGAAGAAGGCACTGGCCTTCTGGCCGCCGTACGCGACCTACCAGGCTCGGGTGGAGCGGGAGATACGGCTGTTCAGGCTCGTACGGAGATGACCGCCGGCTTGCGGTAACACGGCAGGCGGTGGCCCACCATGGGTGGGCCACCGCCTGCCAGACAGGACGGGGAGCCTGAAAGGTGCTGGTGCTACTTGGTCGGCTTCTTTCCGGTCACGCCCAGATGGACCAACAGCGCCAGGTTCGGCTTGAGTTCGGCCTGTTTGACGCCCCAGGTCTGGAAGCCCTTCTGGTGCGAGGCGACGGCCGCGAGCATCGCGACCAGTGAACCGGCGACGGCGGCCGGGTTCACGTCCTTGTCGACCTTGCCCTTGGACTGCAGTTCGGCGACCGAGTCCGCGAGGGAGTTGTTCACGGAGTTCAGGATCTTCATGCGGATCTTGTAGAACCGCTTGTCGCCCTCGGCCGCACCGAGGTCGACGACCCTGAGGATCGCGTCGTTCTTGCGCCAGAACTCCAGGAATCCGTCCACGAGTTCCTGCGCGGTCTGCCAGCCCGCCTTGCCGACCCACGAGCGGCCTTCGAGCAGTTCGGTCAACTGCCCGCCCTCGGTGGCCATTTGCTCGGCGATCTCCAGGACGGCGCCCTCGACGTCCGGGAAGTACTGGTAGAAGGTCGCGGGTGAAGTCCCCGCCTTCCGGGCGACATCGATGACTTTGACGTCCCGGTAAGGGGAGGAGCTGAGCATCTCGCTGAGGCAGTCGAGCAGCTTCTGCCGGGTCGCCTGCCCACGCCGGCCGGCCACGCGGCCGTCGACGGTACGCACTTGTCCTGTCATGTCGTCAGCTTACCGAGGGGTGATCGGAGCGCGATTCGGCCGACTGCAAATGGGGTGCATGGGTGTATGGAGGCGGGTGTGCCTGGTCCTGCGGGGTGCGCGAGGCGCCGTTAGTTTGGCGGTATGGCCGAAAACAGGGCATCCGCATACGGAGAGGGCGTCCCCTGCTGGGTGGACGCACAGCTTCCCGACGTAGCGGCGGGCAAGCGGTTCTACGGTGAGCTCTTCGGGTGGACCTTCCGGGAGCACTTCGGGGAGCACTTCGGGGAGCA
>Ga0182008_10001717_pt1 | contig 14380 bp, 11 predicted proteins | sample Sormic07211129_1_FD_120482 | JGI IMG/M metagenome (GOLD analysis project Ga0182008, IMG submission 120482) | Rhizosphere microbial communities from Sorghum bicolor, Mead, Nebraska, USA - 072115-129_1 metaG | ecosystem: Host-associated > Plants > Roots > Rhizosphere | place: USA: Nebraska...
CCCACCAGCACCACCCAGGTGCGCTACAGCTTCACCCTGTTCGAACTGACCCCGGACGGTTCGCGGGTACGGGTGCAGACCGACAGCACCGATCAACCTTTCGACATCAACGAAGGCAGCAAACTGGAGTTGGGCTCCACGGCGAAAATGCGCGTGCTCACCACTTATCTGCAAATCATCGCCGAGCTGCACGACAAGTACGTCGGGATGACCGTCCCTGAGCTGAAGAAAGTCGATATCCCCGATCAGGACCGCCTGAGCCAGTGGGCCATCGATTATCTGATCCAGACCAAGGACCGCAACCTGCCGGCCATGCTCGGCGCGGCACTGGACCGCAAGTATTCCGCCAGCCCCGGCGAGGCCTTTTTCACCGGTGGCGGCTTGCACTTCTTCCACAACTTCCGCAAGGAAGACAACAACCGCATTCCGACCTTGCGCGATTCCCTGCGTGAATCGATCAACCTGCCGTTCATCCGGCTGATGCGCGACCTGGTGCGCTACACCACGTATTCCGGGCCGAACAACAGCGCCGCGCTGATGGGCGACGACCGCGATCCGCGCCGTCAGGAATACCTGGCATCGTTCGCCGACCGCGAAGGCACTTCGTTCCTGCTGAAGTTCTGGAAGCGCTACAAAAACAAGGACACCCAGGCGCGGCTCGAGACCTTCCTCGACAGCATGAAACCAACGCCGATTCGCATGGCGGCGGTGCATCGTTATTTGCTGCCACAGGCCAGCCAGGAGAGTTTCAACACCTTCGTGCGCTCACACCTGAGCGGCGCCAAGCTCACCGAAAAACTCACCGACGAGCGCCTGCAACGGCTCTACGAAAATTACGCCCCGGGTATTTACGACCTGCCGGACCAGGGCTTCATCGCCAAGGTCCACCCGCTGGAAATGTGGCTGATGGGCTACTTGCTCAACCACCCCGACGCCAAGTGGAGCGACATCGTCAAGGCCAGCCAGTTTGAACGGCAGGAGGTTTACAGCTGGCTGTTCAAAAGCAAACACAAGGGCGCTCGCGACGGTCGCATCCGCACCATGCTGGAGATCGAAGCGTTCCTCGACATTCACGCGCGCTGGCAGAAAGTCGGCTACCCGTTCGATCACCTGGTGCCGTCGCTGGCCACCGCCATCGGCAGTTCCGGCGACCGTCCGGCCGCATTGGCCGAGCTGATCGGCACCATCCTCAATGATGGCGTGCGCATGCCGACGCTGCGCATCGACAGCCTGCATTTCGCGGCAAACACGCCTTACGAAACCAAGCTGATCAACGACCCGGATGCCGGCAAACGGGTGATGCCATCCGAAGTCGCCACGGCCATGCGCGAAGCCTTGTCGCAAGTGGTGGATGCCGGCACCGCGAAACGGGTGTCCGGCAGTTTTGTCACACCCGACGGCAAACCCTTGGCCATGGGCGGCAAGACCGGGACCGGGGATAACCGCATCGAAGCCATCGGTTCCGGCGGGCGGATTCTCAGTTCGAAGTCGATCAACCGCACGGCCACGTTCGTGTTTTACATCGGCGACAGTCATTTCGGCACCTTGACCGCGTTCGTGCCTGGTGCCTCCGCCGAAACCTTCAAGTTCACCTCGGCGTTGCCGGTTCAGGTGCTCAAGGGCATGGCACCGATTCTCACGCCTTACTTGCAGCCGGGCAGTCACACGCAGTGTTTGCCGGTTGAAGTGGCTCGGCGTTAATTGCAATGACCGCGCGGAGAGTCATCCTCGTCGCCGGTGCGGAGTCATTGTTCGCGCCGAGCCCCACTGGAAATCAGCTCAGACTTCCGAATCCCAGATCACCGTGATGTTGCCCCTGAACGTATCATTGACGCCGGGGCGCACCGCATACGCGATGGCGTCCTGAGGCATTTCGAAACGCAGGTTGCCTCTCTGGCGATCCACATAGTGACCAGGCTTGAACGGCCCCACCCACTCGTAGTTCATCAATGGGAGATCTTTCACCGCCCCCCCGCCGGGTCCCGTGATACCGCCGGGCAGGCTGAGTTTTGTGTTCACCCAGGTGGCGCCCGATTGGTCCCCCCTCAATCGGCAATCGGGCCCTGAGGGCTGAAACGAATCACACTGCATCATGACCTTGAACGCGGCGGATGCGGAGATATTGAAGACTTGATCACGGTAAATCCGCGCGGGGGGCGTACCGCTCGCGAGCCAGCGTTGCCAGCCGCCCTCAGGCTCGAGGTACACCTTGTTCCCGCCCGGTGGCAGGTCGACTTTCAGGGTGTGCTGCACGTCCAGAACCAGGTCCAGGGTCAGGTGGCTGTCAACAGGCCTCATCAACGAGCCGAAATCGATGTGTCCACCTGTGCCAAGGAGGTAAGGCATGGAGCCGGTGTATTGTCCGGTCGACATGGTCAGGGGGTTGGGCGTGCGCAACTCGTAGGCGAAATCGAGCGTGGAGAACGCCATCGATGGAATCCTGTAAGCAGCCGTTTTGGTGCAGGCTGCCTCGACCGGTGCCTTCCAGAAAAACCGGAACGTGTAAGAGTTCGCTAAACCCATACCGGCGTACTGACAGGGGGGCGGAGCGTACACAAAACTACTGCCCCACAGCAGGCCATGGGCTTCGATAGGATTTGTCACGCCGACCAGACTGCTGGCCGTGTGGCTCAGGTGGTATTCCGAGCCGACGCCCACCATGCGCACTTCAACGATCGCCGTGTCTTGCGTGTTCCTGTTGGTCACGACCAGCGGGCGCCAGTTGGACGGTACACGCACCGACACGTTGTCGCCGGGTATCAGCGCACGCACCGACTGGAACCTCAGCGGGGCGCGGATACTGAACATGTTGTTGTCCGCGCACTGCCCGGGATAATCGGCGCAGTAACCGCTGTTTGGCGTGGTGTTGATGAACATGTTTTTACCGGGTTTGGCGGGATCCGGCTGAAAGACAGCACGGATTTCCTGATTCGCCGCGTGGGTTGCCGACAGGCTCAACGCCGCCAGTAGGCCTAGCCAACCTGTAGACTTTTTCATGCGTGTAAACCGCCAGCTGATCAGTGGAATCAAGTAACTCACCTTCATGCCCCTGGTGCCTTGGCGTTGAACAACAACAGCACGTTGCCGTCGTAGTCACCCGGCTTGTAGCCGCCGACCGGTTTCACCGGTTGTATTTCCAGCAACACCCGTTTACCGGCGGCCGCCTCTGCTTGAGTCACCACTTGACGCGGGCGAATATCCGGGCTCAATTCCACGTCATTGAAGCGGACCCGTAATGGGATGTCGTCACTTGACTTGCCATTTGACAAGTAGGGCGCGCGTTCAAGCCGCGCTTCGATGGCACTGGTGTCATGCCTCACGTCGAAAAACTTGCGCAACCCGCCCATGGTCGAGGCGGGGTAATCCCATTCCAGGCGCTGCGGCCGGTGAATCCAGTCCGGCTCCGCGGGAATGATGTAAAACGGCCGACTCGGGATCGTCAGGGACACCTCAAAGGTGTGTTCTTCACGGGCCCCCCAGGTCGTATCACTGATCAGTGCGGTGATTGCCATCAATGCAACGACGGCGCAATGCTTGTTCATGTTCGATACCTGCTTTCATTGACGCGGTGGATCGTTAGCGGCTCGCCACCTTCAGATCTTTCTTGTTGTCGCCTTCGATCAGCTTGAATCGGTATTCGCGGCCCTTCTCCTTGTCGAACTCGAAGGTACTACCGGCCATGACGTGGTGCTTGGTGGTGGCTCCACAGTCGGTTTCATCGCTCAGCGAACAGCTCTTGAACTCATCGACCACCAGCACCGTGTTGCCGTTGTTGCGCAACACGTAACGGCCGGGCGCGTCATTGATCACCGTGTCGTAGCGGGCATCCTTGGGGCGGACGAAAAACACGGTGCCAAACCCGGTCATCACGTTGACCCCCGCCGACAGGGTCTTTTTGTAGTCTTCACGTTCCTCTTCGTTGACCAGAAACTCATCTTCCTTTTCCGGCACGACCGGCACGAAACGCACACGGAAATAACGCTCGCGGTCGCGTTCGCCCAGGTACAGCAAACGCGTGCCCTGCATGCCCTGCGCCGGCACGATCAGCCGGGCCGGGTTGGCCATCACGCCATTGCGCGACGCGCCGTCGGCGGCGTTTTCGACCGGGATTTCCTGCGGTTTGCCATCGGCGCCGTAGACGATTTCCAGCACATTGACCTTGACGAACGCGGTGCTGTCGCCGCTGTTGAATACCCGCTTCAGGTAGGTACTTTTGTCGCCGTCCAGATAGTCATACACGGTGCCGACATTGATTTGCGGCCCGGCCTTTGCGGTCACGCCAAACACACTGAGCACCGACAACAGAAACAGACGTTTCATCGTCCTCAACCTCATAGTCATAAAAAATGGCCAGCTCCGGAGGGTCATACTTCCGAATCCCAGATGATGGTGATGTTGCCCTTGAGCGTGTCGTTGATGCCTGGTTTCAGGAGGAAATCGACCTGCCATGGGGGGATTTCAAAACGCAGGTTGCCGGCCTTTCGATCCAGATACTGTGTGGGCTGGAACGGGCCTATCCAAGTGTTGTATACCAACCTGCCAGACCAACCATCACTACCGCCGGGGCCGACAATTCCGCGCGGTGTCGTCATCGTTACTTCCACTTTGGTACTTCTGCCCGTCGAGCTACCAAGGGCGCACTCGGTCCCTCCCAGCGAGTTGCACAACATCATGACCTTGAAACGCGAAGACGCTGACAGGTAGTAGAGTTGGTCTCGATAGATCCTGCCCGGCTTGCGGCCACTGTCCATCCAGCGTTGCCAGCCACCCTCGGGCTCCAGCGAGACGTTATTGCCGCCCGGCGGCAGGTGGACTTTCAGTTCGTGCCCCACGTCCAACACGAAGTCGAGAGTCAGTGTGCTGTCATTCGGCACCATCATTGCCCCCATTTGGAAATCACCTTCGGGGCCAAGCGTGTACGTCAGCGACCCGGTGTACTGCCCAGACGACATGCCTAATGGGTTGGGGGTTCGCAATTCATAGGTGAAATCAAGGGTATTGAAGTACATCGAGGGGATCCGGTAGGCCGCCACCTTCGTGCACGTCGCCTCCCTGGGTGATTTCCAGAAGAAACCAAAGGTGTCGGCGTAGTACCAGCCGACACCACTGATTTGACACGGTGCCGGTGCTTGCGCCCAGTTACGGCTGGTCCAGAGTTTGTTATGAGCGTCCAGATTATTCGGCACGCCTACGAGATTGGCCGCCGTATCGCTAAGAACAAAGTGCGAACCAATTCCGATAATGCGCACTTCGACGATTTCGGTTTCTTGTGTGACCTGATTCACCACCGTCAACTGTCGCCAGTTCGCAGGAACCTTAAGGCTCACGGCATCGCCGGGCATGATCGAGCGAGTGGAATCGAACCGCACGGGTATCTGGATACTGAACATTTTGATTGCTTCGCATTGAGCTGGATAGCTCGCGCAATACCCACTGTTGGGCGTTTTGTTGACGAACACGTTTTTAGCCGGTTGCGCTGGATCCGGCTGAAACAATGCCCTGATCTCCTGATTCACCGCGTGCGCCGAAGGCAGGCTCAGCGCGGCGAGCAAACCCAGCCAGTACGTCGTTTTTTTCATGCGCCACCCGCCTTCTGAACGTTAAAGGTTGCATCGGCGAGCGTGTCCGGTGTGCAACGCAAATCCCCGATCATCAACACGTTGTTTTCGCGGCGATGCTCGTTCTCGTTGAGGCGGAACTGGCACAGCAGACGGTTATCCTGGCGTATCTCGAGGGTCGGCGAACCGGCGTTCATTTCCATCGAGAAGAAGCCGTCGACCTCGGTGACGCCACGGCTGGCGTGGTTGATCACGTGATGCCCCTTGAGCGGCTGCCCCTGTTCGTTGACCAGCCGACCCAACACGGTCAGGGTTTTCATCACCCGGATCTTGCGATAGTCGACCCCGCCCTTGTTCAAGTGATAGCGGGTACGTGAAGGCTCAATGGTGGCCGCCGGCACGTGATTGCCTTCGAAGTCGAAACTCACCGAGCTGTTCTGGTACGCCGTGATCGGAATGAAATTGCGCCCCGGCTTCAACGCCGCGCTGCCGCCACTGAAGTCATCGGCGCGCAGGGCGATGCCGTCGATGTCCGACTCGACATCGACGATCATCCCGGCGCCGCGCATCTCGTACTGGCTGGTCATGAGCATCTGCTGCCCGCCGACCACTAACGTGCTGTCCATGTTCAAGCCACCGGTAAAGTTGCCGTTGTAGGAAGAGCGCTGGATAAAGCCGTCGCCATTGATGGCGTCAGTGCGAAAATTCGCCAGGCTCGACACGCCGACGCCGTAGGTGTCGGTGAGCGCGGTGACCGAAACGTTTTGCAGCACGTGATCCTTGAGGTCTTTGCGCCAGCCGAGCGACGCGTTGTTGTCGCGGCCGCCTTCGCGGGCAGTACGCGAACCGATGCTGCCGGTGATCTGCTGGCCGGGCGTGCCCAGTGCCAGGCTGATGCTCAAATCGACGCCGCGATTGCGGTCATTGCCGCTACTGAAACTGCCCGGTCGATCAAACAGCGACAGGCGCCAGTTGGCGTCGCTGCCAAACAGCACGGTGCGCTGGCTCCAACCCAGATCGACGCCGACGCCTTCGACATTGCCCTCACTGTGGGAGACCCGCGCATTGAGCGAATTCTTGCTGCTCAGCCGGTGGTTGAGTGCCAGCGAAGAATTGTTGGTTTCGCCTTTGAAGACATTGCGCTGACGCACCCGGGTGCCGTCCGGCAGGGTCTCGTAAATGTCCGTGGTGTCCAGCCAGCTTCGGTTGTGGCCGATCACCAGGCTGCCGGCGCCATAGTTATAAAGGCTCTGCAGATCGAGGCCGGTGCCGTGGTCCTGGGTTTGATAGACGTTGGCGTACAGGCTGATGTGATTGGCCAGGGTCCAGTCGATGGACGTGCCGTATTGCAGTTTTTCGCGGATCTGCCGCGCCGACAGCCCGAGAATCACCCGTGGGTGCATCAGGTAGTTGACCGAAGCCCCGGCCGTGGCGCTGCCGCTGGACTGCTGATCCCAGTTGCTGAGCAGCTTGCTTTCTTCCCCGGCGAACAGGTTGTAGCGCCAACGTTCGTCGAGGTTGCGCCAGTTGCTGGGCTTGTACACCAACTCCAGGGTGCTGGAAGTGATCTGGCCGTCTTCGATCAGGCGCACTTCCACTTCATAAATACCGCCCGGCAACGGGCGGGTGTCGAGGGTCTGCAAACCGGCCGGCACCGACTGGGTATTGATCAACAGGCCATCGCGGTAAATCTCCACCGATCCCTGGCGATTGGCCGTGACGTAGATCGGGTAAACGCTGGGCATCGGCGTGTTGATGGCCAGGCTGTCGGAGCTGCCGTACATGACACCGACTGCGGTGTCGGGGCTGGTGCCGAACGTGCGCGGCTGGCGGGTCAGCCCTTCGGAATTGGGGGTGAAATAGCCCAGGCGAAAGAAATTGCCTTGTAACTCGCGCTGGGTGTAAAGCTCGTGTACAGCGTGGTAGAGCTTGTCATCGGGACCGCCAAGGCGGGCCATTTGCATATTGAACGTCTGGCTCCAGTTGCCCAGGCTGCCGCTGGCTTCAAGGCCGAAGCGTCCGCCCAGATCCTGATCCTGGCCACCATTGAGGTTAAGCTGGTTACGCACCATCAGACCGCTACTGCCGGCCTCGGGCTGCTCGTAGTAGCGCTTGGCTTCGACATCGCGCTCGGCGTTTTCGGTGAGAATCGAGACTAGCGAGTTTTCCAGGTTGTAGTGCACCGCCAATACCTGATCCGGGCAGGAACCGGTGCAAGCGCCCAGCGCCACTCCTTGCTTGAGAAACGCGCCCCACTTCTCCCGTTCGGCGGGGCCGAAACGGTTCTCGCTGGTGTCGGTGAATTCGAGCAACGTAATACGATCATCCCGGGACAGCACCACCATGGCCTCTCCCAGCGGTTGTTGATCGAGCTCCACCCTGACGGCCAAAGGCACATCAAAAAAATGCTCCTCGAAATCCGCTGGCAAACCTTTGGCCTGGGCCAACAGACTTCGCGGTGTCGTACCGGCGGAGTCGGCAGCCGCCACGGCACTGGCACAAAACAACAGCGCAAGCGCTGTCGCGATGGGTGTCATCGGGAACATGAATTCGTACTCTGATTACGAACAAGTTGAAGTCCGACGGACAAGCCTTACAGGCTGCCCGCCGGATAGCGCCACGTTTAAAAGCCGGCGTTTATTGCGGATCGTTTGATCAAGGAGTGATGACCGGAGGAACGGCGTCGAAGATCATTGCCACCTGGCCTGTGTAATCGCCTGGCTGGAACGTAGTCCCTTTGGCAGAGATTTTCAGGGGGGCGCGGTAGTTCACATCGGAGTCAGACTCACCCACGACCATTTGTGGGGTCAGGGTCAGTTCCTTGTTGTTGAACTCGACTTTCAAATCGATGGCCTGGGAGCCAGCGATCAGCTTTGGAGCGCTTTCCAGGCTGGCGTGAACCGAACCGTTGTTGTTGCGCACGTCGAAGAAGCCATTGACTTCCCCCATCCGACCGGTGGTTGGCTGGTAGCTCATGTCCTGATCCTTGTTAACCAGGTCCGGGTCAGTCGGTACGACGTAGAAGCCATTGGTCGGCACGTGAGCAATGAGGCTGATGGAGTGAGCCGCTTCGCCTGCAGCGAAGGCCATGGACGATTGCAGAGCCAGAACGGCCAGAGGAGCAGCGATTGCGAATTTCTTGAACATCATTGAGTACCTGTTTTCTTGAAAGGATCAGTCCATTGAAAGTTCAAACAACGCACTCCCGAAAAGGCTCGTGCTGGTTTGGACTTTCAACGCAGGGGCATCATCAACTGTTCGTTCCGGAATGTAAGCAGGCAACTTCCTAAGGTCGCGTAGTTAAACTTCTTCGCGACCATAGAGAAAAAAGTTCAAATAACATAAAAACAAAATACTGACTGTAAGTTCCACCCTACATACAGTTTAAAGGTAAAAACCATACAGTAACTTTGACTAATTAATACAGGGACTTTAACGTTATTTAGAATAGAAACTCAAATTAATTAGAGTGATAGCTTTAACTTTCAGGTTTTTCCAAAGGCCAGAAAGTCTGCTTGAACGTCTTGATTGATTCATGACGTTCGCTGCACCACCTTCCTCCGCTTTATCGGCCAATGAAAGTCATTCTCAAAAAAAGCCTTGCCTGGAACGTAAGATATATCTTAAGTTGTATCTAAATACGACGAGAGAACGCATCCGATGAGAGACCCTCATTCTCCCTACCGCGAGCACAGTGACGGCCGCGACGGCTTTGAAAAGCGCATGGGCCGCGAACGTGGCGGTCGTGGCCCACGGGTGTTCGCCCCTGGCGATCTGAAATTGCTGCTGTTGGCACTGATTGCCGAGCAGCCGTGCCATGGCTACGACCTCATCCGCCAGATCGAAAGCATGTTCGATGGCGCGTACAGCCCCAGCCCCGGTGTGATCTACCCGACCCTGACGTTTCTCGAGGAAAGCGAAATGATTCTGGGAGATGCCGAGGGCGGGAAAAAACGCTACTGCATCACTGACGCCGGGCGTCATTCGCTGAGCGATCAGGCCATTGCACTGGATGGCGTGCGCATGCGCATCGAGGTCAGCAAGCGTTCGTTGCGAGGTCATGACCGTCCCCCAGAGATCCATGAAGCGGTGCATAACCTGCGCCACGCCTTGCAAATGCACCACGGTCGCTGGAGCGCAGAAGAAATCCTGCGAGTGCGCGACCTGCTCAACAACACTGCCAAAGCCATTGTCGACGGCCCCGCCGTCGCACCTGTTCAGGAGATTGCCGAATGACCGAGGTTATCGACCCATCCAAAACCATTCATCGCGTCATGCATGAGATCAAACGTCGTCGCCTGGAAGTGCTGCGTGTGGCTGATCTGACGCCGCGCATGCGCCGGATCACCCTCGGCGGCCCCGAACTGGCGGGCTTCGTCAGCCTCGGTACGGACGACCACGTCAAACTGCTGTTCCCGCAAACGGCGGCGGAACAGGCGGCACTGGAAACCCTGGTGCTCGGTGCTGGCAAGAACGACGGGCCGATGCCCGCGATGCGCGACTACACACCACGGCGCTACGACCTGAACACGCTGGAGCTGGACATCGACTTCGTGCTGCACGGCGACGGCCCTGCCTCGACCTGGGCCGAGCAGGCGCAACCTGGCCAGTTCCTGCACATTGGCGGGCCACGGGGATCGATGATCGTGCCGGACATTTTCGACAGCTATCTGCTGATCGGCGATGAGACCGCCATTCCCGCGATTGCTCGCCGTCTCGAAGGCCTGGCGGCCAATCGCCGGGCGTTAGTGGTTATCGAAGTGGAAAACGGCGCGGAACAGCAGAAGCTTGATAGCCCTGCGCAGGTCGATGTGATCTGGGTGTTGCGCGAAGGAGGCCGGAACAACCTGCTGACTACCGTGAAACAACTGCAAGTGCCCAGCGGCAACCTGTACGCATGGGTGGCGACCGAGACCAAGGTGTCGCGACAGATTCGCCGGGTACTGCTGGATGAGCACGGGCTGGATGATCAGTTCCTGAAAGCCGTCGGTTACTGGCGCCTGGACAATACTGACGACGAATAACTGTAGGAGCCGGCTTGCTGGCGATGGCGGTCTGTCAGGCGATATAAACGTTGCCTGACACACCGCCATCGCCAGCAAGCCGGCTCCTACAGGTTTGTGTCGCTCAGTTCTATCGTCGCCACCGATCCAGCGCGATCACCAGCAATGAAATCAGCACAAACCCCGCCAACAACCCGCTCGCATTCAAAAACACCTGTGGATAACCCAACTTGTCCACATCAATGAACGGGTAGGCATAGACCGCCAGCAGATGCCCGCGCAGCAGGGCATACGCGAAGTACACCAGTGGATAAATCACCCACAGCGCAATGTGCCGCAATCGCAGCGTGCCTTTGGGCACACACAACCACCACCAGGCAATGAACAGCAGCGGCATGACGTCGTGCAGCAGCTCATCGGCCAGCCATTGCCAGCCTTCGGGATGCCACAAATGCCGCAGCAGTCCGTTGTACACGAGGCCAACCACGGCGATGCTCACGGCTATCCCGCTGCTCACCCACGGTTGCAGGAACCAGCGCCGTGCCGCTGATTCACGGGATGTCAGTTCGCACGTCAACACGGTCGCCACCAGCGTGTTGGTGAGCACGGTGAAGTAGCTGAAAAAACTCAGCAGCCCGCCCAGCAGGCTGGCGCCCAGCATCCAGCGCGCGTGGAAAATCAGGTACAGCTGAATGCTCAACCCCGCCCAGCCCAGGACAGCCGCCACGGCCACAAGACGACGGCGCATGACCATGTTCAGAGCGGTCGCTTGGTACGCATCAATTTCACGTACAGGCGTTCGACCTTCTCTCGCGCCCATGGGGTTTTGCGTAGGAACGTCAGGCTCGACTTGATGCTCGGGTCACTCTTGAAGCAACGAATATCGATGCGCTCGGCCAGCCCCGACCATTCGTAGTGTTCAACCAGCGCATTGAGGATTTGCTCCAGGGTGACGCCGTGCAGCGGGTCGTTGTTCTGTTCGGTCATGCCGGGCCTTCGAGCGGTGAATGAGTTGGAAGCCGCGCACCTTAGCCGAGGGTTGCCTTGGGGGAAAGGCATCTGTGCGCTATCTGTTGAATGTAGGCGAATCCGCCAACCTGCACACATCCCCTGTAGGAGCGAGCTTGCTCGCGATGGACGTCAGCAGAACGCTTTTATCCAGACGGCCCGTGTAATCGTTGGCATCCATCGCGAGCAAGCTCGCTCCTACAGGGGACGACGGTGTGAGCGGCGACTATTACCGAATCAACAAGAATTCATCTCGGCAAAAGGTCTTTCTCTATTTGTAACAGAACATTATCCTTGCGCCCGAACCTGCTGAAACGCTTCCGCTAGCCGCTTCGCTCCTCACTTTCCAGAAAAAGATCAAGAATTCCTCCTCTATGCCTTACGTTCAACTTTTGCGAGACAGCGCTGTCTGTACGCCTGTTTCCCAGCGAAAAGTCCTCAACCTGATCGGCGGGATCAGCGCCTTGGGAATCGCTACCTGTGCTCAGGCTGCACCGGCCTTCGATAGCAATTCCCCGTGGATGCTCGGCGACTGGAACGGCACGCGCACCGAACTTTCGGAAAAAGGCTACGACTTCAAAGTCGATTACACCGGCGAAATGGGCAGCAATCTGCACGGCGGTTACGACCACGATCGCACCGCGCGCTACAGCGATCAGTTTGGCCTCGGCACGCATCTGGACTTGCAGAAAATCCTGGGGTGGGACGACGCTGAATTTCAGCTGACCATCACCGAGCGCAGCGGCAACAACATCAGCAACGACCGGATCAACGATCCACGGGTCGGCGGTTTCACCTCGGCCCAGGAAGTCTGGGGCCGTGGGCAGACCTGGCGCCTGACGCAGATGTGGTATCAGCAGAAGTTTTTCGATCAGAAGCTCGACATCAAGGTCGGCCGTTTCGGTGAAGGCGAAGACTTCAACAGTTTCCCCTGCGACTTCCAGAACCTGGCGTTCTGCGGCTCGCAGGTCGGTAACTGGGTGGGCGGCATCTGGTACAACTGGCCGGTCAGCCAGTGGGCGATGCGGGTCAAGTATCACCTGACGCCGCAGCTGTACGCACAAGTCGGCGCGTATGAACAAAACCCGTCGAACCTCGATCGCGGCAACGGTTTCAAGCTCAGCGGCAGCGGCACCCAAGGCGCGATACTGCCGGTGGAGCTGGTGTGGACGCCGAAACTCAACGGCCTGCCGGGCGAATACCGTGCCGGTTACTACTACAGCAACGCCAATGCAACCGACGTCTACAAGGACAGCAATGGCCAGCCCGCCGCTCTCAGCGGTGAGGCGTATCGCAGCGCATCGAGCAAACACGGCGTGTGGCTGGGTGTGCAGCAGCAACTCACCAGCCGCGCCAGCGATCACTCGCGGGGTTTGAGTGTGTTTGCCAATGGCACGATGCACGACAAGAAAACCAACGCCATCGACAACTATGTCCAGGCCGGCGTCGTCTACAAAGGGCTGTTCGATGCACGCGCCAAGGACGACATCGGCTTCGCCCTGGCCCGCGTCCATGTCAACCCGGCTTATCGCAAGAACGCCGAGGCGAGCAATCAGGCCCGCGCGGTCTACGACTTCGACGACCCTGGCTTCCTGCCGCCGCAAGACACCGAATACAGCGCCGAACTTTATTACGGCGTGCACGTCACGAACTGGCTGACCGTGCGCCCGAACCTGCAACACATCCGCCACCCCGGCGGCGTGGACAAGGTCGATGACGCGCTGATTGGCGGGATCAAGATTCAGTCGCAGTTCTAACCAACACCGCAAAACCCTGTAGGAGCGAGCTTGCTCGCGAAGAACGTCCAGGCACCGCGTTAATCCAGAAAGCACGCGTCATCGTTAACGACCATCGCGAGCAAGCTCGCTCCTACAGTTTTTATATGAACCATGCCCACGCCAGATCGTCATCTACAGTGAACTTGCGTTGGACACACTTTGAAACGTCACGGAGAACCACACTATGAGCACTGATGGTGCTTTGAGTCGAAGCCGTCTATTGCCGACCCTGCTCGGCATTCTGCTTCTGCTAATGGGCCTGGCCATGCTGGCCGGGGGGATCAAGCTGAGCATGCTCGGCGGCTCGCTGTATTACCTGCTGGCCGGTATCGGCCTGGCGCTGACCGGCGTCCTGCTGATCACCGCTCGCCGCGCGGCGCTGGGCCTGTACGCACTGGTGCTGTTCGCCAGCACCGTGTGGGCCTTGTGGGAAGTCGGCCTCGATTGGTGGCAACTGGTGCCGCGTCTGGCGCTGTTGTTTGCCCTGGGCATCGTCATGTTGCTGCCGTGGTTCCGCCGTCCGCTGCTGCGCGAAGGCGAAGCGAAAGCCGGCACCGGCGCGCTCAGCGTCGCTGTGGTGCTCGCAGGCGTGGCCGCATTGGCCAGCCAGTTCACCAACCCCGGCGAAATCAAGGGCCAACTGGACCGCGACAGCGTCCCGGGCATGACCAACACCGCCCCGGCCATGCCAGATGGCGACTGGAACTCCTACGGCCGCAGCGCCCACGGCGACCGCTACTCGCCACTGGCGCAGATCACGCCACAGAACGTGAACAAGCTGGTTCCTGCCTGGACCTATCGCACCGGCGATCTTCCTGGCCCGAACGATCCGGGTGAAACCACCGCCGAAAACACCCCGCTGAAAGTCAACGGCATGCTCTACGTGTGCACGCCGCACAGTCAGGTGATCGCGCTGGACCCGGACACCGGCAAGGAAATCTGGCGTTTCGATCCGAAGCTCTCCACGCAGAACGCGGCGAACTTCAAGGGTTGGGCGCACATGACCTGCCGTGGCGTGTCGTACCACGATGAC
>Ga0182008_10001719_pt1 | contig 14373 bp, 10 predicted proteins | sample Sormic07211129_1_FD_120482 | JGI IMG/M metagenome (GOLD analysis project Ga0182008, IMG submission 120482) | Rhizosphere microbial communities from Sorghum bicolor, Mead, Nebraska, USA - 072115-129_1 metaG | ecosystem: Host-associated > Plants > Roots > Rhizosphere | place: USA: Nebraska...
ACTATTGCATTTATTTTTATAGAAACTTATTTTGTGTTCATTGACTCTGACGTAGCCTAAAGTAAGATAATCCACTTCGTTCCATACTATCCAAAAATGTTTTTAGAGATATTTCCTTGCTTGCTTGGTAAATATTCTAAAGGCTTGACGATAGCGGGAGGTTAGAATCCGGTACAATTTGAGAAGAAGACAGTAACATCTGAAAGATATGCCTCAACATTCTTAAATCCTGTTTCTTTTATCAGCTTTCAGTAAGCTCAGGTCCTGCAAAATATAACTCTTTTTTTCTTTGAAGCAAAAGACCCCTCGTCACATTTTTCCTCTATTGTCGAGATGTAGTGGTATGTTCTTGCATTATACTGTTGAACCTTCAAACTCTAATATTTACATCTAGAATCATGATGAATAATAAATCTTTAGTGCAGGCAGGTTATAACCGCAGCAAGATTATCTATCTAATAAAGAAAAATCCTATTGCAATTATCATATAAACTACAGTCAACATTATTCCCTCAAACCAGTTGCTCTTTCCATCATGTGCTATCAAGTTCAATATTATCGCAGCAAGGAAGACAGCAGCAAGTTCAAGAATTGTAAATACCAATGAGAATGGCCTTCCCATTATGATTCCAGCTATTACTAGAACAGGAACTACGAAGAGCGCGACTTGTGTGCCAGAGCCTGCTGCAATTCCTATGGATAAATCAAGTTTATCTTTTCTTGCAAGAATAATTGCGCTGCTATGTTCCGCAACATTTCCTACTATACCTACTACAATAGCACCCACGAATAACTCACTGAATCCAAATTTTTTTATAGCTGCTTCCACTGAATGAACTAGTACTTCGCTGACTATTATAACACTAACCATGCTAATGATTAACAGCAGAAAGGACTTTTTCTTAGTCCACACCCGATGTCGTTCCTGTTCTTTTTCCTCTTCCTTTCTAAAGGGTTCAAATAAATGTTTGTGAGTAACAAATGTGAATACGATTCCAAGTATATACACAGCTAATAACAGGAAGGCTACGATATCACTTAGGATTTGTATCTTACCGCTTTCAACCGTACTCGATATGATAGTTGGTATAGCCAGTCCTATTATAGCTAAAAATAACATCGAGGATTGAAATCCCGTATTTTCCTTGTTGAAGAATTGTTCTTTTTTTAAACCACCAGCAACAAGACTTAATCCAAAAACTAATAATATATTTCCAAGGATAGAACCTGTAATAGAGGCTTTTACTAAATCAATTAATCCCCCTGAAATTGCGACAACTCCTATTATAATTTCGGCAGCATTTCCAAAAGTTGCATTAAGCAATGAGCCAAGAGTTGGACCGTAATGTTCTGATAGATGTTCTGTCGAATCGCCGATTAATTTTGCGAATGGAATCAGTGCAATGGCTGCAAAAACGAATACTAAGAAATTATCAACGTGCAATAATTCTAGTGCTACAGCAGCAGGAGCAAAGATCAACAGTAGATATAGCGCAGCTGATTTTATTAGGCCTGATATATCACTCAATGATGATCTTCAGAAAAGCCCGCATCAAATCGTATCAACAACAACGACCAGACGTGATGAACAAAATCATAACAGGTACTATGATCATAATAAAACCTAACCATCGATAATCAGATCGTTCGTTTTATCTCCAATAATTTTCATATCTTTCATAATTGCAAAGAGAATGGAGGCTACAACAACTTGATTGATAGGGTCATACATCATAGAAAAGCTCTCTTGGTGAATATTATCAGAAAGATGTCTGCTACGCATAATATATAACAATGAGATAACAATGAGAAATATAATATTAATAAATGTATTCCATTAACTGATGTTATCATATTGCGGATACACATGATATCAAGGCTGCAGCAGAAACACTGGTTAGAGAACCCTCTACATAGTTTCGGTCTTCTTGTTGCAAAACGATTGAATTAACAAACCTTTCAACATGCCAAAGTATGGTAAAACTTAATTTAAACTAAACGATCGATAATAAATTATTTCTGGGCTTAAATTCACTATGCAGGAGCAAAGGTCAAACTAGCCAACGACAATTACTAAGTCTGGTTCTTCATCGCGACTGCCCATAGTATTAGCTCTCATTACTTTGGCACAGTTTATGGTAGTAGTAGATTTTACGATTGTGCAGGTTGCCTTACCCTCAATTGGAAGAGAATTTGGTGTATAGCAATCTCCATTTGTCCTGATATCTGCTTGCTTATGTTCTTCAGTACTCCAAATCCAAAATGGTTTGTTCAGCAACCTTTCAGAAAGCTCGGATTGCTGCTGTGCGATTTCCAAGCTAACCTTCTTCTTCAAATCCTTAAACGTCAAGCGCTACAATGTCTTACGAAGCCATTAGCTTTAGCTTTTTCCACTGTCCTCTTAGATTTCTTAGTCTGAAATAAGAAGTGTGACTAATTGCACTGTGACTGTGAAACGTAATAGTCCACTCCTATTTGAAGCTGCACAAGATAATATAGTATTATTATTTGCTCTTTAATATCTCAAATACCTCATATGAGATGATACCGAAAGTATAAATTTATAACTATATATTTGCATATGTCAAATGTAGTAATCTATCCAGACTTTTCCATTCAATTTATTTCTTTTACTCCATAGTCGTAATGCCTGAGCAGAGAACATTGTAGACCAGCTACAGACCGAGTCTAAAGCAAGCTGATACCTAATTCCTCCCCTATCCTCATCATTTGAAATGTAGAAATCTAGAAGTCTCAAATGTAGCCTCTCAATTACTTTTTCCGCCAATAAAGAAGAATATTTTAATACTTTCTGTAATTGTGGACGGCAGAGAATTAGCAAACGTAATAATTGGGCCATACAGTCTGATTGCTCCTCACTTCTTTCAGATGTATCTCTTGGCAGTCCACCGTTTGAATTTACTTGCTCCACTGCCCATTGTATACCTCTCAGCCCTGCTAAATAATATGACTTATTGTGTCGCATAATCCCCGCATAGATTAGACCCTCACATGCATACAAATGAGGATGAAGAAACGTTATATTTTCTGAATCAGCATTGCTGGTTATAAAATGACCATCAGATTTTTGCATTGTTTGTGCAAAATTGCATAGTGAATCAGATATTTCAATATAAAAATTATCGTTAGTTAACCTTGATAATTCCAACAAACCTAGACATAACTTTGAATGATATGCACCTGGAACAGTGGACCACTTACCTGATCCATAATTAGTAGGCCTAAATGACTTGTCTAAAACAGCATAAGTGATGTTTTTCGATCCATCAAAAAATCGTTCTATTAGTGCATTTGTAACCTGCTTTGCGGCACTTAAGAGAATAGCGTCTCTGGTAATCTTGTATAAATTTAATAGCCCTATCATTATCATCCCATTATCAAATGCGTAGATTTGATTTGACATATTTCCTTTCTGATAAAAATTATGTGATGTTTGATATCCTGCAACTAGCAAGTGTGATGAATTGTGTTTATTTTTCAATACCCAATTTGCGGAATCTTTCGCAGCCGATAAAGCATCAATATATCCGAATTCAGAATACAACCACGAAAAACAAGTTATTGCATAACCCGTTATTTCACTATATATGAAAGGATACGATGATTGGGAGGAAAATGAGTGTGATTGTGAAGTCTTGCTGCGATCTTTCCAACCATACATTGCTCCCTGATTTGAGCCGGTTTTTATCCTAATACCAGAGTATAGCAGCCATTTCATATTATCATACAAAACATTAGTTGATTTCTGATGTATGCCGTCCCTCTTGCTCATCTGCCTATCCACAACTACTGTTATGATGTGGTTAGAAATATCATTTGCAGTACCTTAGTCCCCATATATGTGCCATCAAGAAGACACACTATAAGCTGTCGTATACATTGGATTAAAATAGCAAACAGGAATAGTAAATCTCGGAAACAGTGAGATCCAGAAACTAGCATATCTTGACCCTGGCCAGTCATACTTTTTTATCCAAAACCCAATATTGTAGTAAGCGCCGTAAAGTCGCTATCACTGAAAGTATACATATTCAAAGCGATTTTCGTTCTCCTACTAAAGCTCTTGGTTTTCCAGGAGCAGATCGATGGTAAATAATATGATAATGATATAACGATCATATATAGTGTTAGTTAGTTTGCTTAAGTAGTGTAAACTTGAATAAGATTTGTATGGAAAAGCGAAGTCAATTATCAATATACATTTATCAGCTTGAGTCCCATGTATTTCGATAAGGACAATATGACAGTATTTTTATAGGCCAATATCGAGTTTGATACAAACATCTAAGAAAAGAGTAGAAAACCATATGCCAGAAAAAAATAGAATATCACGTCGTGAATTTCTAAAACTACTATTGAGCTCAGGAGCTGCCATGTTCATACTTGCTAAATTAAAAGTTCCTCTGGCACATTCTATACTCGGTTTTAGTTATGATACTGTAAGACAACCATACCACACTATATCAATGGAAAGCAACGATCATAATAATGATAATAATAATAGCATAATAGAATTCAAAGTAGGGGTAAATCATCCTTGGTTTGGCAACAAATATGGCACTGACATAGGATATAATCAGTTTTCCGGTAATGCATTATGGAACACCCCTTCTGCAGAAGAAGTGCCGATCGATCTTTCAAAACCTGACCCTAACCCACCAAAACCCTATCTATCAGATCATCCTGAAGAGATTGAGAATTTTTTTCAAAAGGTGCAAGGAATAGACCTTGTTAGGATATGGTTATTTGAAGGAATTGAGGGGCTCAAATTTGATGGTAATCAGAATAATAAGTTAGTAGGCGTAGATACCGAGATTATCAACAATCTTAAAAAGATATTAGATACTGCACAGAGATATGATATTCAAGTATTACCTACTTTACTCAATAGTTGGGATTCGGTTTTTGGCAGTCCTCCAGGTGGCCTTACAGAAAAAAGGTTAGAGTCATACAACAAAATGAAGGACGCTAGACGTGCTATATTGAAGACAATAGTTGAAAACCCAGATGATTTCTCAAATATGGTCATAGTTCCTCTTGTCAATCCGATAAAGGAGCATCCTGCTCTCTATGCGATTGACCTTGTCAACGAGCCAGAATTTATGGTCGAAGGTCAGATAAGCGATGCCCTAGTAAAAGAAGATGACATGACCAATTTTATCCGAAAGTGTGCTTTAGATATGGGAAATAGGATGTTACCTCCCAAGAAATTGAATGTAACGGTAGGTTGTGCTAAAACTGAAACTGCACAGCGGTATTCTGTCCTTCCTATAGATTTTGCTCAGGTCCATGATTATAGGAGTGAAGAATACAAAGAAATTGATGTATATAATCCATCACAATATAATGGCAAACCGTGTCTTATAGGAGAATGCGGATATTCTAAAACTAGAGATGAAAACAACAAAGAGGTAAATGAAGTTGCTGTAACAGAAAAAATTGTTAGGGATGCAAAATTTAAAGGATATAGAGGAGCTCTTGTATGGGAATTACTTGATGGACAATTCATCTCTGAGGAGCATGGATCTGAAATCCTTGCTTGGCTCAAAATTAAAATTAAAGGCCAATAGTAATAACACTTGCTTTTTATAGAGAAAATTTTAAAATGTTTTAATCATAAAATTAGAGAGTATCAGTAGTTATCGTATACAAGTCAACTAGGTCGGGTCATCGTATTTAACGTGTATCTGATGCTGAGGCTGTTGTTCCTAGTTTTTCGTAGAACTTTTGGGTACTGTTACCGAATTGTTCTGCTCCTAATCCATTTGCAGGTTCTATTCTATATATCGTTCCTCCATTAGAGGAAATAGTTTCTTCTTGATAATAATTGCTATTCCTGAGTGTAGCGATATATAGATAACCGTCAGGCCCGACTTCCATATCTGTAATGCCAGCAAAACCGGAAGCAAAGATTACCGGCTCATTTTCTTGAGCATAGTTTGCTATCTTATCTGCAAGTGGGCCCCTAAGAAGCAATTCAGTCCTATTTGCATTTAGCTTGAAATGATAAATATTTCCATGGATAATATCACCTACAAAAATATCATTTTGGTATTGTTTACCTAATTTATCGGAGTGGAGGAATTTTATGGCAGTAGGACCAACAGGCATATACCATATAAATTTAGGAGATGCATATTTTCCCTTTCCTCCAAAGTTTACCAAATTATTAGGATGTAATGTCATGTTTTCTGCCAGATTGTAACCGCTCGCAGGGTTAACTTCCCATATACCTTGTACTTTTGACCAACCACTGTTGAAGCCGGGTTCAACAAGGTTAATTTCATCACCAAACGCTGGGCCGTTTTCAGTATCCCATAACTTTCCAGTTATAGGATCAAAATCCATTCCAAAGCTATTTCGTATACCATACGCATAATATTTGTTCAAAGGATTCTCATTTCCAAGAACACCTGTGTCTACTGCTTTGCCATCAGGAGTAATTCTAAGTATACCACCAGTTCCATCTTTTACTGTTGCATTAATGTCATTTTGGGCAACACTATGAACTGAATCTTCAAGATCACCAGTTGTGAGATATATGTTTTGATCGGGACCAATCAGAATTTTTCCACCATTATGTCTGCCTTCTCCTGGTCCGACCGGATCCAGATCAGCTGGCAAGCTTAGAAGAAGTTTAGAATTCACTAATTTGTTATTGGCTAATTCATATCTGTAAAGACGATTACCTAATGGTTTTTTCCCCTCATTAACATCATCGCCATCTTTTGTTTGCGCTTCAGTATAGTACAAAAACACATACGTAGGTCCCATACTATGTTTAGCTATAGCTATTCCTAACATCCCCCTTTCATTCTTGTTGGCAACATTGACGTCTAGCAGAGGCTCTGGAAGCAATGTTCCGTTTACTATTCTTCTTACGGTACCCTCATTTTTTTCTAAAACCAAAATATCATTTGGTCCTAAGAATGCCATGCTTGTAGGAAACTTAAGTCCTGTAGTAACTGTTGTAGCTGCCAGGTTATTATTGAGTGCAACATTCAGATATTGAAAGCTCGGATTTTCTCCTTGTGGTGAACTAGCTTTTTTCAGTATTTCGTAATCGCGGTTTTCGTATATGAGTTGATAGTGCTTCATAAGGATCGGTTTGTTTGAATTCCAATGTTCAATTACTTTGTTAACCGGGTCGAAACTTTCTGCAATGGCATTTGATTTTTCTAATATAATGTAATCTCCATATATCCACGGAGATTCTTCTACAGTATCCCAATAGTCTCCACTCGCAACATCTATAAAATTCTTCAACGATATCCCGCTTGATATCATAATTGTTGGCCCATCAAGTCCTGTGGTGAGGCTAATAATGTGTCCTTTGGTATATAATTTTCCTAACACTTTACCTGTATCAAATGTTATTTGACTTGCTTTCTTAAAAGGGAGAATTCCTTTATCTCTCAACGCAGTTGTTTTTCCTATATCTAAAGGATGAGTGACAAATGTCACACCATATAAAGTAACTACGAGCAAAACAGCTAATATGGTTAGCACTCTTTTTCCTTTACTTGCAATGAACATAATTAATGCTGCTGAAGCAAAAGCAAATAACGGTGCTAGGAAAATCAGATATCTCCCATTGAACCATCCGTATGGATAGCCGTACGGGTATATTTCCCCCGACCCTTGGATCATTGCTAGAAAATCTGTAATCATTGGGGCCATCAGCATAGCTATGGTCAGAATGGAGAATAAAACTGACCCTTTTCTTCTGTTCATATAGATATATGCTGCAATACCAATAACAGAAAGAACAATCAAATGAATACCATATGTATCCTTTGCAACATCATACAATATTGATAACGAATTAATTGGCTTCAGGTATAGATACTGTCTATATGGTCTTGAAATAGCCTGAGCCTGTGCAGAATATGGGCCAGTAGCAAACTCTAGTGCATTTCGGAATATCACTAGATTCCAAAGCACCCATCCAGATATACCTAAAAATGAATAAGGTATCGCAACATATAGAAGTGCTTCAACTCTGCGCTTCCAACTTTCCTTCCTTATAACTAACATGACGATTAAGATAATAATAGCAACGCCAATGGGTAACGCCCATGCTTCATAACGTGTCAGGGTCGCTGCTGAAATTGCAATTGCACATTTTAAAATAACTCTGTATTGTTTCCAAATATCTGCATTCTTTGTATAAATAGAATACCATTTCTGGATGTAATAGACAGCAAGCATAAAGAACATCATAAAAGGGGCTTCCATCATAGGGACTACCGCCATATAGATTACTGAGGTATTTGCCATATACAGAGCCGAAGCCAGGAAGCCAACTGATGTGGAGTTAAATTGTAATTTGACTATTCGGAATATAGCAACAGCTGTTATAGCTGTAGATATTGTGCTAACAATAGTGCCAGCAAGCCCAGTATGAAATAAGAAATCATTTGTTACAAAGGGCATAAGCATAATATGAGTCATGGGCAGCCATACACTTCCAAGCTGTGCGAGTCCAGGGATTATCCAATCAAAAACTCGGCGAGCTATTACTAAATGAGATATTCCATCTCCATAATATAAAAGGGAATTCGGATCGCGCGTCAATAATATGTATGCAGTTATAGAGCTAACTGCTATCGTCGCGATAATTATAATGAATTCTGGATGCTTTACGATCCTACGGCTATACCTTGCAAGACTTCGTAAAGGCCTTTTTTCATCCTTGCGTTTGATAGTAGTAGTGTTAGTAGTACTACTATTGATGCGGCTTAATGTTTTGTGATTGAACATAGAAACCATGTGGTGTTTTGTGCCAATGCTTTGGCTTGAAAAGCAATTCGAATATCGCAATTGTAGATGGTATCGATTGCAGATCCATATATAACGAAGTAAAAAAGCTGTATTTTATTTTCTTTAGTGAATACTCGTCACCTTGTCTGAATAAGGCTTCAAGTGCTATTATGGGGCTGTAAAATATACCAAATAAGAATGTAAATATAGAGAGATAGAATACCATACTATTGTTTTTAAAGGCTTCTTGAATCCAATCTGCTATAGGATGCAATGGAACTCCAAACCAGTTAAGCCACCATAGTGAAAATAAAATCCATCCTGGAAGGGATGCACAGAATATAACCGGCGATGATAATATGTAAAGTAGAAATAATACTGGAGTCCAGCCGAGGTCCCGTACAAGAGCTCTTGGTTTTTTAAAATGTAAAAGGCAAGTGTAAATAAATCCTTTATTCCACCTAGTCCTCTGTTTTAGCCATGGATATATCTTGGGAGGCGCTTCCTCCCATGTTATTGTGTTGATTGGTACTGTTTGGTATCCTAATCTTGTCAAACGTATTCCTAGGTCAGCGTCCTCTGTTACATTGGCATAATCCCAGCCTTCCAAATTTCTTAATACGTCTGTACGAATGTAATTACTTGTTCCACCTAACAAGACAACTTTCTTTAGCGAGTGATACAGTGGTAAATAGACCATGAACTGTTGTACATATTCAATACTGAACATTTTAGTAATAATTGATTGGTCAGGATTATAATATGCAAGTCTGGCTTGAACACACGATACTTCAGAATGCTTTAGCATGTATGTAACCGCCTTTCTAATTTGTCTTGGATCAGGTCTATCTTCTGCATCAAAAATGGTAACGATACTGCCTTTTGCATTAGTCAAGCCCTTATTGAGGGCGTTTGGCTTCGTTCTGGCACCTTTAGGATGTAAATAAACATAATCTATACTGATTTCTGCACCTTCCCATACTCTAACTGTTTTCGGAAAGCCATATCGATTGTATTTGATAGCATTTGTCTGACCAGCTTGATCAGGTAGAGCAATGATAGCCTTTAATGTATGATGATCGTCTGGTTCAACTAATATTCTGACATCTAGCTTGTTCCTTGGGTACCTTTGCTGCATTACACTTTTTACCAAATATGGAAGAGTGATTTCTTCTCTGTAAACTGGGAGAAGTACAGTTACTATTGGTAATTTAGAGTCTGGTACCATGTCTGCCTCTCTGTCAGATACCTCAATTATTTTCTTTGAGTAAAGTTTAGTCAAAAGATATACCAACAATGCATCTGAATACAAAAATATTGCAACCGCAATAGAAGCATACACCAATATAATCTCGCTAGCTAAGTTCAAGAGAAAAAATCACTCCATTATTTTTTTCTAACGATTTGTAATATTCTTAAAGTTGCTACTACTAACACTACTATCGTTACTGCTGCATATTTTTATTGTTATTTTTGTTATTAGTATTCTTATCATTATTTATGGCTACAGTTTTCAATTTTTCTGATATATCTCTTATATCATTTCCAACGATGAGAGTAATTCCATATTGTTCTGCAAGCCTTCGTGAAGTGTCAGTTACCTCTGGAACCGCAACCATCACAGAATGATCAACTTTGGTATCAAATATAGCACAAAAGAGTTTGTTTAAATGCGATTCAGTTACTATTACATTCGAATATACAACATCTAGAACTAGGGTTGAAATATTATTACCATTATTATCTTTCTTATGTGCTACAATATCAAATTTATATTGAGTCTTACTTTGGCCTACAATAACTCCTGGGCTTTCGATTTGATAGTTTAGTTTTACAAGAGCATCTCTAAGAGGTTCTATCAAAACTATACTGTTCATATCAATAGCTTTGCTTAACGTATATGACTGCAGATTCACAAATGAAACGTCCCCAACATACATCATTCTATTACATTGTCTGCAGGCATACATAATCACGGGCTCACGAGACCTTTTTGAGCAATCATCGCAAAGGAACCAGCCCTCATCATTTATGTTTAAGTCCGTGCTGTTTGGACGTAAACTAACGTTGCACCTAGGGCAAGTAATATGATTATTCTCATTATTCAGTGTGAATTCATCTTCCATAGCTACATATCCACATGAGATATGCTCTATAGTCTCATGCTTAGAAATATTTGCTGATTTACATCTTGTGCATAGATATTTTGGTGCAAGATTAGCTGAACTGCATCTTTGGCAGATAATGATCCTCTCATAAAAGTGACTTTCGAGAATACGGTACAAAGACAATCGCTCAAGCATTCCTGGTACCTCATTGGGTTTCAGATCAGTCACATGTTCTACTTCAGGATATCTACATCTATACTGGAGGTCAAATACTGGCTTTAACTCATCTAAATCGTTGATAAACGTATTAATTATTTGCTGGACTGGGCGCAAACTGTATAAACCTCTCTCCTCCTCTTCACTCAATATTTGTTGTGAGGGATTCGTTGCATTAGCAATGTAATAAGGCTCAAGTGAACCTTTTCTCTCAACCCTACGTTCTATCTCTGTGTGACTTTCATTTGTATGCTCGGTTTTTGTCTTAAACATAGAACTCCCGTTGAGAGAGAGATTGACTGATATATAGTTTATTGTGATTTAATTACTTTATATCCTATTTTAGGATATTATTGTCATTTGTCCTTCATAATGCGTATCCTAGTTAAATTCCTATGATTTTGACATCTTAGCATTGATTGCAAGTAAAGTTTTAACACGTGTAATCAGACAAAACACGAGGGTGAAATACATTGACACTCGCGGTGATAACTGGTACTAGACCAGAGATAATAAAACTCTTTCCGTTGATGCGACTATTGGACATAAATGGGATTGATTACAAGTATATTCATACTGGTCAGCATCATGACTATGTGTTGTCGCTAAAATTTATTGAAGAGTTTAAAATTCGTAAACCAGATTATAATATCAATTTGAAGTCAAGATCAAATTCTATAATACAATTTTCTGAAATCATAACTAAAATCAATAATATATTGCAGAAATTCAAGCCTTCCTTAGTAATAGTACAGGGGGATACAAATAGTGTAGCTGCAAGTGCACTAGCGGCATCAAAATGCAATATTCCTATAGCACACGTTGAGGCGGGACTGAGAAGTGAGGATTGGAGAACGGCTGAAGAGCTTAACCGGAAGATCGTGGATCATATGTCAGATATACTATTTGCTCCAACAGTGGAGTCTGCAAGCTATTTGAATAGTGAACATGTCCATGGAGACATACATGTTGTAGGAAATACTGTTATGGATGCAGTCAAGTTATGTTTGGATTTGAATAATAATAATAATAATAAAGATAAACTAGACTACAATATTAGACCAAAAAAAAGGAATAATACTGACTTTGTTCTTGTGACACTTCATAGACAAGAGAATGTTGATAATAGAGATTTTTTAAAACAAGTATTGACAGCACTAGCTGAATCAGGGCTCAGTTGTATCTTTCCACTGCACCCTCGTACGTTAAAGCGGATCAATGAATTTGGATTAGAAGATCTTATTACAAGAGAAATTCAAGTTATTGAGCCTCTAGGCTATTTTGATTTCTTAAGGTTACTGAAAATCTGCAGGTTTGTAATTACTGATTCAGGAGGAATACAGGAAGAAATAACTTTCCCTCAAATAAATAAGCATGCCCTAGTTTTACGCAGATCGACTGAAAGACCGGAGTCTATAAAATCTGGTCATACAGTTCTATGCAAAGATCAAGACCATTATAGCATTCTGCAGGAAATCAAGAAAATTAAAGCGATGCAACCTGCAGATAATGTGTGTCCTTACGGTTACGGAAATTCTGCACAAGAAATTGTCAAAATCCTAGTGAATAACACGCACTATATAACTAAACCAAAGATTGCGATGGCATGAAATCTCTTGTTGATTTAAATCATCTATAAATATTTCTAAATAAATAGATTATCTCATCTTATTTTAAAATACCGGTTCTGATCATGATTATTAGACTTTTTCAGGTAAAAGTAGAAAAATGAGAATAGGGCTCTTAATGCTTCACCTATAGTTGACTTCTCTTAATATTAGACGCCCTGTCTGGTGGAGGCTTACTTTGTACCAAATCACCTATTCTATTAAATATATTTATTGCCCATTCCCAGTTATAGCCTGCAAGAGCAGCAAAAGGAATGATTGCTAAAGGATTTGGAGTTGCTGTAATAGTTTTCAGATTAGCTGCGGCAGTTGTTGTTGTATTAGTAGTAGTAATAGTTGTAGTTGATATCGCAAGCAATCCACCTAAAATAATCAGATATACTACTGATCCCAGTATTCCACCAATAAAAGGAATACTGATAAAGTAAAGATTCGATGATTTTCTGTATCTTCTTTCATCTACTGTTCCTCTTAAAAACCATAGAGCCCGGAGTACAGCTGCTATAACGCCCCAGGCTGCTGCATTTAATGCAGCTTGGTCAATGCCAAGGTTTGTTGTTAGAGTTACGCGCCCGTAGAAAAATACAATGAATACAGCAGCGAGTATCCCTATTAAATAAATCCACACATAAATTCCATACATATTGACATAACGCCAATACCATTTGCGTTTGTACAATGCTTTTGAGTAAAGCTCAGTCGCTTCAGATAACTTTCTCTCGGTTTTTCTTTGTATAGGTATTCATCGTTCTTTAAGCTTGTCTTTGCTTCATCTAATTTCCCAAGAATCCGAGTAAATATATCATTAGGTGTTTTATCATCTTTAATTTCTTCAAACAATCCATTTTCAGCACCAGCGTTTACCGACACATCGATCTGATCGATTGAATCACGGAACATATTGCGCTTTCTTATTCTTTCATCTGCATCTTCAGCTGTATTTGGCGTTCCTGAAGCTGGAGCGCTTCCAGTTGTATTTTTATCCTTATTTGTTCCTGCATCTGACGCTGATTCAGACATTGACGTTAACTAATACAGGTGGATTTTGCTTTTAATAGCTAATGAAAAAATAGTCAAGGTTATTCTTATGTGTCTAATAATAATATATTTCTAAAGTTGAAAATAATTATAACACTATACTACTGCTTTGTTGCATAAATCATTATCATATATCGGTTTGTTTTAGTTGACCGAACTGAATTTAGCTGACCTACACAAAAATTTCATGTGGTTAGCTGGGTTTGCTATAACGAATCATTGGTCAGACGTGAGGGATAATTCTAGATTTTGATGTCATGATAACTGGAAGAATGAATAGACGATATGAATAATGATAAAGAATGCGCATCGTATGTATACCCAGATTCTTTTATCAAATTACTTGGTTATATGCGTGTATATTTTCATCTACCGTACAGGTAGACTGAAGATGTAGTAACAGCACATGTCAAAGGTAAGGTTCCATCAATCCCTGACTACAGTACAATCCAAAGACGCATCAATAAACTTGACATCAAAATCAACGAACACTTGGGAAACGACATTATCATAGCTAGATAGTACTGGTATCAAAGTTACAAATAGAGGAGAATGGCTACCTCACAAATGGAATATCAGTCATTGATCCTGATACTTGC
>Ga0182008_10001720_pt1 | contig 14370 bp, 12 predicted proteins | sample Sormic07211129_1_FD_120482 | JGI IMG/M metagenome (GOLD analysis project Ga0182008, IMG submission 120482) | Rhizosphere microbial communities from Sorghum bicolor, Mead, Nebraska, USA - 072115-129_1 metaG | ecosystem: Host-associated > Plants > Roots > Rhizosphere | place: USA: Nebraska...
AAGTACAAGGAGTTTTTACCTAATGAACTGGAGATCGAGACCTTGGAGGGCTTGGCTAATTACACTGGATTTGTGTTGTCAACGTCTGAGAATAAATATGAATCCGCTATAGAAGAGATTGACCGAAGGGAAAATGCGGAAACCTATACCAGGCCCTTTCCTTATGCCACTGGTGTAGCTTACGGCCTGATCTTCGATCATCTTAAGCTGCAATGGAAACAAGGCCTTAAAAAGGTGTATAACTTTTTAGATATCTATGACCGTAAAAAATCCATTGATACAGGTAAGCAGGCAATTGCAAAAGCAAGGCTGAGAAACAATTTTGAGCAGATACATGAGCAGGAAGAAGCCAGGAGAATCAAAAATGAGAACCTGAAGGCCTATTACTTTGAGCTGTTGCAAGTAAAACCTACACTGAAAGTAGTCATTGGCGAAAACTACGGGCGCACCTTCAATATGAATGGTACGATCGAGCTACCAGATTTGGGGACTGTTTATTCCAGTATAAAGGGGAGAGATAAATCCGGTAAAAACTTTGGCAATTTTGAAACTATTGGGGATAAGGCCTATTTGGGAAATGCCGGAATATTGATGCTGAATGACTACAAAACTTTAGTTTTTCCTACGCCATTTAAGATAGACGGAAATAAAATAATCGGTGCAACTTATCAAATCGATCTCAATAAAGGCTGGGGAGTTGAAAAAATTGACGATAAGGGAAATTATGTTATCAAACAAAACTAAACATAGGCAAAAAGAACGATAGCGAATCTACAAGGCGTGTTGCAGTTGACCAATTTTGAACCTTGCCGGAGTATTTTGATTTCCGTAAGAACCAATGTAAACATCAATCCAAAACTATCATATTACCCTCAAAGCTTTTTATTAATTCTTCAAGCCCTTGTACTAGTTTCACAGCATTAACCTTAAACGGAGGCCTGTCCCAGGTTTCAAAACGATCTTTATCATTAAATCGTGGCCAAAACACAGAATCATAAAAATAATCCCATGCTTTTCTTAGATGCTTATTATTTACTAAAGGCATTAAGTATTTATTGCTATCGATCTGATGAACATAATCACCAAATAGATTAATAAAATTCGTCAAATCTTCAAGAGTTTCCATCTCAAATTTTTGAGCTTTAACTTCGGCATACATTTTTGGCATATCATAGACGGTGACCACACTAAAGTCTAGATTTTCAAAATCATTTAGCCAGTTTTTAAGGTTTTCAAACTCATTGATGGCATCAAAATTTTGAATTATAGTGGCTTTTAAATCATTTAAGGAATGAGTGCCGAAAATCTCACCTGTTTTAAAGGTGAATAACTTATCTGTACTTTCTTTATCAGTATCTGTATACCATAATAAAAAAACCGGGGCTGAACCATGGAGAGGCCAGTATTTTAATATCCATGTATCATTCATCTCGTTATTATAGGCATAAAGATATAGCTTACTATTTGATTAAAAAAAGTCCGAGGGCGTAGCTGAATAAATAATTTTGACCTTTTAACTTAATCACATTAGGTATCGTCATATCCTCGCACTTAAACTTATGTTTACCCATCTGATAGTATACCAAATAAACAGGATAAGCGATCCTCGAATTTTGCCACCGGATCAATACAGCGTCATCGAAGGTTTCCGGCGTTACTGGTAATTTAGCAAGGTCATTTTTATACAGGTCATCTTGTCTGACAAGCAATGCGTTATTCTTCACTTCAAACACATTACATTTTTCTCTGTTGGCCACCTGGTATTCACATGGCTTCAACCCGTAGGGTTTTAATAACTTAATTTCATAGTCATCCAGCATCTTAAACTTTATGCTGTCTGCAAACTTTGAACCCAAAGCCTCCGATTTTTTTTCGATACTATCTTTAAAAACAACCGTTGTAAAATAGGCATGTCTTTTATAGTCCGGATAATCGTATTTTTCTCTGTTGAAGTACAGATTTCCTTGCTGATCAAGACAAACCTCTAAAATACATCAATTGTTGAGGATTACTATAATGCGGGTGACAGGGAGGCCTGACTATCGGAGGATAAATCTTATCTTTAGGTCAATGAGCTACAATGTTTTCTTCCAAAAATTTAATTCAATGACATGAAGCTGGAGCTGATTAACAAAATAAACATTGATGCGAATACTGATGTGCAATATCACCGCTTGATGCTGCTGAAGAGCGGGACTGTAGTGGCATTTTATTCGGATGACAATGAAGGATGTTATTACCTGGACTGGTATAATAGTTCCGGTGTCGAACATATCCGGATAGCAGATTTTGATTACGATGTATTTGATCCTCCTGCACTGTTTCAGTTTCCCGGCTATCTGGGCATATACGCTACTTCCGGGAATATGCTGTATTTGTTTACGGCAGAGGAGAAAACTGAACCTGTTAAGATTTCCATTTCCAATGCGCTTCCGGCCATTCAATATCCAGGGTTTAAAAAGCAACTGACGAATTATGTCTATGCGGGCAGTACGGATTCTGATATCGTGCCAATCCCGTTCAAAGACAATGGTTTGTTACCTGTGTATTTCGCGGAACTCCAGATTGATGTTGTTGGTCGTTCTGCGAGGTGGATTACATTAAGCTATTGGAATCACAAATATGAGCTGAATGATGGCACAGAGGTAATCCAGAAACCTTCGGAAAAGACTTTTGCTCTATTGCATGCGATGAGGAAAAATGAGCAGAACTATATTTTCAGTATTGGTGACCGGGATGGAGGATATCTGAAATACGGAATGGATTATAGCGATTTGTGTGTACTGGATCGGGAAGGTAAGGTAAAAGAGAAGCAGTTCTCCCTGGGTGCTTTGAATAAGGGAACAAAGAAAGGCGGAAAAGAATGTTTGTTTACTTCTTCCGGAACCTATGCGGTTCTAACGCCTGCCTTTAATTCGGATGACTGGAAAGGGCGGCAAAAATTATTGGATATAGAGGAACAGTTGTTGATAGATGTTGAGTTATCGAAAGGTTTGTCTGATCATAAAATCATAGACCACCATAATGGATATTTTCTGCTCATTGACGGATTGAGGAACCAGATCATTACCGATACAACTAGTTTTGTCATATGTAGGGCGAAAACGGGTTAACAAGCGTAAGCATCCCCTGAAATCTGAAGCTATGGACAAATGGATAAATCTTATCTTTAACCTAATGAGCTACGATGTTTTCTTCCAAAAAATAAAAACTTACACGGAACTCTCGCCTGAGGCTGAGGCAGCCTGGACGGCTTTGCTCCGTGAAAACACTTATAACAAGGGCGATTATTTTGTTACCGAAGGCCAGACACCTAAAAAGGTAGCCTTTATTGTCAATGGCTTAATGTATCAATATTACGCCGCCGAAAACGGCGACATGGTGGTTAAATATTTCTTTTACCATAAAAGCCTTAGAGGATACTCGGGTGCTCGAATATAATTTCCTGGAATTTAAAAAACTGGTGAGCATTTATCCCGATATCTCCGCTTTTTATACCCGCTATATTGAGCAGCATTGGATCATCGAAAAGGAGCCTTACGAAGTATCGCTCCGATATGAATCAGCGAAAACCAATTATGATAAATTTCTGCGCAATTATCCTGGTTTGGTGAAAAGGTTAAAGAAACAGCATATTGCTGCCTATCTGGGCATTACCCCTACGCAGCTCAGCCGGATATTTTTTGCGAATAAGTGAAGATTTTTTGGTTTTCTCAACATATGTAAATTTTTTTCGAAAAGGCTTGCCGCAACTTTGTGTATCAATTAACACAAAAAAATTAAATCATGGCAACTAAAATCTTCATCAACCTACCTGTTAAAGATCTGGAAAGATCAAAGGCATTTTTCAACGGACTTGGCTACAGCTTTAATCCGCAATTTACAGACGACAATGCGGCTTGCATGGTCATCAGCGAGCATATTTATGTAATGATGCTGGTAGAAAGCTATTTTAAAACCTTCACCAAAAAAGAGATCAGTGATGCACACCAGGCCACTGAAGTATTACTGGCGCTTGATGCGGAATCGCGTGAGGAAGTGCAGCAAACCATAGCGAAAGCAACGGAGCTTGGGGGTTCCATTTATGCTGAACCGCAAGACCACGGCTGGATGTACCAGCACAGCTTTGCAGATCCGGACGGACATCAATGGGAAATTGTGTATATGGACGCAGCGAATATGCCGAATTTTGGTTAAGGCTGAATCTGGTTGGGCTAAGAGCAAAGGCTACGAGTGAACATAAAAAAGCTGTCCGAACCAGTAGCGGACAGCTTCCTAAATAATTAAAAACAAAGAATCAATAAATGCGCCTGCTGCTGTTAACGATTTTCCAAATTTTATTTTCCTTTTTTAATTTTAAAAGATACTCTACATTATACCCAAAATTAAATAGAACGATACTGGCTGTATCCTTGCCAATATTAAATTCCGGAATTCCAATTCTAATTCTGGTATCTTGTTTTCCCTTTGGCCCGAGTACGGTTCTTGCATCTTCTGTATCTGGGATATACAAAATTTTGAAATACTTGGATTCTACTGGCCACTGTTTGTTGAAGTTTTTAGATTTTAAGAAAAATAAGGTGTCCGTTTTAGCAACAATATGATCCTTTAAAAATGATCTGTCAGTTAAAGCAGTCTGTATAATTTCAGTTGTATCGTTAACATCTACATTTTTAGATTCCTGGTTGTTGCATGAAAACAAAACAATTGAAGTCAAAACAAAAAACAGTATGTTTATGGTTTTTAGGGGCTTTTTCATCATATTATATTACGGCGTGAATTTATAATAATTTAGCCATTCCACGGCATTTTCAGGTCCTATTCTTCCAATATCACCCGGCTGAATGGCATCCTCGAAATACCATCCAGCCTCTGATCCACCTCCATTATTAGCGTTAATTAATACAGGTAGATTATTCGCATCACGACCAAAGTGAACAAATTCATGGAATGTAGTTATAGTGAGCATCAAACCAATAGCCTGATACCTAATCGGAGATTGTACAACATCCAGACCATTTACATAAGGGGAATTGATTAAAAGTTTATTCGTTACAGGATCATATTGACCTTGTACAGTCCTTCCGTAACGATCTTTAAGGTCATTTACGACCTCAACAACGGGACCTTTCCCCGGCTGCATTAGAGATTTGATCTGCGCTTCAGAAAAACCGGTGGTATAGGACAACGCTTTAAGTACATTAGGATATTTGGCTAAGAAGTTGGGGAGGTCCATAACCAGTTTTTTAAACTCCGGGTAAGCTCCCAATTTCGACACGTCCAGGTTTGGTAGGTTGATAGGAGTACCACCTCCACCACCAGGAAGGCCACCTGGCGCACCACCATCACCAGGGTCACCACCTATTGGAGGATAGCCGCCACCCGTATCAATTGGGGGAAGCCCAGTCCCCGGACCTGGATCGGGTGTGATGATCACAGGATCTAGGGGGTGGCTACTGTACAAATTTCGAACTATTTCCTATCTGATTTGCGTTTAATGGTCGATTTAGATTTGTACAGTTCATTTTCATATTAAAGGAGAGAGGGGGTCAACCGAACCACTTTTATCGAAATTTTGAATGATCTGATAAAAAATCTAAATTAAAAATGCAATCAATTTTTCAGTAGATAACATTTGTTCCCCTAAGCTGTACAAAATAAAGTCATCCCCAATGACGAACAACCGTTTGCTTCCGTGATTTAACGGCCGCATGCAACAAATTCGAAAGCATTGATGATATACGCGAAAGTGTTTTTATTGGCTTCTGCTTTTCTTTGCTCTGTATTCATAAATATTGTTATCAAACACGATCTACCATGAAAAAAACTTTTAAATCCTGCGCTTGTCTGATGGCGGCATTGGCCGCGTTATTAACCACTAGTTGCCAAAAGAAACCCGGCGACCTAAAACCATTACCCCCTATAGTAAATATCACGGCCTGTAGTATGGCAAGTGATGTTGATCAGGTGTTGGGGCTTCGTAATTTTGAGTATGATGATAAGGGCCTTCTTACAAAGATGACAGCGCCCAATTACAATTTCGGACCTGTCGTCAAGACTATTACGTCTGCTAAAGTTACTGACACTTATTCTGGTTATAGCGGTTCCAATAGTTATAATGGTAGCATTCCCTATAGTTATCTTGGCGGCAGCGGAAATATTTATGATGGTGATCCCGAATTTGAATCGTCAGTAAGCGACACGTTGTATCAATTTAAATATGATGCAAAGAAACGCCTGGTTTCGATTTTAATACCGAGGTCGGCCAACGGTTACTTGCCCAACACCTTTATGACGCTTTTCAGATATGAACTCAATTTTACCTATGACCCCAATGACAACGTAACGCAAATAAAAATTGTAAAAGATTACCAGGAAAAGATCAACGTTCCTCAATCTGGCGAGAGCCGGATCGATTACATGCAAATCTCTGATGAAGAGCTGAATATAACTTATGACGATAAGCCCTCGCCATACACGGCTATCTCCAAATATTGGAAATTTGTAGGCGTCGATTTTAAAGGTTCTTGGTTATATAACCTGGACAAGGTTCGTTTTTGGGCAAGTTTCTGCGCAATCCTGAGTAAAAATAACCCGACAAAAATTACCGGTAAATTAACAGATGACCTCTTACCAGCTTATGTCATTAGCACACCTATTATCATTAACGCAACCCTTACCTATCAATACAATGAGAAAAATTTCCCGGTTACCATAGCACTCAATGGCTCGGGCATAAATTCTTTTACTTATAACTGCAAATAAACGGTTGAAGAATAGCAATCGTGCTGTTTCACAATTAACCACCACACTACATAAGCTGTTTATGCACAAAGAAAACCTCCAAGAACTCACCGCAACCGAAACGTCCGCCGGACTGAGTACTGGCAGAAGCCATGATCTAAACCGGTCAAGTAAGATCGGCTTGGTTTACCTGTATTCAGTACCATTGCTGACCCTGTTATTAGGTTTCGGCGTCGGCCATGTGGACAGGCAATTATACCTACCGGCCTGGTTGCTCAACACCCTGATGATGGCGCTCGCCCTGCGCCAGCTGCTGAGATCCCGGCCCGGTAAAAATGCGCTGTTAATTGGTACCGCATTATTACTCATTGTCCCCTGGATCATTTTTCCAGTTTTTGCGGGAATGGGAAGGCCGCCGCAAACCATCCGGGGCTGGCTGGAATTAGAGAGCGAGCAGCATGCCAGGTTTAACCTGCTGATCCTGGGCGGCATACTGGCCTATCTCGGCACCGCACTGCTTTATCAATTATTAAAGCTTAAAGACAGATTATTTTCAACGCTGGGTATGGCCATCATGACACTGGCCATGCCTCTATTTGTGATCAATATGGGCTATTGGGGGAGTTTTCTTTCCGCATCTTTCCAGAATTTCAAAACAGCAAACCGCCCCGACTGGTACCTCGCTTTCCGGGAATTGTTCTTTTTGATCAGTATAGCGGAGGTATCGCTGCTCTACCTGGCAACCGCAATGTTTGCAATAGCATCGGGCAAGGCGGGGTATCTTAAGCCGGCGGCAATACGCGCTTATGTCATCATCAGCATTTGCGCCGGGTTGATCAATTTAATACCTCCTTCCGCACCAGATCCCTTTTCTACAATAAGTTACCTCGTTTCAATCCCGGCAATTCCTTTTATCATGTTTTATTTTATGGGAATCAACCTACTGCTTCAAAAACCTTAAATTTACCTATGCTCCGACTACGGTTTTATATCATGCTGACCTGCCTGTTGATCTTAAGTGAAGGTCACCTGCATGGTATGAACCGGGTCCCGGTACTTCGGGCGGACAGTTTAAAGATTAATAAAGAAGGTTTTGCACTCCATAATTTTTCCTGGCGATTTCATGTTGGGGATGGCAGCGACTATAGTGACCCTGCTATCGCAGACAGCACCTGGGCAGTAACAACAACCGTCTTTGGCAGTGTCGGACAGCCAAAAGGCTGGAATGGAAACGGCTGGTTCAGATTATGGTTAAAAGCAGACGGCAACCTGATTAATAAGATATTGGCGCTTCGGATCAGTCAAACTGGGGCTGCGGAGATCTACCTTGACGGCAAAAAGATCGGCGGAACGGGCATAATAGGCAAAACAAAAATGGGGACCCGTTCTGCCCGCACACCTTTCAGCGTGTATCCTTTTATTATTTCGGATCATCGGCAACACCTGCTCGCGGTCAGATATGTTAACGAACAGCCGCCGTTTCCGGAATACGTTGCTTTCCGGTTATGGGCAGGAACCTATGAGCAACTGGCCACCCGCGCAATTGATGGCTTGAAGATAAACAGCTTTTTACTTCCCAGCATCGGAGCCCAACTGGCACTGGTATTGCTTCATCTTGCGCTCTTCGCTTTTTACCCCAAACAGCGTCTAAACCTTTATTACAGCCTTCTTGTATTTGCTGCTGCTGCCGTCCTTTACCTGCGCTATTTAACAGTTGGTACAGATGACCCGTATATGCAGCGCATAACCGCAGATCTTTTTGAGGCAGGGATCATTGTGACCGCTTTTCTTTCCGGTATCTTTTTATATGGGGTAAGCTATGATCATCTACCACGCAGGCGTGTATTCATCATTGCAGCATTGGGATTGTTGACCTTGCTGGATTATTTTTTGCAGTATCGTAATCCTTCAGGAACACCTACCTTTTGGCTGGAGATCTTTTATTTTCTGCTAGTAATGGCTGATGGTCTATTGGCGTTGGTAAGGGCAGTGAAACGCCGAAAGCCAAGGGTATGGCTCATCGGCGCGGGCATGCTTACCGTAACCATTTTTTATTTGGTGGTAGGCAGCGACCTATTTGGTCTGATGAAGGGGAACAATGAGTTAATTGCAAAATGGATGAGCATTGGGCTGTTAGCCATCCCGCTAAGCTTTTCGGTTTACCTTGCACTTGATTTTGCAGATGTCAACCGCAGCCTGAGCGCCCGGCTAAGGGAAGTGGAGGAACTGTCCGAGTTGAACCTGGCACAAGAAACGGAAAAGAACAGAATTCTGGCCGGTCAGGCCGATCAACTGGAAAAAACAGTGGCGGCGCGCACGCTGGAGGTCCGCAGCCAGGCGCAAAAATTACAAGAGATGGATGCACTCAAATCACGGTTTATGGTTAACCTGACACATGAATTTCGTACGCCTTTATCATTGATCATGGGTCCGGCCGGCTTGTTAGCGGAAAAAGCCGGCACCAACGCTGAGCGGAAACAGGGTGAGCTCATCAGAGAGAATGCGCAGCAATTGTTGCTACTGATCAACCAGTTGCTTGATCTGAGTAAACTGGAGGAAGGCAAAATGGAAATTGTAAACGAAGAATCCGATGTGCTGGCAATGGTGACTGACGTATTGAAACCATTTGGGGGTATTGCTGCCCAGAAAGGGGTTACTATTGAATTCAGCAGTCAGTGCCGTAAACTCAATGCCATCATCGATGCCGGCAAGCTAACGATGATCATTCGTAACCTGGTTTCCAACGCGGTTAAATTTAGTTTGAATGGAGGAAAAATTACAATCATTGTCGCTGTTGAAGAAAATCCCGATACTACTGAGATGATCTTCAACATTGCCGATCAGGGCATAGGCATACCGGCAAGTAAGCTGCCGTATGTTTTTGACCGTTTTTACCAGGCAGACGCCTCGGATACACGTGCCAATGAGGGAAGCGGGATCGGCCTGGCCCTCACGCGGGAGCTTGTCGAATTACTCGGCGGAAGCATCCATATCGAAAGCACCGAAAATATTGGCACGACATTGCACGTAAATTTGCCGGTAACCGGGGTACGGACGGTGACCGGTGAAAATCTGGTATCTTTAATAACCAGGCCGGAGCCCAAAAATGAAGAAGAATTTGGTAACCTGACAGATGAAAAACCCTTGCTCCTGATCATTGAGGATCATGACCAACTCCGGCAATTTATCAGCGTCACGCTTGGCGCACAGTTCAGGATACTGACCGCGGCAAACGGAAAAGATGGGCTTCAGATCGCCGAAAAATATATACCCGACCTTATCATTACCGATCTGATGATGCCGGTAATGGACGGCTACGAACTCTGCCATCAAATAAAGATGCAGGAACTGACCAGTCATATACCGGTGTTAATGCTCACCGCTAAAAGCGCCGCGGACAGCAGGACTAAAGGCTGGGAAGCAGGTGCGGATGCCTACCTGTCAAAACCTTTTGAGCCGGCGGAATTGCTGGCAATTGTAGAAGGCCTGATCAAGACCAGGAAGCAATTGCAGGAGCGCTACCTTCGCGAGGAGGCCTGGAAACCTGCCACCGGATCGTTGCCGCCACAAGAATTAAATTTTATGGAGAAAGTGCGTGATCTTATTGAGGGACAATTGGAAAACGAGTTATTTGGTGTTGATATGTTAGGCGACATGATCGGATTAAGCAGGGCGCAGTTGCACCGAAAATTGAAAAACACAACCGGGCACTCGCCTGGTGACCTGATCCGTATAGTTCGTCTACAGCAGGCACTTAACTTGCTGAAAGCGGGAGAAACAACGGTGGCAGAAGTGGCGTACAAGGTCGGCTTTAACAGCCCTGCCAGTTTCTCAACCAGTTTCTCCAATTATTTTGGGTATACACCAAGTGAGGTAAAAAAGTAGCTGACGAAGTAAAATGCCAAAGAGAAAAAAGAAATATATATAGGATACTACAGCCGAGCAGATAAGAAGTATTTTCTGAATCATTACAGCAAATTGAAACTCAAATAACAGATTTCGATCAATTTATCATTTTTCTCTTGACTCTGCTAAAGTCGAAAAACTATGCGAATTTTAAAAGTTCACTGGCCAGATTAGAACATCGAACTAATCGGATCAATGAAACTGTTGGCGCTATCTTGCTGATTAACAAAAAGTTGGTAGCAAAAAAAACTGGACAGATTCAGAATTATCTGACCTGTCCAGTGTGGTGGTCCCGACGAGACATGAACTGTCTTCCTTGATTTTCTTGCAGAAAACCTGTAATTTCACATATTAAAGCTTCCGGATTTATCGTCAAAGAAGGTGTTTTAAACGGACATCACCCTTTATCAAATAGATACTCATCTCCCGATCCTTTAGTACATTCAATGAAAATCTTTTCTGGATATCTTGCGTTAAATCAATAAAAATTGAAGATCTGTAATTACATTCTTTTGTATTCTTAAATCTTAGCTTTCCTTTTTCCATAATCATACAGAAGTAGGGATCTAAGCAGTCACTTATTTACTGAACATGGGATCATAGCTTACTATTTGATTAAAAAAAGTCCGAGGGCGTAGCTGAATAAATAATTTTGACCTTTTAACTTAATCACATGAGGTAGTGTCATATCCTCGCACTTAAACTTATATTTACCCACCTGATAGTATACCAAATAAACAGGAAAAGCGATCCTCGAATTTTGCCACCGGACCAATACAGCGTCATCGAAGGTTTCCGGCGCTACTGGTAATTTAGCGAAGTCATTTTTATACAGGTCATCTTGCCTGACGAGCAATGCGTTATTCTTCACTTCAAACACATTACATTTTTCTCTGTTGACCACCTGGTATTCACATGGCTTCAACCCGTAGGGTTTTAACAGCTTAATTTCATAGTCATCCAGCATCTTAAACTTTATGCTGTCTGCAAACTGTGAACCCAAAGCCTCCGATTTTTTTTCGATACTATCTTTAAAAACAACCGTTGTAAAATAGGCATGTCTTTTATAGTCCGGATAGTCGTATTTTTCTCTGTTGAAGTACAAATTTCCTTGCTGATCAAGATAAAATGGCAATTTCCAGTCAAAAGTCTTCTCCATGATTACTGTTCCATGGATGTCGATAATTTTAAATGGAAGATGGCTGTCGTCTGGCTTCAATAATATCCTGTCGTCTTTTAGAAAAGCGAGTTCAGAGAGGTGTTCCAAACCGAGTACCTTTATAAATTTGGTTGTATCTTTTACCAGATCCGAAAGGAATGGAACTTCGGGATGCCTATCCTTTTTAGGAAATGGATTACAGGCCCACAAGGTTCCCATTAAAAACGTCAGACAAACAGCGATCTGAAAGATTGATTTTGGGGCTCTTCTCATATTTTTCCTTCTATATGGATAACATGACATTGTATAACAATGTTCTTTTAGAACCCCTAAAATACAATCAATTGTTGAAGATTATTTGATCACCTGCCATTTTACGATGTTATACATGGTGTTTTTCAAGGGTCCGTTCCGTTTTATTGTTCCCTTATTTTTATCCCATGATAAGTTAACTGAATTGTAATTTCCTTTTTCATAGTTAAACGTTACGCCATCATCTTCAAATAATGAGCCTGTGGTTTTATGATCGCCATATACAAAGCAGGTAATTTCAAATTTGGTACCTGGTGCAATATGTTCAACAGGCTTAGCCAATGGCAATATGGTCCCTTCTTTTATAAAAATCGGCAGCTGTGTAAGGCTTGGTTTAATGGTATAGGTTTTGCCACCTTCGTACTTTTGGTTGGTGTTAAAGTCGTACCAGGTGCCTGCCGGGAGGTAAACTTTTCTTTCGTCCATTTTTTCTGTCAATGGTGCAGCCAGTATACCGCTGCCGATCATATATTCGTCTGATAAATTGAAGGTATTTTTATCCTCCGGATAATCCATCACCAAAGCCCGGAACGGCGGTATCCCTTTAAAATGATAGTCGGCAAAAGCATTGTACAGGTAAGGGACCAGGCTCATTCTGAACTCAAACAATTTCCGGATATCGGCCTCAATTTCCTTTGCATTGTCCATTAACTGACCATCATTGTTCTTTTTAATATTGATCTGCAGCCAGGGCGGGTTTTGCAGATACCAGGAATTGAATAAGGTTTGCGCAGAAAGTACCGCCGTTTGACTGCGGCGCATAAAGTCTTTAATCGAATTGGATTCCCTCACTTCGGGCGACCATATCATGCCCGAGAAGCCGGAATTCAGGATCATTTTAATGTACTGGTCGTGATCATAGGTGTCGCTATACAAAGCAGCAGGATAGGAAGAGGCGAAGGCATTTGAGCCCCGGACATCCAGGTAGGTGCGCTTGTTTGCACGTTTATAAATACTGTATACAGTTTTCTGATAGAGCAGGCCAAAAAGCTGGTGCATCTGTTCGCCGTCAATACCCGATGGAAACTGGCTCAGCTCAGGAAAACTCCAGGAGTTGCTTCCAAAGGCGATATTGGAATTGTCGCATTCATCCATTTTAAAGCCGGAGATGCCTTGTTTTACAAAGGTGTCGTTATGGTAGCTGGCGAAAATTCCTCTTGCCGTACTATCAGCGAAATCGGGAACTAAGCCACCCCATACCAGGTAATTGCCCGACTTTGTTTTCAGGGGTTCATACAACGGGGATGTGGGTGCTACAAAAGCATGTTCCCATAAGTTGACCTGGAAACCTTTATCTTTCATGCTGGAAATAAAAGCATTGGGATCCGGAAAGAAATCTTTGGCCCAAACATAGGAGCAGGAATAGGCTTCGGTTTGCCATTTAGGCTCGATACCTAATACATCACATGGGATGTGGTTGTTACGAAAATATTCGGCCATTTTTATGACCTGCTGCTGGTTGAAGTCTGCTTTTACGCGATACTTGATCCCTAAACCCCAAATAGCAGGTAATGCACCACCGCCTGCAAATAAATTGTACCGCTGCATTACGTTTTTAAAGTCAGGTCCTTCAAAAATAAATACTTCTATGCCTTTGGCGCCCGGTATATCTACGGTAACATTGCCTTCTGCCTGGTGATCACTTTTGTAAAGCTCATCAACAGAAGCGGCGTTTTTTTGTTCGGCCTCTGCTCTTTTTTTCCCGGTGAGTTTAGCCGTGGTTCCGCAATAAAAGGTGGTGTAACGTGAGGTGTTGATCAGTATCCCGTAGCCTTTATTCGATACATAAAAGGTAGTGGGGCCATGTGTATAACCGACATTATTTAAGGGGTTATCGTTGATGATCGGTTTTATTTTTAACCCCTTTTGGTTAAAAGAACCCAATTGCAGTCCAAAGCCATACAGCTGCTCGCTGCTGTCTAGCGGGATCTCTACCATTACACCTCGTTCGTTTGTACTTATTTTGATATCAGTCAGTTTAAAAGGTAGTTTTCCGGCAGGCAGACTGGCAAGTGCTGTCTTCATGGGCAACTCCTCACAAAAGGCGTATGGCGTAAATTTATCGGGGGAACCTGCAGTTATTTTTTGTATGCCGGCTGCAAGATTGGTTACCTGCGCTATGATCCGGGTAAAGGGCGTTTGCAACATGAGGAACAGCGCTAGCGCAGTAATGGTATGTTTCATATAAAAATGTAAGTATTAAAAATCGGTCATCACTAAGTATCCGGGATCAGGGTGCTTTTTTAAAG
>Ga0182008_10001722_pt1 | contig 14353 bp, 10 predicted proteins | sample Sormic07211129_1_FD_120482 | JGI IMG/M metagenome (GOLD analysis project Ga0182008, IMG submission 120482) | Rhizosphere microbial communities from Sorghum bicolor, Mead, Nebraska, USA - 072115-129_1 metaG | ecosystem: Host-associated > Plants > Roots > Rhizosphere | place: USA: Nebraska...
ACCTTGAGCGCCAGCATCGCAGCTGCCGCCTGGCAAGGACCGCCCTCGCCCGTGAACGCAACGAGCATTCGGAGCGCGTCCTGCCGGTCGCCGAGCAGCAGCGCTGCGCGGGCCGATTCGAAGCGGCGTCCGGCGTCCTCGTGCATCAGCCCGCCCAGGCAGCCGGGCAGCAGATCGATGCGGCCCAGCTTGCCGGCGACAACGATGGCCTGCGCGGAGTGCTCTTCATCGGCCATGGCGGTTTCGAGCACAGTTTGCGGGTCGGCATGATGCATGGCGCATGCGGCCAGGCCGATGTCCCGGCGAAAGGCATGCGGCGAATCCAGCAGTGCGCGGGTGATGCCGCGCAACTCGGGGGCCGGCACCCAGCCGAAGGCGGAGACCAATCCGACCCGCGCCTCGGGCACGGCTTCTGCGAGCGACAGCAGTCTTTCGAGCAGCGCGGGGTCGCGGGTGTCGATGGCAGCGATGGCGTTCGCGAACATCGCTCCCCGCCCCGGGGTTTCGAGGGCCGCCATGCAGAGACCGCGCGCGAAGTCGCCGGCGATCGCCAGTCCATCGAGGCTCGCCGCCAGGCGCTCGTCCAGGCGGCTCAGCCGGTGCAACTGGACATGCGGGGCGCGGACCAGCACCGCGCGTGTCGAGCGCAGCACACTGGCGTTGTCGAGGTGCTGCTGCACGACGAAAGGGATGGGAGGGCGAGCAGCCGCAAACATCGGGTGGGCTGTGTTCACAGGGTCGGGGTCTGCGCGGTCCACACAATGGCATCGGTCGTCCAGGCGAGCTGCAGCGTGCCGAACGACCACAGAACGCCATCGTTGGCATGAAGGTATCCAAACGAAGTCAGCCCGGGAACGGCAACCTCTTCGAACGTCGCGTCGGGCAGGAGCTTGAACAATCGCGTCGAGGTAGCGGCAAACAATTGCCCGCCAAACCATTCGAGATCCCAGATGTCCTCACCGCCTGGTATCTGCGCAAGGACGCGCCACGCGTCATCCACAAAACCGAGAACGAGCCCCATCTTTCCAGCTGCGAACACGAGGTGCTTCTTGAAAGTCCTGACGACATGGAGCGTCAAGTTGGTGGGACTCGCCATCTCCGACCATTGCAAGCCGCTTGCACGCCAGATCTCACCGCGATATCCGACAGCCCATATCTCGTCTTCATCCACGCCGTCGATCGACGTGAAGCCACATATGTCGATCTCGCCCGGAACTGGCACCTTTGGCGGGTCCAGCACCTCCCAGACACCTGCATCCGCCCTTCGATAGACCTGTCTGCCCATGCCGGCCGCGTACAAACGCCCGGCGATCGCGCGGAGAACACGAAGCGGGCCTCGTCCCCGAGGCCCGGTGTCCGTCGTGTTGATGCTCTCCTCCGAATACCCTCCGTAGCCGAGACCGACGGTTCCGTCGCCGCCGAGTGCGAAGACACATGGTTGCGGAAGTTCGATCTGCGCCAGCCGGACCGGCATCCACTGCATCGGGAAAAAAGTCCAACCCGCTTGAGGCCCATGCCAACGGGCAAGCGCCGGTTGCTTGCCGTCATCGACCTCGATCTCGCAGATCACCCTCACCGAGTGATCGTTTTCAACGAGACCAGGACCGAATTGGAGAAAAAAGGATTCTGAGGCCATGGCATGCGGATTGAAGATTGAAATCAGAAGCCCTTGGCAAGCACCGTGAGCAAGCGCCGGCCAAGTTTTGCCTCCTGGCCGGAATTCAACGTACCCGTCGAGCGGCCATCGGACCCCATGTCCGATCGCACCGGCGTGTGCTCATCGCATCCGGGGCCATCCGGCGGAGGCTTCTTGTGATAGTCGTCGAGTTGCGCCTTGGTGCATTCCGGGTCGCATTCGGGCATGACGATCGTCTGGGCAGCGACACCCGCATCCCTGGCTTCGCCATAGGTCCAGTTCGAGATGCCTTTGCCGTCGCTCATCACTGTCTTGGGCGCAAAAAGGCGCTTGTTGTAGGCCGTTTCGATTTGCTGCTGCACCGCATGAAACTCACCATGCTGCTTGGCCTCTCGTGGACCATCGACGCACATACATGGAGCGGCTCCCTGGTTGTACCCCTCCCCGCTTGCATTCTTGAATTCGGACATGACATGTCCTCCTTCTCTGCCGCCGATCGGCGTAAAGCAATGGACCTCGATCAGGTGATGCGGCGTTTTTCCCGGGCAGCAATTGCCTTGCGAATTCTTTCCATCGCTGTGCTTGGCGCTTGGGGCGTAAGGCGACAGGACGCACTTCATGGCGTCTCGGCACGAGGAGTCCGGGTTGTCGCACATTTTCTTGACCCAGCCCTTGCGTTGGTGCGGCTTGGGCGGAGGCCCGCATTTGTCCGTCAGTGCCTTTGCCACGTCCTTGCATGGACCGGTGCCTGCAAACGCTGCTTCGTCGATGTACGGCCAGGGCGGCGCATTCCCCGGCGACGATGCATGGTTGTGCGTGGTGAGGTCGACATTGCGCACAACGTTCTCGCCCTCCACCTTGACGTCCATCGACCACGCGTTGAAGTACACCTTCCCCATGTTCTTGCTGGTCACGACCCCCTTCTTGGGCGCGCATCCCGCCTCGTCTCCGGTGCTTTTCTTGAAATAGCTCTTGTTCTTGAGCATCACCTCCTGGCCTGATATCTGCACGGTCGTCGAACCATCGCTCGTGTCGGTGGCCATGCCGGTGTTCGGATACGGGATCGGCACGCCGGGCGGCGTTGCCGGCGTCTGCGGCGGCGTGAAGCACACATCCGGGAACGCGCAGACCGACTTGCCCGCCGCCTGCTTGCACGATATCTCCATGTTGTTGGCATAGACTTGGTTGCTCATACCGGCATCCGATACTGCAGGCAGAGCGCCGCTCGCTGCCCCGCGTCGTTGGCCAAGTGCGCGAGGATATTCGGCCCCTTGGCGTACTGTTTCTCGCAGGCAGCCTGGGCCGCAGAAACGATGGCGAGCCCTACCGCGGCGCCGATCTCGCCAGTGCATTCGGCGGGATGCCAGATGTCAAACTCCTTCTTTCGGACATGCAACGTGCGCGAGAGTGCCAGCGCAGCCTCCTTGAAGTAGTACTGTTCTCCCGAAAGATCGGTGATGCGGAAGTCCATCTGATGCATCTGGCACCCCGCATCGGCCAACGCAGCCTTGACGGCCTGGGAGAGCCCCTCGGCGCGCAGCGGCACCTCGCTTTCGACATGAGCCTCTTCGAGACCGAATCCGACGCCGGTGCAGAGCAGTTCTCCCGCGTTTCCCTCCGGTTCACCCAGCAACATCGCGCCGGCCGCCTCGCCCGGCATGAAGCCATTGGAATTTCGGGCCGTCAGCAGGCGATCACTCTGCTCGTAGTGGCTCAGCGTCGACCATGAGAGCAGGCTGTCCGTAGCGGCAACAAGCACTTGTGGCATGCCGGACTCGATCAATAGCGCACGCGCCTGCGCGAACGCCACGGCAACCCCGACACGGCCCTGCGCGATGATCTGCGATTGGGGCGCAAAGGCAGTGCCGAGCTCTTCCTGTATCTGCAGGAAGAGCTCGTCGTCCAGCCCCGATGTCCGTCCGGGCCGCATCGGCTCCGCCACGCAAAGGATCAAGGGCAACTGTCCCCACTGGCTGCGTGGCACTTCTCCCAACGCTTCCTCGATTGCCATGGCGGCCATCCTTGTCAGCTTGGGGAGCCCGCGGCACAAAGGCGCCAGCGGCACCTCGTGCGCCATGATCCACTCTCCGCCCGCGTCGATGAAACGCGTCTCGACGGGGTTCGTCAGCTTGGCCCGGAACGCGGCGCAGCTCGATTCGGCGTCCAGCCCCACCGGCGTCACCAGGCCGCTGCGAAGAATGGCGATTGCACGCGAATTCATTCGGTTTCAACCTCATCTGAGGTCATCGGAATCATCACAACCGGAATCGGGAAAGGGACCTGCTCGCGCTGCTGCCACCACTCCCGTCCCTTCTTCCCAACCAGCACCTGTGCGATCTCGAACAGGCTCTTTTTGAGCGGCCTCGTCACTCGCCACGACAGCGTGAAGCGCTGCGCATCGGGCTCGATCACCACCGTGTCGAGCGTGGCTGTGTAGTCCTCGCGCGCCCCGTGTCTGGGAAATACATGCACCGGCGCCACCAGATGCGGAATGGTGAAGCGCGTGATGCCCTCTGGCGTGAGATTGCCGAGCACCACATCGATCGGTGCCTGCTGGAACAGCTCCAGCGGTACCTGCTGGTCCATCGGCGCTGCCTGGAAGTACTGCGGATCGAAATCCGGCGGCAGAAACGGAAAGTGCTTGTCCAGCCACTCGTCATCGTAGGTACCGGCGAAGCACGACCGAGTGGACCAGCCGCGCCCCACGGGGCCGAAGGCCATTGGCCGGTAATTGCCGCCCGGGTCGTGCACCGCATGGCCGATTTCCTCCGTGCGCGGCAATGGGGTCCCGTCGACCCAGTCCATGCGGATGTGCTTATGGAAACCAAGACCCACGGGGTTGGGCATGAAAGCAGCATGTTCCGACAGATCTTCATGCCGGAGGTCGGCGCCGCCAAAGGCAACGTCGTACGACAGCGGCTGCTGCACGAACACGCCGGGCGGCGAGGCCGTAGCGCCCAGCGGCCCGCATTCCCAGTGGCGCGGACCGACAACCGCCAAGCTCTTGCTCCAATTGCCCGCGCGCACACCGGCCTCGATCCGCGTGGCGGGTCGCCCCTGCGGTGCGTAGGCGCTGCCCAGCAACAGGATGTCGCAGCGCTGCTTGTGCGGCGCAAAGTCGACCTCATAGACCGGCGCGGAGAGTCCCGGCTCGCCGGTAAAGGTATCGGCCATCACGAGCGGCACCTGTTCCTCGTGCAACGCGAAATGACCGGCGGGCGCATCGGGCGGCGGCATGCGAAAGGTACCTTTGATGACCACCACGAGCGATTCCCGCCCACTGGGCTCCAGGCCCATGTTGTAGCTGGCGACCATGCGAGTGGCGTTGATCAGTTCCACGAGCTTCTCTCCGGGTGCATCAGTTCAGTTGCACCGAACCGCCCTTGATGCGATTGACACCCGTCGAACGGCTCGACACATAGCTGCCCTGGATCAGCACCTTGCCGGCCTTGGTGAGCGTGATGCTGGCCTTGCCACACCGCAGCACGAGCTGCTCCTTCGCACTCACGGCGATCCGGCTGCCGTCAGCCTCCACATCGACCTGCGGTGGCATCGCGGGCAAGGGCGATCCGTCCCCGCTGCGCAGCACGCCCATCACGACGGGCCGGGCCGGGTCTGCCGCCTCGAACATCAGCACGACCTGCCGGCCGATGTGCACGCCATGCAGATCGACCACGCTGCGCGCGCGCACGGCCGCGGTGCCGGGCTGGCCCGGGAACACGACAAGGGGCGTGCATCCCTCGTCAGTGATGGCGACGAGTTCGCCCGTCGCCACGGCATTCCACGTCATGGTGGCCGTGGCCACCTGCAATTGCGCTTCGATCAGATCCCTGCCGCTCATGGTCGGTTCTCCGTCATGTGATGGATTCAGTTCTGCAAGATCTTCGAGCCCTTGATCACCACGTCGCTGCTGGCCTTGACGTTGATCTTTCCGGAGCCATCGATCGTGATGTCCTTGCCCTTGATCACAATGGTCCCGTCCTTCTTCATCGTGATGCTGGCGCTGCCTGTCTTGATGGAGATGGAGTCGCCCGCATCGATCACGAGGTTCTTCCCGACGGCGAGCGCGTCGTCCTTGCCCACGCTGGATGTGCGCCCTTCGCCCACGCTGCGCGACTCGTTCTTGCCCACGGTGGTGGAAAGGTCCGCCCCCACATCCACCGACCGGTTCGCCCCGATGCTGCTCGACTGGTTCGCGCCCACATTGATCGTCTGGCTCGCCCCCACCGTCACCGCCTGCATCGCCCCCACCGTGATCTCCTGCGCCGCGCCCACGGTGATGGTCTCGTTGATCCCCACCGAATGCGTGCGCTGCAGTGCCACCGTGGCCGTCTCGCTCGCGCCCACCGTGATCGAGCGGTTCTGGCCGATGGAGATGGTCTCGTTCAGGTCCACCGTCTCCGTGCGGTTCTGGTGGATCGTGATGGTCTCGTTCTTGTCCACCGTTTCGGTGCGCTGGCCGTGCACGGTGATGGTCTCGTTGTTGTCGACCGTCTCGGTGCGATCGTGCTTGACGTGCGTGGTCTCGTCGTGGTCGATGGTCTTGGTGCGGTCGTGGCCCACCCAATGGGTCTCGTCGTTCTCGACCTCGATGTCCTGGTTCTTCTCGGCATGCAGGTACACCTGCTCGGAACCCTTCTTGTCCTCGAAGCGGAACTCGTTGCAGTTGGACGCGCTGCCCTTGGGCGTGGAGCGCGTGCGAAAGCCGCTCTGCGTGTGCGAGCCGAACGGGATCGGCTGGTCGTCGTTGTAGACGCGGCCCACGATGATCGGCCGGTCGGGATCGCCATTCAGGAAGTCGACGATCACCTCCTGCCCGATGCGCGGAATGAAGTACCCGCCCCAGCCCTTGCCCGCCCAGGGCTGCGACACGCGCACCCAGCAGGTGGACTTCTCGTCGCTCTTGTCGTAGCGGTCCCAGTGGAAGTGCACTTTCACGCGGCCGAAGTCGTCGGCGTGGATCTCTTCGCCGGCCGGCCCCACCACGATGGCCGATTGCGGCCCGGGCATGACGACGCGCGGCGTGAGGCGTGGCGGGCGGAACGGCACGTCGACGGGAATCGCGGTGATCAGGAAGGCACTGGTGCCCTGCAGGTCGGTGCGCAGCGCGGGCGCGTCGGCGATCAGCGCCTCGAGTGCGGGCCGCGCCTGGGCATTGACGGCGTCGTCGTCGAGCGCCTCGCGCAGCGCCTGCTCGATAGGCATCCTCGGCGTGGCATGGGGAATGCTCTCGTAGCCGGGGTGGCTCGCCGCGAAGATGCAGGCGGCGATCACGTAGTCGCCATCGCGCGTGCCGTCGGGGTCGCCCTCGAAGGTGAAGCTGCGCCCCGCCGCCACGTCGGGCCAGGTGGTGAGCGCCCAGTGGCGCTGGCGGCGCGCGACGATCTCCTCGCCGCGCAGCTTGCCCTTGTCGTCCGCATCCGCACCCGTGAAGTAGCCGCCGGCAAACTCGAAGGCCTCGAATTCGGCCAGCTCGTGCTTGTCGGGCGTGCCGCCCGCGGCCTCGAGCTTCTTCTTGATGGCCTTGAAGTCGCTGTCGCGCGAGGCGTAGGTGCCGGTGTCGAACTGGCGTGCGCTCACCCAGCGCGAGATCTCGTTGTGGCGCGCCTCGGTGGTGTCGGTGGCCATGTGGCGCAGCGTTCCCTCCACGGGCAGCTTGTCGTGCGCGATGTCGCTGGCGTCCGACAGGTGCATGGTGCCGGGCGCATCGTGCGCGTCGAACCAGTAGTAGATGCCTTCGTCTTCCAGCAGCCGCGACAGGAACTGGTAGTCGCTTTCCTGGTGCTGCACGCAGTAGCGGCGCGGGTTGTGGGTGCCGATGACGTTGCTGGTCCTGGTCTTCTTGAAGCGCCTGATCGGGCTGTCTTCAAGGACCGCGTCGAGCACTTCGAGCACCTTCTTTTCCTGCAGGATGCGCGAGTTGATGCGCTTGGTGAGAAGCCAGAACCACGAGCGCAGGCCGATGCGGTATTCGAAGTGCCGTCTCACGTGGCCGGTGCGCTCGAAGCGCACGGCGTGGCCCTGGCAATGGCGCTCGTGCATGCCGCCGTCCTTGTCCTGGAACTGGATGACCACGTCGAAGGCGCGGCCGAGGATGTCCTTGGCATCGAGCGCATGGTTCTTGGACAGCACGGTGAGTTCGTAGCTCGACGAGCGCGCGAGCGCCTCATGGCCCACGATGCGCCAGAACATCAGCTCGCCGTTGGCGGGCGAATCGCTTTCGATGCGGAACTCGTGATCGGCCATGTGCTTCGGCTCGAGGCCCCTCTCCCATTTCTTCCGGTCCCTGACTCTTTCCCGGTTGGCCTTGCAGCCTGCCGGATTGGCGGCGCCTCAGGGCGCAAGCAACAGCACCATCGTCTGGCTCGGCACGATCCGCACGCCCGGGCAGTTGGTGCTGTTCTGCAGCGACATGCTGGTCAGCCGGGTCGCGGGCATGCCGAGGTACAGCACGGTGAAGGCGCCCGTCAAGTGCCGGCTCGGCCCCATCACGGTGCCTGACGCCACCCCCATGTTGACGCCCGCGTTGTCGCCGTTGGTCATGGGAATGGTGGTGGCCAGGTTGTGCACCGGCATGCCCATGATGAGGATGTTCGGGCAGTTCGGCACCGCCATCGGCCCCATGGCCACATTGGGATAGGGAATGGGCACCGGGCCAGCCGGCGTGGGCGTCAGGCACACATCGGGAAATCCCATGTCGGTGCCCATCATCTGGCAATTGGCGAACATGATGCGCCTCCTCTATCCGAAATGGATCTGCCCGCCGCGCGCCTTGACCAGCTTGCTGCCGTTCACCAGTGCGTGCTCCGCGCTGATGTGCACGAGCTGCTGCGCTTCCATCTCCAGATGCGCCGCATGCACGCGGTCCAGGCCTTCGGTGGTGCGCGCATGGTGCTTGCTGAAATGCGTGACCCGGTCGAACACCGTGGAAAGCGCCGATCCGATCAGCCGCATTGCCCCGGCCACGATGCGGACCTGGCCTCCGGCGAATTCGAGATCGTCGCTGGCGATGTCGGTGCGCGCGCTGTCCAGCGCGAAGCGCCGCGAACTCAGCGCGATCGCCGGCGCATGCAGCTCGAGCGCGCCGTCGGTGACCTCGAACCGCGTCGGACCGTGGCTGCGCAGCACCCGCGGCGCGCCGGCTTCGCGCTCCAACACCGCAAGGATCCAGATCTCGTCAGGTGCCACCCGGAAGCACGCCACCGTGTCGCCGGGCTGCGGCACGAGCAGGCAGCTGGCAGCGAGGCGCGCGCGGGCGCCGAAGTCGCCTGCGACCACGCGCAGTTCATCGGCCGCACCGGCCACCACCACGCCCACGCAGGATTCGGCGGCGATCGGCGAAGGCCGCCGCGGCGGCGCCTGCTTGTGGGTGCGCGGCTGCGCCTTCGGGCGGCTGGCGTCGAGAGGGGCGGCAGTAGCGTGAGTCATCGGAAGGCACTCCTCGGAAGTGTGGAGAACAGGAAGAAAGCGGCATGGCGGGCCGGCGGATTTCGCGTCATGGCGCAGGCCCCCTCCAGAGTTCCGCGCGCGCCAACGCCGCGTCGGTTTCCAGCGCCCGGGGGCGGTCGGTCCACAGCGCGTCCTCGGTGTCGGCGCGATGCAGCACGGTGCGCAACAGGGTGGCGCCGCGGCCGTCGACCTTTTGCAGGTCGGCCCGGCTGAAATCGGCATAGCTCAGATCGCAGTCGCGCAGCGAGGCGGCAGCCAGCTTCGCATCCGCAAAGTGGCACTGGTGCAGGTCGGCGCCATCGAAGCGCGCGCCGGGCAGCATGCTGCGCGTGAACAGCGCCTGCCGCAGCCCCGCACCCGCGAAATTGACGGCTTCCCCCCGGGCATCGCAGAACACGGCCATCGGCCCTTGCGCGCCGGAGAAGTCGACACGATCGAGGCGCGCGCCCTGGAAATTGCATTGCCGCATCGGCGCGTTGCGAAAGCTCGCGCCGCCGAGGTTGCAGTTCGCGAACTGGCAACCGTCGAGGGACAGGCCGGCGAAGGATTTCCCCTGCAGGTCGACCTCGTGGAACACGACCCGCTGCATCCGGGCGCGCGCCCAGGTCATTTGCGCCAAGCCGCATGCGAGCATCGAGGTGTGGACCCAGCGGCTGTCGTCCGCGTTGACGTCCACCAGGTTCGACCGCGTGAAGGTCGAAGACTCCAGGTCGGCTCCGATCAGCGCGGCATGGGCGAAGTCGCAGTTCGAGACGGTTGCCATCGACAGCCTAGCCTCGGTCAGTTGCGCATGCGGCAGCGCGCAGTCGGTCAGCACCGCGCCGTGCAGGTCGGCACTGCGCAGCGCAGCATGGTCGAAGGTGCACCGGTTGAGCACGGCGCGGCGCAAGCTTGCGCCGTCCATCAGCGCGCCCTTGAAGCTGCACTGGTCGAACAGCGTCTCGCGCAGGTCGGCGCCGCGCAGGTCGGCCTCGTCGAAGCGGCAGCGCGAGAACACGCCGCCGGCCAGGTACGCGCGCGCATAGGCGCCGGCGCCAAAGTCCTTGTCTTCCATCGGCTCGCCCAGCGTCACGGCGAGTGCCAGCAGTTTCGGAGTCAGCAGTGCGCTGGGCATCTCAACGCCCTCCCGCATGCTGTTCCGGCGTCAGCCGTGGGTGGATGCGCGCACGTTCGAGCAACGCCCCGTCGAACTTCGCGTCGCCATCGAGCCGCACGCGGGACAGGTCGGCGCCGAAGAGGTTGGCCTCGCGCAGATCCGCGCCGCGCAGGTCGGCGGACTGCAGGATGGCATCGTGGAAGTTGGCGCCCGCGAGACGGGCCCGCTGCAGCCCCGCCTTGCGAAACAGCGCCCCTTTGGCGTTCGCCAGGCGCAGGTCGCTGTCCGAAAGAAGGCCCATGCCGAAGTTCGCCCCCGCGAGGTTCGCCCGCGCCAGCCGCGCGCCGCTCAGGTCGCATTCGCCCAGGTTGGCATTGGCCAGCATGGCACCGGTGAAATCGGCCCCCGCCAGGCGTGTGGTCTTGACCACCACCGCGCCGGCCATCCGGGCGCCGACGAAGCGGGCGTTCGCGGCATTGCAGCCGACCAGGCTGGCCGCGCCGAGATCCGCGCCGCTGAAGTCTGCGCCCTGCAGGTTGCATTCGATGAAGCTGCAGTTGGCCAGGACGGCTTCGGCGAACCGCGCCCCGCTCATGTCGAGCTTGTAGAACAGCATCCCCGGCGCCACGATCGCCGAGGCGTCGGCTCCGGCCCAGACGCTGTCGAGCCATTGAGCCTGCGCCAGCCGCGCGCCGCGCAGCTGGGCCAGGCCGAGCCGGGTGCCACCGAGGATGGCGCCTTGCAGGTTCGCGTTGTCGAACACCGCCTGTGCGCATTCGGCGCCGCCGAGGTTGGCCGCACGGAAGTCGGTGCCGATGGCGATCGCCCCACGCAGGTCGGCGTGGGCCAGTACCGTGGCCTGCAGCTTCGCGCCCGACAGGTTGGCGTTGCGCAGGTTCGCGCTCTCCAGCCAGGCGCCGGTGAAATCGACGCCGCGCAGATCGAGGTTCGACAGGTCCGCGCCCGTCAGGTCGATGCCCGGCCACCGCTTCAGATGGCTCCTCAGCAAGAACGCCACCTCGCGGCGGCTCGCCGCCGCGGCTTCGCCCGCAAGGGGAACGGCGGCGGCCTGCAGGTGCGCCGTCTGCAGGTAGTCGACGTGCAGCGAGTTCTGCATGCGCCAGAGCGCGGTACCGATGCGCGCACGGTCGAAGGGCTTGCCGGCAGTACGGTGCGCGCCTTCCAGTTCGGCGAGCTGCTGCTTCGCGCTGAAGAGCGGCGGACCGCGGTGCTGGAGCTTTTCAGCGGCGGGTTTGTGCTTTCTGGCGAAGGCGATCGCGGTTTCGGCGTGCGTTGCCGCGTCGTCCAGCGCCGCCCACCGCTGCGCGTCCATCTGCTCGCGCAGCTTCTTCAGGTAGGCCGGCATCTCGGCGGCGGTCGGCGGCTTTTCTCGCGGCGCCAGCCGGACGCCGAGCGCATCGGGGTCCCTGCCCTTCGACTGCAGGAAGTCGCGCGCCAACTGCACCTCGACTTGCGCGCGGCGGTACTGCGCCGCCTCCTGCAGGCCTTGCGACTTCATGACGGCTTGCAGGGCTTCCAGCGAGGGATCGGCGGTGTCCAGGCCCTCGGGTTGCAGATCGCCGTCGTTCAGGGCCTCGAGCGCCGCGTCGCGGCCGCGCGTGCGCTTCTCGAGCACCGACAGGTAGTGCGCGCCAGTGCGCGCCTCGGCCGGATCGATGCGCTCGACCGCCCCGAGCAGATCGTGGATGTCGGATGCGTCGTCCTCGGCAGTTTCAGCCAGGCCGTGAAAGACCAGGACCATCCGCTGCGCCGCCGGGAAGAACCACACCGTCGTCAGCCGCATCGGAACTTCACGCAGCTTGAAGACCGCGCTGTCCCCCTCGCCCACCCGGTAGTGCGCGAACGCACGCACGCGAAGACCTGGCAGCCGGCCTTCGATGTGCGGGCGCTCGGGATGCATGTGATCGAGCTCGTAGGTCTCGTCGCCGCGCAAGGGCGCATCGATCCACTGGTCGCGCGGCGCCATGTTGAAGTGCTGCCAGTTCAGGTCGGGCGCGTAGCCGGGTGCATGCTCCTTCAGCCAGTTGGCGTCGTAGGTGCCGCGCAGCGCCGCCCGCTGCGGATGCAGCACGTCGAGCGGCGTGAAGGCCGCGGGCGCCACCGCCTGGTCCGGCCTGCGCAGCCGGTCGCCCGGGTATTCGAGGGCGGGCAGCCATCGAATGCGGTCGGTGGCCTGGCGGCCGCGCCCCGACGGGTTCTCGGCGAAGTCCGCGCCGCCATAGGCGTTGGGCCAGTCCAGGGCCAGCGGCCGCATCGGTGCCGGCGCGCTCGGCGCGTCGCCGTCCCAGTAGCGCTCCCCGAATGCCAGCAGGGTCTTCGAGGTGCCGCCAAGCCGGGCGCGCACCGCGACGGCCTCGGGGCGCTCGGGTGCCGCGAAGGCCCTGCCATGCACGAGAAACTCGGGCGTCAGCTTGGCGATGCCCTCGTCGATCAAGGGCACCGCCATCTCGGCGCCGAGAAAATTCCACATCGACTGCTCGCCCCAGAGACAGCCCTGCGCCGGCTGCGCGAAAGGGACGTGCAGGTAGCCCGACACGGACAGGCCGAACCGCTTGCGGAACGCCATGGGCCTGAACGAGAGCCCGAGTGTCTGGGGCTTGATGATCTGCATGGGGGCAAGGTTGTTTCAGAAACCGGAGGAATTGGGTTCGGACGAATTGGGCTCTGATGAGCTGGGCCCGGATGAACTGGGCCCGGACGAACTGGGCCCGGACGAACTGGGCTCTGACGAACTGGGCTCTGACGAGCTGGGCTCTGACGAACTGGGCTCTGACGAACTGGGCTCTGACGAGCTGGGCTCCGACGAAGTGGGCTCGGACGAACTGGGCCCGGATGAACTGGGCTCCGACGAGCTGGGCTCCGACGAGGTCGGCCCGTCGCCGCCGGCGGATGGATCGCTGGAAGATCCGCCGTCGGGCACGGCAAAGGGGTCGTAGTCCGATGAGAAGGCGTCGCCCCGGGTGTTCTGGGTGCTCGTCGGCGCGTCCTTGTCCATGGTGCCCGCGCCGTCGGTGGCCAGGCGGTTCAGGCGCGCGGCCAGGCCCGGGTGCCCGGCCGCGGCGGCATCCCGGGCCGCCTGCGCCAGTTCCGCCTTGGCATCGCTGTACTGGTCCGACAGCTCGGCGAACCCGATGACGGAGGACATGAAGCCCACGTTCACCCCTTCCAGCACGCCGACGATCGCCAGGAACTCCGCGCCCTCGCTCAGCACCGTGGCGCCGCCGCCGGCTGCCCCTCCGCCGGGCACGTACATCTTCATCGAATTCATCTCGATGTGCGGCCCCACCGCGATGCTCAGCTTGGCGGCGGCCACCGCCTCGAACTGCAGCGCCAGCGTGTTGCTGATGCTCGCACCCATGAAGGTGTCGATGGCCACGCCGAGAAAGGTGCTGCGGGCCAGCCCCATGTTCGTCTCGCTCGCCATGCCGACGTAGCCGCTGTTGTTGTTCCCCATGACCGTGACGTTGTTCTCGATCGACGTCTGGTTGATCTTGCCGACCGCCAGGATCGAGGCGTCCGTGTTGCTCAGCACGCTGAACTTGTTCGCCATGATCGAGTAGGGGCCGCTGGGCACCGCCATCACCGCGGAATTGGCACCGGTGATCTTCCATTCGAAGTGCGGCGTTTCCATCACGATGGTGGCCGCCTTGAAGCCCATGTTTCCGGAGACGGTGAAGGTCTGGTTGCCGCTTACCTTGCGCGTTTCATTGCCTGTGGTGTGGTCGATACGGTTGCCCGAGGTCTTGGTGCGGATGTCGCCCTTGGCCTCGACCTGGTGCACGCCGTCCACGGTGGTGACCTGGTTGCCGACGATCTTGTTTTCCTGGTTGCCGATGACCTTCAGGCTCTGGTTGACGTCGACGATGTGCGACTCGTTGTTCTTGACGTGAATGCTGCGGTTGCGCGTGACGGCCAGGCTCTGGTCGCGCTGGACGATGCCGCTCTGGTCGCGCTCGACCACCAGGCTCTGGTCGCGGCCCACGGTGGTGGAATCGTCGCGCTCCACGCTGCGGCTCATGTTGCGCTCCGCATGGATGTTGATGTTCTCCTCGCCCTTCTTGTCCTCGAACATGATCTCGTTGTAGTTCGCGGGACCGCCGCCGGGCGTGGAGCGGGTCTTGAAGCCGCTCTGCGTGGGCGACTTGTAGGGA
>Ga0182008_10001723_pt1 | contig 14351 bp, 17 predicted proteins | sample Sormic07211129_1_FD_120482 | JGI IMG/M metagenome (GOLD analysis project Ga0182008, IMG submission 120482) | Rhizosphere microbial communities from Sorghum bicolor, Mead, Nebraska, USA - 072115-129_1 metaG | ecosystem: Host-associated > Plants > Roots > Rhizosphere | place: USA: Nebraska...
TTCATGATGGTTTCATCAGTGGTAATATTTTTTTGCTAAGCGGTTGATCATTTCAGCATCTTCTGGGCTGTGCGCGACATACCATGCGTACGGGTTCTGGCTAAATGACTGGCTATCTACATCATATGTGACTGGAAATTGATGAATATCGAGTTCTTTACCAAAATAATAGATACTGACGTTACGCTTTGGTATCATGGAAAGTACCGTAGGAAAAATAACCCTACCTTCTTTTGCTCTTTGTTCAAGCATACTAACAGTTTGTACGGAATCCTCAACGGTGGTTATGCCCATTGCTGATGCATTTTCTCTTACCTGGTCGAGCATGGTTTTTGCCTCTTGTCTATCAAATAAAATCACCATAGGATATTTTTGCCGTAAGGAAGCAAACCGAGGATCTCTTAACGATTCGATAAAACCCTTTGAAAAATGACACCACGTGGCTGCAGAACAATAAATTGTACTATCATTCATTTCTAAATCTACGGGTTCATCATCGGCATTATAAACTCGAAAAATAGTTGATTCTTTTTTTGGTAAGGAGTAAGTAGAAATTGAAGTATCTGTTACTACACTATCAGTCGCCAGTGTGTCAATCGAGCTTCCTGCCCCATCATTTGAATTACAAGATACTGTAGTAATTAATAAAATAAGAAAGGCAAAGAAAGCAACATTGTGATTTTTAATTATGTTGATAAAATTAAAGGCCCTATCCAATACACAAATAATCAAACGTTTATAAATATTCATCATAATTTCCTATTTAAAATATTATTTATTGACAGTATTCGTCGTAGGTCCACCAAAGCCCAAATTCAAGGAAAGCAATGACACCAACGTATTTCCAGGATTTATAATGGATTCAAAACCGCTGCCTAGGCTGTAAGACACGGCAATCTGCTTATTGATCTTATAAGAAAAACTACCCACACACTGAAAATCACTGCTCGAATTTCTCTTAAACAAAATACTTCCATCCGTATCCGTTCCCACTTTGGTTTCTGTTTTATCATATCTGCCGATCGCCTCCAGCTGCAAAGCAAAACGATCAAAATCAGCGGCAACGGCTATCCCATAATCAAAATTGTTCTTATACGTCTTCGACGACGGGAAATATTTAGTGTAATAATCCGTGTCATACCACTCATACCGCAACACCCCCATTAGTTTTAAAGATCCTGCCTTATTCCTAAAGGTATAAGTAGGTGTTAACCAGGCTGAGTGCCTGGGTGCAAAAGAATAATTAAACTGATTATTCGGAAAATTTAAAAAACCAGCATAGGCAATATCAAAAGAAAAACCCTCTCTAGCTTTTATATAATCCTTAAACAGCTCGGCTGCTACACCCATATTATAGACCTTTCTCACTTTGTCCTCCACCAAATTGTAGAAATCATTCTCAAAAGTTGACTTATCCTTATAGCTAAGCAATTGGGCTCCAGTTTCCAATTCTGACTTTAATTTGGAAAATGCAACTCCCTGTATCTCCGCTCCGTAAATATCTTTCAATTTTGTTTCTATAACGGGCATAATCCTCCGCAGAAAAGTTTGCACATCCTTTACAGAAGTATCCACCAGCAAAGGCGCAACTTGAGCAGCAATGTGAGCTGTAAATCTTTGTCTTTTTCTTAATTTCTCTGTTAGAATAGCAATAGTATCCCGATCATGCTTTCCTCCAATAAAAAAATTAGTCCTGTAGCCAAAAGACAATCCAGAAGAATTGGTCTTATCCTCCAATACAAAAGACTGCGTACTGGCCACCGAAAATGAAGAATTCCTCCACCATTGGTCAAAAACATTTCGTGGATACAAATAATCTTCCAATGTTAGACCATGATCAGTTGCCCAATATGGTGTAAATTCCAAAGCAAAATCATTCGGAAGCACGGTCTTTCCATCCTTATTTATAAAATTCGAAAACAGCGAGGTTTCAAGTGCTTGAAAAGACTTAGGTGCCAAAACTGAAGAAGGCTGCGCACCAAGGATATAGGCAGCAGGCGAAGAAGGAGCAGCAATTGTAGTTAACTTTTCCTGAGCAACTAAGGTTTGAGTACCTAAAAAGGACGCGAAAGCCATTAAAATAAATTTTCTTGCATTCATTTTTCAGGAAAATTAATGTGTAGGATAACAATAGGTTCATCACTTTCAGACTTCGGATTGCTGTGCCTTTGAATCAACTGCTCATTCAAGTAATAATCCAGCGCAATTGTATCCACCTGTGGAATAAAATTATCCAAAGAAGTCACCACATAAGTGGTCTCACTCCGTAGGTTTGCACCAATATCAATAAACACTTGCCCCTGATCTTCAATTTCTGGATCATTATGCCCAGGTTTATTCACCACTGTGTGAGAACTATTTCCGTCAGAAACGTATTTTACTGTCAGATAGACCTTTTTGTTGTCCTCTACAGGGAAAGACAGGCTTTTGTAATTGTAAGTTTTGATCATGCGTTTTTAGATTAGTAGCGTTTATTAAATAGTGCATTAAATCAATAGCCAGCTAGAGTACAAATTCATTCATGGATGAATCTCCCAATTCAAAAACAAGGAGACCTTAATTCTGGTCTATCAGTTAACGGCCCAGCTTATAATTACAAAGCAGTTCTTATAACTGGTTTGTTACAATCAAAATTATCTTTCTGATTACCAGTAAGCAATAGCTATAAGTAGCTATTTATATTCCGATTAATTTTATTAAAGTAAATCATTAGGGGCTCCGCTTAATGAAAACACCTAGTCTCTAAAATCAATCTTTGTAGCCGTGCTTTCAAATTGAAAATAGGCTTTATGTATAAACAGACTAAGAGCAAATACAGCTGCCAGTGCAATCCATGAGGTAGATTCGGACCTAGTTGCACTACTTGCAAAAGCGTAAGCTAAAAAGCCCCATCCAAGGGAGAAGACTATTGCGAAAACATACCGGAATATTCGTATCCTAAAAAACAGGTAACTCATGAGTAGCATGGAGCCAATAAAAATTATAATCCCCAGTATCCAGTTTAAATTGTATTGCTTACATGCCCAATAGGAAAAAAATGCACCGGAAAACAACATTTCAAGTACAGCCAAAGGAGTTCCTCTCCTTCTAACGATAATTCTTTCTGTCATAGTAGATTTATTTGCTATTTCTAAAATAGTATTTTTATTTTAAAATCTGAAAATCAATGAGTTAAAACAGGTTCTTATGAATAGTATGGAATTATTTTTTACGCTGATAATAATCGATCACTTTATTTAAAAAAGCTTCACCCTTAATCCTCAGTTCATTGATTTCCTTATGCAGTTGCTCAATTTTTTGCTCAATCGCTTTATGGTAAGCTGTATTTCCACCTTTAGGATCACGCAGCACCATATTTTCTAACAAGCTATTGATTTGATAATTGTTCAGCTCTGTTTTTTCATACTTCGCTTGAAATTCCTCTGGAGTATACCAGTTGCCATTCAGTTTATTATAAAGCCATACCTTGTGCAATAAGGCCTCTTTTACCATTGGTATCAACAGCTTTTTATCTCCATATTGTTCTTCATAAATGCTCAGTGGGCGCTTCGGATCTACAATTCTCATGGTTATTTTTTAATGACGTTTCGATTTTATCTGGGGTATCCATATAAAATACACCGGTTTAAGGACACTGTCTCTTTGCAATTTTGTTTGTGATTTTCGCCAGAGCTTTTGTTGCACCGATGCCGATACAAACTGGAACTCCGGTATACTGGAGGATGCGCTTACGCAGTCAGGTTGCGATTTTTTCGAGGTCATGGTAATTATTAAAAGTAGATTCTGAGTGTTTCTAATTTAAGTAACCACAAAGTTAAGCTAAAAATATTAGCACATAGAAATATTTACTAATATTTTTAGCCAATCAATCGTCAACAATTTTTTAGATACATAAATGTATTTATATATTAACATATAGATATAAATATCTATTATTCATTCTATCGGAGTTACTATTGAATTATTTACTATCCTTTTTAAAATAAAAATATATATTTTAAATTCTGAATATCAATCAGTTAAAAAATAAATAGATAAAGATGGAGAAGGAAAGAAAATGTGAAAATTGTGGAGAAATTATAAAGGGAAGATCGGACAAAAAATTTTGTGATGATTATTGTCGCAGCGGATTCTTCTATCATAAAAAAGCTGGGAAAACAACGACTTTGATAACGCAGACCAACGCAATTCTTCGCAAAAACAGACAGATTTTACTTGGGTTAAATATCACAGGCCTATCATTAACAACCAAAAGTATTTTAGTTAGCAAAGGGTTTGACTTCAGTTATTTTACAGGGATTTTTAAAACAAAGGGTGGTGCACCTTATTTCTTTTGTTATGAAATGGGGTATCGATCCATAAAGGACGAGGAGATATTACTCGTCAAAAAGATGACTTGTAGCAATTAGATGGTTAGTGAGTGTATTAAACGTTTAATGTTATCCGTATAGAAACGTTTAATCACCGGATAGTACTTTAATTCTCTTTGAAATTTACAACTGCCATTTGGCTGCCTTTCAAGAATATTGATTGGGCCGGGCAGGGTTAAAGAGAGATTTAAAAGCACTATCATGGAGACAAATACAAGTTATGGACAGAGTGTGTCCCAATTTTCATTGTTATCAAAGGAGACAAGGTTTATTCCGCAAATTGGATTACCGGTTAGACCTGAAGATCTATTTGTATTAATAGGTTGCGAAGAGAGCCAAGCTATCGCTAATGCCTTTAGAAGGCTTGGCGTACAAGCTTACAGCTGTGATTTAAAACCTTGTTCTGGTGGCCATCCGGAGTATCATCTACAAATGGATGTCTTCGAAGCCATCAGACTTAGAAAGTGGCATGCAGCTATATTCCATCCGGAGTGCACTTATTTAAGTAATGCGGCAAATCGATGGTATAAAGATCAACCGGAAAAAACATCAGGGATATTGGTTGGCGCAGCTCGTAGAGAAGCGAGAGAGAAAGCTGTTGCTTTTTTTATGAGACTTTATAATTGTGGCATTCCACATATTGCAGTTGAGAATCCTATTGGGGTGATGGGCAGAAGGTTTCGAAAAGCAGATCAGATTCTACAGCCCTGGATGTTTGGACATGGGGAAACTAAAGCGACTTGCTTGTGGTTAAAGGGGTTTCCGAAGGTTAGAGCTACGAATGTTGTACCAGGGAGGGAGCAGGTTTTGTTTAGGCTCCCTCCTTCTAAGGACCGGGCTGAATTGAGGAGCAAGACTTATGAGGGGATTGCTAGAGCGATTGCGGAGCAGTATACGGAGTTTTTGGTGGGTATAGCACTTAACTCTTATATCTAGCATTAAAAATGGATAGGAAATCTAGTGTTGAAATATCCGATGGCGTTCCTAAAGTGCTGTCTTTCTTTTCCGGTGCCATGGGGCTTGATATTGGTATGGAAATGGCTGGTTTTAAGACATTATTAGCTTGTGAGGTTGACAAATCCAGTAGAGAGACGATTTTACAGGACTCGTCGAAGATATTAGATCCTATTCCGCACAAGAAGTTCTTTATTATGCAATTGGTAATGCGGTTCCAATTAGTTTGGCCAAAGCTGCAGGAGAATTAATCATGTCTGCGTTAAAAGGAAATGTTGTTCAGCCATTAAAAGGTTTTCAATATTCTAGGTATAAGGATACTTCTGACGAGTCGTGGGATAATTGCGAATAAGTTCGGTACTAAAGTATAATATTAAGAATCCGGAAAACCGTAAAAATTAAAAATTAAGAAGGATTAATTTGAGGCATTCTCTTTACAAGAAGAGGAAACCAAATTTTAAGGGATGAAAATTTTTGGTTGCTACGATTGATCGCAGTTTAGAAAAAGACTCTGTGGATTCGCACAAAGCGAAGAAAAAAACATTTTGAAATGTCAGAGAAAGTACAAATTTCATGCATTAACAAAAATAATCACAGTAGCCCGTACGAACGAATCGAATATGTAGGGGGAACACACGGTGGTTCTAAGTGGAAATTAAGCTTAATAGAAGCCATAAAATCCATTGAAAACGGAACCTATTCCTTCTATACTTCTGTTGGTGGCCATGTAAGGAATGTTGTTGTCGCTACACGTGACGGTAGAAAATACCTAAAAACAGAAGCTGATAATGATACTCCCGACAATTTACTGAGCCTGCAAGAGTGCGGTTAATGGAACTGCCTGGTAATAATCCAGGCAGTTCCTTATTATCTTCTACAATAATGCTAGCAGGATGTATTTTAGCAAAATATTGTATAACGATACTGTATTATGCTATTAAAATCAAATATTTGTATCTTGATTAGATATGAGTATTAAGTTCCAGGTTAACGATCCATCTTTAGAATCTCAATGGAGATCGTTAATCCTATTTGGAAAAAACTCAGCTACTTATAAATTCGCATTTGCAAAATCTTTACTAGAACTCATTAATAACCAAACGACCACCATCAGTTTATCTGATTTATCAATCCCGTTTGCGCATCATATAGTTGAGCACTTAAAAGCAAATGATAAACAAGGTAATTCAAAGAGTAGTAAATTTCTAAACAGCTGCCGATCTTTTATAAATAATGATCTAGAAATAGCCCAACTCTACAGAGATACAGAGAAGTTCGGCTTTGTAAATGTGATTGATGCTTTTCAAAACGTAAATGGCGGTACCATTCCTAGTTTATTTTACGAAAAGAATTTTATAGCAGGTAAGAAAGAGATCGTAATCAGAGATCAATTACTTCAGCTAAAAGATACTATTCAATTTAAAAATTTTGATCAGGAGGTTGAAGCTAGATGGAAGTTGGTGGAGACAGCCTGGAATTTGAACCTAAATCCGAACCTCCTAGAGGTTAAATATGATGAAGATGGTTCTTTATTCTATATACAGAATAACTTCATGAGAAGAGTGAATATCACCTCTGTAAGGGATTCCCTTAATGGCTATCAAAAGGGCAAGTGCTTTTATTCCTTTCAAGATATTTCTATTTATAAAAATGATGAAATAAATATGTGTAATGTTGATCATTTTCTACCGCATGTTGGGAAAATTCATCATAATAATGAGGGAGCAAATATCAATGGAGTATGGAATCTTGTATTAGCGGATAGAGATATTAACAGCGATAAAAGAGCCAAAGTGCCGGAAAAGAGATTCCTTGAAAGATTGTTTAACAGGAATGAATTTTATATTGAAAGCAAACACCCCTTGGCTGAGACCATTATTAATCAGACCGGAACTACTAAAAACGAAAGAAAAATATTTTTGGAGAAGCAATATGACATAGCGTCTAAATTGGCTATTCATAAATGGAAACCAAAAATTGAATTAATAGGTAATTTTTAATGAAAGATTTTTTAGATATATCAAAGGATAGAATTCTGTATAAAAACGATTATTTCTTCATTATTGAAGACGCGTTTCCTGTTTCTCCAGGACATCTATTAATTATTTCAAATTCGCTCAGACCAGATTTTTTTGGTTTAACGGAGAATGAAAAACATAATCTTATAGATGTTATTGAAATTGCCAAATCTCTCATATTAAAAACCCACACTCCAGACGGCTTCAATATAGGTATGAATTGTGGCGAAGCAGCAGGACAAACCGTGTTTCATTTCCATTGCCATTTGATCCCTAGATATAAAGGAGACATGGAAAATCCTCGCGGTGGGGTACGCCATTGCATACCAGCGAAAGGGAGCTATTAAATATCGATTTATATCCTGTCCCCAATATTTTAGAAGTGAAATTATTTCCTATGATGTTATTTATGGAGAATATACTTATTATACATGTGGATAGTTAAAGGCATTAACTTTCTATCGGAATTTAGGGGATGAAAGCCTGGAGAAGTGAAGACATCGATAGAATCTGCATTTACTTTAAAATACCAAACTTTCCCTATAGACTTTTTAGTGACCGTATCCTGTTGGGTTATCCTTTTTAAATGGGTCAACTTTTCCGTATCCATAGCAATGATAGTCTTATCACCAGCTTTTTCATTACATGAAATGGCTTGATATTCATCCCCCGTCCAATACATACATTTCTGATCAATACTGCTAGAAAAAAAGTATCCCCCGCCAATTGCTGTAGCAAGGAGAGCCAGAGAGATAACCGTTTTTTTAATTTTTGACCCTGGTTGATTTTGTGGTTTTCCATCTAAACTACCAGCAAAGGTCTGAATTATCTTAGAAGCCCCTTGGCTTTCCTTATTACTTCCTTCTTCCATAGAAAAAGATGCAGATTCTGTCTTCTTTTCCACATCAATTTCCTTTACCTCATCTTTTGAAATTATGCCTTCCTGCTTCATATTGGCGGAATTTCCGGAATTATCGGAATCTATAAAGGTCTTTTTCCCATTTCCCTCATCAGCAACTTCAGCTTCAGAATCTTTCTTTTCAAAATCTATCAGCCAAGATAAAAGTCTTACATTTTTATCGCTAGGCCTCTTTATCTTATCTCCATCTAAAATAGATAACAGTGGTCTAAATTTATCAACCTCAGTCTTTTTAATGATTTGAGCATAATCGCCATCCTTATTCTTCGGCCCGAAAAATAATCTAAGTGTTTCATCATCATTAGTAGAATACCTTTCTTGATATACGAATAGGCATTCATCTCTCAATTTTCTAGGAGTTGGGTTTAATAAATTACCCGAAAGAGCGCCTTTTTCTTTCTTCTTCTGATAGGCAAGTATTACTTCCTTTTTGTCTTTGTCAAACATTTTCCAAAAGATTATTCAATAAATATAAACGGAATTTTCGGAATCTCTAAAGCATTTTCGGAATTCCAGCGGAAACATCGGAATGATCGGAATCCTTTTATAACTCCCTCTCCAGCCGCTCTAAATTTGCTTCAGAAATCAGATCAAGTATCTAACAACTATCGAAACAGATTACAAGAATTGATTTTCAAAGTGAGAGGAAAGAGCGGTGGTTAGTGGCCGGTTTGGGAAGCAGTTTACAAGCTCCCGCAATTGAATCTCATTACTTCCCAAAAATTTCAGAGGCGCCTCTGATTGCAATGTAGCAACCCCCGCGATAAGGTTCGCGGGGACCTACCAAGTGATTAACCTTTTAAATTTTTTAGTTATGTTTTTTCAAATCATTTTAGCAATGTTATTGGGATTGGTATGTCCGCACCATAACAACAATACAAATAACCATAATGGTACAACTGTAACCGCTCAGGATACTCCTGATACACCGCCACCACTGCCTGACGGTCCAGGTGGCGAAACAGGGAATAATCCTCCAAGATAACAACTGAAGAACCGGGCAAATATTTGCCCGGTTTTTTTTTATAAATTAGAGAAATAATAATCATTTCTTGAAAAGATATATAACGCTTCTTCTTATACTACTCACTATTGCTTGTCAACGGAGCAAGATTAAACCGATTGTATCCAAAGGCAACCCCTATTATGATCGAGCCTGGTATTTCTCAGATCACAATCTTCCTGACAGTAGTTTCATTTACTTTAATAAAGCCAAAGAAAAATCTTTGAAAGATGGAGATAGCGTTAAAGCAGCCAAATCTCTGATCAATATGGCCATTATAAGTGGAGACCGTGGTGACTTCTTTGGAAGTCAGGAAATTTCTCTCTCTGCCATCCAGTACCTGAATCCTGGTGTTGAAAGTGAAAAGGAGATTTTGTCTACCAACTATAATAACCTGGGAAAAATGGCCAATAGATTAAAGGAATATCAGGAAGCCGCCCGATTCTATCTTAAGGCTATTGAACTCTCTAACAAAGAAAATTCCAGGAATATATACTTAAATAACCTCGGGGTGAACTTAATTGATCAGCATAAGTATGACCAGGCATTGAAATATTTCAGTAAGCTGATGACGACCAACAGCGTCCAACAAAACCCAGTTACATTTTCAAGGATATTATCCAATACGGCAAAAACAAAATGGCTGCAAAATCCGGGTTATAATCCGGTACCTGACTTTTTAAAAGCTTATCATATACGGTTAAAGGAAAAAGATTTACTGGGACAGAATGCCAGCTTAGCCCATCTTGCCGATTTCTATTTAGATAAAAAACCGGACTCGGCAATTTTCTATTCGTACAGCATGTATCTTTTGGCCCAGCATATAAAAAGTGCAGACGATCAATTATACGCGCTGGAAAGGCTCGTTAAATTGAGCCCGGACCAACAATCAAAGCAATATTTCAAAACATATAAAAAACTAGAAGATAGTGTAGAAACGGATCGTAATGCGGCCAAGAATCAATTTGCTGTTATCCGTTATGAAACGGAGAAAAATAAGGCAGATAACCTATTGTTACAAAAGGACAATACAGAGAAAAAGTATCAGATCATTAAACAAAAAATAGTTTCCATCAGTACCATCTTTGTATTGGTTGCAGCTTCTATTATCGCTGTTCTTTGGTACAAGAAGAGAAAACAGCGACTGGAACTGGAAGCACAAACGGCCATCCGGGAAAATCAACTTAAAACCTCCAAGAAAGTACATGATGTTGTTGCAAATGGATTATACAGGGTGATGACTGAAATTGAAAACCAGGAGGAGATTGATAAAGACCGTGTACTGGATAAGATAGAGGATTTGTATGAGAAATCGAGAGATATATCTTATGAGGAGGTTAAATTTACAGATCAGAATTTCCATGAAAGGGTTTCGGAGCTTATCAAATCTTTTGCTACTGAAACAACTAAAGTAGCCCTGGCAGGAAATGATGAACAGTTGTGGAAAAAAGTAAGTGCACAGGTAAAATACGAAATTGACAATATACTGCAGGAACTAATGGTGAACATGAGGAAGCATAGTGGTGCCAGTAATGTTGCCGTTAGGTTTGAACAGAAACAGGATAAGATCAATATTTACTACACAGACAATGGGGTTGGAATGCCTGAAGAGATGAGGTTCAATAATGGATTGAGAAATACGGGAACCCGTATAGAAAGTATTCGTGGGGAAATTACTTTTGACACCAAAGTTGAGAAGGGGCTGAAAATTCAGATTTCTTTTCCCATTACCTAAATAGAAGAATGATGTTCGAAAGAGTTTTAATTGCAGAAGACCACGAATCTTCCAACATCTCCGTAAGGAAGACATTGGAAGATCTCGGAATAGAGATTGCCCATTATGTATTTTATTGCGATGATGCTTTAACCTGGATACAAAAGGCGCGTCAAAATGACGAGCCTTACGATTTACTGATTACCGATCTCTCTTTCGAGGAGGATCATAATAAACAAAGGATTACGGGTGGTACAGAGCTGATCAAAGCGGTAAGGCAAGCGCAGCCCAATTTAAAGATCCTGGTTTTTTCTGCTGAAAACAAAGCTGCTGTTATTGATGCACTTTATGATGAGCTTGGCATCAACGCTTATGTGCGCAAAGCGCGTAATGATGCTCAGGAGCTTAAACTGGCTATAAATACGATTTATAAATCCAACAAGTATATTTCTGCTAATTTAAGGCAGAATATAAAGGCCAAAAATGCCTATGAGTTTGCGGATGTCGATATTGCCATCATTTCATTGTTATCGCAAGGAATTCCTCAGAAAAATATTCCATTTCACTTGCAGGAAAAAGGCATCTCACCTTCTGGTTTAAGTAGCGTTGAAAAACGTTTGAACTCGATGAGAGAGGCTTTAGAGTTTTCCAAGAACGAACAATTGGTGGTGTACTGTAAGGACTTTGGGCTCATCTAACCATAGCTTTATGATTTGTTTGAAATAGCGCCCTGGGTTACGGTTTCCCGTAAGAAAGGCAGTGGTTGCCTGGCTACTTTTGGGAAATAAACAATTTAAACCCTAAAAGCGCAAGCAGAAATGGATCTTAAACTTAAGTTAGAACAGCTTCACCAAAGAGTGGTTGGATTAAAAGACCAGATTAATACCGAGGAGGCAACCAAAAATGCATTTGTAATGCCCTTTATCCAGATTCTGGGCTATGATATCTTTAATCCGACAGAAGTGATTCCGGAGCATATTTGTGATATCGGAACGAAAAAAGGAGAGAAAGTAGATTACGTTATTCGCAATAACAATGAACCTATACTCATCTTTGAATGCAAGCACTGGAAAGAAAATGCCGATGCACACAATTCCCAGCTTCACAGGTATTATCATGTTTCTAAGGCAAGATTTGGTGTATTGACCAATGGTACGGTTTATAATTTCTATACAGATCTGGAAAAGCCGAACATTATGGATGAGAAGCCTTTCTTAACCATAGATATTGAGGATCTGAAGGATAATTCCATCAAAATTCTGGAAAGCTTTACTAAAAATGAGTACAACTTAGAAAGCATCCTTGACTCGGCTGAAGGTTTAAAATACATTAAGGCGATCCGGAAGGAATTTGAGAAAGAAATAGATAACCCATCTGATGAAATTGTTAAGCTATTGGTCAATAGATTTTTTGATAAGCCTTTAACCGCAAATCGAATGGTTGCCTTTAAGGAGTATACGAAGAAGGCTTTAGCGGTTTCTATTAACGAATCTATCAGCGACAGATTGAAATCTGCATTGAACATCAATGAGAAGATTGAGAAAAAGGACGAGGGTAAGGCGAGCCTGCTTATTGATGATAACAATGAGGCTGGAAAAATTGTGACAACGGAAGAGGAATTAGAGGCCTTTCAGATTGTAAAGGCCATTCTGCGGGAGAAGATCCCCTCCAATCGTATTGCTCCAAGGGATACCCAGTCTTACTTTGGGATCTTACTGGACGATAACAACCGGAAACCGATTTGCCGGTTGCATTTTAATACGGCTAATAAATACCTGGAGACATTTCATAAGGGAAAAGATGCCGGTGAGAAAAAACAACTGGCCAGCCTTGATGAGATCTATAACTACAGGAATGAGCTGCATCAAACGGTAGATAATTATTAAGATTTAAAGGAATTGCTGTAGTAAATACAGGCAAGTTTATTAGCTCTCAGAAAAATGAAGGGGTTGCATCCAGATTTGCCATTTCTGGCATCGGGGCAATCTCTCATTATATAAATTCAAAATACTGTATCACAAGTATTTATTCCAAAAAACAGTATTACCAAAAACTTTATAAATAGTTCATTGACTTACGGTTTCCCGTAAGGATACCATCTTGAAGTGATATAGTTTTGAGTAGTTAAACAATGAGAAACTATGGACATCAAAATAAAATATTACGTAAACAAGCTTGTTCAAACCAATGGCGATCATGAAGTCCATGATGAGTTCTGTATTTATTTACCAAGCGTACTAAACAGAAGGTATCTGGGTGAATTTTATTCTTGTATGGATGCTGTTTTAGAGGCTAAAAAAACTTATACAACCGCAGATGGCTGCAAATTCTGCTCACCAACTTGTCATAAACGATAAGTTACATCTACGGGATATGATGTTCACAGTTATCCAATCCGGATATCTTACTAATTCAAATATATGGGAAGAAATATACTTCAAAATAAAAATTTAGACTTGGGAATAGAGGAAAGGTCCGCTGTTTCTACAGGTTTTATAAGTGATAGAGACATTCTAAAGAAGCGTTCTAAGAAATATCTTGATCTCATCGCTCAATTGGATCATAAAACATTAACAGAAACCAAGGGAATGGGTGAGCTTATGAAGGCAATACAGGAAGAATTTGGCACCGCAGAACTGGCCTGTTTACCACTAGGTATTGTAGCAAAATGTTTCCTTGGTCATCCTTACGATGTACATATTCTTGATCTGAGTTGTAGTCAAATTATCAAGCATTATAAGACAAATGAGTTAATGGAACCTGATTTTGAAAAAGCAAGAACAGTTGCCAAGCACAATGCTTATGCACTGGTTGAAGTTTATAAGGATAAACTCATTTTAATCCGTGAAGACGGAACAGCAACAAAATTGTAAACCTTCTATCCTAAAAATTATGTCACAACGAGTAATTTCCTACGCGGACCTTTCCATCATAAATAGTGCACTGCGGTCAATTCAATCAGATATGTCTGGTGTAAATTCTGAACTAGGGACGCTAAATTTCAAACAAGATCAATTAGAAACCGAACTGGAAAAACTGGCTTTTTCTTTTGCAGATTTTGTAGAGGCAGATTTAAAACATAAATCATTACAACTTGCAGAAACTAGACAAGGAAACCTGAAACAAGATTTACAAATCAGATTTGGGTATTATGCTGAAGTAAGAAGAATGGCGACCGGTATTTTGCAGGGCGTAGATTCAGGTGTGGTTGGTGATGATACTTTAAAATTTACCACCGAAGAAGTTATGATTAAAGCACCAGGTTACTGGTTAGCTCCAGCATTAGTTGCAATAGCCGCCTGGATTAGAAATGATAGAAGTACCAATGAGAAGGCACTTAATGAAGCTTTAAAAAGGGATGATTATAAAACAA
>Ga0182008_10001727_pt1 | contig 14338 bp, 12 predicted proteins | sample Sormic07211129_1_FD_120482 | JGI IMG/M metagenome (GOLD analysis project Ga0182008, IMG submission 120482) | Rhizosphere microbial communities from Sorghum bicolor, Mead, Nebraska, USA - 072115-129_1 metaG | ecosystem: Host-associated > Plants > Roots > Rhizosphere | place: USA: Nebraska...
CAGCTTGAAGTCAGCCGCGTGTTGCGCAACACCTATGGCCTGCTCGCCCTCACCCTCGCCTTCAGTGGCGTGATGGCGTTCGTAGCGCAGCAAATGCGTGTCGGCTACCCGAATATCTTCGTGGTGCTGATCGGTTTCTATGGCCTGTTCTTCCTCACCAACAAGCTGCGCGACTCGGCCTGGGGCCTGGTGTCGGCGTTTGCCCTGACCGGCTTCATGGGCTTTATCCTCGGCCCGATCCTCAACCGTTACCTCGGCATGGCCGGCGGGGCGGAAGTGGTCAGTTCGGCGTTTGCGATGACCGCGCTGGTATTTGGTGGTTTGTCGGCCTACGTTCTCATTACCCGTAAGGACATGAGCTTCCTGGGCGGCTTTATCACCGCTGGTTTCTTCGTGTTGCTGGCGGCTGTGGTCGCAGGCATGTTCTTCCAGATCAGCGGCTTGCAGCTGGCGATCAGCGCCGGTTTCGTGCTGTTCTCCTCGGTGTGCATCCTGTTTCAGACCAGCGCCATCATCCACGGCGGTGAGCGTAACTACATCATGGCGACCGTGAGCCTGTATGTATCGATCTACAACCTGTTCATCAGCCTGTTGCAGATCTTCGGCATCATGAGCCGCGACGACTGATTCACAGCGGAAAAAAAATGCCCCGTATCGAAAGATGCGGGGCATTTTTGTTTTCAGGGGTTCAATACTGGTTGGGTTCCATTTCCAGCTCAACCTTGAAGCGCTCAGCGATATCATGCTGGATGCGCTGGGCCAGGTTGGCGATGTCGTGCCCTGAGGCGCCGCCATAGTTGACCAGCACCAGCGCCTGCAGCGCGTGCACGCCTGCGTCGCCATCCCGGAAGCCCTTCCAGCCGGCCTTGTCGATCAGCCAGCCGGCGGCGAGCTTCATTTGCCCATCGGCTTGTGGATATGCCACCAGATCCGGATACAACGCCTTGAGTTCCTCTGCCAGCGCCTTGGACACCAGCGGGTTCTTGAAGAAGCTGCCGGCATTGCCCAGCACTGCCGGGTCCGGTAGTTTTTCCTGGCGAATACTGCAGATTGCGCGGCTCACATCACTCGGCGTGGCTTCGGTGATGCCTTGCCCGGCCAGGCGCTGCTGAACCGGGCCGTAATCGAGTTTGAGGTGGCTGGCACGGCTGAGGGCGAAGCGCACGCGCAGGATCAGCCAACGACCGGTCTCGTGCTTGAACACGCTGTCGCGGTAGGCGAAGCGGCACTCCTCCAGACTGAAGTCGCGCAACTCACCCGTGTGGCGATCCAGGGCGGTCAAGCCGGCGAACACGTCCTTGATCTCTACGCCATAGGCGCCGATGTTCTGCATGGGTGCCGCACCGACGGTGCCAGGGATCAGGCTGAGGTTTTCCAGGCCGCCAAAGCCGTGTGCGAGGGTCCACAGCACAAAGGGGTGCCAGGCCTCGCCTGCCTCGGCCTCGACCACCACCTGCATACCATCATCGTGCAATACCCGGATACCTTGGGTGGCCATGCGCAGCACCAGCGCTGGAATATCCCGGGTCAACAGCAGGTTACTACCGCCGCCAATCACCAGCAGTGGCAGCGCGTGCGTCGCGGCATAGGCCAGCGCTTCGCGCACATCATCATCGCTGCGGGCTTCGGCAAACAGCTGAGCACGCACATCGATGCCAAAGCTGTTGAATGGCTTGAGCGACGCCTGCGCTCGCATATGCAAGGTCATAAGCGCCCCTTCAATTCGATCACCAGTAAATCGCAGGCGGTCTCGATCAAGTCCAGGACCCGCTCAAAGCCTTGTTCACCTTCGTTATAAGGGTCTGGCACTTCATCCACCACCCCTTCGTAGCGACGCAGGAACAGGTCCAGTTCAGCCTTGCCCTGCGCGGGCTGCATCGCCTCGAGGTTGCGCAGGTTGCTGTGGTCCATGGCCAGGATCAGATCGTAGCGGGCAAAATCGGCGCGCGACACCTGTTGGGCGCGCTGGGCCGACAGGTCATACCCACGCCGCAGCGCGGCCCGCTGGCTGCGTTGGTCGGGCGGGTTGCCGACGTGCCAGTCGCCGGTGCCGGCCGACGCCACCTCGACCTGTCCCGCCAGCCCGGCCTCACGCAATTTATGGCGCAGCACACCTTCGGCAGTCGGCGAACGGCAGATATTGCCCAGGCAGACGAACAAAACTTCCATCAAGCCCCCAGCAAACGACGAACGCGCTCAAGGTCTTCCTGGGTATCGACACCGGCCGGCGGCGCTTCCAGAGCATCGCCCACATGAATGCGCACGCCATGCCACAGGGCCCGAAGTTGCTCCAGGGATTCGGTGTTTTCCAACCAGCACGGGCCCCAACCGACGAAGTCATGCAGGAAACCGGCGCGATAGGCGTAGATACCGATGTGACGGCGATAAGGCACGCCTTCCGGCAATACGTCAGGCCGCTTGGCAAACGCGTCACGCGCCCACGGCAACGTGGAACGGCTGAACGTCAGGGCCAGGCCATTGATGTCGCTGACCACCTTGACCACGTTCGGGTTGAGTAGGGTCTCGATGTCTTCGATCGGTTCGGCCAGGGTCGCCATGCGCGCTTCGGCATGGGCGGCCAGGTTGGCGGCCACCTGGTCGATCACGCTCGGCGGAATCAGTGGCTCGTCGCCTTGCACGTTAACGACGATGGCGTCGGGTGCCAGGCCCAGTTGCGTGGCCACTTCCGCCAGGCGATCGGTGCCGGAGTTGTGGTCTTCACGCGTCAGCACCGCTTCGGCACCGAAACCCTTGCAGGCCTCGATGATCCGCGGGTCGTCGGTGGCCACGACCACCCGCTCGGCGCTGCTTTTACAGGCCTGTTCCCACACCAGCTGAATCATCGGTTTGTCGCCGATCAGTTGCAGCGGCTTACCGGGCAAGCGGGTCGAGGCATAGCGCGAGGGAATGACAACGGTAAAGGCAGTGGTCATTTATCCAGACGCTCGTCGGTGGTCAGGGTGCGGGCTTCACTCTCCAGCATCACAGGGATGCCATCACGGATCGGGTATGCCAGGCCGGCGCCTTTGCTGATCAGCTCGGTTTTGTCGGCACTGAGCTTGAGCGGGCCTTTGCAGATCGGGCAAGCGAGGATATCGAGCAGTTTGGTGTCCATGAATATGTCCTGGTAGGCAGCGTTTAAGGCAAGTGACGGGTGGGCAACAAGCGTAAGAGTTGCGCATCGAACCAGGCGACGAACGCCGGCGACGGCAGCGCATCCACCGCAAGGTACCACCAGTCGGGCTGGGCAAAGGCGCGGCACTTCACCGCGTCTTTCTCAGTCATGACCAGCGGCAACGACGGTGTAAAACTCAAGACTTCAGCGCTGTACGACGCATGGTCGGCAAACGCATGGGGTATCGGCCGCCAGTGTAGCGTTTCAAGGGTGTTGAAGAAACGTTGCGGGTTGCCGATGCCCGCGACCGCATGCACGGCCTGGCCCTTGGCAAAGTGATCCACCGGCAGGCGCTCACCGGTCTGCAGGTTGACCAGCGTGGTGGGTTGCAGGCTGAAGGCAAAGCCACCGTCCCGATCATCGGGGGCACCGTTGTAGAGCAGCGCGTCGACGCTCAGCAGTCGCTCCGCCGGCTCGCGCAGAGGCCCGGCAGGTAGGCAGCGGCGATTGCCCAGGCCACGCGCGGCATCGATCAGTACCAACTCCAGGTCACGGGCCAGGCGATAGTGTTGCAAACCGTCGTCGGAAAGGATCAGGTCCAGGGGTTCGCTGTCCAGCAGCGCCTTGACCGCACGGCCGCGGTCCGGATCGATCATCAGGGGTACGCCGCAGCGCTGCACAATCAGCAGGGGTTCGTCACCCGCCGTCTCGGCGCTGTGGCTGGCCTCGACCCGCCACGGCAAGTGCGGCGGCCTGGCGCCATAGCCTCGGCTGACCACGCCTACACGCAGGCCGCTGCGGCGGCAGTGCTCAATCAGCCATAGGATCAACGGCGTCTTGCCGGTGCCGCCCACGGTGATATTACCGACCACCACCACTGGCACGGGCGCCCGATAAATTTCGCCCTCGCCCGCCAGGAAGCGCGCACGCTTGCGCTGCACCACCCGGCGATACAGGGCTTCCAGCGGCCGCAGCAACAGCAGAGCCGGATGACCTTCATACCAGCCTTTGAGCAATCGATCGGACATGGCCATCAGGGTTGGCTCGCCGCCTCGACGGTGCTCATGCGCAAATGACTGAAGCCCAGCTTGCCGGCGGCATCCATCGCGGTGACCACGGCCTGGTGCTGGGTCTTGCCATCGGCGCTGATGGACAATGGCATTTTCGTATCGCCGCCGGATTCTTTCTGCAACGCGTCCATAAGACTGTTGAGATCGTTTTTCTCCAGCACCTGGTTATTCACCGAAAACACGCCCTCGGCGCTGATGGCAATCTCCAACTGCTTGACCTGCTGGTCTTCGGCCGGCGAACCGCTGACCGCTTCGGGCAAGTCGACCCGCAACTCGGTCTGCCGGGTAAACGTGGTGGTGACGACAAAAAACAGCAGCAGGATAAACACTACGTCGATCAAAGACGCCAGGTTGATATCGACATTTTCCCGTTGCTTGCGGCGAAATTTCACGCTTTGCCTCCAACCAGATCCACGTCGCGATCGCCCTGCACCACTTCCACCAATTTGATGGCTTCCTGTTCCATGCCCACGACCAGTTCATCGATGCGGCGCTGCAGGAAACGATGGAAGAACACCGAGGGAATCCCCACCATCAAGCCTGCCGCGGTGGTAATCAGTGCCTTGGAAATGCCGCCGGCCAGCACCGCCGCGTTGGTGGTCATGCCCGCGCCCATGAACGAGCTGAAAATATCGATCATGCCCAGCACCGTACCCAGCAAACCGAGCAGCGGCGCCATGGCGGCGATGGTGCCGAGAGCGTTGATATAACGCTCCAGTTCGTGGATCACCCGCGCGGCGGCCTCTTCGATGCACTCTTTCATGATCTCGCGGCCGTGCTTGGAGTTGGCCAGGCCGGCGGCGAGGATTTCACCCAGCGGTGAATCGGCGCGCAGTGCCTTGAGCTTTTCCTTGTCCAGCTGTTTGTTCTTGATCCAGCCCCATACCTGCCCCAGCAGATGCTCGGGGGTGACACGGCTCGCGCGCAGGGTCCACAGGCGTTCGGCGACGATGCCGAGTGCGGCGATGGAGCTCAAGATGATCGGCAACATCATCCAGCCGCCGGATTTGACCAATTCCCACACAGTGAATGCCCCCTCGAAAAAGTGCGCCACTTTACCATATAGGTTCGACAGCGGGGCTCGTCGACCCTGGCATTGCCCAGGGTCGTCGCGCATACCGGGTCAGGGTAACCGTTCGCGCCAGAAACGCCGTTGACCGCGCGCAACCTCCGGGGTCGCAAAAGCGCCCAATTGCAGACGCACGGCGCCTTGCTGGGCGCTGTCGTAGACCCGGCTGCCCAGCGCCCGATAGCGCTCCATGACCTGCGGATGGGGATGTCCGAACGCTTTGCCGCGCCCGCGCGAGATCAGCACCGAACGGGGCGCAAGGCGCTCCAGAAAGGCCCAGGAGGACGAGCTGTGGCTGCCATGATGCGGCGCTTGCAGCCAGTCGGTCGGCACCGCCAGCGGCGAGTCGAGCAGCGCCCGCTCGGCGGCGTGATCGATATCGCCGGTCAGCAATAGGCGCTCCCCGTTGGCCTGCACTTGCAGGACACAGGATTTCGCGTTGCCGCTGATAGCCTCAGGCCATTGCCATAATTCAAAAGCCACCCCGTCCCATACCCACTGCCGGCCACTGACACACGCCTGCGCGCCGAGCAGGGCCGGCAGCCTTTGCGTTTCTCCGCTGATCACGCGGTCAACCGGCATGCCTCGCGCGATCGCCACCGCGCCGCCCGCATGGTCGGCATCGGCATGGCTGAGCAGCAGCAGGTCCAGTTTGGCGACGCCAAGTTTCTTCAACGACGGCAGCACCACGCGCGCGCCCAGGTCGAACGCTCCCGCACGCGGCCCGGCGTCGTAGAGCAACGTGTGATTGCGAGTACGCAGAATCAGCGCTTGCCCTTGCCCTACATCCAGTTGCAACACATCGACCTGGCCGTGGGGCACCGGCGCGCGCGGAGGGAATACCGCCAGCAGCAGCATCGGCCAACCCAGCCCCCGCAGCGGCACGCCGCGGGGCAATAACAGCACCACCGCGCCGAGCAGGCTGACCAGCCAGGCAGCCCACGGCACTTGGGCCGGCAGCCAGGCGGGCATGTGCCCTGCGAGCCAGGCCAGGCCGACGAACAACCCATCCAATGCGCCGCCCGCGAGCCACAACAGCCCTTCCCCTACAACTGGCACGCTCAACAGGGCGGTGCCCAACAGCGCCAATGGCAGTACGACCAGGCTGATCCACGGCACGGCCACCAGATTGGCGAGCGGCGCACTCAGGCTGATGGGCAACCCCAGCACCAGCAGTACCGGAAACAGCCCAACGGCGATCGCGCATTGCGGCCGCGTCCATACCTGCCAGAGGCTCCACGGCCCCAGACGCCCGCTGAACGCCAGGATCAGCACCGCCACCGCCGCAAACGACAGCCAGAAACCTGCCTGCAGGCTGGCCAACGGCTCCAGGATCAACACCCCATTGAATGCCAGCAACAATGGCCACCACACGCCCAGATGACGAAAACGCAAACGCCACAACAGCACCAGCCCTACCATCACACACGCACGCTGCACCGGCACGCCGAAGCCGGCCAGCAATCCGTAACCCAGGGCGGCGGCAAACGCCAGGCCACAGGCCCACGGCAGCCACGGCCAGCCTCGCGGCCAGGCGCCCCGACGCGCCAGCCCGGCGATCAGCCCGTAGATCAGGCCTGCCAGGAGGCCGATGTGTTGCCCGGAAATCACCAACAGATGCACCGTGCCGGTGTCCTGCAAGACCTGCCAGTCCTCAATGGTGAGGCCGGAGCCATCGCCCAGCACCAGAGCGGCCAGGCCCGCCTCGCGACCATGGGCATCCACCGCCAGCAGCCGCTGGCGCACGCCGTCGCGCCAGGCATTGTGCGCTGGCGCCAGGCGTTGGCCGTCTTTCACCGAACCGGTCGCACCGACACGCTGGGCCAGCAGCCAGGCTTCGCGGTCAAAGCCATGGAAATTCAGCAGACCGGCAGGCCGTTTCAAGGTAATTGCCAAACGCCATCGTTCGCCGCTGCGTACCGGCGGGCCGTCACGCCAGGACACGCGAATACGCTTGGGTAATCGACCCGCCCGCGACCGTCCGTCGGTCAGTTCGAAACGCACCGCCTCTTCGGTTTGTTGCGGCAACCCCGTCACCCGGCCTTCTACCCAACGGGTCTGCCCATCCAGCGTCGGCGACAGCCGGTCATTCAGGGCCCACTGCGCGCCGATAGATGCCAAACTCAGTCCCAGCAGGAAAAACGCCAGTGGGTAGGTTCGAAATGGCAACAGCATCAACGCCAGCGCCAGCATGCCTATCAGCCATCCCGTGGCAGGCAGCGTGGGTAGGAACACCACCGCCAGCAGCCCCAACGCAAGCGCACACATCCCTGTCCTCATGAATCATCCTTTTCAAGTGATCCACTCAGTCTTAGACGGGCCTGCGACAAGGCCTATGATGTTTTGTCACAAAGTCTGAATTTCCTGTTTATAGAATGCGGGCATACTTGCCCCTCGAACCGACCTGGACCCCTTATGCCTCGGCGCTTATTCAAACGGTACATGCCCGACCCCACCAGTATCAGGGAACACAAGTCATTACAGTTTCTCGGTACGTTGCTGCATGATCCGAACCTCTGGCACCTCAACCGACACTCGGTGGCGCGGGCCATGGCCGTGGGCCTGTTCGCGGCGTTCATTCCGATTCCCTTGCAGATGCTGCTCGCAGCGATCCTCGCCATCACGGTGCGCGGCAACATGCCTATCGCCGTGAGCCTGGTGTGGCTGACCAACCCGATCACCATGCCGGTGGTGTTCATTTGCACCTATCTGACCGGCGCCTGGCTGATGAACGTCCCCGCGCGCAGCCTTCCCGACGACTTGACCTGGGAATGGATCAGCGGCCAGTTAAGCACCTTGTGGCAACCCTTTCTGCTCGGTTCGGTGGTACTGGGGCTGGTGCTGGGCGCACTGGCCTATTGCCTGACCATGGGCTACTGGCGTTGGTGGGTTGCCCATCAATGGAAGAAACGCAAACAGCGTCGCGGCTGAGATCTACAGCGCCGGCAGGCGTAAATGCATACGCAGGCCCGCGCCGGTATTTTCCGCCCACAGGCTGCCGTCCTGACGTTGCAGCGCATTGCGCGCGATACTCAACCCCAGGCCGAAGCCGCCATCGCCCGGGCGCGAGCCGTCCAGCCGAGTAAACGGCGCAAAAATACGCTCCAGGTCCCGCTCATCGATTCCACCGCCCTGGTCTTCCAGCCATAAGTGCCAGTACTCCCCTTCGCGCCGCCCGTCCAGGCACACCACCCCGCCCGTCGGAGAATGCCGTATGGCATTGCGCAGGATATTTTCCAGGGCCTGGGCCAGTCCATTGAGGTTGCCCCGCACCCAGCATTCAGGCCCCAGCAGGCACGGCAGGCGCGACGCCGGCCAATCGCTCTCAAAGCAAACGTTTTCACGCAACATGTCCCACAGCGCCTGCAATTGGATCGCTTCCTTGACCAGCGGCGCCCGTTCGGCGTCGAGCCAGGCCAGTTGTAGGCTGTCTTCCACCAGCCGCTGCATCGCGTCGATTTCCCGGCCCAGGCGCTCACGCAGCTGCGCCAGGTCCTGCTCACTGTCGCAGGCCACGCGCAGGCGGCTCAACGGCGTGCGCAGTTCGTGGGACATGTCTCGCAGCAACTGCTGCTGCAGCACCACGGTGCCCTGCAAGCGCTCGGACATATGGTCAAAGGCGCGGCCCAGTTCGCCCAACTCATCCTGGCGACTGGTCGCATCTTGCGACAAGCGTGTGTTCAATTGGTCGGCGCGCCAGGCGTTGGCCTGTTCGCGCAACTGATTGAGCGGCATGATCAGCAGGCGATAGAGGCCAATGCACAACAACAGCGTGAACAAACCAGGGATCACGCCGTTGGTGACCACACGCCAGAACACTTGATAGCGACCGGGCATAAAACGCTGCGGCAATTCGATCACCAACGAACCGGCCTCGGGGTCGGTGGGGAATGCAATCTTCAACCAGGGCAGCCCTTTCACATGCCGGCTCACCGGCCAGTCCAAGCCGCGCAGAAAGGTCAGGCGCTGGCTCTCCGAGCTGCTCAGGGGAGAACTGCTCAACGATTGCAGGTCGTTGCCGATCACGCCGACCCAGGTGGTTTCCCGAGCCCCCAGCATCTGCAGCCAGGCATCGACGCCTGCATGGCCACCTCGGTTCCAAGCCTGCTCCGCGCCCGCCGCATAACCGCCCAGGGTAAATTTCGCCTCTTCGGACAGGTAGGCGTTCTGCTGCTCCATGTAGCGGCCCCAGGACCAACTGAGCCAGATCATCAGTAAGCAGAATGCAATCAACAGGCAGGCCAGCTTCCAGAACAACGAGTGCTTGCCCGGCAGGCGCGTCAAAGGACGTTCAAAGGCTGTCATCGCGACCGCTCAGCGTATAACCCCTGCCCCACACGGTGCGCACTTCGCGCTCGGTGTAGCCGATGGCCTTGAGCTTGCGGCGGATCTGGCTGATATGCATGTCGAGGCTGCGGTCATGGGGGGCATAACCGCGTTGCAGCACATGCTGATAAAGAAAGGCTTTGCTCAAGACTTCCTCAGCGTTGCGGTGCAGGGTTTCCAGCAGGCGGAATTCGCTGCGGGTCAGGCCGGCGGCGTGCTGCTGGTGGAAAACATCCTCCAGCTCATCGTCAAAGCGCAGGCCCGGCACGTCTTCGCATAGGGCTGGCCGGGCAGGCAACGGCCGTCGGTCAAGCGCCACGCGACGCAGAATGGCCTCAATGCGCACACGCAGCTCAAGCATGCTGAAAGGCTTGGGCAAGTAGTCGTCTGCCCCCAGGCGAAAACCGCTGACCCGGTCGGCCTCGGCGCCCAGGGCCGACATCAGGATCACCGGGGTCGAATGACTTTTGCGTAAATCGGTGAGGATCGACAAGCCATCCAGCCCCGGCAGCAGAATATCCATCAACACCACGTCGAATGCACGCGCGCGCGCCATGTCCAGGCCCTGTTGGCCGTTCTGGCACCAGGTGACCTGAAAGCCACTGCGCTCCAAGTGTTCATGAACGTAGGCACCGAGCACGAGGTCGTCTTCGATGGTCAGGATACTGGCTGCGGGAGTCATTAGCGTCTGCAAGTCATTCTCAATCGCCAATTATTCAAGATTAGCCCGCCGCAGGCAATCGCCGCTCGCCTTCCAATGGCCTGAAGATTGTCGGCGGTGTCGAATTTGCAAGATTCCACCCCGCGCAAATGGCTACACTGCGCAGGTGGCGCGGGCGGGATGCCTGCGCGAACGATTGATTTCAATGTAGTAGCAGGAGAGTGGCGTGCTTAGAAGAATGGGGATAAAAGGCCGCGTACTGTTGCTGACCTTGTTGCCGACCAGCCTGATGGCCTTGTTGTTGGGTGGGTATTTCACCTGGATGCAGCTGTCGGAGCTGCAAACCCAGTTGCTGCAGCGCGGCGAGATGATCGCCGAGCAATTGGCGCCACTGGTGGCACCGGCCCTGAGCAGCAGGAACGTGGACTTGCTGGAGCGCATCGCCACCCAGTCCCTGGAGCAGCAGGATGTACGCACCGTGTCCTTCCTCGCGCCCGACCGCGGCACCCTCGCCCACGCCGGCCCGACCATGCTCAATCCGGCACCGATAGGCAACAGTTCTCACCTGTTGCAACGCACCGGCAACGACGCCACCCGTTACCTGTTGCCGGTGTTCGGCCGGCATCGCAACCTCGCCGGCGACCTGATTCCCGACGAAAGCGACCGCCTGCTGGGCTGGGTCGAAGTGGAACTGTCCCATAACGGCATGTTGCTGCGCGGCTACCGCAGCCTGTTCGCCAGCCTGCTGTTGATTGCCATCGGGCTGATCTTTACCGCCGCGCTGGCGCTGCGCATCAGCCGCACGATCACCTCGCCGATCGGCCTGATCAAGCAAGCCGTGGCCCAGCTCAAGGACGGCAATCTGCAAACGCGTCTGCCCGCGCTGGGCAGCCAGGAGCTGGATCAGCTCGCTTCGGGAATCAACCGCATGGCCGAGACCCTGCAGAACGCCCAGGAAGAACTGCAGCACAGCATCGACCAGGCCACCGAAGACGTACGCCAGAATCTGGAAACCATCGAAATCCAGAACATCGAGCTGGACTTGGCGCGCAAGGAAGCCTTGGAGGCGAGCCGCATCAAGTCGGAGTTTCTGGCCAATATGAGCCATGAAATCCGCACGCCGCTCAACGGCATCCTCGGTTTTACCCACCTGCTGCAGAAAAGCGAACTGACGCCGCGTCAGCTCGACTACCTGGGCACCATCGAAAAATCCGCCGACAACCTGCTGGGCATCATCAACGAGATTCTCGACTTCTCCAAAATCGAAGCCGGCAAGCTGGTGCTCGACAGCATTCCATTCAACCTGCGCGACCTGCTGCAGGACACCCTGACCATCCTCGCGCCCGCCGCCCACGCAAAGCAGCTGGAACTGGTCAGCCTGGTCTACCGCGACACGCCGCTGGCGCTGGTGGGCGATCCGCTGCGGCTCAAGCAGATCCTCACCAACCTGATCAGCAATGCGATCAAGTTCACCCGCGAGGGCACCATCGTGGCCCGCGCGATGATCGAGGAAGAGCAGGAAGACACCGTGCAACTGCGCATCAGCGTGCAGGACACCGGCATCGGCCTGTCCAGCCAGGACGTACGCGCGCTGTTCCAGGCCTTCAGCCAGGCCGATAACTCATTATCGCGCCAGCCCGGCGGCACCGGCCTGGGGCTGGTGATTTCCAAGCGGTTGATCGAACAGATGGGCGGCGAAATCGGCGTCGACAGCACGCCTGGCGAAGGCTCGGAGTTCTGGATCAGCCTGAACCTGCCCAAAACCCGGGACGACGTCGAGGACCTGCCCTGCGCGCCGCTGCTGGGGCATCGCGTGGCCGTCCTCGAAAACCACGAGTTGGCGCGCCAGGCCCTGCAACACCAACTGGAGGATTGCGGCCTGGAAGTCACCCCGTTCAACACCCTCGAAAGCCTGACCAACGGGATCACCAGCGCCCATCAGACTGAGCAGGCCATCGACCTGGCCGTACTCGGCGTGACGGCCAACGACATTCCCCCGGAGCGCCTCAACCAGCATTTGTGGGACCTGGAGCACCTGGGCTGCAAGGTCTTGGTACTGTGCCCTACCACTGAGCAGATGCTGTTCAATCAGTCGGTGCCCAACCCCAACAGCCAGTTGCAGGCCAAGCCGGCGTGTACCCGCAAACTGCGTCGGGCGCTGTCGGACCTGATCAGCCCGCGCCCTTCGCGCAGCGAGCCGGGCGAACCGTTGTCCAGCCGCGCGCCGCGTGTGCTGTGCGTAGATGACAACCCGGCGAACCTGTTGCTGGTGCAGACGTTGCTGGAAGACATGGGTGCCAAAGTGCACGCGGTGGAAAGCGGTTACGCCGCCGTCGACGCAGTCAAGCAGGAGGCCTACGATCTGGTGCTGATGGACGTGCAGATGCCCGGCATGGACGGTCGCCAGAGCACCGAAGCGATACGCCAGTGGGAAAGCGAGCGTCATGGCACGCCGCTGCCGATCGTCGCCCTCACCGCTCACGCCATGGCCAACGAAAAACGCGCCTTGCTGCAAAGCGGCATGGACGATTACCTGACCAAACCCATCAGCGAACGGCAATTGGCCCAGGTGGTACTCAAATGGACCGGGCTGGCGCTGCGCAACCAGGCGCCGGAGCGCACCACCGACGGCCTGGCCCCTGGCGTGCAACTGCCGGTGCTGGACCATGAGGAAGGCCTGCGCCTGGCCGCCGGCAAGACCGACCTGGCCGCCGACATGCTCGCCATGTTGCTGGCTTCGCTGGAAGCGGACCGCACGGCCATCAGCGTCGCTCGCCAAGCCAATGACAACAACGCGCTCATCGAACGCGTGCACCGCCTGCACGGCGCCACACGTTACTGTGGCGTGCCGCAACTGCGCGCTGCCTGCCAGCGCGCTGAAACCCTGCTCAAGCAGGACGACGCCAAGGCCTTGCACGCACTGGACGAGCTCGACATGGCCATCGCCCGATTGGCCAGTGAAGCGCGGGTCAGCGCCTGACGCGGCCCATTGATTTGAATACGCAGGGAGCTTTGCAATGCGCGTAATTCTGTTCAGCAGCCAAACCTACGACCGCGACAGTTTTCTCGGCGCGCCGCTGCCGCCGGGTCTGGAGCTGCAGTTCCAGCCGGCGCGGCTGAACCTCGACACCGTGGCGCTGGCCGAGCACCACGAAGTGGTCTGTCCTTTTATCAATGACGACCTCAGCGCCCCAGTGCTGGAGCACCTGGCCAAGGGCGGCACGCGCCTGATCGCGCTGCGTTCGGCCGGTTACAACCATGTCGACCTGGCCACCGCCAAGCGCCTGGGCCTGACCATCGTGCGCGTGCCCGCCTACTCGCCCCACGCCGTGGCCGAGCACGCCGTAGCGCTTATCCTGGCGCTCAACCGCCGCTTGCACCGCGCCTACAACCGCACCCGCGACGGCGATTTCAGCCTGCACGGATTAACCGGCTTCGACCTGGCGGGCAAAACCGTCGGCGTGGTCGGCACCGGGCAGATCGGCGCAACCTTTGCCAGGATCATGGCCGGATTCGGCTGCGCGCTGCTGGCCTACGACCCCTTCCCCAATCCCGACGTGCAGGCGCTCGGCGCGCGCTACGTGAGCCTGCCGGAGCTGCTCGCCCAGGCCCAGGTGATCAGCCTGCACTGCCCGCTCACTACAGACACCCGTCACTTGATCAACGCCGTTTCACTGGCACAGATGCAGCCTGGGGCGATGCTGATCAACACCGGACGCGGCGCACTGGTGGACACGCCCGCCTTGATCGACGCCCTCAAGGACGGTCAGCTCGGCTACCTGGGGCTGGACGTGTACGAGGAAGAAGCCCAGTTGTTCTTCGAAGACCGCTCCGACCTGCCCTTACAGGATGACGTCCTCGCGCGCCTGCTGACCTTTCCCAACGTGATCATCACCGCGCACCAGGCGTTCCTGACCCGCGAGGCCCTGGCGGCCATCGCCACCACCACGCTGACCAACATCGCGGCATGGGCCGACGGCCAGGTGCGAAATCAGGTTGATGGTTGATCAGCGGTCACATAGCGCGCTGATGATAGGCCGGCACCCGTGATAGGATGCCGCGCCTATTTGGAGGATCCATGGCCGAACACGATTTCC
>Ga0182008_10001729_pt1 | contig 14335 bp, 13 predicted proteins | sample Sormic07211129_1_FD_120482 | JGI IMG/M metagenome (GOLD analysis project Ga0182008, IMG submission 120482) | Rhizosphere microbial communities from Sorghum bicolor, Mead, Nebraska, USA - 072115-129_1 metaG | ecosystem: Host-associated > Plants > Roots > Rhizosphere | place: USA: Nebraska...
ACGCGGTCCTCCCGCCGGCGGTCAGCCGGGTGCGGGTGGAGGTCCCCGAGGACAAGAGGCTCCTGTCGATCTTCACGGACGTCTTCGACTGCTTCTTCCGCTTCCTCGCCGCGAACCTCGCCGAGGAGGGAATCCTGACGGAGGACGACTTCTGGCGCACGGTCGCCGAGGTCACCCGTGAGTACCAGGCGTCGACGCCCGAACTCGCCGATAAGTTCCGGCAGTACGACATGTTCGCCCCCCGGTTCGCGCTGTCCTGCCTCAACCGGCTCCAGCTGCGCGACAACCGGCAGATGGTCGATCTGGCGGACCCGTCGGGCGCCCTCCAGCTGGTCGGAACCCTGGAGAATCCCGTCGCCGCGTTCCGGTGAAACAATCTCCCCATGGCGGAAATCATCCAGCGGGACGGCACCTGGGTCTTCGACGGCGATGCCCTGCGGCTGACGCCGGGGAGGGACCGAAACGTCAGTCTGCTCCGCCGTACGCTGGGTGAACTCGTCGTGCCGCTGGGCGCGTTGGCCGGTGTCTCGTTCGAGCAGGGCAAGAAGTCGGGGCGGCTGCGGCTGCGGCTGCGGGACGGTGCCGACCCCCTGCTGCAGGCCTCCGGCGGCCGGCTCACCGAGCCCAACGACCCGTACCAGCTCCTCGTGGAGCCGGACCGCTACGGTGTCGCCGAGTACTTCGTGGACGAGGTGCGCAACGCGCTGCTGCTGGACGAGGTGCCGTCCGACCCGGTGACCGGGTATCTGCTGCCGGGACCTTCCGTCCCCCTCTCCGTCTCCGCCGGGGACGGCACGGCGAGCTTCGACGGCGAGCAGGTGCGCCTGGAGTGGAACTGGAAGACGGAGGACGCCAAGGCCGCCGCCGGCGCCCGCACCCTGGCCCTCGGCGACCTCGTCGCCGTGGAGTGGCAGCCCGCGGTGGGCCTGGAGAACGGCCATCTGCGGTTCGAGGTCCGTGGCGCGGCCACCAAGGCGCCGCCCAAGTACGACCCGAACGCCGTGGAGCTGTGGGGCTTCAAGAAGGACCCGCTGATGGCCCTGGTCGCCGCGGCCGTGCAGGCGCGGCTGCCGCATCCGTCGGCGGCGCCCGTGGCGGACGTGGCGGCCCGGCCGCTCCCCAAGGAGCTCGCGCCGGCCGCCGAGCCGCGGGAGGACGACCATGACGCGCTGCTGCGGCGGCTGCGGGAGCTGGGTGAGCTGCGCCGCACGGGTGTGCTGACGGACGAGGAGTTCCAGCTGGCCAAAGCGGCGATCCTCAAGCGCATGTAGCGCGCCCGAGGACCGCCCGCGGTGGGTACGCCCTGCCTTCGGGGAGTACTGCGGGGCACTACTTGGCCTTGCGCGCCACCGTGAAGTGGTCGATGCGGTCGCCGGTCTCGGCGATGCCCTGGACCTTCAGCCTGGCGTAGTGCCCCTTCGCGGCGGGCTCGACGTCCACGCGCAGGAACGAGTAGTTGAGGTAGCGCACCCGGGACCAGGCGACGGTCTCATTGACCTTGCCGTCCTTGGTGTTGACGAACGAGGCGACGGAGTCCCGCTCGTCGAGGTGGCCCTCGTAGGAGTCCGGCGCGGTGAACGCGTACAGGCTGCGGCCCGCGGCGCCCGCCGTCACATAGACGACACCCTCGGTCTCGGGGTACGCGGTCTCGCCGATCGGGAGCTTCTTGACGACCGTGTTGCCCTTGAGGACGTCGGTGCGCTCGTACTGGTGGTTGTGGCCGTTGATGACCAGGTCCACCGTGTACTTCTCGAACAGCGGCACCCACTCCTGTCGCACGCCCCCCTCCGAGGCGTGCGCCGTGGAGGTGCAGTAGGCGCAGTGGTGGAAGAAGACGATGATGAAGTCGATGTCGTCGCACGCCCGGTACTTCTTCAGCTGCGACTCGAACCATGTGGTCTGGGTGCCGCCGGAGATGCCGAGGTTGGCCGGGATCTCGAAGGAGACGTCGTTCGGGTCGAGCGAGATGATCGCCGTGTTGCCGTAGACGAAGGAGTACACGCCCGGCAGGTTGGCCTTGTCCGGGCCGTTGTCGGGGAGCGTGAAGCGGGCTTCCTCGCCGCCGTAGCCGTTGGGCGAGTACCAGGCCTCCATGTCGTGGTTGCCGTAACTCACCATCCACGGCACGGACTTGGCGACGGACTCGGTCTGGGCGAGGAAACTGTCCCAGACGCGGGAGTCGAAGCCGGTGTCGGCCGTCTTGCCGGCGCCCGCCGGGTCGGCGTACGCGATGTCGCCGGCGTGCAGGTGGAAGGCCGGGTTCTGGCCGAGCAGCAGGCTGTCGTTGGCCAGGCCGTGGTAGCTGACGCCCTGGTCGCCGAAGGCGGTGAAGGTGAAGGGCGCCTTGTGGGCGGGGGCGGTGGTGAAGGTGCCCAGGGTGCCGAGCAGGTGCGGCTCGGCCGGGTCGAAGCCCTGGTGGCCGACGCCGTAGTAGTACGTCCTGCCGGGACGCAGGTGGGTGAGCTTGGCGTGCAGGTAGTACTGCGTGTGGTCGGCGCTCGCGCCGACGCCCGCCGGGGTGTAGAGGCTGCGGACCTCGGCGTCGATCTTGCGGGAGAGGTCCCACGGGGTGGCGCCGACGCGGATGAAGGGCTTCTTCACCGCGACGGGAACCTGCCAGGAGACGGTGATCTCGGTGCGCGGGTCGTTGCCCCACGCGAGGTGCCGGCCGAAGGGGGCGACGAACGAGCCGTCGACCGTCTGAGTGGCGGGCGAGGTCCGCTGCGTCGGCACGGCCGCCTGGGCGACCGCACCCGGCACGAACGCGCCACCGGCGACGGCCCCGAGCGTGACGGCGCCGCCCCTGATCAGGTTGCGCCGCGAGAATCTCGCGCGCAGGTACTCGTGCTGCTCGGCCATGCTCATGCGCTCGGCCAGCTGCTCCGGTACTCCCATACGAGGAATGTCCATGGTGTCTGAAACTCGTGGAGGTGACCGACGGGGCGCAAGACTCAGGATGGACAGCTTGCGAACAGAGGTTCATAAGAAGGTCAACACGGCTCTGCCCGATATCGGGCAGGATTCTTGCGAAACGCCCGCCGGTCCCGCAGGATCTACGGGTGCACGACGACCTCGTTGATCATCTGACGCGCTCCTCACCCCTGAGCCGGGGCGAGGCACTGCGGGTGCTCCAGGACGTGCTCGCCTACTTCGACGAGACGACCACCGAATACGTCCGTCGCCGCCACCGCGAGCTGCAGGCCCAGGGCCTGGTGAACGCGGAGATCTTCGGGCAGATCGCGGCGGACCTGAAATACCGGGCGGTCGCGCCGCCGGAGCTCACGCTCAGGCAGCTGCGCCGCATCGTCTACGGCTGAAAGACGCCGGGAACGCTGAGGAATACATATATATGTGCGGAATCGTCGGATACATCGGGAAACGTGATGTCGCCCCGCTGCTCCTTGAGGGCCTGCAGCGGCTGGAGTACCGCGGCTACGACTCCGCGGGCATCGTCGTCACCTCCCCGAAGGCCACCGGGCTGAAGATGGTCAAGGCCAAGGGCCGGGTGCGCGACCTGGAGGCCCGGGTCCCGGCCCGCTTCAAGGGCACGACCGGCATCGCCCACACCCGCTGGGCCACCCACGGCGCGCCGTCCGACGTGAACGCCCACCCGCACCTGTCGGCCGACCAGAAGGTCGCCGTCGTCCACAACGGCATCATCGACAACGCCTCCGACCTGCGCCGCAAGCTGGAGGCGGACGGCGTCGAGTTCCTCTCCGAGACCGACACCGAGGTCCTCACCCACCTCATCGCCCGTGCCCAGGCCGAGACCCTGGAGGAGAAGGTCCGCGAGACCCTCCGGGTGATCGAGGGCACGTACGGCATCGCGGTCCTGCACGCCGACTTCCCGGACCGGATCGTGGTGGCCCGAAACGGCTCCCCGGTGGTCCTCGGCATCGGCGAGAAGGAGATGTTCGTCGCCTCGGACATCGCCGCGCTGGTCGCCCACACGCGGCAGATAGTGACTCTGGACGACGGCGAGATGGCCACCCTGAAGGCCGACGACTTCCGGACGTACACGACGGAGGGCACCCGGACGACGGCAGAGCCCACCACCGTCGAGTGGGAGGCCGCCTCCTACGACATGGGCGGCCATGACACCTATATGCACAAGGAGATCCACGAGCAGGCCGAGGCGGTCGACCGCGTCCTGCGCGGCCGTATCGACGACCGCTTCTCCACCGTGCACCTCGGCGGCCTCAACCTGGACGCCCGGGAGGCCCGGCAGATCCGCCGGGTGAAGATCCTGGGCTGCGGCACCTCGTACCACGCGGGCATGATCGGCGCCCAGATGATCGAGGAGCTGGCCCGCATCCCCGCGGACGCCGAGCCGGCCTCCGAGTTCCGCTACCGCAACGCCGTGGTGGACCCGGACACGCTCTATGTCGCGGTCTCCCAGTCCGGCGAGACCTACGACGTCCTCGCCGCCGTGCAGGAGCTCAAGCGCAAGGGCGCGCGGGTCTTCGGCGTGGTGAACGTGGTGGGCTCGGCGATCGCCCGTGAGGCGGACGCGGGGATCTACGTCCACGCGGGCCCCGAGGTCTGCGTCGTCTCCACCAAGTGCTTCACCAACACCACGGTCGCCTTCGCGCTGCTCGCGCTGCACCTGGGCCGCACCCGTGACCTCTCGGTCCGCGACGGCAAGCGCATCATCGAGGGCCTGCGCAGGCTGCCGGAGCAGATCACCGAGATCCTGGCGCACGAGGACGACATCGAGAAGCTGGCCGAGCAGTACGCCGAGGCCCGCTCGATGCTCTTCATCGGCCGGGTCCGCGGCTACCCGGTCGCCCGAGAGGCCTCCCTCAAGCTCAAGGAGGTCTCCTACATCCACGCGGAGGCCTACCCCGCCTCCGAGCTCAAGCACGGCCCCCTGGCCCTCATCGAACCGGCCCTTCCCACGGTCGCGATCGTGCCCGACGACGACCTCCTGGAGAAGAACCGCGCCGCGATGGAGGAGATCAAGGCCCGCAGCGGCAGGATCCTGGCGGTGGCCCACCGGCACCAGGAGAAGGCGGACCACACGATCGTGGTCCCCAAGAACGAGGACGAGCTGGACCCGATCCTGATGGGCATCCCCCTCCAACTCCTCGCGTACCACACGGCGCTGGCCCTGGGCCGGGACATCGACAAGCCGCGGAACCTCGCCAAGTCGGTGACGGTCGAGTAGCGGCCCGCGCCTTCTGACGGAGCGGACCCCCGCGTGCCGCCACCAGGCACACGGGGGTCCTTCCGGATCGCCGGGGTCGCCCAATACCCCGGCGTCGGCTGCCACTTCAGCCGGTGGCCGTCACCCCCCGGCCGGCAGCGCGCCTCGGCAGGACCGTCGGCCAGTGCGCGAGCGCCGCGGTCGCGGCGTACCAGGCGACCGCCCCGGCCGCCACCGCGAACCAGCCCCCCACCTTCGCGAGGGAACCGTTGGTCGCGAACTGCGCGATCGCGAGCAGCACGAGGGACACGAAGAACAACCCGTAAGTCCCCTGGGTGAGTTGGTCCCCCGCCGCGAGGGTCGATGTCAGGGCCACGAGGGCGAACAGCAGCAGGAACAGGCCCGCCGCGTTGGCGGACATGGCCGCCCCGGCCGTCACGGCCCAGGTGAACCAGAGGGCGCCGAGCGCCGCATACGCCGTACCGGTGACCGTGTCCCGGTCGCGGAAGGCGAACAGACCGGCGACGAACAGCGCGACGCCGCCTACATAGTGGGCCAGTGATACGGCGTCAGCGGCCGAGACCCCGTCGATCACGCGGGTGTTTCCGAGCCCGAACGCCAACAGGGTGATACCCAGGGCGAGTCGGCCGACCACGGTGGTGGTCCCGCTTCCCGCGGAGACGTCGTTGTCCACAGCGGGCTCCCTTCGTGCTTGTGCAGTTGTGCGGTGACCGATATATGCCCTTCACAAGAGCACAAACACCTCTACGCACGAGTAGGTTCGCACGGCACGAAGAATTCGGAGCCTCGGGTTCCGAAGCGTCAGGGGATCACGATCACGGGCCGCTTCGCCCGCTTCGCGAGCCGCCCGGCGACCGAGCCGAAGATGCGCCCGACGATCCCGTGGGTGGACCCGACGACGATCGCGTCGGCCTCGTACTCCCGCCCCACTTCCTCGAGTTCGTGGCAGATGTCACCGCCACGCTCCACGAGGATCCACGGCACCTCGGCGAGGTAGTCCGCACAGGCGAGTTCGAGCCCCAGCACCTCGGTGCGGTGGTCCGGGACATCGACGAAGACCGGTGGCTCACAGCCGGCCCACACCGTGGTGGGCAGCCGGTTGGCGACATGCACGATGATCAGTCCGGAGCCGGAGCGATGGGCCATACCGATGGCGTACGCGAGGGCGCGTTCGCTGGACGTGGACCCGTCGAAGCCGACGACTACGCCGTGCTTGAAGGCGGGATCGCAGGAGGGACGTGACTCTTCCGCCGCCAGGGGCTCGGCCGCCGTGGGATCGGCGACGGGCCGCTTGCGGTCCGCGGGTTCGAAGAATTCGTGACCGGCCATGGCTGTCTCGGCGTGTTGATCCTTTGTGGGAGGGCCCGCGAGCGGAGCTCGCTGACGACGGCAGCAGTGCGGCGGAGCTGTGTCCGGGAATGGTCTTCCCACGCCCGTACCCCCAAGGGTACGGCGCCACGCCTCCTTAGCCCACATCCCGCCCACGGTCCGTGGGGGTTCCAGGGAGCATGCACGAGGGGGCGCCCGCAACGCAATGGTTGCTGCGCTGTACAGGCGGTTTGCGCAGGATTCACTTCACTGTGGATCACTGGGGGGTGGGCGCACAGTGACCGACCGGTCGAACAGGCGTTGAACCCCGTGACCCACGCCCCAGGGAGCACGTATGCCCGGACCGCATCCCCACACCACCCCCGAAACGCCCCGCGCCGCCACCACGCCCCAGGACTCGGCGACCGACGTCGTCCGCTGGGCCGCCTTCAGCTGTGTCCTGGTCCCCGTGGTCCTCCTCTGGTACGGCGGCTCGCTCGCCGGCGCGGCCGGAACCGCACTGGGCCTCGCCGCCGTCACCGCCGTGTGCCGGCTGCTGCTGCGACAGTCGGAGAAGGGGGCGGCGCGGCTGCACGCCGAGGAGAGCGCACCCCGGCACGGGCGCCGGCACAGAACCAGTCCGGTTACCCGCAGAGGTGGACGGCACACCGGTGGGGGTACACCGGTCGCCTGACCGGTTTCCGCGCACGCGCCCGGCGGTTTTCAGCCAACTTCCGACCATGGCGCATCCCCGCCCCCCACCACCCCCCAACCCCCGTTCGACCTGCACGGAAAGGGGGTGCGGGGCCCGTCGTGCCCTATGGGGATTGGCCACCGCGACGAGGCGCACTTCCCTGCACGGCCCACGAGTGCAACGCTTCGTGATCGAATGCTTCACGCCAAGTTGCCATGTCGACAATGTGCCGGTTGCCGAACTGGTCACCCCGGCACCACGTGACACAGTAGATTCGATCTTGACGTCTTACGGCGGGGGACTCGTGCAGGACCGAGGGGAAACGTGCAGGAGCGACACAACCGAGGAGCCGCGACCACCGAGGGGGGCTTAGCAGTATGAGCCACGACTCCACCGCCGCGCCGGAAGCCGCGGCCCGGAAGCTTTCCGGGCGACGCCGCAAGGAGATCGTCGCGGTGCTGCTGTTCAGCGGCGGCCCCATCTTCGAGAGTTCCATTCCACTGTCGGTGTTCGGGATCGACCGCCAGGACGCCGGCGTGCCGCGCTACCGCCTGTTGGTGGCAGCCGGCGAGGAGGGACCCCTGCGGACCACAGGGGGCCTGGAACTCACCGCGCCACATGGCCTGGAAGCGATCTCACGCGCCGGGACGGTCGTCGTACCGGCCTGGCGTTCGATCACTTCCCCGCCGCCGGAGGAGGCGCTCGACGCTCTGCGCCGGGCGCACGAGGAAGGCGCCCGCATAGTCGGGCTGTGCACCGGCGCCTTCGTCCTGGCCGCGGCGGGCCTGCTGGACGGCCGCCCCGCGACAACACACTGGATGTACGCACCGACGCTGGCCAAGCGCTATCCGTCGGTGCACGTGGATCCCAGAGAGCTCTTCGTCGACGACGGAGACGTACTGACATCGGCGGGTACGGCGGCCGGAATCGATCTCTGCCTCCACATCGTCCGCACCGACCACGGCAACGAGGCGGCCGGCGCCCTGGCCCGCCGTCTCGTCGTCCCACCGCGCCGGTCGGGAGGCCAGGAACGCTACCTGGACCGCTCTTTACCGGAGGAGATCGGCGCCGACCCGCTCGCCGAGGTCGTCGCCTGGGCGCTGGAGCACCTGCACGAGCAGTTCGACGTCGAGACGCTGGCGGCGCGCGCGTACATGAGCCGCCGCACCTTCGACCGCCGCTTCCGCTCGCTGACGGGTTCGGCCCCGCTCCAGTGGCTGATCACCCAACGAGTGCTCCAGGCCCAGCGTCTCCTGGAGACCTCCGACTACTCGGTCGACGAGGTGGCGGGCCGCTGCGGCTTCCGCTCACCGGTGGCCCTGCGCGGTCACTTCCGCCGCCAGCTGGGTTCGTCCCCGGCCGCCTACCGAGCCGCGTACCGGGCCCGCCGCCCGCAGAACGACCGGCCGTCCGACGTGGAGCCCACCCAGGGCCCCGCGCTCCCCGGCCCGTCCCTGCACCCGGAGGGACCGGTACCCCTGCAGAGCCGCCGCGCGGCGGCCAGCGCGGTCGGCTCGGGCGCGTCCCTGTCGGCAGCGGCGGCGGAGAACGGCCGCGAGGCGTACGTCACGAGCCGGGCGAGCCTGCCGGGGCAGCGCAGCGGTTCCTGACGCAGGCGGACAACAGCACATCCTGAACGCCGGACGGGCGCACCCAGCCCGTCCGGCTTTCGAGGACGAGCTTCGAGGACGAGCCATGACCCCGGCACCGGGCATCGCAAATGCGGGCGTCAGCTTTAGGGTGGTCGCATGAACGATCGCATGGTGTGGATCGACTGCGAGATGACCGGCCTCTCGCTGTCCGACGACGCGCTCATCGAGGTGGCCGCCCTCGTCACCGACTCCGAGCTGAACGTGCTCGGCGACGGAGTCGACATCGTCATCCGCCCGCCGGACCGGGCCCTGGAGACGATGCCGGAGGTGGTGCGTCAGATGCACACCGCGTCCGGGCTGCTGACGGAGCTGCCCGGCGGCACGACACTGCAGGACGCCGAGGACCAGGTCCTCTCCTATGTCCGCGAGCACGTCAAGGAGCCCGGCAAGGCCCCCCTGTGCGGCAACTCCGTCGGCACGGACCGCGGTTTCCTCCTCCGCGACATGCCCACCCTCGAGGACTACCTGCACTACCGCATCGTCGATGTGTCCTCGATCAAGGAGCTGGCCCGCCGCTGGTACCCGCGCGCCTACTTCAACAGCCCCGAGAAGAACGGCAACCACCGCGCCCTCGCCGACATCCGCGAGTCGATCGCCGAGCTGCGCTACTACCGCGAGGCCATCTTCGTACCCCAGCCCGGCCCCGACTCGGACACGGCCAGGTCGATCGCGGCGAAGCACGTCCTGCCCGCCGGATAAAGCCGTGCGCGAGCACCCCTTCGGACCCTGTACACTTTTTCTCGGCCGGTCGGTGAACCACAAGAAGAACCGCCGGTCGTGGTGGGTGTAGCTCAGCTGGTAGAGCACCTGGTTGTGGTCCAGGATGTCGCGGGTTCGAGTCCCGTCACTCACCCTTCAGGAAAAGGCCTCCGGCCCGTGGAAACACGGGCCGGAGGCCTTTTTTGCGTGCCCCGGCCCCGGGTGTGCCCTCTCCACCCCCTGAACCACTGGGGTGCCTCCCCGGTGCGAAGGCCCGGGATCAGCGGTTTCGTGGACACATGCCGGGTCAGCACCCACACGAGAGGTCCAGCCATGACCGTTCCGCTTCCCGTGGTCTTCGTCCACGGACTCTGGCTGCACAGCACCTCCTGGCAGCCTTGGATCGACCTGTTCCGCGAGGAGGGCTACGACCCGTCCGCGCCGGGGTGGCCCGGTGACCCCGACACCGTCGAGGAGGCCCGCCAGAACCCCGAGAGCGTCGCCGGCTACGGCATCGACGACGTCGTGGAGCACTACGCGGCCCTGATCGAGACCCTGCCGGTGCGGCCCGTCGTGATCGGCCACTCCTTCGGCGGGATGATCGCGCAGAAGCTGCTCGGCCAGGACCGGGCCGCCGCGGCGGTCGCGATCGACGCCGCGCAGATCAAGGGCGTACTGCCGCTGCCGCTGTCCGCGCTGAAGGCGACGTTCCCGGTCTTCAAGAACCCGGCCAACAAGCGCCGGTCGGTCTCCCTGACCGCGGAGCAGTTCCGGTTCGCGTTCGGCAACGCCATCCCGGAGGAGGAATCGGCGGCCCTGTACGAGCGCTGGACCGTCCCCGCGCCGGGCAAGCCCCTGTACGAGGCCGCCTCCGCCAACTTCAGCCCGCACTCGCCGGCCAAGGTCGACACGGAGAACAGCGGACGCGGCCCGCTGCTGCTCATCTCCGGCGGCAAGGACCACACGGTGCCCGAGGTGGTCACCCGGGCCACCCTCAAGCAGTACCGGCACTCCGAGGCGGTCACCGACATCATCAACTTCCCCGACCGCGGGCACTCGTTGACGATCGACGGCGGCTGGAGCGAGGTGGCGCGGACCGTGCTCACCTGGCTGCGCAAGCAGGCTCCGGAGGCCGGGCGATGACCTCCGACGGGTCGGGCGCCGGACCGTCCGGTGCGGACGCGGGCCTCGCCGGACGGACCGTCGTGGTCACCGGCGCCGGGCGCGGTATCGGGCTGGCCGTCGTCGAGGCCTTCCTCGCGGCCGGCTCCCGCGTCGTCGCGGGGTCGAGGGAGCGCACCGAAGCCCTCGACGGGCATGTGAAGCGAGGTGCCGAGCTCACCGTCGTGGAGGTCGACCTGGCGACGCCCGACGGGCCGGCCGCGCTGGTCGCCGAGGCCGTCGCGATCCATGGCGGTGTCGATGTCCTGGTGAACAACGTCGGTGCGGTGCGGCCGCGGGTCGACGGCTTCCTGAGCGTGACCGACGAGGACTGGGAGTGGACGTTCACGGTCAATCTCATGGCCGCCGTCCGCACCACCCGGGCCGCGCTGCCGCATCTGCTCGCCACCGGCGCGGGACGTATCGTCACCGTCTCCTCGGTCAACGCCCGGCTGCCGGACCCGCTGGTCATCGACTACGGCGCGGCGAAAGCGGCGCTGACCAACTTCTGCAAGGCCCTGTCCAAGGAGGTGGGGCCACACGGTGTGCGGGTGAACACCATCGGTCCCGGCCCGGTGGAGACGGCGCTGTGGCAGGGGGCCGACGGTGTCGCCGCCACGGTCGGCCGGTCCCAGGGCGTCGACCCCCGGGACGTGGCCCGCGGCGCGGCGGGCCAGTCGGTCACGGGCCGCTTCACCCGTCCGTCCGAGGTGGCCGCTCTCGCGGTCTACCTCGCCGGCCCCCAGGCGGCGAACATCACCGGCGCGGACTTCGTGATCGACGGCGGCCTCGTCGAATCTCTCTGACGGACCGTCAAAGCACCGCGGAAATCCGGCTGTCGTCCCGACGCCGGCCACTGCGTCCACGAGGAGCACCCCAAGAGATGACCGACACACCGACGCGCCTGCCGGGAGGCCACCGATGACATCGGGTACGGAGACGACCCGCTTCTTTCCGACCTTCGGCCCGACCGCCGAGCGCGAACCCTTCTGGTTCCTCGGCGGCCAGGCCAGGATTCTGCTTCCCGGCGCCGCGACCGACAACCGGCTCAGCCTGATGGAGTTCGCCGACCCGGCCGGCCACGCGCCCCCGCACCACGTCCACGAGGACGAGGAGGAGGTCTGGTTCCTCCTCGACGGCGAGGTGACGTTCTTCGTCGGCGACCGGCGCCACGACCTGGTCCCGGGCCAGGTCGCCCACGGCCCGCGCGGGGTCCCGCACAGCTATCTGGTGCGCTCGCCCGAGGGAGCCCGGATGGCGGTGCTGTTCAGCCCGGCCTTCATCGAGGAGTACTTCAGGGCCAACGGCACCCCGGTGGCCGAAGTCGGCGATCTGCCACCGGAGTTCGACCTCGGGGCGGTCGTCGCCTCCGCCGAGGCATTCCATCTGCGCGTCACCGGCCCGCCGCCGTCCCTGTGAGCCGCACCGCCCGCTGACCCACCGAGCACTCGAAGGGAACCGCCATGCCGTACATCACCGTCGGCCGGGAGAACTCCGCCGACATCGAGCTGTACTACGAGGACCACGGAAGCGGACAGCCCGTGGTGCTGATCCACGGCTACCCGCTGGACGGCCACTCCTGGGAGAAGCAGCTCCCGGCCCTGCTCGACGCGGGCCACCGGGTCATCACCTACGACCGGCGCGGCTTCGGCCGGTCGTCGCAGCCGACCACGGGCTACGACTACGACACCTTCGCCGCCGACCTGAACACCCTGCTGACCGAGCTGGACCTCACCGACGCGGTACTCGTCGGCTTCTCCATGGGCACCGGGGAAGTCGGCCGCTACCTGGGTGCGTACGGCTCGGGGCGTATCGCCAAGGCCGCCTTCCTGGCCTCCCTCGAACCCTTCCTGGTCAAGACCGACGACAACCCCGGCGGCGTCGACCGGTCCGTCTTCGACGGCATCCTGGAAGCGGTCACCAAGGACCGCTACGCCTACTTCACCGGCTTCTACGAGGCGTTCTACAACCTCGACGAGACGCTCGGCAGCCGGATCAGCGAGGAGGCCGTGCGGGCGAGCTGGAACGTGGCGGCGGGCGCGTCGGCGTACGCGTCGGTGGCCTGCGTGCCCACCTGGATCACCGACTTCCGCGCCGACGTCGCCAAGATCGACGTACCGACGCTGATCCTGCACGGCACGGCCGACCGGATCCTGCCCATCGACGCCACCGGGCGGCCCTTCCACGCGCTGCTGCCCTCGGCCGAGTACGTCGAGATCGAGGGCGCCCCGCACGGTCTGCTGTGGACGCACGCCGAGGAGGTGACCTCCGCGCTGCTGTCCTTCCTGGCCAAGTAGGCGGGAGGCGGTGTCATGACTCCCGGAGCGGGTCCGGGCCGGCGACGGCTCCCGGTTCGCCCATGGCGCGGGGGATCTGCCTCCGGGAGGTGATGCCGAGCTTGCGGAACACCTTGCTCAGATGGAACTCGACGGTCGAGGCGGTGACGAACAACCGCGTCGCGATCTCCCCGTTGGTCAGTCCGGAGACGGCCATGGAGGCCACCTGCCGTTCCCTCGGGGTGAGTTCGAGCCGGGTCTCCTCCGTGCGCCTGCGGGCCCGCTCACCGGTGGCCAGCAGTTCGGTCCGGGCCCGCTCGGCATAGGGCACCGCGCCGAAGGCGTCGAAGCTCTCATGGGCGGCGCGCAACTGCTTGCGGGCGTCGGAGCGCCGCTTGTGACGGCGCAGCCACTCGCCGAACAGCAGCCGGGAGCGGGCCAGTTCGAAGGCCAGCGGCCCCTGGCCCAGCAGGTCGAGCGCCTCCTGGTAGGACTTCTCGGCCTCGTCGCCGTCGGCCGTCAGCGCCCGGCCGAGGGCCAGGGCGCCCAGCGCCCAGGGGGTGCCGGCGAGCGGGGCCCGTGCCTCCAGCCGGGACAGGGCCCGGGCCGCACGGTCCCGGTCACCGGTGCGGACGGCGGCCTCGACGAGCAAGGGCAGTACCAGGTTGCCGCAGGCCGGAGGGTCCCCCAGGAAGACCGCCCGCGCGTGCTGCAGCGCCTGCCGGTAGCGGCCCCGCCCCAGCTCGAACAGGGTCAGCGCGTGCTGTGCCAGCAGCTGCTGAAGGCCCAGGCCGATGGTCCTGAGCTCCGCGGTCCGCCGTACGGCCGCCCGCAGTTCGCTCTCCCGGCCGGTCAGGGCGAGCAGGTTCAGCCGGTTGATGTCCCCGCCGCCGGGGAACGCGGTGGCGGCCGTGATCTCGTCGAACTCGGCGTAGTGGACCTCCGCCTCCGTGAACCGTCCGTCCCACAGCGCGTAACCCGCCTCGCCGAGAAGCGTCATGCTCAGCGCGTACAGCGCGCCGGTGGCGCGGTCCGCCGTCGCGAGGCGGGCGGTGAGTTCCCGCCCGGCCTCGACGTCCCACAGATCGTTGCAGGCCATGCACAGCATCACGGCGAACGGGCTGCGCGCGTCCCCGGCCCCGCCACCGCCCCGCAAGCCGTCCAGAGCGTTCCGCAGCACGGGCACAGCGCGCTCATACCCCTCGGCCGCCCGCCGGGCCAGCCCCTCCATCAGCATGTCGCGCCCGCGCCCCACGAGGTCCGGCTCGTGCCGTGCGGCGACGACGGCCGCCGCGACCTCGGTCAGGGACGTGCCGCGCGTGCACGCGTCGGCGACCAGTGCGGCGTGCAGGGCCTCGCAGAGCAGTTCCCAGGTCAG
>Ga0182008_10001730_pt1 | contig 14328 bp, 14 predicted proteins | sample Sormic07211129_1_FD_120482 | JGI IMG/M metagenome (GOLD analysis project Ga0182008, IMG submission 120482) | Rhizosphere microbial communities from Sorghum bicolor, Mead, Nebraska, USA - 072115-129_1 metaG | ecosystem: Host-associated > Plants > Roots > Rhizosphere | place: USA: Nebraska...
CAATGCAGGCACAGGCCCAAGACACATTACCTTTAGTCCGAACGGTAAGTTTGCCTATTTAGCCCACGAATTTAACGGTAGCATTACTGCTTTTGCTTACGCAAACGGTACGCTAACCAAAATCCAGGAAATTGGCACCACGACGAAAGATTTTACGGGCAAGATTGATGGCGCAGACATTCACGTTTCTGCTGATGGTAAATTCCTTTACGAAACCAATCGTGGAGATGCCAACAGCATTACAGCTTTTGTTATCCTGCCGACCGGAAAATTAAAATTTGTTGAAACCGTAAGTACGTTGGGCAAAGGGCCAAGAAACTTCACCATTGATCCGACTGGAAAATTTTTATTGATCGGACATCAATACACCAATAACATTGTTATTTTCAAACGAAATAAAACCACGGGCAAATTAACTGATAGCGGTAAAAGAATTGATGTTGGCGCCCCGGTATGTCTGGTTTTTGATTAGAGGGTAACATTATCCATGGAAAATTTCGATTGGTCAAAGTTCACGATCAGCATTGCGATCAAAGCTAAACTTGCGGATATATACGACGCCTGGACAAAGGCCAGTGAAATGGAAAAATGGTTTTTAAGCGATGCCTCATTCACCGATGAAAATGCAGTCTTGCTTGATAAAAAGCAGCATACACTTAAAGGTGATCGCTACAGGTGGATATGGTATCTGCATCATGATGTTGAAACTGGAACAATAACAGAAGCAAATGGCCTGGATTATTTTCAATTTACCTTTGCCGGAGCTTGTTTAGTTGACATCAAACTCTACGAAGAATTTGAGTATACCATGGTGGAACTCACCCAAATGAACATTCCAGCAGATGAAAATTCCAAGATAAATATCCGTCTGGGCTGCCATAACGGCTGGAGTTTTTACCTGATCAATTTAAAATCAGTTTACGAAGGCGGTCTTGACTTAAGAAATAAGGATAACCGCTTTAAGCCTATGTTGAATAATTAGAAAGCAGTGGTTTTTTGTTTATGAACTAGTTAAATTGCATGATAGATACTGAAACAAGTTCAGTATGACGGACTGTAAGAATAAGTTCTTAGACAAAACTCCGACATGATCGTCACCCTGAATTTATTTCAGGGTCTATTTTAGAAAAATTATTATAACAAAATTATGGAACGAGGTGGCTGTGTTTACATTTTAACTAATCATACCCACACCGTCTTATACATCGGTGTTACTTCGGAATTGTATTTTAGGATTATCGAACATAAAGAGACGAAATATCCAGATTCATTTACAGCAAAATACAATTGTCGTAAACTCGTTTATTATGAGCAGTTCGATTCTATCGAGGAAGCCATTGCGAAAGAAAAACAACTCAAAAACTGGAAGAGAGCTTGGAAGATAAATCTGATTAATCAAAATAACCCAAATTGGAACGATTTGTTTAAAACCCTCGAATAAAGCAAGATGACGCACATTCCACACGATCGTCACCCTGAGTTCATCTCAGGATCTTAATAGCATAATAGATACTGAAACAAGTTCAGTATGACGGAACACCTGAACACTCATCCTGAATTTATTTCAGCGTATTAATAAGAACACGCTAATACGATAGATACTGAAACAAGTTCAATATGACGGAACGCTTGAATACGCTCAACAAACAAGAACCAATCCCCTCGATCCGTCACCCTGAATTTATTTCAGGGTCTTAATAGTAACAAGCTAGTATGATAGATACTGAAACCAGTGCAGTAGACGGAATTAGAAAAAAAATGGCCCCAATTTTCACCGGAGCCTTTTAAATCATGATATTTACGTACTATGCCGGTTCTGCAACCCTGGCCACATTACGATATGGGAATTCATTAAAAATATGCCTGCGGGCAAAACGGCCCGGAGAATCGGCATTAACCAACTTTACATAGATCGCTTTTGGCACATCGAAATATTCGTAAACGCTTCCATCAAAAAACTGGATATTTAAAACCTGTTGTTTGTATTCGAAATCCTGAATATTCGAAAATGTAGTCGTTTGCGTATACGTTTCGATATTTTGTTCGCGCGTTTCAGGCGCAATACTTACCAGGAAATGATAAGCTTCGATAATTTCTTTACTTCTCGCTTCTGCATCCAACTTCTCTTCTTCCTGCTGAAACTTATCGGGGTGACAATCTTTCATCAATGTACGGTACACAGATTTAAGCTCTTTTAATTCAGCATTTTTATCTACGCTCAAAAGCTTTCTGTAATCAACAATTTTCTTCATTTGGGTAACCTGTTTTATTTTTGTCGAAATGATTTAGAAATCTTTAACCGCCAAACCGTTTCAAGCTGCAAAGATACAATTTATAATCATTTGATTTTGAGAAAGTTTAGATTTGCTGATTATTGCTGATCAGAATGGTCAACCAAAGAATTCTCTATCGTATCGTTATTTTGATAACCACAGATATTAACTGAGAAATATGGATTTATCACTAGCAAACAGCCTTTTAGCTGTAATTAAAATGTAAAGAAAACCTTGTTTAATTAATATTTAGCCTGCAAAGATTTTTCAATTACTTCTTTATAATAGTTAACATAAACCGGCAGAATCTTTTTTAAATCGAAATCCTGTGCCCTTTTAAATGCATTTTCTTTAAAACGGTTTAATGTTTCGTCATCTTTTAAAATTTCAATGGCATGCGCAGCCATCGCATCTACGTCACCCACATTGCTCATGTAGCCGCAAAAACCATCTACATTAAGCTCTGGCAAACCGCCTGCATTCGTGGTAATTGCCGGCACTTTGCAAGCCATTGCTTCTAATGCCGCCAAACCAAAGCTTTCAGATTCTGAAGGCATTAAAAAAAGATCTGAAACCGATAAAATTTCTTCAACCGCATCCTGTTTACCCAAAAACCTTACATTTTCGCCAATATTCAATGATCTGCACAACTGCTCATCATAAGCGCGTTCAGGCCCATCCCCTACCATTAATAGTTTTGAAGGAATAACAGCCTGTACTTTTTCGAAAATCCTGATCACATCAGCCGTACGTTTCACTTTTCTGAAATTACTGGTATGAATCAAAATACGCTCGTTATTTGGCGCAATCGCCTTTTTAAAATGCCCTTTTGCCTGTAAACTAAAGCGCGAAAAATCGATAAAATTCGGTATTACCTTAATTTCTTTGGTAATCTCGAAATGGTTATAGGTATCCTCTTTCAAGTCTTCCGAAACGGTGGTTACACCATCGCTCTGATTAATAGAAAAGGTAACCACGGGTTTGTATGTCGGGTCTTTACCTACCAAAGTAATATCAGTACCGTGCAAAGTAGTAACTACAGGGATATGAAGACCATAACTTGCCAAAATTTGCTTCGCCATAAACGCAGCAGACGCATGTGGAATGGCATAATGAACATGTAATACATCCAATTGTTCAAAGCGTACAACATCAACCAGTTTGCTGGCCAGTGCCGATTCGTATGGAGCGTAATCGAAAAGCGGATAGTCCCTTACCGATACTTCATGATAAAACAAATTGGAAGAAAAGAAATCGAGCCTGGCGGGCTGACTGTAAGTAATAAAGTGAACCTGGTGCCCCTCGTTAGCCAGCGCTTTACCTAGTTCTGTTGCAACTACTCCACTACCGCCAAAAGTGGGGTAGCAAACAATTCCTATCTTCATCGTAAATGTATTGTTGTTAGCGCAAATGTAGCCGATTTTAATCTATAATGCGTGTCGGTTTATTGCAATAAAAGTTATAATATTGATATAACTTTCTCTTCGCGCTTAAACAGTAACGTGTGTTATGCTTATTTTGCAGCGCAGTACCACAAGTCTTTTTTAAAGTCAATTCCTGCTTTACGCTGTAGCCCTTCATACCTCAGGGGCTGCCGCTCCATCAGGGCTAAGAACTTAAGGCTGTGGCCCGGAAACCAGGCATAGTTGCCATAACCCAACCAATCTAAACCCGATAGCACGAATGCTCCCCATTTTTTCTTACGGGAGCAAGAGAGATAGCAGGACAGCATTAACCTATAACCATCTGTAGCTGCTTTCCAAAACAAAAATGGATTTCTATAACTATACATTAGCCATTAGTTTTGGCCTCAAAATCAGTGGTAGTTTTAAGTAAACTATTTAAGATTGCGCATTTCTTCTTTTATCACCAGGAAAAGTTCATTAGGCCTTTGGGTGCCAATAAAATATTCCAGGCCATCCCGATCGGTTAACACCACCGCATCCTTACCTGATGAGTAAAAACGGATCGTACCTTTTGTATGCAGGTTGTAAACCGGATTATTGAAAAAATAACGGCTGTAAGTAGCCTTACGCACATCAACAATACTTTTCAGGTCTATCTTAACGCGTTTGGTTGTCCAAAGGCCATCTAATATAATGCTTCCATTCTCTACAACAATTTTGTACTGGATCAGGAAAAGCAAAAGCATCGAAACACCTATAATCCCAAAACCTACAACCAAGAACAGATCTTGCGTATTGTCGCGATCGCGCTCATAAACATAAGCACCAAAACAGAAAGCAGCCATAATAAGCCTAATGAAAATGCGCACATAATCACGTCCGATGTATTGTTTTTCGATATAGGCGTACTTGCTTTCCACTTATTTAATTTTGAGTCCGAATATAGCAACTTTTTTTGTTGCAGTAGTTAATTTATATCGGTTATCCTGCCGCATACCGGCAATCCAGATAATTTCGCCGTTCCCATTAACCAGAATTGGTGTGCTGCTTTTCAAATGTAAGGGAACTTTTGCATCGATAAAATAATCACTTACCTTTTTAAGGTTACGCATACCCAATGGAATAAATTTATCTCCATTTTGCCAGTTTCGCAGCACTAACGGGAAAACTAACTTGTCTGCATTTACAAATGCTTTATTCAGATTGTTTTCGAATTTTACCTCTCCGGTAAACATCAAGGAAATTTCTGCATTGCCAAAAGCAATATTTTCTGTTGTGGGATGAATAAACTGATTAGCTGTAAGTGATACATTTTTTTCAACAATAACCAGATCATCTCTGTTGATAATAGCCTGGTGTGTATTGCTAAAGAAATGCGTACCACTTAATGCCTTTAAACTGGCTATAATTTCATTCACTACATTTTCGCCAAAGTTGAATGGCTTAAGTAATTCGTAAAGCAGCAGCTTTTGTGGGTTTAATCTGGAAATTTCAGCCAGAGAAATATAAACACCATCATTCCTTTTATTCAGGATTTCATGGCCGAGTTGTTGCACCTGAATGTTCAAAAAAGTCTCTAATTCAGCGAAACGCTCAATATTTTCTGAAAATGTCTTCTCAAGATTAGGGTTGATTTCCTGCAAATGCGGTACTACCTGCAGCCTGATTTTATTCCTGGTGTATTTTGCACTTGCATTCGAACTATCTTCAACAAAATCGATATTATTATCCCTTATAATTTCATCAATCTGTTTACGGTTTAGAAAAAGTAAAGGCCTGATCAGCAAATTACGTTTGGGTAAAATGCCATGCAATCCGCTTATGCCGGTTCCACGTGTAAGGTTAATGAGCAGGGTTTCTACCGCATCGGTCTGGTGTTGCGCCAGGGCTATGTAATCATATCCAGCGGTATGCCTGATTTCTTCAAACCAATTGTAGCGTAAGTCGCGCGCCGCCATCTGGGTAGAAATTTTATTTTCAGTTGCATATTTTTTGGTGTCAAAATGCGTTACATAGAAAGGCAACTCAAAATTTTTAGCTAGTAATGCAACAAAACTTTCATCTCGCTGTGCTTCATCGGCACGCAAATTAAAATTACAATGTGCCACACCAACATCAACACCCATTGCTTTAAAAAGATGCAGCATTAATACCGAATCCTTGCCACCACTTACAGCCAAAAGAATGCGATTATCCTGAACAAATAATTTTTGCTGCTCAATAAAATCCTGAAATTGACTAAGGGGTAACATTCACCAAAAATATTTAATTTTAACTGGTATTCCGAACGTTCGGAACAAAAAAACTAACTTTGTAGTGTGCAAAAAATATTTGTCTTTTTATTCCTTTTAATCTGTCCGGCATTTCTATTCGGCCAGCAAACGAACTCAAAAATTAAAATTGTATCGTCTGACCACATCTTGGTACGAGCAAGTGACAACGTCAGTTTTCTTCGGAATCCGGTTTTCCAACAGGACAACGCCACACTAACCTGCGATAGCGCTATATTTTACAGCAAACGCAATTATTTTGAAGCATATAGAAATGTCCACATTAATCAGCTTACTACCGATATCTATTCTGATCAATTGGAGTACGATGGAAATAAAAAACAGGCGCATTTAACCGGAAACGTGAGGATGGTTGATCCTACTTCGGTTTTGACCACTAACATACTGGATTACAATACACTCACCAAAATCGGAACTTATACCAGTGGTGGCAAAATTGTAAACAAAGACGTAACGCTTACCAGTAAAAATGGTTATTATTTCAGCCAGCGAAATGTAGCCTATTTTAAATATGATGTGGTAGTGGTTACGCCTCAATCAACCATCAAATCAGATACCATGAGTTACAATACCCAGGATAAGTGGACCTATTTTTACGGACCAACCAATATCAAGGGCAAAGATGACAACCTGTATACCGAAAACGGCCAATACAATACTTTAACCGAAGATGCTTTTTTCGGAAAGAAAAATCTATACACACAAGGTACAAGATCTCTAAAAGGCGATAGTTTATATTATTATGGCAAACAGGGAATTGGTAAAGCGGTTAAAAACATTGTTTTCTCTGATACAAAAGATAAAATGAAAATGTTTGGCGATTTAGGCTACTATTATAAACTGGATCAGCGCACATTGGTCACCCGAAATGCTTACCTGGGAATAGGTACGGAAGATTCAGTCATGGTGAAAAATAAAAAAAGGCCTGACAGTTTATGGATGGGCGCAGATACGCTGGAAACACAGATGGTACTGCAAAAGACCTTAAAATTAGTGCCTAAAATCTCGATCAAAGCCGATAACCAGGTTGGGGAAGACGATGAGGATGGTGGTAAGAAAGAAAAAGGCGAGCCTAAATATAAACCAGAACCTGAATCAAGCCAAAAAGAAGACAGGAATAAGCGTAATACTAAAAATAGCAAGGCTGACAAAAAGAAAAAAGACCAAGGTGATGCTGAAACAGCAGACAAGCTTAACCTGAAAGATAAAAATATTGACAGTTTAAAATTAAAAGTAGATTCCTTAAGCAAAGGACTGCCCAAGGTTAATTTGGACAGTTTGCAAAAAAGTAATGTTTTAAAAGCAAAAGCCGATTCAATAATCGAAAATCTGCCTAAACTCAAAACAGATAGTCTGAAAAAACTAGCTGACAAAACCAATCCGATTACAAAAAACCTATCGAAAACCAAAATTGATAGTTTGCAGCAAAAGATTACCGGCAAGCCTTCTCCTTTGGTAAAGGATATTTCCAAAGCCAATATGGATAGCCTGCAAAAAAACATCACAAAAGCCGGAAGTAAGGATAATTTAACAAAAGTTGCCGGAAATTTGAAAGCAGGTGTATTAAAACCCGATACAAACAAATTTAACCCGGCTGACACTGTTCAAACACGTATTATTAAGGCCTACCATGGCGTTAAGATTTTTAAAACGAATATACAGGCCAAAACCGACAGTCTGTTTTACACCAGTGCCGATTCTACCTTACGTTGTTACAGCAACCCGATTATCTGGTCGGAAGGTTCACAACAGGTTGGCGACACTATATTTGTTCAGTTTAAGAATAAAAAATTAAACAATTTACAGGCATTTAGAAATGCATTTTTAGTGAATACGCCAAAAGATTCGCTAAGGTTCAATCAAATAAAAGGAAGGCTGATGACCGGTTTCTTTACTAACGGGAAATTCAAAACCTTATATGTGGATGGCAATGCCGAAAGCATTTATTATACCCAGGATGACAGCACAAAAGTGTATAAAGAAATGAACCAAACCCTTAGTAGCAGGATCAAGTTCATCTTTAAAGATAACGAAAATGCCATCCAGGAGATTGTGTACATCAAGGGAATTGAAGGGGCATTGAATCCCGAAAACACCATTGCAAAAGATCATGTATTAAAAGGATTTTCGTGGAAACCGAATGAACGTCCGAAATCAAAAAAAGATGCTGTTGGCTCATCTGGCAGAGCTAAGCCAAAAGCAAAGGCTAAAACTGCTGTGGCTAAAACCGGATCAGGTGCAAAGGCAACAACAAGCTCTGCAAGCAAACCTTCAACAAAGGTGCCTGCTGTTAAACCCAAAATTACGCCGGGGAAAGACAGCTTAAAAGTTGATCAGAAATCACCTCAAACCAGACCGGCAGATACTGCAAACTTTGGCATTAAACCTATCCTGCCAAAAAAAGATTCAGTCCAGGCAAAAAAAGGTGGGTAAAAAGTAGTTTTATTCTTATAGCCGTCACCCTTAATTTATTTCAGGGTCTACGTGGTCTGTAAGATGCTGAAATAAATTCAGTATGACGACACCTCAAATACCCTTCAAAAACTCGAGCATCTTTTTTAGTGCAATGGCCCTGTGGCTAATTTTATTCTTCTCTGCCATATCCATTTCAGCAAATGTAATCTCATAACCATCTGGCTGGAAGATAGGATCATAACCAAAACCCTTTGAACCAGCTAAAGCTGTTCTGATGGTCCCTGCTATTACCCCCTCAAAAATATGGTTTTTACCATCCTGCATCAAGGAAATCACCGTTTTAAACCTAGCTTTTCTGTTGGGATTACCCTCAAGTTTGGCCAAAACCATTTGCATGTTTTCCAAGCTATCCCTGCTGCCAGAATATCTTGCAGAATAAACTCCGGGCTCGTTATGTAAAGCTTCAATCTCTAAACCGCTATCATCGGCAAAACAGTCCAGATTAAAATGTTTAACCACATAACTGCTCTTTAAAGTTGCATTGCCTTCAAAAGTAGCCGCAGTTTCAGGAATATCAACCAAACACCCAATGTCTTCCAAATTTAACACTTCGTATTTACCTTCAAGTGCCGCACGTATTTCTTCAGTTTTATGTTGGTTATTGGTCGCAAATACAAGTTTTTTCATGGGAACAGGTTGAAAGGTAAAAACGTTGGAATGTTGAAAGGTTAAGATTTCTCAATAAATTCTTTGCTATCAAATCTTGATACTTGATACCAACTACTTTATAATACGCAAAGCTATTTAATTTTCTGAAGATGTCCCCACAGTGTTTTTTTAGCCAGTATATCACTATCTAAATGATGGAGATTTGGAGCAAAGATAATTCTGGTCGTTTCATGGACGATGATTTCATTCTGCCAGGTAAGGTTTAATTTTAAGTCGGCAAACGCCACTCCGAAAGATAACATAATCGCAGGCTTGAAAAACCGGTGCAATTCTACGAAATCTGTCCCATTGTAATTTGAATAATTTAAAAGGGCAAAATCGGGCGTACCCAGATCGATAGCCTTAACAATTTTTCGCAGCAGTTCCCTGCCCTGATCAGTACTTACATCGTTCTGATTATCGTTCACCAAAATCAGAACTGATTTTTTATTTCCGCCCAAAAATTTAAAGGTTTTTTCAGGTGCAGATTCGGTCACCAGATGCGGAATTTCAGGACCTTCCGGATAAACTTTAGGAGAATTTGTAGGATTAATCCCTGGAATTTGCGCTATTTCCACCGTTAAAACAGCTTCTTCTTCTGTTTTGACAGTAACATTTTCGGCAGGATAAACTGGCTCAGCATTACGTAAAGGCAGAATTTCTACGCTTTCATCCTTTACCAAAAAAACCTCATCAGTAAAAAATAAACGTAAAGCATTCGCATTGTTGGTAACCTGGTTTTCCATTCGTATTTTTGCTGGATAATAATTTCTGTTAAAATTAGTTAAATATCTTATAATAGCGCCGCTAATTGTTACTTTTATCCCTTAAAATTTATAGAGTGCTCTGCGTGAAGAAAGCTTACTCCCTATTCGTTTTCTGCTTTATTTATAGCCTTTCGTTTGCACAAAACGTTGCTGTGGTAAACGGAAAGTCAATAAGTGCTAAAGAATTTATGTGGGCGTACAAAAAAAGCCATGACGGAAATGGTAGTGTGTCTTACGATACTTTACAAGCCTATTTAAACTTGTATATCAATTTTAAGCTCAAGGTTTTAGATGCACGCGAGATGGGATTGGACAAAAACGCAGATTACCAGGAAGAAATTAAAACTTACGAAGATGCATTGGCCTCACATAAAAAAGCCGGGGTTAGCAACAAAGATCATGATTTCTTATTGAATGAATACAGGGAAGGTGTTTTAATGTTCAATGTTTCAGAACAAAAAATCTGGAATAAGGCGCAGGAAGACGAGCAGGCCATAAATGAATTTTACGCTAAAAATCAGAAAAATTATAATAAACCATTAAGCGACGTGAGAGGAGCGGTAATTGCTGATTACCAACTGAGTTTAGAAGAAAAATGGCTAAAAAGCCTGAAACAAAAATATCAGATCAAAATCAATGAAAGTGAGTTAAAGAGGCTTGCCAAGTTATAACCGCCCTGATTTTTTTGACGATAAGTATTAAATTTGAAAAATATAACAAATAGAATGAAGAAAGTTTTTTTAGTAGCAACCGCTTTAATTTGCCTGTTTTTAAACAGTTTTGCTCAAAAACACACCGTAGATAAAGTTGCTGCTGTTGTAGGAAATAACATTATCCTGCTATCTGACTTAAACCAACAATACACGCAGTATCTTTACCAGGGAAACCAACCGAACAATGATATTAAGTGTAAAATATTACAACAAACTTTAACCCAAAAGTTACTTAAACAACAGGCTGAAATTGATTCGGTAATGGTTGAAGATGGTGCTGTTGATGATGAAGTAAACAAGCGTATGCGTTACAGTATGCAACGTGCAGGCGGACAGGAGCGCCTGGAGCAGTTCTTAAACAAATCGGTATTGCAGTATAAAGATGAAATCAGACCATCGATAAAAGATGAATTGATTGCAAATAAAATGCAGCAAAAAATCACCGAAAACATTAACGTTACGCCAATGGAAGTGGAGAAATACTTCAAATCGCTAGGCGATAGCATACCAGAATTCAATACAGAAGTTGAAGTTGGTGAAATCATTTTAAACCCAAAATTAACCAGGGCAGAAAAACAGAAATTCCGCGATAAGATTGAAGCGCTTCGTTTAAGGGTTAAAAGTGGCGAGGATATGGGTGTTTTAGCCAAAACCTATTCTGAAGATCCGGGTTCTGCTTCAGATGGTGGTGATTATGGTTTTATCGACAGGAATACCATGGTTAAAGAATTTACAGCCTGGGCGTTTAAATTAAAAGCCGGAGAAATTTCGCCTGTGTTCGAAACAGATTATGGCTTCCATTTTTTACAGGTTTTAGAGCGTAGGGGTGAACAGGTACATGTTAGACATATTTTAATTATGCCAAAAACCACACCGGAAAGTTTAACACGTTTAAAGTTACATGCCGACAGCATTTATACAGACCTTATGGGTAAAAAATTGAGTTTCGCTGCCGCCGCAAATCTTTATTCTGATAATAAGGAAACTAAATACAATGGTGGTATGATGCTTAATGCTCAGGATGTTCAGGCAAGAAGCACCTTTATTCCGGTTGATAAATTAGATCCTTCGGTATTTCTGGTAATCGATAGCATGAAAATTGGTGGCATTTCAAAACCTGACTTATTTACTGCAGCTGATGGAAAACAAGGTTACCGGATTCTATATCTGAAATCTAAAATTCCACCACACAAAGCAAATTTAGCTCAAGATTTTCCAAAAATCAGAGACGCTGCACAAAGTGATAAAATTAATCGTACTTTAAGCGAATGGTTTCAAAAACGTCGCGAAAGCACCTATATTAAAATCGATGACGAATTTAACACCTGTGATGAATTAAAAATCTGGACAAAAACCACAGCCTCAAAATAACACCAATGCAGTATAAGAACGAAGTAGAAGCTGTTGATGCACTTCATCAATCTTTCAACAACATTAAAGCTGAAATAAGCAAAGTAGTAGTTGGACAGGATGACATCATAAAATCTGTTTTAATCGCCATTTTCAGCAACGGACATTGTCTGTTGGTTGGCGTACCCGGATTGGCTAAAACATTACTTGTACAAACTGTGGCTTCCGTTCTCGATCTTGATTTCAACAGGATCCAGTTCACACCGGATTTAATGCCAAGCGATATTATCGGTGCTGAAATATTAGGGGAAGACAGACACTTTAAATTTATAAAAGGGCCTGTTTTTTCCAATATTATTCTTGCTGATGAGATTAACCGTACCCCGCCAAAAACGCAGGCGGCGCTGTTAGAGGCCATGCAGGAGAAATCGGTAACCGCAGCGGGGCAAACACATGCTTTGCCTAAACCATTTTTCGTTCTGGCTACACAAAACCCGATTGAGCAGGAAGGGACATACCCCCTACCCGAAGCGCAGTTAGACCGTTTTATGTTCAATATCCAATTAAATTATCCTGCTTTTGCAGACGAATTGAACATCGTAAAAAACACCACCAGCAACAAAACCATACAATTGCAGAAAATCATCCATGCCGATGATATCCAATATTTTCAAAAACTTATCCGCGATATTCCAGTTACCGATAACGTTTTGGAGTATGCGGTCAAGCTGGCTGCAAAAACACGCCCGAATACCGAGTTTGCTGCCGAGGCGGTAAATAAATACATCAGTTGGGGTGCCGGACCACGGGCATCACAGTTCCTGGTTTTGGGCGCAAAATGCCATGCAGCAGTAACAGGGAAATACTCACCTGATATTGAAGATGTAAAAGCCGTTGCCGAACCTATCTTACGGCACCGTATTGTGCGAAACTACCGCGCAGAAGCCGAAGGTTTATCCATCGAAAAACTTATTAAAGATTTATTGTAACATTAGCTCAGTAAGTTGGGATTTGTAATCCCGAAGAAGCCCCCCATCGCAGCTGATCTAATTTCATCGTATATTTGTGGTTTTCAGCTGCCCGTGATGGCAAATTTTGAGGCGTTTCAAAAAACAATTTGCAATTCATTGAAAATAAATATCTTTGCATCAAAATTACAGAAATGCTACGTCAACTACATATCCAAAAAATGCACTTTAGCCCGTCTTGTGGCATAAAGGGTTTGGGTATTGACTTGAATTTCCTTCCCAACCCTTAACGTTTTTGCCATCATCGCTGAAACCAAAATTTAGAAATCAATTTATTACGCATTTGTTAAGCAATTAACCGCTTATCAAAATTAATTGTATCCGTTATGGACATTTATACCACTGTAGAAGAAAAGTATCTACAGGCCATAGAAGAATTGCACTGGGGCGAATTACCAAAGGCGCTTCAATGTTTTAACGAAATTATTGTTTCCGACCCCGATTATGCGCGGGCTTATTTCCAGCTGGGCCATATTTATCAGCGTCATTTTAAAGATTATAAAACCGCAGGTTATTATTACAAACGTTGCATCGAACTGGATCCTGATTTTCCGGAGGTCTACAAACCCTACCTGGAACTTGTTATTACCCTTAAAATGCAGAAATTGGTCAAGCAGATTGCAGAAAAGGCCTTACTTGTACCCGGCGTTTGTGAATCTCACATTTATGAGTGTTTAGGCCTACATGCTGAACAACAACAAAATTTTGCAGAAGCGGCGAATTATTTCAAAACGGCAGCACTTTTTAATGCTGTTCAGGAGGAGCAGAATACGCTACAAGAACACCAAACCCGCATTAAAAGCAAAATGAATAGTACTAAATTGATGATTTACGATTTACAAGGATAAAAGACGCTGCCTTTTATCCTTTTTAACTAACGGAATGATCTTAAAATACTATTCGGCAAATTGCCCTTGATATTTTAATTTTGTTACTATCTTTACCCCACAATTACGAAGCATAAATTTTAAAATCAAAAATATTCGATATGTCAGCTCACGATTCACACGCACCGGTTCAGCAAACAAAAGGCATTTGGGCTTTGCCATTAACGGCATGGATTATTGTTTTAATTCTGCTTGTGGCTTTTACCAGACCAATTTTCCACCACGGTGAAGAAACTTCTTCACATGAGAAAACTGAAGCACACCACACAGAAGCTCCTGAATCGCATCACTAGGCATTAATAAAAAAGGATCAAATGAAAAAGCGCTGTAAACCAGCGCTTTTTTTTCGTTTACCTACCTCTATTGATTGGTGCCAAACCAAGCAGCAATATGTTCATTTCGGTCGGTGAGACACCGACCGATAGACTAATCCTTCTTCTATTGGTTGGTGTCTCACCAACCAACTATATGTTTATTGCCGTCTGTGAGA
>Ga0182008_10001736_pt1 | contig 14311 bp, 18 predicted proteins | sample Sormic07211129_1_FD_120482 | JGI IMG/M metagenome (GOLD analysis project Ga0182008, IMG submission 120482) | Rhizosphere microbial communities from Sorghum bicolor, Mead, Nebraska, USA - 072115-129_1 metaG | ecosystem: Host-associated > Plants > Roots > Rhizosphere | place: USA: Nebraska...
CCGCTGGCACAAGAACAGTCAGGGCGACTGGTGCCGTACCGAGGTCGAGGACGGGTGGCGCCGCACTCGCGAACCGCAGCCCTGACTCGCGCTGACGCATCATGGGGCCATGGAGTCGCAGATCATCCGGCCCGGCCACCTCACCGCCCACCAGACCGCGCAGCAGCTCGGCATCACCCTCGAAGGCGTCCGCCAACTCGTCCACCGCGGCCGCCTGAAGCGCTCCGGCGGCACACCCCGCCAACCCTGGTACGCCGTCCAGGACGTCGCCGCCCTCGTCGCAGAACGGCACACACGCAGCACCGCTTGACCCGCAGGTCAGACGGGTGTCACGATCTCGGTGAACAACTGTGCCCCAAAGCGGCACCACACACGCACGACGAAGCCCCGGCACGGTCCCCCCGGCTGGGGCTTCGCCGTGTCCAAGGGGGTGGCCGTGGCCAGCGACGAGCTCACCAGCTACGCCTACCGCCAGATCCGCGCCCGCATCCTCGCCGCATCCGACGTGTGCGTCGTCTGCGGCCACGGAGCAGCCGACGCGGTCGACCACATCCACGCACGCAGCAAGGGCGGCGCCAAGCTCGACCCCGACAACCTCGCACCCATCCACGGCGTGCGCGGCTGTCCCGTCTGCCTCCGCAAGTGCAACAGCGAGAAGAGCAACCGCCCGCTGTCCGAGGTGGTGCAACTGGTGACGTCAGTCGACTGGTTCGCCGGACCGTAGAGAGAAAGCCCATGACCTTGAAGCACTCGTTCCAGCTTGACCAGCAGGGCACGCGAGGGCGTGTCCTGGTCGACGGCATCGACATCTCCAGCGCCGTCCGCTCCGTCACTCTCGACGGCCACGCGTGGGAGATCCCGCGTGTGACCTTGGAGCTGGAGATCCACGACATCACCACGATCAGCTCGTCGGAGGCAGAGCTGCTCATACCCGAGGCCACGGCCTCTGCCCTCGAAGCCCTCGGATGGATGCCGCCTACCGACGAAAACGAGCAGGTCAGAAGCTCGAACTGATCAGATCGGCCGAGATCTTCCAAGATTTTTTAGGAAAGATCGTCTTCTCAACCCCGCGACCAGCTTTTATTTTTCTCCCTCCGGTCCGATGGCGTCCGGATGATCTTGGAAGGGGGCGGCATGGGCCCCGTCGAGAAGGCCGTCCGGGATGACGTCGAGCAGCTCGGCGACCTCGCCGGCATCGAGCCCTCGCTGTCCGAGATGGCGTACTCGCTGGCCAAGCGGATCGACGCTGCGTCGACCGGCCAGTGCGAGACGTGCGGGGAGGCCGTGGCCGTCGAGGACAAGCTCCTCCCCCAGTTGAACCGCGAGCTCCGTCAGACGCTCGCCCAGCTCCTGGAGGGACGGGCGCCCGACGATGACGACGACCTCGGAGACCTGGGCTCCACCGACTGAGTTCGCCGAGGACCTGTACGAGCGTTACGGGCTCACCTGCCCGCCGCGCTGGGGTACGCCGCGCCACCCGGACCGGAAGTCGCTCGGGCCGAAGCTGTGGAAGGTCATGGCCAAGCTCGGCGCCCCGCCGATGCCGTGGCAGAAGTACGTGTCCGACGTCGCCCTGGAGATCGACCCGGAGACCGGCCTGTTCGCCCACCGCGAGGTCGGCCTGTCAGTGTCGCGACAGCAGGGCAAGACGGAGCTGTGTCTTGGTGCCCAGGTGCACCGGTCGCTCGCCTGGCAGCGGCAGAACATCGTGTACGCGGCGCAGACCCGAGGCATGGCGCGGCAGCGCTGGGAAGACGAGTTCTGGGAGAAGATCTCCGGCTCGGACCTGGCCCGGATGGCGCGCATCCGGAAGTCGAACGGCAACGAGGCCATCCTGTGGGGCCGCACGCGCTCCAAGATGGGCATCACGGCGAACACGGAGAAGGCCGGCCACGGCCCGCCGCTCGACCTCGGGTTCATCGACGAGGCGTTCGCGCACGAGGACGACCGGCTGGAGCAGGCGTTCAGCCCGGCCATGCTGACCCGGGCCATGGCGCAGCTGTGGTGGGCGTCCGCCGGCGGCACCACGAAGTCGGCGTGGCTGAACAAGAAGCGGGAGAACGGCCGCGCGTTGATCGAAGCGTTGTGGGCTGCGCTCGCCGAGGATGCCGCGGCGCCGCGGCCGCGGGCGGCGTACTTCGAGTGGTTCGCCCCGGAGGACATGGACCGGGCGGACCCGGCGACCTGGCGGGCGACTCTGCCCGCCCTGGGGCACACGGTGACCGAGGCCATCATCGCGGCCGAGCTGGAGAAGATGGACCCGGCCGAGTTCGACCGGGCCTACCTGAACCGGACGCGGAAGCCGACGCCGCCCACGGACCCGAACGTGCCCAAGGCCAAGTGGCCTGGCCTGGTCGACGCTGGCAGCAAGGCCAACACCGACGTCGCCCTGGCGATCGACATATCGCAGGACCGCAAGCGCGCGTCGATCGCCGCGGCCTGCCGCCGGCCGGACGGCAAGGTGCATCTGGAGGTCGTGGCGCACCGTGCCGGTACGGACTGGGTGGTGCCCGCCATGGTCCGGCTGCACAAGCTGTGGAATCCGGTTGCCGTGGCAGTCGCCTCTGCGGGCGCACCGGCCGGCTCGCTCATCGACGACCTCATCGCGGCCGGTATCGATGTGCCCAAGGACAAGGAGCACCCGGAGCGCGGCGACCTCGCGGTCATGCGCTCCGGTGACATCACCGAGGCGTGCGGACAGATGGCTGACGCCATGAACCAGGGCACTGTCGTCCACCTCGACCAGGTGCCGCTCACGGCCGCGGTTAACGGTGCCCGGACGCGCCGCAACGGCGACGCCTGGACGCTGGACCGCACCAGTTCGCTGACCGAGATCAGCCCGCTGTGCGCGGTGACGTTCGCCCGCTGGGCGCTGCTCATCCGGGGCCCGCACGTCCTCGAGGACTACGACATCAGCGACTCGTTCGCGTGAGGAGGCAGCATGGGCGCCTGGTCGAAGGTGCGGCGCGTCTTCACTCGCGACGCGAACATCGTGACCGCTGAGGATCTGCTGAACCTGGCCCGTGAGGACCGTCTCGGCGGCAGGAGCGTGCACGTCACCAACGACACGGCGCTGCGGCATTCGGCGGTGTGGGCGGCGCTGCGGCTGCGCGCGGACCTGGTGTCGATGATGCCGATCGACGTGTACCGCAAGGTGCAGGGCCTGCAGGTGGAGGTGCCCAAGCCGCCCGTCCTGGTCAACCCGGGCGGGCAGGAGGTCGGCATCAAGGAGTGGATGTACTCCACCGAGTTCGACCTTGACCGGGGCGGGAACTGCTTCGGTCTGATCACGGAACGCACGGGCGTGATCGGGCCGGACGGGCGCGGCCTGCCTGGGCGCGTCGACCTGGTGAACCTCGGCGACGTCACTGTCCGCGCCAACGGCTCGCAGATCAAGAAGTTCAAGATCTGCGGCACCGAGTACGACCCGTGGGACGTGTGGCACGAGAAGCAATACACCGTCGCCGGGTTCCCGCTCGGCCTGTCCCCGGTGGCGTATGCGGCGTGGACGATCGAGGAGTCCCTGAACGCGCAGCAGTTCGCCCGGGACTGGTTCGGGGCCGGCATCATCCCGTCGGGCACGCTGAAGAACACATCCAAGACGATCGACAAGAAGAGCGCGCGGGAGGCCAAGGAGGCGTTCCGGGCGGCTGTCTCCAACGGGGACGTGTTCGTGCACGGCGCGGACTGGGAGTACAGCCCGATCCAAGCCGTGGCGCAGCAGGCGCAGTTCATCGAGGCCCGCCAGTTCGGCATGAGTGACATCGCCCGGTTCTTCGGCGTGCCCAGCGACCTGATCGACGCCGCGGTGTCGGGCAGCAGCGTCACCTACGCCAACATCAGTCAGCGCAACCTGCAGTTCCTCATCATGAACCTGGGGCCGGCTGTGGGCCGTCGCGAGGACGCGTTCAGCCGGAAGCTGGTGTCCAATCCGCGGTACGTGAAGCTCAACACCGACGCGCTCCTGCGGATGGACCCGGCGGCCCGCGCTCAGACCCTGAAGACGCAGATCGATTCGAGGACGCTCGCCCCGTCCGAGGCGCGCGCGCTCGAGGAGCGGCCGCCGTTCACCGAGGACCAGCTCGCCGAGTTCGACCGCCTCTTCGGCTCACGCTCCGTCCCCGCGCAACCCACGACCGCCGTACCGGGAGCACCGTCATGACCATCACGCTCGCCGCGGCCGCGGCAGAACGAGCCCACAACGTCCGGCAGCGCGTGGACCGGCCCTCGCAGCGCCGCTGCGCCGAGCAGGCCGGATCCCGCGCCACGGTGCGCGCCGCCCTGTCCGGCGTCGAGGTACGCGAGGCCGGCGACGGCGGAACCCTGGAGTTCGTCGGCCAGGCGACCGTGTATGAGCAGGCCTACGAGATGTGGGACATGTTCGGCCCCTACACGGAAATCGTCAGTGAGGGCGCGGGAACCGACTCGCTGGCCCGCGCCGACCTCGACGTGCCCCTGGTGCTGGGGCACGACCAGCTGCGCCGCCTGGCCCGCACCACCACGGGGACGCTGCTGCTGACGGAGAGCTCCAGCGGCCTGGACGTGCGCGCGCCCGCCCTTGATCCGAACGACTACGACGTGGCGTACATCGCGCCGAAGCTGCGCTCGGGCCTGGTCGACGAGATGTCGTTCGCGTTCCGCATCGAGTCGGGCCAGTGGTCCCCGGACTACACCGAGTACCGGATCAACCGGTACGACATTCACCGCGGCGACGTCGCGATCGTCGGCTACGGCGCCAACCCGTACACCGGGGCGAGCATGCGCCAGCCGACCGCGCAGCCGAACAGCCGGGCCCGCGCGCTGCTGGAAATCGCGCTCGCCCGCTGACCTCTCATCTTCCCGCCGTCCGGCGGGAGTTACTGCCCTGCGCTCTACGCGCACGAGCCCACCCGGCGCCATGCCTCGGGTGGCCGTCTGACCTGGACCGGGGCGTCTGGAATCCATCGACCAAGGAGGACGAGCCGTGACGCTCGCCGAACTGATCGCCCAGGCGCGTACCGCGCTGGGAACGGCGATCACCACCCGCCAGCAGGAGCAGGACGCCCTCGTGGCGCTCCGCTCCGACGAGAACCTGACCGAGGAGGCTGTCACCGCGCAGGTCGCCCGCCGCGACGCTGCGGACGCCGAGGTCACCCGCCGCCAGGAGGCCCTCGATGGCCTGGAGGCCGAGCAGGCCCGCGAGGATGAGCTCGCCGCGCTGCAGGCGCGCACGACTCCGGCCGCGAACCGCGCCCCGGCCTACGACCGGGTCGCCCGTGTCGGAGCCGAGGAGCGCACGTACCGGCCCGACCAGGACCGGCGGGGCCGCAACTTCGAGCGGGACGTCGCCGCGGCGTTCCTCGGCGACTACGAGGCCCGGGATCGGCTCCAGCGGCACATGGCTGAGGAGCGCGTCGAGCGCCCTGAGGTCGCCGAGCGTGCAGCCGGTACGGGCGCGTTCTCCGGCCTGGTGGTTCCGCAGTACCTCACCGACCTGTACGCCCCGGCTGCGGCCGCCCGTCGCCCGTTCGCGGACGCCATCCGTGGGCACGACCTGCCTGCGCAGGGCATGACGGTCAACCTGTCCCGCATCACCACGGCGACGTCGACGGCGCTGCAGGCGTCGGAGAACACCGCAGTGTCCGAGACGAACATCGACGACACGCTGATGACGATCAACGTGCAGACCAACGCGGGCCAGCAGACGCTGTCCCGGCAGGCCATCGAGCGCGGCGCCGGCGTCGAACCGGTCGTGCTGGACGACCTGTTTCGCCGCTACTCGTCGACGCTGGACTCCACGCTGCTCAACCAGGCGACCAACGGCCTGACCAACGTGGCCACCGCCGTCGCGTACACCGACGCCACGCCGACCGTGCCGGAGCTGTACCCGAAGGTTCTGGAAGGCCTCTCGGGTGTGGAGGCCGCGCTGCTCGACCAGGCGTCGGGCGAGAACATCGCGGTCATGCACTCCCGTCGCTGGTACTGGATGCAGAACGCGCTGAGCTCGACCTGGCCGCTGATCAGCCAGCCGGGCATCGCCGCTCAGATGTCCGGCACCAACCTGGGCACGACCTACGGAAGCGGCGTGCGCGGGACACTGCCCAACGGCACTCCCGTCATCGTCGACAACAACATCGGCACGACCCTCGGCGCGGGCACTGAGGACGAGATCTACCTCGTGGACCGCAATGAGTGCCACCTGTGGGAGGACCCCAACGCCCCGATGTACATCCGGGCGGAGCAGCCGGCTGTGGCCAGCCTCGGCGTCCTGATGGTCGTGTACGGCTACTTCGCGTACACCCACGCCCGCTACGCCCAGGCCCGCAAGATCGCAGGCACGGGCCTCATCGCGCCGACCTTCTCCGGCGTCTGATCCATTCCGCGAGGGCCCGCCACGACTCCGGCGGGCCCTCGCGGTCCACCCGCGATCCCCAGGAGCGAAGCAATGGCGGACGAACCCCAGACCGAAGACACGATGGTCGCCGCGCTGCTGCGCGAGCGTGAGGGCCTGGTGCAGCGCGGCCTCACGGACCGCGTCGCCCAGGTCGACGAACAGCTGAGGGCGCGCGGTGCCGAGCCGCCCGCAGACGACGAGGCATCCGCGAAGCCGGCGTCCAGGTCGACGCCGCCCAAGGGCCGCAGGGCGCGGAGCACGGAGACCACCTGACATGGCCAACGAGTACGCCACCCGCGACGACCTCAAGGCGCAGCTGGGCATCGAGACGTCCGACACCAGCCGGGACACGCTGCTGGACAAGGCCCTGACGGCCGCGTCCCGCGGCATCGACCGGTCCACTGGGCGCCGTTTCTGGCTGGACGCCACCCCGACGGCGCGCACCTACCGGCTGCACCAGCGGATCGTCCGTGAGGAAGACGGTGACGTGCTCAAAGTCGACGACATCGGCGACACCACCGGCATGACGGTCGAGTCGGCATCGACCGGCGGCGGGGTGTTCGCGGACATCACCGGCACCTACGAGACGAGCCCCGACAACGCCCTGGCCGACGGCTACCCCATCACCGGGCTGCTGCGGCCGCTCACCATCTGGGGTACGGCCTTCACCCGTATCCGGGTTACCGCGAAGTTCGGGTGGCCGGCCGTCCCGGATGACGTCGCGCAAGCCTGCCTGATCCAGGCCACGCGCCTGTACAAGCGCAAGGACAGCCCGGAGGGCATCATCGGCTCCGCCGAGTGGGGCGTGCGCAATCTGTCTCGCCGGGACCCGGACGTGTGGAACCTGATTGAGCCGTTCGTCCTGCCTGGCTTCGGATAAGAGGGGCGGCTGTGCAGATCTCACCCATCAAGGACGCGATCGCGGACGCCGTCCGTACCGGTGTCACCTTGCCGGATGGCATCGGCAAGCTGACGTGCACCGGCTACGTGCCCGACTCTGTGGTGGCCCCGTGTTTTTTCGTCGGCGAGGTCGACGTCAACTACGACCAGACCATGGGCCGCGGCACCGACGAACTGCTCATCACATGCCGCGTCCTGGCGGGCCGCGCAGACGACCGTTCCGCTCAGCGCATCCTCGACGGGATGTTGTCCGGCGCGGGCTCGGCCTCGCTGAAGGCGGCGTTCACGGCGGCCCGCGGCGCCCCGGGACAGCTGGCGCTGGGCGGCCTGGCCGACGACATCCACCTGCAGCGCGTGACGGGCTACCGCTGGTACGAGCATCAAGGCTCCAGCTATGTGGGCGCCGAGCTCGCCGTCAAGGTCATCGGAAGTGGGAGCACCTGATGAAGATCCGGATCCTGGTGAGCATGCCCGAGGGCGCTGTGCTCCACGACCGCCCCTGGCCCGCCGAGGGCAGCGAGGTCGACGACCTGCCCACCGCCGTCGCCGCCCACCTGGTGGCGTCCGGGGTGGCCGAGGAAGTCACCGAAGAGTCCCGGCCGCGCGGCCGCAAGAGGAAGGCGGGGGCCGATGAGTAAGACGGTCCTGGTCAACGTGCGGTGCTTCGCTGTCGGCGTCGACCTCACCGGCAACTCCAACAAGATCGAGCTGTCTTCCGAGGTGGACGCCAAGGAGTCCACGAACTACGGCTCCAGCGGCTACAAGGAGTTCGTGGGCGGTATCGCCTCGGCGGAGCTGTCCGGCGAGGGTCAGTGGGAGGCGTTCGACGCCACCAAGGTCGACGACGCGTCCTGGGCGCAGCTCGGCGGCGTGGGCCCCTGGTCGGTCAGCGCGAACAATGACGCGAGCGTGGGCAGCCTGGCCTACTTCATGTCGGCGATGCGCTCCGACTACAAGCTGTTCGGCGAGGTCGGCGAGGTCGCCCCGTGGTCTGGCACGGCCAAGTCCGCGTGGCCTCTGGTGCGCGGCCAGTTCGCCCACCCGCCCGGTACGGCCCGCACGTCCACCGGCACGGGTACCGGCCTCAACCTGGGGGCCGTCGCCGCGGGCAAGCGGCTGTACGCGTCCCTGCATGTGCTGTCCGTCGCCGGTACCGCCACACCGACCATCACCGGACGCGTCGAGTCGAGCGTCGACAACACGTTCGCGAGCCCCACCACCCGCCTGACGTTCACCGCGGCGACCGCGGTGGGCGGGCAGATCCTGCGCACCGACGGCACAGCCATCACGGATACGTGGTGGCGCGTCGCGTGGACGATCTCCGGCACCACGCCGTCGTTCCTGTTCGCCGCTGCCCTCGGCATCGGCTGATCACCCCTCATCCGGCCCGGCCCGCCCCAGGGTTCGGGCTACTCGTCATGCCTGAAAGGGAGGCCAGCCGTGCCGAAGATGGTTCTGCTCGCCGAGTACCTGTCCATCAACTCCAACGTCCTGAACACCTTCACCAAGAAGGCGGAGCTCACCGTCGAGGTCGAGGAGAAGGACGTCACCAACTACGCCAGCCTCGGCTGGAAGGAAGTCATCGGCGGTCTGAAGTCCGCGGAGCTCGGCTGCGAGTTCCTGCAGGACTTCGCAGCCACTCAGCTGGACGCCATCATGTGGCCCCTGCTGGGCACCGTCGTACCGTTCGAGGTGCGCGCCGACCAGGCCGCGGTGGGCGTCTCCAACCCGAAGTACACGGGCAGCATCCTGATCAAGGGCTGGAATCCGATCACGGGGTCGGTCGGCGACGAGGCCACCGTCAGCATGGGCTTCCCCACGTCGGGGGCCGTGACCCGAGCGACGTCCTGATGGCCGGCGGCGGCCCGCCGTTCAGTCTCGGCGTCGAGACGCACGATGGCCTGGCCGCCCTGGTGCGGGCCATCCGCGCCGAGGAGGACGGCAAGCAGCTGCGCAAGGAGCTGGCGGCCAACATGCGTGAGGCCCTCAAGCCCGGGGCCGAGCAGGCCAAGGGCTCCATCATGGGCATGGTCTCCCTGCATGGCGCCAGTCCGGCGCTGCGCACGAGCATTGCCCGGAAGATCCGGCCCGAGGTGAAGCTGGGCGGCCGCTGGTCCGGGGCCCGCGTGAAGGCCTTCAAGACCAAGAACATCCGAGGCTTCGCCAACGCCCCGAAGCGCACCAACAGGCCGTCCGGCTGGCGCCACCCCGTCTACGGCAATAGGGACGTCTGGGTCCACCAGCGCGGCAAGTTGGAGTGGTTCGACCGCGCGTTCCGGGGCCGTGAGGCCCTCTACAAGCAGGCCGTCGAGTCGGCCATGGAAGACATGGCCCGGCGCATCGCGAACCGGGCCCACTGAGGGGGGACACCCATGTTTCTGATCTACCAGCCCGAGGGCAGCGACGAGCCGAAGCGCTGGAAGTACCAGCCCAAGAAGCTCATGAGCGCCGAGCGGGAAATGCTCGAGAAGTTCACCAGCCGCAACTTCTCCGACTTCACCATCGACGTGCAGAAGGGCAACGCCAAGTGCCGCCGCGCACTCCTGTACCTGTACCTGAAGCGGGAGCACCCCACGCTGAAGTTCGACGACGTCGACTTCGCGTGGGACGAGCTCACCCTGGAGCACTCCAAGGGCGAGTTGCAGCTGATGCGGGAGGCGGCAGCCGACACGGTGGCCCCTGAACTGCTGGACGCTGTCCTGGAGAAGTTCGACCAGGAGATCGCGGCGGCCTACGAGGACCCGGAGGAAGAGGGAAAAGCCCAGCTGCCGATCGCAGGCTGAAGCGACTCGGCGACGCGGCCCACCTGCTCGGCATGCGGCCCCGTGACTGGGACGAGTGCACCGTCGAGGAGACAGACGTCCTGCTCGACTGGCTGGACGCCTTCGTCGATGCGCAGCAGAAGGCCAACGAGAAGATGAAGTCGGGGCGTTGACCGCCCGCTACCCAGAAGGGAGGCGGGCCGGTGAGCGATACCTCCCTCGTGTTCAACCTGGTCGCCCGTGAGCAGGTCTCGGAGACCCTCGGCAAGGTCAAGGAGAAGTTCAGCGAGGTCGCCACCGGCGTTTCTGCGGGCGTGGCCAGCGCGCTCGGGGTCGGTGTGGCCGCGTCCATGGACATGTCGGCGGCCAACGCGAAGCTGGCCGCTCAGCTCGGCATCGGCCCGGCCGAGGCGGCGAAGCTGTCCAAGGTCTCCGCCGACGTGTACGCCAACGACTGGGGCGAGTCCACCGACCAGGTCAACGAGGCCATCAAGGGCGTCTACAACAACATCGGGGACGTCTCCAAGGTCAAGGGCGGCCTGGAGGGCGTCACCAGCAAGGCCCTCGCCTTGGCGAGCACCTTCGACCAGGAGGTCGGGCCGACCACGGCCGCGGTCGGGCAGATGCTGAAGACGGGCCTGGCGAAGAACGCCAACGAGGCGTTCGACATCCTCACCCGGGGCTTTCAGACCGGCGCCAATAAAGCCGACGACCTGCTGGACACCGTGAACGAGTACGGCGTGCAGTGGAAGAAGTTCGGGCTGGATGGCCAGACCGCCATGGGCCTGCTCTCGCAGGGCCTCAAGGGCGGCGCCCGGGACGCCGACCTGGTCGCGGACAGCATCAAGGAGTTCAGCATCCGCGCCGTCGACGGGTCGACGACCACGGCGCAGGGCTTCAAGATGATCGGCCTGAACGCGAAGGACATGGCTGCGACGATCGGCAAGGGCGGCAAGGGCGCCACGCAGGCTCTGGATGAGACCCTCGACCGGCTGCGCGGCATCAAGGACCCGGTCAAGCAGGCCCAGGCCGCCACCGCACTGTTCGGCACGCAGGCCGAAGATCTCGGGCAGGCGCTCTACAAGCTGGACCCGTCGACGGCCGTGCAGGCCCTCGGCAAGGTCGGCGGCGCCGCGGACAAGATGTCCAAGACCGTCAGCGACAGCCCGGCCGCCGCCCTGGAGACCTTCAAGCGGCAGGCCACGGTCAAGCTCGCCGAAGTGGGCGGCGTATTCGTCTCGTTCGCCATGGACAACAAGGGGGCATTCGAGCCGCTCATCGGGATCCTGGGCGGGGTCGCGGCCGCCGTCCTCGCCGTCTCGGTCGCCCAGAAGCTCTACGCCACGTACACAGCGATCGCGTCCGCCGCGCAGACCATCTGGAACGCGGAGATCTGGGCCAGTACGGCGGCGCTGCTGGCCAACCCGATGACGTGGATCGTCCTCGCCATCATCGCCCTGATCGCCGTCATCGTGATCATCGCGACCAAGACCACGTGGTTCCAGACCATTTGGTCGACCGTATGGGGGGCAATCAAGACTGCGTTCAGCGCCACCGTGAAGTGGCTGGGCGACGCCTTCTCCTGGTTCGGCACGCTGCCCGGCAAGTTCGCCGGCTGGTTCGGCGAAGCCAAGGACTGGGCAATCAAGAAGCTGACTGAGCTGGTCATGTGGCAGGTCATGCTGCCGGTGAAGATCTGGAACGCGCTGTCCGGGCTGGGCTCCATGCTGTGGAATCTGACCACCAGTGCCTTCCAGTCGATGAAGAACGCTGCCGTCAACAAGGCCACGTCCCTGATCAACTGGGTGATAGGCCTGCCCGGCCGCATCGCGGGCGCCCTCGGCAACCTCAACAATCTGCTCTACAACCAGGGCCTGGACGTCGTCCGTGGCCTGTGGAACGGCATCAAGGCCATGGGGAGCTGGCTGAAGAGCACCCTGCTCGGCTGGGCCAGGGACGTCATCCCAGGCCCGATCATGGATGCACTCGACATCGGATCGCCGTCCAGGCTCATGGCCGATTCGGTGGGCCATTGGATCCCGCCGGGCATCGCGATGGGTGCCGAGGACAACCGCGGTGTCCTCGACAAGACCATGTCCACGCTCATCGACCCGGCCGCCTACCGGCCCAACCCGCAGGCCATGGCGGGCCTGGCCCCGTACACGGGGGCCGCGACCGCCATGGGCCGCCAGGCCGCCGAGGTGCGCGTGGTCATGGAGTTCCGTGGGCCGCGGGCCTTCCGCGAGTTCTTCCAGGAGTCCGTCCGCACCATGGCGGGCGGCGACGTCGTCAAGTTCGCCGGGGGGTGACATGCCGAACCTGCCACCGCCCGTGTGGGGTGAGCTGTTCTACAGCGGCGCCTGGAACACCATCACCGACGACATGCGGGTGACCACGTCCGCTGTGACGATCACCCGCGGCCTGTCGTCCGAGTCGTCGTCCAGCGCCGAGCCCACCACCTGCTCGTGCGACCTGGACAGCCGCGACAACCGGTACGGGCCGCGCAACCCCACCTCGCCGCTGTACGGGCTGATCGGGCGGAACACTCCGATGCGGCTCGGGTACACGGTCGGCTCGCCATGGGCGGCCATGCCCGGCGCCGCGGGCGCCAAGCTGACCACGCCCGACAGCGCCGCCCTCGCGGTCACCGGGGACCTGGACCTGCGCGTCGAGGTGTCCCTGGAGGACTGGTCGCTCCATCAGCACGTGGCCGCCCGGTACAGCTCCTCCGGGGAGAACCGGAGCTGGGCGCTGCTCATGGCATCCGATCAGAAGCCGAGTTTCTACTGGTCGCCGGACGGCACGGTCGCATCCCGGATCGTCCAGTTCTGCACTGAGGGAATCGAGGCGTACAACGGGCAGCGGATCGCCCTGCGCGTGACCCTCGACGTGAACAACGGGGCCGGCGGGTACGAGCTGCGTTTCTACACCGGCCGCACCGTCAACGACACCGAATGGCACCTGCTCGGCGCCCCGATCATCGGCGGCGCGACAACCTCGGTGTTCGACGGCACCGCGGGCATCGAGGTCGGGGACTGCGCGAGCCTCTCCGAGAACCCTTTGAACGGGAAGGTGTTCGCCCTCAAGCTCCTCAACGGCATTGCTGGGACAACGGCGGTGTCTATGGCCACCTCCGCCGGAACATCCGGCGGCACGTCCTTCACGGGCAGCACCGGCGAGACGTGGACCGTTGCGGGCACCGCCGCCCTCACCAACAAGCGCATCCGCATGTCCGGGGAGGTGCCCGCCTGGCCGCCCACCCGGGACCTGTCGGGCAACGACAACTACGTCAGCATCACCCCGGCCGGCGTGACCCGGCGCATGGACGCGGGCAACAAGCCCACCGATTCCGCGCTGCTGCGCTACATCAAGGCCCACGACCCGATCGAGTGCTGGCCGCTGACCGACGGCAAGCAGACCAACGCCCAGGCCGGCGCCAGCCTGCTCGGTGGCGCCGCTATGACCTACCAGCTCACCACCGGCACCGCCGCCCCGGAATGGCAGGCGGGCAGGCTCGCCGACTGGGTCGAGCAGGTCATCAACCTCAAGGCGGAGACCACCGGCATCATCAAGGGCAAGGTGCCGGTAAGTACTTCGGCGGCCTCGGCCTGGTCGGTGGACATCTTCATGTCCGGCGGCGGGCAGGGGTCCGCCCCGCTCCTGGAGATCAACGACCTGGGCGCGTACACGGACGCCGACAACCGCATCCGCTTCCAGCTGTCCATGGACGCCAACGGCAATTCCATCAGTGTCTTTAGGGCATCCCTGGGGGAGACGTCGTCTTCGTCCTCGCTGATCGCCTCCATCTCGTCGGCGAACATCTTCAACGACGCCCTGCCGCACCACGTCCGCCTCACCGTCGACCCGGGCGCGACCAACAGCACCTGGGCCGTCTACCTCGACGGCGTCTCCCGCGCCTCGGGCACCCTGACGGGCATTGTTGTCAAGGCTGTCCGCGACGTGTCGTTCTCCTGGTCCCTGGTGTCCGGAGGTGGCATCAACGCCGCCGATCAGCAGCTGGGGTTCGTCACCTACTGGGACGGCAGCGGCCCGGACGCGGCAACCATCTACAGCGCGTACACCGGGTTTCAGGGCGAGAAGGCCGGAGACCGGATCGTGCGCGTGGCCGCCGAATCCGGCTACACGGCCACCGTGGCAGGGGAGTCGACCTTTCAGCGGCCCATGGGCATCCAGGGGTCGAAGAAGCTGCTGGAGCTCATGAACGAGGCCTCCGACACCAACTTCGGCTACCTGCTGGACGCCCGGGACCGGGCCG
>Ga0182008_10001738_pt1 | contig 14304 bp, 10 predicted proteins | sample Sormic07211129_1_FD_120482 | JGI IMG/M metagenome (GOLD analysis project Ga0182008, IMG submission 120482) | Rhizosphere microbial communities from Sorghum bicolor, Mead, Nebraska, USA - 072115-129_1 metaG | ecosystem: Host-associated > Plants > Roots > Rhizosphere | place: USA: Nebraska...
AACTCAGCAGTGAAACGATGCATCGCCGATGGTAGTGTGGGGTTTCCCCATGTGAGAGTAGGTCATCGTCAAGATTGAATTCCGAAACCCCTGTCTGCTAACGCAGACAGGGGTTTTGTCGTTTCGGGGTCGCTAAAATCCCGATAGCCCAACAGGCAGAAACAAAAAAGCCAGCCCTTGATTTCAAGGGCTGGCTTTTTTGTGGGCCTTACTTAGAACTGGTAGTTGACCGTCGCAGCGACGTTGCGCTCTTCGCCCATGTAACAGAAGTTCAAACTGGCACAGGACGCCATGTAGGTTTCGTTGGTCAGATTATTAGCATTCAGTCAGTTCAGGCCGTGTTGAGCCATCCGTGATGGCTGCAATTGCAAACTCAGGTGAGGGCATGAGTGCGACACACCGCACGGACAACCGTCATCACAAAAATGCTGCTCAGGCGCTCTAGCACACCGTTCGGCGGGTATCTGACGGAAAGGCCGGGCATTTCCTACAAATGCCTCAGCTTTATCCCGCTCGTGCCGACAGCTTTGAGACATGCGCGCACCAAAGTAGAGCGGCCACCAAATGCCGTTCGAGCTGTACATGGAATGCTGCAAACCGGAACGTATCCCCACTTTCTGTATAAGAAGCCCCATGACATGAATCTTAAGTTCAGCCATAAAATCCTGTTGGCCGCCTCCGGCGTCGTGGTGCTGGCTTTCGCGTTGTTCACTTTGTACAACGACTATTTACAGCGAAAAACCATCCGGCAAAACCTCGAGTCCTCTGTCCAGCAGGCCGGTGACCTGACCGCCAGCAGCGTGCAGAACTGGATGAGCGGCCGCGTGCTGGTGCTGGAAAACCTCGCGCAGAACATCGCTCATCAAGGTGCCAATGCCGACCTGCCGGGCCTGGTCGATCAGCCGACATTCACCTCGAACTTCCAGTTCACCTACGTCGGCCAAACCAACGGCGTGTTTACCCAGCGTCCGGACGCGAAGATGCCGGACGGCTACGACCCACGCCAGCGCCCTTGGTACAAACAAGCCGTGGCTGCGGACAAAACCATGCTGACCCCGCCTTACATGGCCGCTGTCGGCGGGATGGTCGTGACCATCGCCCTGCCGGTGAAAAATAACGGCGAGTTGCTCGGTGTCGTCGGCGGCGACCTGAGCCTGGAAACCCTGGTGAGGATCATCAACTCGGTGGACTTCGGCGGCATCGGCCATGCGTTGCTGGTCAGCGCCGACGGCCAGGTAATCGTCAGCCCGGACAAAGATCAGGTCATGAAAAACCTGAAAGATATCTACCCCAACTCGGGACTGCGCATCGAGAAGGGCAATCAGCAAGTCACCTTGAACAACGAGGAACGCATTCTCTCGTTCACCCCGGTCAACGGGTTGCCGAATGCGGCGTGGTACATCGGTCTGTCGATCGACAAGGCGAAGGCCTACGCACCGCTGAGCCAATTCCGCACCTCGGCGTTGATCGCGATGTTTATCGCCGTGGCCGCGATTGCGGTGCTGCTGAGCCTGCTGATCAACGTGCTGATGCGCCCGCTGACCACCATGGGCCGTGCGATGCAGGACATCGCTCAAGGCGAGGGTGACCTGACCCGTCGCCTGTCCGTGGAAAGCAAGGACGAATTCGCCGAGCTGGGCGGCGCCTTCAACCAGTTCGTGGAGCGGATTCACGCGTCGATTTCCGAAGTGTCGTCCGCCACGCGTCAGGTCCACGACTTGTCGCAGCGGGTGATGGCCTCGTCCAACGCATCGATCGCGGGCTCCGACGAGCAAAGTGCGCGCACCAACAGCGTGGCGGCAGCCATCAACCAGTTGGGTGCCGCGACGCAGGAAATCGCGCGCAACGCCGCCGATGCCTCGCAACACGCCAGCGGCGCCAGCGAGCAGGCCGATGACGGGCGTCAGGTGGTGGAAAAAACCATTCTGGCCATGACCGCGCTGTCGCAGAAAATCAGCCAGTCCTGCACGCAAATCGAAACCCTCAACGCCAGCACCGACAACATCGGACACATCCTCGACGTGATCAAGGGCATCTCCCAGCAGACCAACCTGCTCGCACTCAACGCCGCCATCGAAGCGGCGCGTGCCGGTGAGGCCGGGCGTGGTTTTGCAGTGGTGGCAGACGAAGTGCGCAACCTTGCGCATCGCACACAGGAGTCGGCCGAAGAGATTCACAAGATGATCACCTCGCTGCAGGTCGGGTCGCGCGAAGCCGTGACCACCATGAATGCCAGTCAGGTTTCCAGCGAAGAGAGCGTTGAAGTCGCGAACCAGGCGGGGTTGCGTCTGGTCAGTGTGACCAAGCGCATCGGTGAAATCGATGGCATGAACCAGTCGGTGGCGGCCGCGACCGAAGAGCAGACGGCGGTGGTGGAAACCCTCAACGTCGATGTTAACCAGATCAACCTGCTGAACCAGCAGAGTGTGGCCAACCTCAATGAAACGTTGAAGGATTGCGATGCGTTGTCGTTGCAGGCGAGCCGGTTGAAGCAGTTAGTGGACAGCTTCAAGATTTGATTGCTTACGGTTGGACCGCGTTATCTTTCTTCGCGGGCAAGCCCGCTCCCACAGGATTTCCAGCGAACACAAAATATGTGCACGACGGGGACACTGTGGGAGGGGGCTTGCCCGCGAATGCGGTGCATCAGTCACCGCTGAGCGACAACCCTACGCAAACAGTTTGAGCACATTATTCATTGCATCGTCAGCAAACCCCTGCACAAACTCCTTGAACCCCGGCAGCGCGTCCGCGTCGCCCGAAACCGGCTCGGCGATGATGGTCCAGGTCGCCCGGGACTGGCCCTCACCCAGCGTTTCAACGTTCATCGCCGCCCACAAATGGGCAACGCCCAAGGTGTTGTAAATGGTGGTCCAGGTCATGCTTCGCGCCTGGTCATCCCGCGAGTTGAGTTGCTCGACCACCAGGTTGCCGTCCTTGAAGAATTTCTTGCGCAGGGACGACACGCCGTCGCCCGTCATTTCGATGTGCGAAAGCGCCGGGATGAACTGATTGAAGCCGGCAAAGTTGCCGACCACGGCCCAGACTTTCGCCGCCTCCGCCGGCACCTCCACCGAAGACACGACGTGGCAGCCTTGAGGGTTTTTGATCAGGGTATCGGGTTGCAGAGTGCTCATGGTCTTGCTCCATTGGTTTGGGTACATCAGATGAAATTGATTTCTTTCAGGTAGTCGCAACCGCGACGCAGCAGCGCCGGGGATTTTTCCGGGTAATGCGCGCCCATCTGGCGCACGCCGGCCTGGGCGTTGGCGTGGCCGATCATCGAGATGTCGCCGATGTCTTCCTCGAAACCGTTGAGGTAGAAACCGAGCACACCGAACAGCGCGTTGTCGCTGTCGACCCGGCTCAGTTGCTGTTGCCAGTGCGCGACGCTGACCATGGAGAATTCCCGGCCGGCCTCGCGGAAGGACGCGACGTAATCGTCCCAGCTCAAAGGTTCGGGGTTGTGCAGGTTGAACACCGCTTTTTCCGCGGAGTAACGACTGGCGTGAAAGGCGATGAAACGGGCGAGGAAGTCCACCGGCATCAGGTCGAAATTCAGCGCGAACTCCGGCACCTGGCCGAGCTGGATCGAGCCCTTGAGCATCAGCATCAAACGGTTCTTGTGCGGCTGACAGACGCCGGTGAGGCTGTTGAAACTGATATTGCCGGGGCGATACACGTTGACCCGAACTCCACGCTCCCGCGCCCGCTCGAGAATGCGCTCAGCGACCCATTTCGACAGGTTGTAGCCGTTCTTGATGTAGATCGGCGGCGTCTGCGCGGCGGGCAGTTCAAGTACTCTGCCGTCGTCGGTAATCGTGCTCGATGCGGACAGTGTCGACACGAAGTTGAAGATTTTTTTGCTGCGCCCTTCGCACAGGCGCAGGCACTCGAAAATGGGCTCAACGTTATCCCGCGCCAGCGACTCGTAATCGAGCACGTGATTGACGTTGGCGGCGTTGTGCACCAGCGCGCCGAACTCGCGATCCAGGTGCTCGTAATCATCCGCCGCAAGTCCCAGCGATGGCTGCGTGATGTCCGCCGCGTAAACCCGCACCCGGCTCAGGTCCAGGTGCTCCAGACGGTTCTCATGCAAGGCATGGGAGAAGCGTTCAAACGCCGATTGCCCGCCGCCTTCGCGCACCAGGCACGCCACCTCGCTGGCGCCCCAGGCCAGCACCGCCTCGACGATGTGGACGCCGACAAAACTGTTGGCGCCGGTGACGATCACCTTGTGCACGTCGCCCATACGGCTGACCGGCAGCGGCTGGACATCCAGCTCGCGGAAAGCATCAGCCATGGCCTGTTCGCTCAGCACTTCTTCCGTGCCGGAACCGCGTACCAGGGTCGCCAGTTTCGCGATGGTCGGCAGTTCGATGAAGCGGTTGATCGAGATGCTGCGTCCGAACTCCTCACGCAGCCGCAGCAACAGACGTGACAGCAGGATCGAGTGACCGCCGAGGTTGAAGAAACTTTCGTCGGTGGAAATGTCGCTGGCCGGCAACTCCAGCAACTCGGCCCAGATCTCCAGCAACAAGGCTTCGTCTGTGCTGGTCGGCAAGCGTCGTGATGCGTTTTCGATAACACTGACGGGCAAGGCCAGCAACGCTTTGCGATCGACCTTGCCGTTGCTGGCGAACGGCATGCTCGTCAGTTCGGTCCAGGCGATGGGTTGCATATAGTCCGGCAGAAACTGGCTGGCGTGCGCTTTCAGCGCTTCGCGTGCAGCACCAGGTTGAGCCTCCTGAGGTTGGGCGAGGAACGCCAGGATTCGCCGCTGGCTGTCGATGACCACGGCGACCTGGCGGTACAACTGGCTGTCGCGCAGGCAGCGTTCAATCTCTTCCGGCTCGACCCGAAAGCCGCGAATTTTCACCTGATTATCCCGACGACCACAGAGCTCGATACCGGCGTCGGTCCACTTCGCCATGTCGCCGGTGCGGTAGGCGCGCAGGCTCGCGCCGTTTGGCAGGCTCAGGTTCAAATAACGCTCGCAGGTCTGCTGCGGATTGTTCAGATACCCCAGGCACACGCCCGGTCCGACGATGTACAACTCGCCGACGGTGTGTTCGGCCACCGGTTGAAAATCCTCGTCGAGAATCAGCACCTGACTGTTGGCGATCGGCGCGCCGAGGGTGCGGTTGCTGTCGCCGGCGCGCAGTTGCCGCGCGGTGATCAGTACCGTGGCTTCGGTCGGGCCGTAGAGGTTGTAGAGGTTGCCCTGACGGGTGAGTTGCTCGATGACATAGGGTTCGCAAACATCGCCACCGGTCATCACATGATCCAGGCACTGCAACTGCTCCAGCGGCAAAATGCTCAGCAACGCCGGCGGCAAAAACGCGTGGCTCAGCTGTTGGTGGCGGATCAGTTCGACCAGGTGTAGCGGGTCGCGGCGTTGATCGTCGCTGGGCACGATCAGCTCCGCGCCTTGTAGAAAAGTCGGGAAGATATCGATCAGCGACGAGTCGAAACTCAGCGACGAAAACTGCAACACGCGGCTCTGTTCGGTCAGTTGCACGTAGTCGGCGTACCACGCGGTGAAATGTGCGAGGTTGGCCTGACTGAGCAACACGCCTTTGGGATGCCCCGTAGTGCCCGAGGTGTACAGCGCCATGCACGGCGCATCGAGATCCGGGCGTTGGCGCATCAGCGGTTGATCAATATCCACGCCCTGAAGAGTAATCGCGCTGATGTCCAGGCTGGGCATCTCGTTCGCCAGTGGATGTTGCCCGTCATGCAGTAACAACACGGCGCCGGCATTCGCCAAAATGAACTGCTGGCGCTGCAAGGGGTGGCTCGGTTCCAGCGGCAGGTACACCGCGCCGCTGCCGAGGATCGCCAGAATGCCCGCATACAACGCGCTGCATTTCGGCAGGCAGATGCCGATCACCAACGGCCCGGTGTGCTGCGCGAGCAATGGTTGCAGGCGCTGCTGAATGGCGCGGCTGCAGGCGTGCAATTCTCGATAGCTGAGGGAAGTGCCGGCAATGTTCAGCGCCGGCCGTTCGGCAGACTGAATGAAGCGCTGCTCAAGGCGCTGGATCATCGGCAGCTGGGCGAGCTGCAGCAACCGAGGCTGTGCGGTGGCGTTGAGCCGATGGACGAAGGCCAGGCTCTCCAGAAACTGCAGGCTTTCCACTCGCTCGAAATGAACGGGCGCTGTCGACTCTGCCAGCAGAAAATAGTCCGCATCACGCGAATACCGGCTGACCAACAGCGCCACGTGATCCACCAGTTCCGTCACCGCTCGCAGACGCAAGGCCTGGCCGTTGCCCGAGGATTCTTCGGCAATCGGAACGCGGGTGAGCAAGGTCGAATCGCAAAGGCACAGCAGATCCAGGGGTGGCAGGCCCGACGCATTCGGGATGCCGACACCCAGGCGCAGCGTCAGTCGTGGAGCATTGCTGTACGGCTGGGATGGCAGGCTGTCATCGTCAATCAGCAAGTCGGCGTTGTTCGCCGGTGCCGGCTCCAGAGTGGTCAGCCGCGTCAGTGAGTGCCCGTGTTGTTCGAGTTCCAGCGCCAGGTCGATCAGGGCCTGGCTCTGCCCGATGAGCAAAATATCGAGACGTCTCATGATGTGCTCCTCGTTAAACCAGGTAGTCGCTCAGGGCTGTTTGCACGCACGGGGAATCGAGCAGCGAACTGCTGTGGAAAAACCGCACGATGTTGGCGACCAGCGGGTGATGGCGGTTGATCGGGAAGGCCAGCCCCGACACTTCACGCTTGAGTGCGTGGCGCGCGGCGTCGCTGATTTGCAGGGATTCGATCAGGCGGAAATCGAAAGATTTCTGAATGTCGTTGGTCAGGTAATGGCCGATGAACACCGGCAGGATCCGCGCGATGCACTGACGGTCCGTTTCGCTCGCGGTGTGCCAATAGATGCGCACCAGTCGCGCCCAGAAGCCGGAATGGCGGCCTTCGTCGAGCAAGTGATCGGCCATCAGGCCCTTGATCGATGACTTGACCGTGTCGTCCTTGGCGAACGCCGCGACATCGCCGGTGACAGTGTTCTCGGCGATCGCCACGCAGATCAGTTCCACGGCACTGCGCAGGTGCTCCGGTGCCAAGGCCACGGCGGCGGGAATTGCCCGGCTAAGCTCGATTTCATTCGGCAGTTCGATGGGGGCGATGTCGGTCATGGCCACGGTCTGCTGCATGAAATCCATCGCCACCAACGCGTGGTAATCCTCGTCCACCACTACGGTCATCGCGTCGTAGCGACAGGCAAACGGGAACGCCACGTCGAAGCGATTTTTGGCGATGCTGCGCGCGGTTTTGTCGACGATCTCGGTTTCGAAAATCACCACATCGTTGATGAATTTGTAGAGTGTCTGCACCAGGGCGAAATCCCGTTGCTCCGGGCATTCGCGCAGGAAGGTTTCGCACAGCACCAGAGGTTGGCGGCTGAGCGGGTAGATCAGCTTTTCGTCGTTTTCCAGCACGCGGCGCGGGCGGGTGCGGATGGTGGCGCGGCTTTCCCAGGCGTCGGCGAAGGATTGGTAGTCGGCGGCGTTCATGCGTTCACCTCCGCGACCGGTTCACTCATGCTCAAGCGCAGGCCGTCCCACAGGGCGATGCGGCTTTCCACGGCAGCGAGGGCGCTGGCGTAGACGTCTTCTTCCCGTTGCGGATCGCCATCGACCAGCCGCGCCAGCAGTTTTTCCGCGGCTGGGCCGTGGTCTTCGGAGTCGACTTCGATGTGCCGCTCCAGGTAGTAACGGAACGTCGGCGCCTGTTCGATGCCGATGCCCCAATCGTCGAGAATGCGCTGGAACATCTGCGGAATGACGCTCTCGCGCCCATGCAGAAAAGCCGCCGCCACGCTGTGGCCAGGCGCATGCAATGCCGTGTGCAGGGTGTGGCGTACGAACTGCGCGGCGGCCGGGTCAACGTCCACGCTTTGCAGCGCCACTTCGTAACTCACGCCTTCCTGTTGCAGCGCCACAAAGCGCTCGACAGCGATCGTGCTGGCGCCCACTTCGCGCATTGCATCCAGGTACAACTCGAAATGGCTGTAATGACCATGAGCCGGACGATCATCGGACTCTTCACCCAGCACAATCTCGTTGATCAGCCGCGCCGCCTGCGGATCGCGCGGCGGCAGCCACGGCAACTTCACACAGGTCAGTTCCTGTTGCAGGCGCTTGGTCAGCGACATGAAATCCCACACTGCAAAAACATGAGATTCCATAAAGCGTTGCAATACCGAAAGCGAATGTATTTCAGCGAATATCGGGTGCGCACTGAGTTCTGATTTCTTCTGGTTTAGACGATCTTTAGTCGATTTCATGGCGAGCCTATAAGTGGACCGGAGTTAGGTGAAATCAATAAGTAACGGACGTTCGATGTTTTCCGATGGCGAACGAATTCCTCAAGTTAATTGAACTGCTCTAGTGGTCTGCAAGTCTTTGTGTGTGGCGTTGCAGCCATTAATCATTGGCGGCGGAGAAAAACTAATACACGAACAAAGTGCTGGGCAAGTTATTTGTTTGTTATTTTCAAGTTCAACTTTTCAGGGCGCGAGAAGTACCAATAAAACTTTTAATTCAAGTTTTATTTGGGCGTAGTTGCTCCTTCCGGCTTATATAAGTCGAAATCGAAATAAAGAGTGAATGCCTCACTCGAGCAACTTTCTAAGGAGGATCGCTAGTGTGATGTAAGGGGGTGGAAGTTGGCCGGGACGCCGATGCTTCCTTTCCCGTGACAAGACTCCTTCCGTAGGTTCTTGATGCGGGGACTGCGCCGCTCACGCGATGCGTCGCCCGTTTATGAGTTATTGGCAGCCCAAGAGTGAGCGTAAATCGGCGCAGCCGCTATCTCCGACGCGTCATGAAGTCGGTGCAGCGTTGGGTGTGGGATGAAAAATGCGCGGGCACGCCAAGGGCGAACAGGTAGACCTGCTCGCCACAAAGGTCGGGATGATTTATTTCGGGGTTTTTCGGTTTTGTGCTTCCGGGCTGTTGAGGTAGGTCGTGATGACCTCGACGCCACGGTTCAGGTGATGTTCAAGCAGTTTGACCGTGCGCTCGATGTCGCGGTCTTGCGCGGCCTGCAAAAGCGCACGGTGATCGTCCTGGGAGAGTTTGCCCAGGCCCATGGCTTCGAGGTTGAAGCGCAGGAAGCGCTCTTCTTCGTTCAACCCGTCCTCGATCAGCCGCAACAGCCGACGGTTGGGCGCCTTGTAGTACAGCGACATGTGAAACAGCCGGTTGAGCCGGCCGATCTCGGTGTAGTCGTGTTCGGTTTCCAGTTCGTCGATATAACGGGCTGCCTGCTCGAAGTCCTCTTGGGTGAGCAAAGGAATCGACAAGCGCAGGGCTTCGGACTCCAGCAGAATCCGCAGCGAATAGGTTTCGGCGGCATCGCCCTGGACCAACGGTGCGACCACCGCCCCTTTGTGGGCGACGACATTGAGCAATGCTTGCGCTTCGAGCTGGCGCAGCGCTTCGCGCACCGGCATGCGACTGACGCCGAACAGGTCAGCCAGGTCTTGTTGCCTGAGCGCCGTGCCGCAGGGAATGCGGCCGTCAAGAATGGCGGCACGCAGGGTTTCTTCGATGACCGAGCGGGCCAGATGCGCGGGAATCGGCCCGTTGACCTTGATACTGCTGAGAGGGTTGGGCTTCTGTGTCACTACAACGCACCCTGTTTGACTGAAGAAATTTGGATCCAAGAGGACACTAGTGACTGCCTGACGGGTTGTCAAACGCGTCTGGAAAACAGCTCACACCCCAAAGTTTAGCGCGCTCCCGGTGATCTCACCGTGCCATTGTCTTTTAACCGGCTAACCTTCACCATCAATCGATTCCACCTGCCTGACTGGAAATCTCCCCTTGGCGGTACGTTTCGCGATCCCTCGGACTTTGCGCTGGTTGTGCTGCGCGTTGCTGCTGGCCGGCGCCCTGCCGGGCGGTCTGCATGCCGATTGGGATTTTTCCCTGATCAGCCGCAAGGCGCAGGCATTGTACGGGCCATTGGGCGCGGGGCAGCAGCGCATCGATGCCTGGCAGCATCTGCTGGCGACGCAGAAGCAGCTCAGCGAGGCGGAGCAGCTCAACGTGGTCAACCTGTTCTTCAACAGACAGATGCGCTACCAGGAAGACATCGACCTGTGGCACGAGGTCGATTATTGGGAAACCCCGATCGAGGCCTTGTGGAAAGGCGCCGGTGACTGCGAAGACTACGCCATCGCCAAATATTTCAGCCTGCGCCACCTCGGTGTGTCCAGCGACAAGCTGCGCATCACCTACGTCAAGGCCTTGAGCCAGAATCGCGCGCACATGGTGCTGACGTACTACGCCAGCCCCGACGCCGTACCGCTGGTGCTCGACAGCCTGATCGATACGATCAAGCCCGCCACCCAACGAACCGATCTGCTGCCGGTCTACGCTTTTAATGCCGAAGGGGTGTGGTTGCCGGGAGCCAAGGGCAACAAGAAGGTCAGTGACACCAAACGTTTGTCCCGCTGGCAGGATGTGTTGAAGAAAATGCAGGCGGAAGGTTTTCCGGTCGAGACGATTAACTAGGAGCACGCGCTCAGATGTCTTTGTTCAAACAGCTATTGATCGCAATCTGTCTGTTCCTGGTGGTCGCCTTCACCGGCAGCTTCATGGTCAGCCTCGAAAGCTCGCGCACCCAGTACGTCAACCAGTTGCGCTCCCACGCGCAGGACGCGGCGACCGCGCTGGCGCTGTCGTTGACGCCGAACATCGACGACCCGGCGATGGTCGAGTTGCTGGTCAGCTCGATTTTCGACAGTGGTTATTACGCGAGCATCCGCGTGGTCGATCTGTCGAACGACAAGACCCTGGTCGAGCGCAACGGCATTCCGGCGGTGAACAACGTGCCGGACTGGTTCGTCAAACTGATCGGCCTGGAGCCGGCGGGCGGCGATGCGATCGTCAGTCGTGGCTGGGAGCAAGCGGCGCGGGTCGAAGTGGTCAGCCATCCGATGTTTGCACTGGCCAAGCTGTGGCAGAGCGCCTTGGGCAGCCTCGGTTGGTTGCTGTTGTGCGGGGCGGTGAGTGCGGCGCTGGGCGCGTTGCTGCTGCGTCGGCAATTGAAACCGCTGGACTACATGGTCCAGCAATCCCACGCCATTGCCCGCCGCGAATTCCTCAGCCTGCCCGACCTGCCGCGCACCCCGGAATTGCGCCGCGTGGTGCAGGCCATGAACCAGATGGTCGAGAAGCTCAAGGCGCTGTTTCAGGAACAGGCCGAGCGCAGTGAAAAGCTGCGCGATGAGTCCTATCGGGACGCTTTGACCGGGCTGGCCAACCGGCGTTATTTCGAGATGGAATTGAACGCGCGGGTGAGCAATCCGGAAACCGCAAGCTCGGGTTATCTGTTGCTGTTGCGGGTCAAGGACCTCGCTGGGTTGAATCAGCGTCTGGGCGGCCAACACACTGACAATCTGCTGATAGCGGTTGGTGAGCAGCTGTCTCGTGAGTGCGCCAAATACCCCGAAACACTGAACCTCGTCACGCGGATCCGCGGTGGCGAATTCGCCGTACTGGCGCCGGGTTTGGTGCACACCGAAGCGCTGCAACTGGCGCAACACCTCGACACGGCCATGACCAGCCTGCACGCGACTGGCGCCACCGATGTGGCCGCCGTGGCCTACATCGGGCTGGCGCCGTTCATGTACGGCGACGCCCCGCAAGCGGTGCTCGGCCTGGCGGATCAGGCGCTGGCGCAGGCCGAGGGGCAGGGCGATTCGCGGTGGGTGTGCCTGGATCGCACGGCGCCGGCCAGCGTTGGCGATGACCATCATGCCTGGCACACGCTGCTCGATCAGGCGCTGAATCAGCGGCGTTTCGAGCTGTATTTCCAGCCGGTGGTGGCCAGCCAGGACACCACGCTGGTGCTGCATTACAAAGTGCTGTCGCGGCTGATTGACGATCAGGGCCAGACGATTCCGGCGGGGCGGTTCCTGCCGTGGCTCGAACGTTTCGGCTGGGCGGCGCGGCTGGATCGGCTGATGCTGGAGCGCGTGCTTGAGCAAATGGCTGACCATGACGCGTCGCTGGCGCTGAACCTGTCTTCGGCAACGCTGACCAGTGCTCAGGCGCTGGGCAAAGTCTTCGATATTTTGCGCGCGCACTCTAATTTCGGCCCGCGACTGATCCTGGAAATCGGCGAGGAACAACTGCCCGAGCAAGCGAAACTGGAAGACCTCGCGCGGCGCCTGCGTGAGATCGGCTTCTCGTTGAGCCTGCAACACTTTGGCGGGCGCTTCAGCATGATCGGCAACCTGGCGCGGCTGGGGCTGGCGTATTTGAAGATTGACGGTGTTTACATCCGTGCGATTGATAAAGAGAGCGACAAGCGCCTGTTCATCGAAGCGATCCAGCGGGCGGCGCACAGTATTGATTTGCCGTTGATTGCCGAGCGGGTCGAGACCGAGGGCGAGTTGTCGGTGATTCGCGAGATGGGGGTTTATGGGGTGCAGGGGCGGTTGTGTGGGGAGCCGAAGCCGTGGGCGTGAGGCTTTGAAGTTGCTTTGCCCGTGAGGCCGCCATCGCCGGCAAGCCGGCTCCTACAGAGGTCGGGGTTGATCACATATCCAAGGTCAAACACAAACACTGTAGGAGCCGGCTTGCCGGCGATGACGTCATAACAGGCGCCGCCAAACTGTCTGTGGGAACAATCCGAACGGGGACAACCGCGTCGGAGATTTCCTTCAAATCACGGCGGTGTCCGTGAACTTGTCCGCGCTCAGGTCCGTGGATAGTCTGAGTTTGTCACTGAATTAACAGTGACTCGGACGTGCAAGTCCGGGTAAAACCTCCCATCGAAGCAACGTCGCGGCTGTTCATCGGGAATTTTTTGTCCGATGTAGTCTCTATGGCGGCTGTGTGCGGGAGACCTTCGGGTCTGCCGAGGTTTTGGTGGGAGTTTTACTCGGTCTTGCACCTCGCACATAGCTGCCACCTTAATTTGCGTGCAAGCGAACCTGGTGCAGCGTCCATATGCAGGAGTTCTCCATGTTCAAAAGTCCCCCAAATTCGCCAGATGACTCTGGCACCCCCGAAACCGAGCCCCGCAAAGGCCACCTCTTCATCGTCGCCCCCGACGTCAACATCGAAGCCCTGCTCGCCAACGCCTCCGAAGACCTGCTCTCTATCAGCGCCATCGCGGCCAATCTCGCCGACGATGTGGACGGCTCGAGCCGATGCGTCGCGCTGGCGCTCAACCGGATGGCCGATGGCGTGCATTTATTGGTGGAGCGGGCGTTGGATCATCTGGAATCGCCGGAGTTGTTGGCGTTTTTGTTCCAGAAGGATGAGCCTGCGGTGATTTGAAGTCCGCCATCGCCGGCAAGCCGGCTCCTACAGAGATTGCGGTTGATCACACGTTAATGGTCAAACACAAAACCTGTAGGAGCCGGCTTGCCGGCGATGGCGTCGGAACAGACGACACAAAACAGCGGCTCAGATCAATCCCGAATCATCCTCATCCACCAAATGACTCAACCCCCCCAACGCCTCCCGGGCCTGGGACCGGTCCATCAACTTGGCCTGCGCCGCCGCCGGTAAGTCGGTCACGCGGATCACGCCTTTATCCGTCAGCACCTGAATCAGGTCGTCGAGTACCCGGATCATGTCCAGGTCGCTCTGCTTCAATTGCTTGAGCTGTTTGATCTGCTGCACTTGCTTGTGGCTGGTTTCCATCACTTCGTTGGCGAACCAGTCTTGAAGGTCGGGGTGATCGGCGGGCAGGGTTTCGGTGGATCCGGTGTAGGCCTCGGCTTCCACGCGCGTCAATTGGCCGTCCGCATTGCGTTGCACGTAGAACATTGAGCGTCCCTCAGAGTTGAGCAGCGTCATCCTGTCAGCAGCATAGGCGAATTAAGCCATATGGTTATTCGCTAACGGTATTTAAAGTCGCTTTCTTATACCTATAAAGTCAACCTCCTGCGTACCTGCCGACCAATCGGCGCGCCGCACGACACGAACCAACACGGGACCTCCGTGAGTTTCTGATCGACGTGCGCGCCATCGAGCGTGCCGTGCGTGGGAGTGAATCATGTCTGCAGCTACTGCTACCCCAAGCGCCGCGAACAACGCGCCGCAAGTGTTTGAAATCCGTCCGTTCAGCGGCGCTGTCGGTGCCGAAATCATTGGCCTCGACCTGTCCCGCCCCATCAATGACCAGGACTTTGCGCGCATCCATCGCGCGCACCTGGATTATCACGTTGTCGTGTTCCGCGACCAGCGCATTAGCCCTGAACAGCAAATCGACTTCAGCCGTCGTTTCGGCGTGTTGCAGATCCACGTGCTCAAACAGTTTTTGCTG
>Ga0182008_10001741_pt1 | contig 14299 bp, 15 predicted proteins | sample Sormic07211129_1_FD_120482 | JGI IMG/M metagenome (GOLD analysis project Ga0182008, IMG submission 120482) | Rhizosphere microbial communities from Sorghum bicolor, Mead, Nebraska, USA - 072115-129_1 metaG | ecosystem: Host-associated > Plants > Roots > Rhizosphere | place: USA: Nebraska...
CGGGGCGGAATTGACTACCGGATACACGACTTCGACAGCATCCGGCTCGCCCCGGTGAACGCACACCTGCGCGCCCTCATGTCGGCCTGCTGGCGCCTGGGCGGCCTGCCCGAACTGGAGGCGCTGAACCTGCGGGCACCTACGGAGCACTGCGCGCGGTCCGCGCGGACCACCAGGGCGTCTCGCAGATGCCGATCGTGAAGCCGGGCGCCGGCCACCCGGACGTGATGGCGGCGGAGGTCGTCGGCTCGGTGGTCGAACGGGAACTGCTCGACGCCCTCTTCACCCGGCGGGCCTCGCTCACCGACCCCCTGGAGAAGCACATGTCCGCCCCGCTGCCGCAGGTCGGCTCCGGTGAGCCGGTCGCCGACCTGATGTCGGTGCTGGGGCGCGCGGACGCGGCGATCGTCCTGGTCGAGGGCAAGCCGACCGGTGTGGTCAGCCGGCAGGACCTGCTGTCGTTCCTCGCCAAGGGCGGGAAATAGCGGGGAAACCTGCGGTGAAGGGCCGGTGCCGGAGGCGAACTTGCGTTTGCCTACCGAAGCGGTGGACTTCAGCGAAGTGGTACGAGCGTGTCACGTCCACGCAGCACACGCTTAACACGCGTCCGGCAGATTAGTGGATGTCGGCAGGGCGGGAGCGGCTCCCCGCCCCAGCCGGCACCGAACGTCCAAGGACCTCCGGAGCGGCTCCCGGACCTCCATGGACGCCGGACGTGAGACCCGGCCCTGACCCGGTCCATGTCCCTCGCGGGGACCGCCGTCGTCCCGCCCCCCGGTAACGGGGGTGCGGCGGTCCCCGCGCACACCTTTTTCCGGGACCTTCGAGCGTTTCCCGGGACCTCCGAAGTATTTCGGGACCTCCGACCCGTTCAGGCCCTTTTGCCGAGTCCTCCGGTCGGGTGTCAGTCCTCCCAGCGGTCCTCGTTCTTCCCGTCGCGGTGGCGGCGGTGGCTGAACAGGCCCGGGTTCGCGCGGGCCGCCTGGGCGATGTTGACGCCCACGATGCCGACCCAGGCGGTGAGCAGGCCGGGGAGGTGGGCGATGCCGCCGCCGATCGCGGAGAGCGGGATGGCCAGCACCAGGGAGACGACGCCGAAGCCGAAGCGCTCGCCCCAGGAGTCCGTGGCCCTCGGCGCCCTCGCCCCGCGGGCCACCACCATCTGCTGCTCGGCCATCTGCCGCCGCACCCGGCGCTCGACCGCCCCGTCGATGCGCTGGTCGACCTTCTCCAGGAAGGAGTCGACCAGCGCGGACTCGTACTCCTCACCCAGCTCCCTGCGCGCCTGCAGGGTGGCGTTGAGCTCCTTCTTGAGCTCGGCGTCCCGCGCGTCCATACCGATCTCCGTCCCCGTCCCCGTCCCCATGCCTGTCATGGGACACCACGTTAGGGAGCGGGAACGCTGGCCGCACTGGGGATAGCCCCCCTGTCGATGAGGGGGTTCACCCCGAGGACTCCTCGGTCAGGCCAGCCCGTGCTGCTTCGCGTAGGCGTTCGCCACGTCCTCGGGGTCCTTCTTGTCGTTGTCGACCTGGCTGTTGAGCTGGGTGAGCTGCTCGGTGGTGAGGACGTTGCCGAGCCTGGCGAGGGCCTTGCGGACCGTGTCGTCGGCCTTGCGGTCGGCGATGAGCGGGACGATGTGCTGGCTGGGGATGAGGTTCTTGGGGTCGCTCAGCACCACCCAGTCGTGGGCCGCGATGTCGGTGTCGGTGGTGAAGAGGTTCGCCACGTCCACATCGCCCTTCTTCAGGGCGCCCTTGACCAGCGGACCGTCCGAGTCCAGCGACCTGAACTCCTTGAACTCCACGCCGTACACGTCCTTGAGCCCGAGTGCGCCCACCCGGCGCTTCTTCACCTCGGGCGCGGCGCCGATCACCAGCCTGCCGTTCTGCTTGGCGAGGTCGGCGAGGGTGGCGAGGCCGTACTTGCGCGCGGTCGCCCGGGTGACGACGAAGCAGTCGGAGTCGGCCGCCTGCCCGTAGGGCAGCACCTGGAGGCCGGCCGGCATCGCCAGGGTGAGGGCGTTCTGCATGGTGCCCGGCTCGGAGGAGTCGTCCTTCGGGGCGAGGTAGTTGAGCAGCGCGCCCTGGTACTCGGGCAGCAGGTCGATGTCGCCGCCCCTGAGGGCCGGGATCACGATCTCGCGGGTGCCGAGGTTGGGGCGGACCTTCACCTTCACCCCGGCCTGCTTCAGGACGGCCGCGTACAGGTAGCCGAGGACCTGGTTCTCGGTGAAGTTGGCGGTGCCGATGGTGAGCCCGCCCTTGCTGGAGCCGCCGCCACCGGAGGCGGAGCCCTGGCTGTCGAGGGAGGTGATGCCGCTCGCGCAGGCGGAGAGGGCGGGGACGGACGCGGCCGCGAACAGGCCGCCGAGGAGGGTACGTCGGTTCATCAGGGGTTCCCTAAGCGGTGGTCCGGGGCCTCAGGCGGCGCGGTGGCGGGACAGGAGGCGCTGGAGTGTGGACAGCAGCAGGTCGAGGGTCACGGCGACCACGGCGACCAGCACCGCGCCGCCCAGCACCTGCACGAGGTCGCGCTGGGCGAGGCCGTCGAAGACGTAGCGGCCGAGGCCGCCGAAGGAGACGTAGGCGGCGATGGTCGCCGTGGCGACGACCTGGATGAGCGCCAGGCGCAGGCCCGTCATGATCAGGGGGAGCGCGAGCGGCAACTCGACCTGGAACAGGACCTGGTGGCCCCGCATGCCCTGACCGCGCGCCGCGTCCTTCACGTCCGGGTCGACGGCGGTCATGCCGGCGTAGGTGTTGGTGACGATCGCCGGGACCGCGAGGGCGACCAGGGCGACGTAGACCGGGAGCATGGACAGCCCGCCGGCCAGGAAGACCAGGACGACCAGGCCGACGGTCGGCAGCGCGCGTCCGAAGGACGAGAGGTTGATGGCGAGGAACGCGCCCTTGCCGGTGTGGCCGATCAGCAGCCCGAGGGGGAGGCCGATCGCGGCGGCGACGAGGGTCGCCAGGAGCGAGTACTGGAGGTGCTCGGCGAGGCGGTGGGCGATGCCGTCCGAGCCGGACCAGCTCCCGCCGCTGGTCAGCCATGTGCCCAGGTTCTTGAAGAGTTCGAACATGTCAGGCTCGCCTCCTGCGCCAGGGGGTCAGCACGTACTGCAGGGCGACCAGGAGCGCGTCCGCGACCACCGCGAGGAGGATGGTGAGGACCACGCCGACGATCACCGGGGTCGGGAAGTCGCGCTGGAAGCCGTCGGTGAAGAGCTGGCCGAGGCCGCCGTCGCCGATGTAGGTGGCGACCGAGACCAGCGAGATGGACATGACCGTGGCGATCCGGACGCCCGCCATGATCACGGGGAGCGCGAGCGGGAACTCGACGGTGAGCAGGGTGCGCAGGGGGCGGGTGCCCATCGCCCTGGCCGCCTCCTTGGTCCTGGCGGGGACCGAGTCGAGGCCCTCGACCGTGTTCCGCAGCAGCACGACCAGCGTGTAGACCGTCAGGCCGATGACCGTGGTGGTGCGGGTCAGTCCGCTGACCGGCAGCAGCAGCACGAAGATCGCGATCGACGGGATCGTGAACAGGACGTTCGAGACGCCGAGCAGGAAGCCGCGCAGGGGGCGGATCCGGTGGGCGACCACCGCGAGCGGGAGCGAGATCAGCAGGCCGAAGAAGACGGCGGTCAGGGCGGCCTGGAGGTGGGAGAGGGTGAGGGAGGTCAGATCGTCGGTGTGGTCGCCTATCCACGACCAGTCGATGCTCATGCCGCCACCCGCGCCTGCGTGTGCGCCTGGCCGGCGTGCTCGTGGATGTCGTCGCGGGAGCTCACACCGGTCAGGACGCCGTCCGCGTCGACGCGGGCCACCAGGCCGGTGGGGGAGGCGAGCGACTCGTCGAGGGCCGCCAGCAGCGAGTCGCCGTCCCGCAGCGGTCGTACGGGGATCTCGGCGTCCTTCGGGTCCTTCGGCGCCCAGTGCAGGGGCTTGCGTGCCTCGTCGAGTACGAGGGTCCAGGCGCCGCCCTCCGGGGCCGGGCCCTGGGGGACGGCCGCGAGGGTCTGCAGCGAGAGCAGCTTCAGACCGCGCTCGGCGCCGAGGAAGCCGGCCACGAAGTCGTCGGCCGGGCGGGCGAGCAGTTCGGCGGGGGCGGCGCACTGCACCAGGTGGCCGCCGGTGCGGAAGATCGCGATCTGGTCGCCGAGGCGGACGGCCTCGTCGACGTCGTGCGTGACGAAGACGATGGTCTTGCTCAACTCCTTCTGGAGCCGCAGCAGTTCGTCCTGGAGCTGGGTGCGCACCACCGGGTCGACCGCGCCGAACGGCTCGTCCATGAGCAGCACCGGCGGGTCGGCGGCGAGCGCGCGGGCCACGCCGACGCGCTGCTGCTGGCCGCCCGAGAGCTGGTGGGGGTAGCGCCGGCCGGCGTCGGCGGTGAGGCCGACGGTCTCCAGGAGTTCGGCCGCCCGTGCCCGTGCCCTGCGGCGGCCGTGGCCGAGGAGGAGCGGCACGGTGGCGATGTTGTCGAGCACCGTGCGGTGCGGGAACAGGCCCGCCTGCTGGATGACGTAACCGATGGAACGGCGCAGCTCGGCCGCGTCCTGCCGTGTGACGTCCCTGCCGCCGACCTTGATCGTGCCGGAGGTCGGCTCGACCATACGGTTGATCATCCGCAGGGTGGTCGTCTTGCCGCAACCGGAGGATCCGACGAGGACGGTCACACCGCCTTCCGGCATCTCCAGGGAGAGGTCGTGGACTGCTGTCGTGCCGTTGGGGAAGCGCTTGTGGACCGCATCGAACTGGATCATGAGTTGTCCCTTGCCCGGCTGTATAACGTCATGCAGAGTTCTTGGTAGCTGAATAGCTTGTCAACGGTTCGGTGTTAATCCGATGTAACGGATGACCGGAGGGCAAGATCGGATGTCCTAATTGAGAAGGGTTTGAGCTTTATGTCGTCTCGAATCGTGGACATGCCGGAAGCCGGGCCCGCCGGACACACCGGGCTTGTGGTCCTCGACGGCATCGGACTCGGGGTCGCGGACGTCGTCCGCCTCGCCGACGGGAGCGCGCGACCCGTCCCCGGGACCGACGCGATGAAACGGGTGACCGAATCCTGGGACGCCGCCCGGCAGATCGCCGCCACCGGACGTGTCTACGGCCGCTCGACCGGCGTGGGCGCCAACCGGAACGAGGACGTGCCCACCGAGGCGGCCGCCGAGCACGGGCTGCGCCTGCTGCGCAGCCACGCCGGCGCCATCGGCGACGAGCTCCCGGCCCGCCAGGTCCGCGCGATGCTCGCCGTACGCGCCAACCAGCTCCTGGCCGGCGGCGCGGGCCTCAGGCCGACCGTCGTCACGGCGCTGTGCGAGGCGCTGGAGAGCGGCGCCCACCCGGTCGTCAACGAGTTCGGCTCGGTGGGCACGGGCGACATCGCGGCGCTCGCCCAGGTGGGGCTCGCCCTCGCCGGGGAGCACCCCTGGAAGGAGCCCGGTGCCCCCGAGCCCCAGCCCCTCGACAACAACGACGCGCTCGCCTTCATCAGCAGCAACGCCCTCACCCTCGGCCAGGCCGCGCTCGCCCTGCACGAACTGCGCGGGCTGGTGGAGGCCACCCAGGTCGTCGGCGCGCTCTCCCTGCTCGCCGTCGACGGGTCGCACGAGGCGTACGCCGCCCCCGTGCACGCCGCCCGGCCGCACCGCGGGAGTGCCCGGGTGGCCCGGCGGATGCGGGAGCTGATCGGTGCCGACGAGCGGCCCACCCCGCCGCTCGGACGCATCCAGGACCCGTACGGCTTCCGCTGCCTGCCCCAGATCCACGGCCCGGCCCACGACGCGGCCGACGCCCTGGAGGAGGTGCTGGCGGTCGAGATCAACGCCGCCGCCGAGAACCCCCTCATCTCGCCCGAGGACATGGCCGCCTACCACCACGGCGGCTTCTACCAGGCCCAACTCGCCCTCGCCCTGGACCACTTCAGACTGTCGCTCGTGCAGGTGGCCCGCCTGTCGACCTCCCGCCTGTCCACCCTCAACGAGCCGGCCTTCACCCGTCTGCGCCCCTTCCTGGCCAACGAGGAGCCCGCCGCCTCCGGGGTGATGATCCTGGAGTACGCCGCCGGGGCCGCCCTCGGCGACCTGCGGGCCTTCTCCGCCCCCGCGTCGCTCGGGCACGCTGTACTCTCCCGGGGCGTCGAGGAACAGGCCAGCTTCGCCTCGCTCGCCGCACGGCAGACACTGCGCGCCTGCCGTGCGTACCGTCTCGTCGTCGGCTGTGAACTGGTGGCCGCCGTACGGGCGCTGCACCAGCGCGACCTCAGGCCCGACCCGGAGCTTCCGGTGGGCCGGGCGCTGGAGCTCGCCGAGTCGGTGCTGGCGCAGGACCAGGCCGACCGGCCGCTCACACAGGACGTGACGGCGGCGGCCGCGCTGCTGGACCGGTTCACGGACATCTGGAGGGGGAGCGGGACATGAGCGTGGAGAGGAGCACGGATGTGAGCGCCGGCGTGGGCACGGGTGCGGGCAACGGTGTGGGCGAGGGTGTGGGCGACGGTGTGGGCGACGAGGGTGCGGGCGCCGGGGTGCCCGACAGCCCGGCCGCCCGACTGCAGGCGCTCTTCGAGGGGCACCGGCTGACACCGACCCAGCGGCGCATCGCGCACAGCATGGTGCGCAAGGCCGCCGACGTGCCGTTCCTGTCCAGCGTGGAGCTGGCCGAGCTGGCCGGGGTCAGCCAGCCCTCCGTGACCCGCTTCGCCGTCGCCCTCGGCTTCGACGGCTACCCGGCCCTGCGCAAGCACCTGCGCGAGGTCGCGCCCAGCGAGCAGAGCGCCGAGCCGGGCTCGTTCAACGAGTACCAGCAGGCCGTCGAGGCCGAGATCGAGAACCTGCGGCATCTGGCGGAGCTGCTGGCCGACCCGCGGCCCGTGCGGCGGGCCGGGCGGCTGCTGGCCGCCTCCCGTCCGCTGCCCGTGCTGGGGCTGCGCGCCGCAGCCTCCCAGGCCTACGGCTTCACGTACTTCGCCGCCAAGGTCCACCCGGACGTCCGGCTGCTGAACGAGGGCGGCACGATGATCCAGGACCGGATCGAGGCCGCCGTGCGCGCCGGGGCCACGGCCCTGCTGTGCTTCGCGCTGCCCCGGCACCCGCGCGAGGTCGTGGACACCCTGGCCTTCGCGAAGGAGGCCGGGCTGACGGTGGTGACCGTGGCGGACTCCGCGTTCGCGCCGGTCGCCAAGGTGTCGGACCTCCTGCTGCCCGCCGCCGTCGGCACCGGTCTCGCCTTCGACACCGCCTGCGCGCCGATGCTGCTGGGCCGGGTCCTGCTGGAGGCGATGTGCGACGACCTGCCGGACGCGCAGGCCCGGCTGGAGGAGTTCGACACGCGGGCGGCGGCGCGCGGGCTGTTCGTGGAGTAGCGGGCGTTTTCAGATCCCTCTCACGTTGGCTGGCTAGCGTGCGTCCCACGGATGCCGTACCAGATCTGAGACGGGAGGACGGACGTGGCACGCGCAGAGGGCAGGGCCCAGGGGCTGGCTCGGGTGGCCGTCGTCGTACGGGCCGGAGCCGCGCCGCTGTGGTGGGCCGGGGTGTTCGCGGCAGGTGTCGGGGTGCTGGTGCCGGGCTTCACCGGGCGCCGGATCGGGGTCCTGGCCGGGGCCGCGCTGTTCATCGTGGCGGCGGCCGTGGTGTCGTACGCGCGCCGCAAGCGGTACACACGGCTCGCGCGCGCGGCGGCCCGCGCCGGCAAGCACGACGTGCTGCAGGACCGTGCCGTGAGTGTGCGCAACTGGCGGCGCGGGCACCGCTGGTGGCTGCTGCTCGCGTTCCTCGCCGCGCTGGGCGCCTCCTTCGCCGTACCGTCCGCGGGCGGGCTGCTGCTCGCCGGTGCCGGTACGGGTCTGAGGCTCAAGGCCGCCTGGCTCGGGCGGCGCGAACGGGAGCTGGACGCCCTGCTGTGGGTGCGGGTCGACTGGCTCGCCGGGAACGGCGGGCGGCCGGCCGGCAGGACCGTGAAGGCCTATCGCAGCACGGGTATCGCGGCGGGCGACGCGGCCCCCGGAGGAGCGCGACGCCGCACCGCGGCACTCGTCTGACCGGCTGCCCGTCGGCTACACCTCCAGGTCCTCCTCGATCCTCTTCAGCTGGTGGCGGGCCATCGCCAGGTTGGACCGCTTGGCGTCGAGCACCAGGTAGAGGAAGAGGCCGTTGCCGCCCCGTCCGGCGATCAGCCGGATCAGGTGGTACTGGTCGGAGAGGGTGATCAGGATGTCCTCGATCTGGCCCTTGAGACCGAGGTGCTCCATCGTGCGCATCTTGGCGCGCACGACGTCGGTGTTGCCCGCGGCGGCGACGTTCAGGTCGAAGCCCTTGCTGCCGCCCATCGTGCCCAGCGCCATACCGCTGGTGTAGTCGACGAGCGCGACGCCGGTCGCACCCTCGATGGAGGCGAGGGCTTCCTTCAGACAGGTTTCCGTGTTGGCCATGAGTGTGTTCCTCGGTTCCTTTTCAACTATCGGTGGTGGAGCGCGCGTTGGTGGTCGTGGTGGTGCGTGGCGCGCGCGGGGTTCTGGTCCGTGTGCCGGTCGTCTTGGCGGCGGCCGGTTTGGCGGCTGGCCTGGCCTGTCTGGCGCGGCCCGCGGGGGTGTCCTGGGTGTCGAGGAGCTCGGCGATACGGGCGGCGGCCCGGCGGCCCTCCAACAGCAGCCGGCCCACGTTCACCCGGTCCTGGGTGAGCAGGGTCAGTACGGCGGTCGTGGAGCCGCCCCCGCCCGCGCTGAACGTCGCCACATAGCCGTACACCCCCCGGACGAGCAGCTCGCGGAACTCGCCCTGGCCGCTCGCGTCCGCCAGTTTCACCGCGGCGGCGTGCGTGGTCGCGGTGAGCGCGGCCATGCCCTGGGGGTCGACACCGGGGGTGTCCTGGGCCAGGACGACCTCGTCGACGGCGGCCGCGAGGGCGCCGGTGAGCTGGGGGACGCGGGCCCTCAACCGGCGGAGTTCGTCCAGGATCTGGGGATCGGGAGCCATCGGGGGTCTCCTCTCGAACCGGTCAAAGGGCCTCCAGCGCATCTCTGAGCCTCTTCAGCAGCGTGATGTGGGGGTCGGGTGGCAGCGGTTCGGACGACAGCTGTGCGGACCACGGCTGTGCGGGCGGCAGCGGTTCGGACGGTGGCCGATCGCCGGGGGCGGGTGTCTCGTCGCCGGGTGCGAGGGGGGCCGGGGACGGTTGGCCCCGGCGGGGCAGAGGTGGCGGCTGGCCGTGGCGGGGCGACGGTGGGCGCGGGTCGTGGCCGGGGGGTGTCTGGCTCTCGCCGGGGCTCGGCGACGGCGGTGGCTCCCACGGGCCGTCCGGCGGATGGGAGCCGGGGGTCTGCGGCCGGGCCGGCTCGGTGGCGGGTCGGCGTACCGGTGTCAGGACGCCCGCCGCCGTCAGGCGTCTGACGTCCACCAGGGTGTGGAAGGCCAGGTGGCCCAGGGCTCTGGCTATGTCCGACGCGGTGCGGGCGCCGTTCGCCTTGGCCAGGACCGTCCGCTGGCGGCGGGTCAGCGAGGGCGCGGCGGGGAGGCCGGTGCGGGTGAGCGGGGCCTCGTCCGTGACCGGGTCCGGCCAGATGCGGTGCAGCAGGTCGCGGCGGCGCAGGGTCTCGCGCTCCAGGGCGGCCACGGGGACGGGCCGCACGGTGCCCGGGGGCGTGTGCGCGGTGCCGTAGCGGAAGCGACCGGGGGTCGAGCTCGGGGCGAGGACGAAGTACGCGGCGTCGTACAGGGCCGTCAGCCGGCACAGCTCGAAGGCGCCGAGGGCGAGCCGGCCCGCGTCGACCAGACGGAGACCGGCGTGGTGGCCGGGGTCGCCCACGGGGTGGTCGGCGTGGCTGACGCGGGTGTCGGCCTCCGACTCGCCGAGCGCCTGCTGCCAGGCCTCGGCGGCGAGCGTGCCGCGGGCCGTCAGCAGGGTCTCCAGACCGGGCGCGCACGGACTCTCGGCGTGCACCACCAGACCGTCGGCGAGGTGCAGGGTGCCGTGCTCGCGGAACAGGACGCCGGTGGCCCGCTCGGCGGCGAGCCGGGTCAGCATCGGCGAGACACCGCCCCAGCCGCGCTCGGCGGCGGCCACCTTCTTGCGCACCGGCAGCCGCGGCGGCTCGGTCATGTGGACGGCGGTCATGCCAGCACCAGCCGTTCCGCCATCTCGCCCAGCCGGATGCGGGCCATCGCCAGGTTGCCCTCCGTACGGGCCAGCCACAGATGCAGGAACACGCTGCCGTCGAAGGAGGACCCCACGAACCGCAGCACGTGGTAGCTGTCGCGGTTGCTGACGATCAGGTCCTCGACCGGCGGATCGGCCGGATCGGCGTCCGCCCCCTCCGCCCCGGGGTCGTCGGCGGGCGCGAACGCGTGCTGCTCGGCGGCCAGCCGGGCGATCTCGGCGGCCTCCGCGGCGGCCGCCTCCTGGTCGCCGCCCGGGGACTCGCCCACGCTGCCCAGGGCCAGCCCGCTGGTCCAGTCGATCAGCGCGGCGCCGCGCGCGCCGGGCAGTCGCATGGCTTCCAGCAGGCACTCGTCGATTCCGGGCACCGTGGCTCCCCTCCCGCCTGGGGTTCGGCTGAGTGACGCCGAAACTACGCAACGTGTGCGCGAGGGGTGAGGGATCTGGCATTTTCCGGTGGAACATGCTTCGAAGCACTAAGGTGGGTCGACTCGCCCTGTTCTCACCGCAGTTGAACTGCGGATCCACCGGTGTGCGTCAACGGCGGTCCGGTGTGCGGAGGGTGGTGAGCGCGCCCGCGTGCGCCCCTCCCGACTCGGCCACGATCTCGTCCAGCCGCTGTTCCTCCCGCACGGTCGCGAACGCGACGCCCCCCGACCCGTCGGGCGCGAAGCCGTGAATGGCGGGCCGGACGAGGGAGTTGTACGCGTAGTGGTGCGCGAAGTAGTACGCGCCCGTGTCCAGCGCCGCCGCGTAGTCCCCCTGCTCCAGCAGCGGCAGCGCCCGTCCCTCGGCGAGCAGGTCCCCCGCGAAGCAGGCCGGCCCCGCCACGTCCTGCACGACCGCGGGCCCCTCCTTGGGCCGCCCCTTCGCGTCGTACGCGGCGATCCTCAGCGGCCACGACCCGGGCACGTACACCGTCCGCGTCGCCACCTGCACCCCCGCGTGCGTCACCGCGACCGGCCGGCCGCCCGCGCTCTTGGCGTACTCCACCCGCGCCACCACGGTCCCGTGCTTGGCCAGCAGCGACCGCCCGAACTCGGTCACCAGCCCGTACCGCCCGTCGAACAGCCCCGGCACCGCCTCGCGCAGCAGCCGCGCGTACTGCGCGTACGTCGGCGTCGTCACGTCCGAACCGAAATTCACCGGCAGGCCGCCACCGATGTCGAGGGTGTCGATCTGGGGCCGGCCGAGATGCCGGTTGATCTCCTCGGCGAGCGCGAACACCTCCGCCACACCCTGCGCCATCAGCGACAGCGGGATGCCCTGCGAGCCGGTGTGCGCATGCAGCCGGGTCAGCCACGGACGGTCCGCGTACGCCCGTAGGACCCACTCCCGCGCCCCCTCGTCCCGCAGCGCCACCCCGAACTTCGAGGTCGCAGTCGCCGTCGAGGTGGCCCCGATGGAACCCCCGCCGACCTGCGGGTTCACCCGGATCCCGATCGGCGAGCGGCTGGTGGCCGACCGCATGAGGGCGTCGATCCGGTCCAGCTCCTGCGGGTTGTCGGCGTTGACGGCGATCCCGAGCGCCAGCGCCTCCCGCAGCTCGGCCGGTGTCTTGGCGGGCGAGTCCAGCACCGTGAGGTGCGGCGGCACTCCCGCCGCGCGCGCCAGCGCCAGTTCGCCCGGGCTCGCCACCTCCGCGCCGAGCCCCTCCTCGCGCAGCAGGCGCACCACCGGCACCAGCGGGGTCGCCTTCACCGCGAAGGCGTGCAGCACGGGTGTGCCGGGTGCCACCACCGCGTCGAACGCCGCCCTCAGCTCGGCCGCCGACTCCCTGATGCCCACGACGTCCAGCAGGCCCACAATGGGTGTGCCCGGTCCCAGCAGGCCCCGCTCCACGGCCGCCCGCACCGCCTCGTCACGCCGCGTGGCACCGTCCGTCCGGCCGCCGTCCTCGTACCCCACGCCATCCCCCGTCATGTCGTCGCCCGCGTCCACGCATCCAGCCAAACATCTGTGACGTACCCATGCTGCCCACCGGTTCTATTGACTAGTTCTATTCAGGACGTCAGGATGTGAATAACGGCATCAATAACCGCTAGGAGGCAGACCATGTCAGGACCCCGCCCCGTACGAGCGCCGCGCGGTACGGAACTGAGCGCCCTGGGATGGCAGCAGGAAGCCGCCCTGCGGATGCTGCAGAACAACCTGGACCCCGAGGTCGCCGAACACCCCGACAAGCTCGTCGTCTACGGCGGCACCGGCAAGGCCGCCCGTGACTGGCGCTCCTTCGACGCCATGGTGCGCACGCTGAGGACCCTGAAGCAGGACGAGACCATGCTGGTCCAGTCCGGCCGCCCGGTCGGCGTGATGCAGACCCACGAGTGGGCCCCGCGCGTCCTCATCGCCAACTCCAACCTCGTCGGCGACTGGGCCAACTGGGAGGAGTTCCGCCGCCTGGAGGCCCTCGGCCTGACCATGTACGGCCAGATGACCGCCGGTTCCTGGATCTACATCGGCACCCAGGGCATCCTCCAGGGCACCTACGAGACCTTCGCCGCCGTCGCCGCCAAGAAGTTCGGCGGCACCCTCGCCGGGACGATCACCCTCACCGCCGGCCTCGGCGGCATGGGCGGCGCCCAGCCGCTCGCCGTGACGATGAACGACGGTGTGGCGATCTGTATCGACTGCGACCCGCGCGCGATCGAGCGGCGCATCGAGCACCGGTACCTGGACGTGCGGGCCGACTCCCTCGACCACGCCCTCCAGCTGGCCACCGAGGCCCGGGATGCCCGCCGCCCGCTCTCCATCGGCGTCCTCGGCAACGCCGCCGAGCTCGTCCCCCAGCTCCTCGCCATGGGCGCCCCCATCGACATCGTCACCGACCAGACCTCGGCCCACGACCCGCTGGCCTACCTGCCGCTGGGCATCGACTTCGAGGACATGGCGGACGCGGCGGCCAAGGACCCGGCCGGCTTCACCACCCGCGCCCGCGAGGCGATGGCCAAGCACGTCGAGGCCATGGTCGGCTTCATGGACGCCGGCGCCGAGGTCTTCGACTACGGCAACTCGATCCGCGGCGAGGCCCAACTCGCCGGTTACGACCGGGCGTTCGCCTTCCCCGGCTTCGTCCCCGCCTACATCCGCCCGCTCTTCTGCGAGGGCAAGGGCCCCTTCCGCTGGGCGGCCCTGTCCGGCGACCCGGCCGACATCGCCAAGACCGACAAGGCGATCCTCGACCTCTTCCCGGAGAACGAGTCCCTCGCCCGCTGGATCAAGATGGCCGGCGAGCGCGTCCACTTCCAGGGCCTGCCCGCACGTATCTGCTGGCTCGGCTACGGCGAGCGGGACAAGGCCGGCGAGCGGTTCAACGACATGGTCGCGAGCGGCGAGCTGGCCGCGCCGCTGGCCATCGGCCGCGACCACCTCGACTGCGGCTCCGTCGCCTCCCCGTACCGCGAGACCGAGGCCATGCTCGACGGCTCCGACGCGATCGCCGACTGGCCGCTGCTGAACGCCATGGTCAACGTGGCCTCCGGCGCCTCCTGGGTCTCCATCCACCACGGCGGCGGCGTCGGCATGGGCCGCTCCATCCACGCCGGCCAGGTCACCGTGGCCGACGGCACGAAGCTGGGCGGCGAGAAGATCCGCCGGGTGCTGACCAACGACCCCGGCATGGGTGTCATCCGGCACGTGGACGCGGGGTACGACATCGCGGAGTCGGTGGCGGACGAGCGCGGTGTGCGGGTGCCCATGCGTGAAGGGGACTCGGCGTGAAGCAGGGCGGAACCTCCCCTGCGGGAGCCGAGGTCTCGTCGCCCGGCGCGGTCGGCCCCTCCTTCCAGGAGATGTGGCGTGAACTGCTTCCCGTCGGACGGCACCCCGACTCCGAGGGCTACCGCCGCTACGCCTGGACCGGCGCCGACAGCGAGTGCCGGGACTGGTTCAGGGCGCAGGCCGAGCGGCGCGGGCTGACCTACGAGGTCGACCGGAACGGGAACCAGTGGGCCTGGGCTGGGGACCCCGCCGCCGGGGACGCCGTCGTCACCGGCTCCCATCTGGACTCCGTACCGGACGGCGGGGCCTTCGACGGGCCGCTCGGGGTCGTGTCCTCCTTCGCCGCGCTCGACGAACTCCGCGGGAGGGGAGCGGAGTTCACCAAGCCCCTCGCCATCGTCAACTTCGGCGACGAG
>Ga0182008_10001743_pt1 | contig 14294 bp, 12 predicted proteins | sample Sormic07211129_1_FD_120482 | JGI IMG/M metagenome (GOLD analysis project Ga0182008, IMG submission 120482) | Rhizosphere microbial communities from Sorghum bicolor, Mead, Nebraska, USA - 072115-129_1 metaG | ecosystem: Host-associated > Plants > Roots > Rhizosphere | place: USA: Nebraska...
GGCATCTGTGAGTCCAATGCTGCGTTTTCCTTTGTTCTGGCTTTCCTTTCATAATTTGCCCCTGGGCTGGTACCAGTATCTGGCCAAAAGGACTTATGAGAAAGATGGCTATCTGAACGTGTATTTTCATCCCTGGGAATTTACAGACCTGAAAGACAAGGAGCGTTTCGGGTTTCCAGGTTATGTAAGCAAAAATTCTGGTACTCAAATGATAGACCGTATGGACAGGTTTATGCAATGGATCAATAAAAAGGGTTATCCCAGCACGACCATTAAAGACTTCGTTTCTTCGTTGTAAAGGTTACATAAGTTTGGAAGAAATAGCTGAAGAGCGATAGAATTACAATAATAAGCGCTTGTGAGGGAGTTGCCCAAAAGCCCAGATACCCTACAAAAAAATGAAGAAGGGCATAATCAAAGTAAATGCTCATGGCCGTTACCGAGGCATACCTGAAGAGCTGTACCCTGCTGTGCAGGTCTGATTGCTGGAAAACAATATATTTATTGAGCAGAAATCCGACAGGAAAACTGACAGATAAGGCCATTGCGTAGGCTGCAATATACCTGGTGATGGAATATGGACCTATGGCAATCACTTCCTGGTTCAGGATAAAATTATAGCTCAGGAAGAAAATGAGCAGGTTTAATGCAGCATTGCTTCCACCCGAAACCGCATACCGGAAGGTTTGAAGCGGAATATACTTCGAAAAGGGCGGATAAAAAAAATCGATCAGTCTGAGGATCCTGCGTTTCATTTACGCAAAGATAACCAAAAGCCCGGCTTAGCCAATAACGATTCTGGTATTGTTGGCTGTGGGGTGACCGGTGCAGATGAGCACACGCCCCTGCTCGATCTCCTGATCGGTAAGTACTTCGTTGTAATCCATTCTTACACCACCTTCTGTACAGGTAGAGGTGCAGGTACTGCACATTCCAGCTCCGCAGCTGTAGGGTAAACTGATGTGGTTTTCCAATGCAACTTCCAGAATCCTTTTGTAATAAGGGATATCCAGTCTATAGGTTTTATCGCGGTAATCTATAATAACAGAATAGGTGTTGGTATCCTTTATTTTTTTTTCTGTAAGATCATCGTCGTCTGCCTCATCTTCGGGAATAAAATAAGTCTCCCTTTTGATCTGGTCCTGGCTATAACCCATTGCCCTTAGGGTAATGCGGCAAAGCACCATATAATTAATCGGTCCGCAGGTATAGAAAAGGGCATCATTTCTGTCGTAGCTCAGGTGTTCTTTTACGATTTGTTCGATCCGTACATTGTTAAGCCTGGCCATTAACAGGTTTTTGGATTCACTGAAAAGCCATTCGATCTTAAAGCGCTCCGGATAGATTTCCTCCCACTGCTTTAGTTCCTCGTAAAATAGGGTATCGCGAACAGATTTGTTGCTGTATACCAATACAATTTTAGAATGCTCCTCTGTGAGCAGCGCCGTTTTGAGAATAGAATATATTGGAGTAATGCCTACACCTGCAGCGAAAAGAAACACCGTTCTGCGGGCTTCTTTTTCAGGGATATAGGTAAATATACCATTGGGTTCCATGGCATCCAGAACATCACCCACACCCGCTTTATGGTGCAGAAATTTAGAGATTTCCCCATTTTCAACCAGTTTTACCGCGATGGTAAGTGGTTCATCTACAGCTGGTGAACTGCACATAGAATAGGAACGCCTGACTTCTTTCCCGTTCAGATGAAAAGAAAAGACTAAAAACTGCCCGCTTTGGTAATGGATTTTTTCGCCGTCTGCCGGCTCGAATTGGATCACTACATTTTCTGCTGCGCGGCGTTCGTGGCTTATAATTCGGAGCTTTCTCGTAGAGGTCATTGTTATAATAATTCGGGCTGTATGTAACGATCAAATCAATTTAGGGTCAAAGTAACAAAAATCAACAAAAAGTTAAAGAATGTTAATATATCCTTCTTCATTAAAATTCGTTTTAACTTTACGCATTCTGCCATTTATATGAAAAAAATTATACTCTCGTTACTCCTCTTTCTTCTGGGTTCATTTGGTCTGTATGCGCAAAATGGTTATGTGGTAAAGGGCTTCGTTGTAGACACCGCTTACTCGGCCAGACTGGTCAATTCGAGTGTTTCAGTATGGAATGCCAAAGATTCTACCCTGGTTAAATTTAGCAGGGTGGGTAGTAACGGCTCATTTTCTGTACCGGCTTTGAGGCCGGGAAATTTTATTTTACTGGTCACTTATCCTGGTTACGCCGATTATTGGGAAAAATTCAGTCTGGATTCTGTGAAGAAGGAAAAAGACTTTGGTAAGGTCAATCTGCTGCTGAAGGCCAATCTTTTGTCGGCTGTAGAGATCAAAGGAGCAGTCAATGCGGTGAAAATGAATGGCGATACGACGGAGTTTAATGCAGACAGTTATATTATTCAGCCCAATTCTAAAGTGGAGGCCTTGCTGAAGCAGCTGCCTGGTGTTCAGGTAGCTAAGGATGGCAAAATTACGGCCCAGGGAAAGGCTGTGGACAAAGTGCTTGTAGATGGTGAAGAATTTTTTGGGGATGATCCTACGCTGGTGACCAAAAATATCCGTGGAGACATGGTGGATAAAGTGCAGTTGTATGATAGAAAAAGTGAGCAGGCCTCTTTTACAGGTATTGATGATGGGCAACGGGCAAAAACCATTAACCTTAAACTCAAAGAAGGGAAGAAGAACGGTGCTTTTGGAAAGGTGAATGCGGGTTTGGGTACCGATAAAATGTATGAAGGACAGGCCACCTATAATCGGTTTCAGGGGAAAAAGAAATTTGGATTTTATGGCAATATCGCCAATACGGGAAACCAGATGGGAATGTCCAGTTTTGATATGAGTTCTTTAGATGATATGGATTTTTCCGGTGGCGGTGGCGGGATGGTCATGATGGCTGGCGGCATGGGAGAGGATCTGGATACTTTTGATGGAGGCTATGGCGGGCAGGGAATTCCTTTGTCCAGGGCAGGCGGTTTGCATTATGACAACAAATGGAACAGTGGAAAAGAATCTGTGAATGGAAATTATAAGGTGAACAATATGAATGTGGAAGGGACGCGCAATGTGCAGACCCAAAACAATTACCCCAACCGGATCACCAAAAGTAATTCAGACGAAGTCTATACCAATTCTTCTTTCGGCCAGAAACTAGATGGCAAATATGCCATTAAACTGGATTCTATGACCAATTTAAAAGTTTCTTTCGGAGGTTCGCTGAAACATGGCGAGACCAACAACCAGTTTAAAGAAAATACAGTTAGGGAAAATGAAGTTTTGCTGAATAAATCTGAGCGGAACCTCGATAATAAATCCAATGGAAAAGCATTCCGGGCAAGTGCCTTATGGACTAAGAAATTCTTTAAAAAAGGCAGGACTTTGTCTTTTAATGTGAGCGAAAATATCACCCAAAACGATGCAAAGGGATTTTTAAAGTCTGAGAACAGGTTCTACAATGAGCAAGGCAAACTGGATAGTACCGTTAATATAGATCAATACAAGACCAATAAAAGTAATAGTGCTGTTTTTAATTCCAACCTGGCCTATTCGGAACCCATTACAGACAGTTTTGCTGCCCAGGTAAATTATGGCCTTAATATAAATAACAGTACCCAGGACCGAAGATCCTACAATGCGTCAACACCAGGCGAATACACCGTATTGGATAGTTTGTTTAGTAATAATTATAAGCTGGACCAGCTCACCAATACGGCGGGCCTGATGTTCAACTACAGAAAGGAGAAATCTGTGCTGAATTTCGGGACCAGGCTGGTTGCGGTTAAGTTTGAGCAAAAGAATGTATTTACAAACGAAAGCATCAAAAGAAACTTTGTGAACTGGAGCCCACAACTCAATTATCAGTATATGATGTCTTCCCAAAAAAGCTTACGCTTCAGTTATAGTGGACAGACCAGTCAGCCAGGTATAGACCAGATTCAGCCGGTGAGGGTGAATACAGATCCTTTGAACATCACCATTGGAAATCCCAATCTTAAGCCTTCTTTCAACAGTAATTTTAATATAGGCTATAACTCCTTTAAGCTGCTTTCTTCCAGGGCACTGATGATTGGCGCCAGCTATTCTTTTACGATGAACCCGATCATGAACAATACGGTAAGAGACACCACGACAGGCAAATCTACTTATCAGGCTGTTAACCTGACTGAAAAAAACAATACCAACTATGGCGTAAATATTGGTTTTGGAAGTGCCATCAAAGCACTGGATATGAATGCAAATATAAACTTGTCGGCAAACGGAGGGACCAATTATAGCTTCTTAAACAATGAACTGAACCAGACCAAATCGTATAGCTTTTCTGCGAACCTGAACCTGACGAAGGGAAAAGAAGGCAAATATAATCTTAACCTGGATTTTTCGCCCAATTATAACATCAGCCAGTCTTCGCTTCAGAAGCAGTTTAATGACAATGGCTGGGGATTTAGTTCCCGACCTTCAGTAACCCTGTACCTTCCAGGTAAGATAGAACTCAGTTCTGATGGAGAGTATGAATTCAGAGCGAAAACCAAGTCTTTTGACGAGGACTTTTCACGTTTCATCTGGAATGCATCTATTAGTCGCAAATTCCTGAAAGACCAGAGTTTGTATTTGACCATTTCGGCAAAAGATATTCTGAACCAGAACAATGGTTTTAGCCGGAGTGCCAGTCAGAATTCGATTGTGCAGACCAATTATACCATGATCAGGAGATATGTGATCTGCAGCCTGAGCTGGGATTTTAATAAAATGGGAGGGGCTTAAATCATGAAGAAAATAAAACTAACGAAGATATTGCTGGGTTGTTGCCTGGTGCTGAACGGTGTTTCTTTATTTGCACAAAATGTACGTTTTCCCGAGCAGGGTATTATAGAATACGAAAAAAGAGTCAACACGCATGCGGTAATGAAACGCATGATGGGTGGAGAATCCCAGGGCGGCTTTATGGAGGAAGCTATGGACGGGATGAAGAAAAGGACGCCCCAGTTCAATGTCTTTAAAAGCACATTGAATTTTAGAGATCAGAAGACACTTTTTGTGCCTCAGGTAAAGAAAGACGACCCATCAGATATGTTTGGGATGGGTGTTATGGGAAAACAGAATAACATTATTTATTCGGATTTTACAGCTGCTTTGTCTATCAGCCAGAGAAATGTGCTTGACGAAGTTTTTTTAGTTAAAGACAGTTTGCGCAGAATGGTCTGGAAGATTACTGAAGAAACCCGCGACATTGCAGGTTATAGTTGCCGGAGAGCGAACGGATTGATGCTCGACTCTATCTATGTGGTGGCTTTCTATACCGACAAAATTCCGGTACCGGGTGGCCCGGAGTCATTTTCCGGCCTTCCGGGAATGATCCTTGGCGTGGCCCTGCCCCATGAAAACATTACCTGGTTTGCTACAAAGGTTACAGATGCTCCTGTTAATGCGCAGGTCGTTGTCCCTCCGGTGAAGGGTAAAGCGATGGATGGTCCGGCATTTAAAGCTTATTTAAGTTCAGCCTTTAAACAATGGGGCGGTTCTGCGAGTGCCTTTTTGAAGAACCTGATTCTTTAAGGGAAGTAAACTCTTTGTAAATTTTGATGTATTCATTTGTTAATGTTAGCTTAATATGGGTCCTTTAGCTTTGTTTAAGCTTTAAGCCTATGTATTCAGCGAGAAACCCTAAGGTAACCGGGCCGGTTTTTAAAAAGGGCCAGCCTGATGATTCCTACAAATTTCAATATCCGCCTTTACCTTCCGGAGTGTATCCTTATCACCTGAACTTTCCCCGGTCTGCCCATGCAGATCAGCGCTTGGTTTTTAATATGGTGGGGGATACTGGTGGATTAAAATCGCCTGATTTCCAGCGGCAGATTGCGGAACAGATGGGACTTCAGTACAAGTTAGAGGAGCATCCTCCGGAGTTCTTGTATCACTTGGGCGATGTGGTTTACCATTTTGGAGAACGTGAACAATATGAGACGCAGTTCTTTAAACCTTACAGCCATTATCCAGGGCCCATTTACGCCATTGCGGGCAATCACGATGCCGATGTAAATCCGGATAATCCGGAACCTTACCAGAGCCTGGATGCTTTTTACGAGGTATTCTGCAATACCAGTCCGAAAACGGTTTATTTTTCGGGCGGGGCAGCCAGGAAGAGTCAGATACAGCCCAATGTGTACTGGACCCTGAATACTGAACTGGCTACGATTATTGGTTTGTATAGCAATGTGCCTAAGTTTGGCTGCATCACTTCTGAACAGAGACACTGGTTCATTAAAGAATTAAAAAGGGCCGCGGCTATGTCTGGCAAAGCCTTGATTGTCTGTTTGCACCATGCACCTTACTCGGCAGATACGAACCATGGTTCAAGCGCAGCAATGATCCGCTTCCTGGAATCTGCTTTTGAAGAGGCAGGCGTATATCCGGATGTGGTTTTCAGCGGGCATGTGCACAATTACCAGCGTTTTTTAAAGCATTATAAAGAAAAGAGTGTTCCTTTCATTGTGGCGGGTTCCGGGGGATTTGATGAATTGCATGTCCTGGCCGAGGTGACAGATCCGCAGTTTACCCAGGAGGATTCACTTTTGAAAGATGTGGAGTTGAAGGCCTATTGTGAAGGCCATCACGGTTTTATTAAAGTAGCCATAGAGAAAGAGGAAGAACATTTCACCCTGACTTGTGAATATTATACTTTAGCGCATAATGAAAACGATCCAGCTCAGCCTGCCAGACTTTATGACCGGTTTACAATTGACCTGAAAGGAGAGGATCATTTCAGCTGTCCAGAACTTGAAGGTCAAGTTTAGTCATTTCTTTTAAGATCAGTGTATTGATTTCACTGCTCACATCGTTGGCAATGTACCAGCGCATTTGTGTTTTTGCATTGTAGACCAGGTAGATCACCACGTCTTCAAAAATAGGGTCTACATATTCCAGGTGCCGCAGGCTGAAATGCTGAAGTTCAGCTGCTTTTTCAAGCAGTTTTTGGTTCAGGATTTTAAATACTGACCGGTTTTCATCGTTTTCTTTAACAGGGGTAGTTTGTATGGTAATGATCAAGGTATACGGCTTAAATCTTATTTGATGTAAAGATAGGCAAATGATTGTTGTGCAAATGTTATCTTCGCCAAAAATTAGTATGCTAGAAATTGTTTACCAGGACGATCATTTAATAGCCATTAATAAGCCGCATGGTTTATTGGTGCACCGGTCTTCTATTGCCAGTGATGCAAAGGAGTTTGCTTTGCAATTGCTGCGGGACCAGGTGGGACGTTTTGTGAGTCCTGTGCATCGCCTGGATAGAAAAACTGGTGGTTTGCTGTTGTTTGCGTTTGATAAAGAGGTAGAGATTGCGATGCATAAGCAGTTTCAGGAAGGTGGTGTGGTGAAAAAGTATCTGGCAATTTTGAGGGGTTATGCACCGGATCAGATGGATATTGATTATCCGCTGGTGAAAGAGAATGGCATGGTTCAGGAGGCTTTTACTTCTTTTGTAACGTTAAAGCGGGCGGAATTGCCGGTGCCTTTTGGTCAGCATGAAACTTCAAGGTATTCTTTAGTAGAGGCTGCACCAACAACGGGAAGGATGCATCAGTTGAGGAAGCACTTTGCACATATCTTTTATCCGATTATTGGGGATAGGAAGCATGGATGTAATAAGCAGAACCGTTTTTTTAAGGAGCAATGGGATATGACAACGATGTTGCTGCATGCTTCGGAGCTGCGTTTTTTGCATCCGGTTACCGGCGAGCAGATTGCTTTGAAGGCGGAACCGCAGGAGGAGTTTAAAAAGGTTATGCGTTTAATGGGTTTTTAGGGAGGTGAATTTTTGAAAATTTTGCTTTATTAATTCGGGGCTAACGATATCAGGTGCGCTGAAGAAGCGCACAGATCTCTGAGGCCGCCTCATTAACAAAGGCAAAATTTTCTGAGCAAATTGCAAAGGGGAGGTGTCCGGGCAGGGTGCGGGAGGGTGTTACCGCCGGGTGCAGAGGGTGTGTTATTTGGAGGGAAGGTTATTTGCAGAGGAGGTTGTTTTTTTGGCTGGAGTGGGTTCGTGCCATTCGGAGAGGTCTACAAGTATAGGGAGCAGGGATGTTCCTTTTTTTGTGAGGTGATAGTTTACTCTTACAGGGACTTCCGGGATGATTTCTTTGGTGATCAGTGTGTCTTTTTCAAGTTCTTTCAATTGTTTGCCCAGGGTTTGATCGGAGATGGTGGGCAAGGCGTTTTTTAAAAGGCTGAACCGGTTGGTGCCTTCTGAAATATGGATCAGGATCAGGGCTTTCCATCGGCCTGAAATGATGTCCAGAGCACCATTGATCCTGCAGGAATCGAGCAGAAAGGCTTTGTTTAGTGAATTTGAGGTTTCTTTCTTCATCTGTTATTATTGTCTATGCTGCTATTTGTTGGCGGCTCACTTTTTTTTGAGCTACTCCTTTTTTTGAGCGTTATTGATGCTTTTTTGAGCTGGGAGTACCTTTGTCAAACCTAAATAAAAAATATTAAAAGGGTTTTGGTACTGGATCTATAGAATGTAAAAAAATGAAAGCAATTGTATTGAATGGTTTTGGGGATGTGTCGAATTTTAGCTTTGATGAGGTGGATAGGCCTTCTTTTCAGGAAGACCAGTTGTTGATCAGGATAAAGGCAGCGGCTTTTAATCCGATTGATTATCAGATGAGGTTGGGTTGGAGGGAGAGCCGCTTAATGACTTCTCCAATATTGGGCAGGGAATTCTCTGGTGTGGTGGAGGCTGTAGGTAAAGGTGTTACTGGTTTTTCTGTGGGAGATGAGGTGATTGCCGCTTCCGGAAGCAGAGGGTCTAATGGTACATATGCGGAGTATATTGCAGTGACCTCAAAGGTGGTGGCTCATAAGCCTGCTGCCTTGAGTTTTGAAGCGGCTGCGGCCATTCCGTCTTCGGGTTTGACAGCGTTTCAGGCATTTCGCAGGATGGGGATGAAAGCTTCGGACAGTGTTTTTATCGCTGGAGGTTCCGGGGCTGTTGGTCGGTTTTTGATTAAATTGCTTTTTGCAGATGGTGTCCGGATGCTGGTGTCTTCAGCGGGTAGTGAGCAGAGTGCAGGGGTTTTACGGGCTGTGGGTTTGGAAGCTTCTTGTATTTTGGATTATCGGTCTGAGGGGCTTGCAGAGCAGCTTTTGGCGGTGAATAAGGGGGAGTTTGATTTTGTAGTGGACCTGGCTGGAGGTCAGATTACGGAAACAGCAGCTGAGGTTTTGAAAACCAATGGTACTTATGTGGATATTACATTTCTGGGGACACAAAGAAGCCGGGAAATCTTGTTTGATCGGGGTGACATGATTTTGAATATTTCTAATTATGCCTATATGTTGAAGAATGAATTGGGGGGATATGGGGAGGCTTTACAGGAGATTTCGGACCGGATTTCTTCAGGTGGAATTGCTGCACCTGAGGTACATGTTGTTGGAGAGTTAGGGTTAGGTACTGTTCAGGAAGCGCACAGGCTGATGGAGAGTGGTGCATTGAACGGGAAGAAGCTCGTCATGAGGATGTAGGGAGGTGAATTTTTGAAAAGTTTATCCTTTTGCTTCGGGGCTGACGATATCAGGTGCGCTGAAGAAGCGCACAGATCTCTGAGGCCGCCTCATCAACAGGATAAACTTTTTTGAGCAAATCGCAGAGGGGGAGGTCCGGGCAGGGCTCAGAACTGGTAGTTGCTTGAGAATAATCAGAAAAAAATAATTTATTGTAGCGTTTATGTATTTTGATACGTATTGGTTTTAGAAATTAACCAACTAGAACCTTTAAAATGAAAAGTAATCTAAATTCCGTTTTCAAATCATTAACTATTGTACTGTCAATTGCATTAGTTTGCCTGGGCTGTAAAAAGAAAGAGCGTTCATCTACGGAGTGGGGTGAGCTTGCTACTGCAAAGATGAATGAGATCACCGTGCTTACTGCCAATATTCCCTGTGGTCAGCTCACTGACGTTTCAATTCAGGAAATGGCTTCAGGTTGTTCAGCAACATATTACCCGGTTAAGGTGTCCGATCAGGCAAAATTTGAGCAACTTAGAAAGGAATATTTTGATCTGTTAGATGAGCAAACAAAGGCAATGACCAGAGAAGGTTATATCGTTGATCCATGTTTCGAATCTCTTTGGATCACTGAACAACCTATTCGATTAGAATGTAATACCGGTAAAGTGAAGGTCATTACTTCTGCAAATATGAGTATAGATGAAGCTAAACCTCTTGCTGCGAAGACTTATTTAGAAATTATGGCTATCGTAAATGCCCAGACCTGTACCAATGCATCTTCGTGGATGCCTGCGCCCTTGATTAAAGACAGACTGATGGATGTAGAATATATCACTTATTTACGGACTCAGGACTATACTGTATTGAAGAAAAAGGTTGCCCTTTACAATAGGCTGAAAGCCAGGATTATTCAGGCAGATGGTCCTGCCACTGCTGTTGAGCCTCAAACAAAGGTGGAAAGAATAGATTGTATTAATGGCAAACCTGTAATCAAGTTGACTACGAAACAGTAATTGAGGTTACAATTACTATTTGAAAAATTTGTTCTGTTGTTTCGGGGCTGACGATATCAGGTGCGCTGAAGAAGCGCACAGATCTCTAAGGCCGCCTCATCAAAAGGATAAATTTTTCTGAGCAAATTGCAGAGGGAGACGGTCCGGGCAAGGTGCGGAGGATGTTATTTGTAGTAAAAAAATGAAGGGGGCTGACATATAGCAGAGTCATAGCAATGTTGGGGCAGATTCACAGGAGCTTCGCAAAAAGTACTTGTTTTGCGAGGCTGGTATGGGATTTCTGTGAAGAAGCTGTGAAGACGGTAGTTTTAACAATCAATTAAAATACAACCGCAGGTTGTTGTGGAAATATAAAAATACAAACAGTTTTGTGCTAGTTAGCTAAGACACACCTAGTGGATGTATAAAGAAATGTTTTAAAATTTATTTGTGCGATTAAGGTATTTTTAAACAAGCTAATTACAGAAACAGAAATCATGAAAAACACCTTTTTGACAATTCTACTCTTAATTTCAATTACTACATATGCTCAGACCGGGGCAAGTGATTTAATTCTGAATAAGTTTGAAGATTTTTATCAAAAAAATCAACCCGATAGCATCTATTCTTTGCTCTCAAAAGAAATGAAAGGAGCTGTCAAGATGGAAGGGACGTCAAAATTAATTACTCAACTAAAGTCACAAGTTGGAAATATTACGAATGGATCTTACTTTGATACAACATCAGATCAGGCTTTTGAATATCGCCTGTCCTTTCAGCGGCCATTGATCTATATTCATCTTTTAATTAAAGACAATCAAATCATTGGAATTAAACAAGTAGCTGTTGAACTAGATAAGAATGATCCAGTTAAATTAGCGAGCCCAGATAATATTTCGATCGAAAGTTCGGAAGGAAAAATCTATGGAACTCTAACGCTCCCTAAAAAGGAAGCAACTAAAATTCCTGTTGTGCTTTTTATCTCAGGTTCCGGACCAACCGACCGTAATATGAATCAGGGTAAAGTTTTGCAAACCAATTCTTTTTTGATGCTTGCAAATGATCTTGCCGCTAGCGGCATTGCTTCAGTGCGTTACGATAAGAGAGGTGTTGGAGCCAGCAGTAGCGCAGTCTCTGCGTCTGGCATCAAGATAGATGACTTTATTGAAGATGCGGCTAAGTTTATAGCACTATTAAAATCAGATCCCCGCTTTTCAAAAGTTATTGTATTAGGGCATAGCGAAGGAGCACAAGTTGGATTGATGGCCTCATTGAAAGTAACACCTAACGCTTATATGTCAGTGGTTGGACCAGCTAGTAACATTGGAATAATATTATCAAAACAGCTAAAAGGAGTTCTTACTAAAGAAGATTACAGTATTGCTGAACAAACTTTAAATAGTTTAAGCAGAGGAGTAATATTTGAAAAGCAAATGCCCTCCAGTTTGGTGGCAATATTCAACTCCAGTACACAAGCCTATATTATGTCCTCAATGAAATATACATCTTCAAAAGAAATTGGAAAATTGAGAACGCCTATATTAGTTATAGGCGGATCAACTGATATGCAAGTTAGTGTAGATGACGCACAAAAATTGTCAAGAGCAAATTCGAAAGCAAAGCTCGTCGTGATATCAGGAATGAATCATATACTTAAAAGTGCTTCAGAGAATAGAGAACTTAATTTAAAGACGTATTCAGACCCTAAACTGGAATTGCATAAGCAACTTGTTCCAACAATTAAAGAATTTATAGAAGGAGTTAATTAGCCAATTTACCAAAGTATAAAAGTAACCAAAATGGATATGGTCAGGATTACAGGAGTGAATAAGTTTTAAGGGATATATGTATTTAATACATGAACAGATAAAGAAAATTTAGAATACAGCCTTATGGAAAGGCGGTGTGCAAATTATTGATTGTTATTATTTTTTTAGCCATCACGTTCTTTATCGTACAGAAAGTCTAACTAATCTTAAATAGAAATACCATCAACTTAACTAGCCTTTTTAAGCGTTTCAAATTTCACTATTGATCGGATGCCTCTGCTGTACCAGTAGTTAGTGATCAGAATATAGCTTAACCGGAAGGCTAAGCTATTTGATATTTTAAAGCAGAATTTTGCTTTAAAGTTATTGCTGTGTGATAATATTTTTTGTATAGTGAAAAAATAGTAACCACTTATTCGGTTTAATTATTTACTATTGCCAAAAGTTTTTGGTACTTTTAAACTAGGCCTACTTGTGTGTTTATTTAGTAACCGGCTTTGCCATAGCAATATGTAAATGATAAGGATGTACAATAAGCTTTCCGATGTTGAATTAACTGCTTTGTTAAAAGAAGGGGACAAGGCTGCTTTTACTGAACTTTATTTAAAGTACAGTGGGCCTATATACGTCAATGTGCTGAAAATGGTAAAAGATGAACAGCTTACTGAAGAGTTGGTTCAGGATCTGTTTACCAGGATTTGGCAAAAGCATGAGCGTTTTACTGAAGATGTTGATTTCAGATCTTATCTGTACAGGATTGCTCAAAATCTTGTTTTTGATTTTTTCAGGAAGTTGAAGCGGGACCGTGCCATGTACGAGAAGTTTAAACTTATTGCTTCAGAGGAGTACAGCCATATTGAAGAGGCTTTACATTTAAAAGAGAGTGAGGCATTGCTGGAGCAGGCTATGGCACAATTAAGCCCTCAGCAGCATGTGGTTTATAAACTGTGTAAGATAGATGGGCTTACCTATAAGCAAGCTGCAGAACAGATGGGGATTTCTCCGCATACGGTGAAGGAGTATTTAAGTAAATCGACGCAGCTGGTTAAGAACTATATGATCAATAACCTGGATTCTTCTATGGGATTATTGCTGTTCATGATGCTGAATAAATAAATTTTAATTTATATCCCCCCGCTTTTAATTTTCAAACGTCTTTAGGGAAATCGCAGCATAGAGATGGAACAAGACATTAACCAATCATTTAAAAAACTACTGGATAACCAGTGCTCTGCACAGGAACTGGATGAGTTATTGGCTAAGATGAACGATGATCAATATAAAGCCATTTATGATCGGTTGATTATTAATCAACTCTCGGAACCTGTTGGGCAAAATGAAATATCAAATGACTTAAGAGAAAGACTGAATGCAAGATTGAAACAGATTTTGGATGCGCCAGTATACGGAATGGAGGAGGTTTCATCTAAAAAACCAATATTTAAACTATGGCTTCGTATTGCTGCGGCTGCAGCGATTCTTTTGGTTGTTGGCTTGGGTGTTTTCTTTTATACTCAACGTCATCTCGAGGGAAGCGAAGCGACGAGAGACCTGTTAGCTAATGACATTAAGCCTGGTGGTAACAAGGCTTACTTGATTTTGTCAAATGGTAAACGGGTATCGCTAACTGATGCTGCGAATGGTGAGCTTGCTAAGGAAGCAGGGGTGGAGATTACAAAGACTGCTGATGGGCAGGTGATATATACCGCACGAAGTGCCCCTCTCTCCCCACAAGGGGGATCTCTCCCCGGAGGGGCGAGAGGTAGCGATGGGATAAAATATTCGAATGCTCTTAACACAATCGAAACGCCCCGTGGGGGGCAGTATCAGATCCGACTCCCTGACGGATCCAAAGTATGGCTCAACGCCGCTTCTAGATTGATTTATCCTGTTTCCTTTATTGGGCGTGGGCAGCGGGTGGTTGAACTTAGCGGCGAAGCCTATTTTGAAATTTCTAAGAATAAACTCCAACCTTTTGTAGTGAAATCCAAAAATCAGGAGGTTACTGTATTGGGTAC
>Ga0182008_10001744_pt1 | contig 14283 bp, 10 predicted proteins | sample Sormic07211129_1_FD_120482 | JGI IMG/M metagenome (GOLD analysis project Ga0182008, IMG submission 120482) | Rhizosphere microbial communities from Sorghum bicolor, Mead, Nebraska, USA - 072115-129_1 metaG | ecosystem: Host-associated > Plants > Roots > Rhizosphere | place: USA: Nebraska...
CGCGCCCGGGTGTTGCAGGCGCGGGGGGAAATCCTGCGTTCGCTGGATGAAGTCCGCCAAGGGTTGCAACGCCTGCAGGGGTTGTCACCGCAGCGTCTCTACGCTGTACGCGCGCGACTGACCCTGTATGAAGGGTTTTTGCTGGCTCTGCGCCTGCAACCACAAACCGCGCGGCAACGCTTGCAGGCGGGGCTGACCGAAGCCCGCGCCTGTCGTGACATCAGCGTCTTGATCGGGCATTGCGTGATCGCCCGGCTCGAAGGCAGCAGCGGTGAATATGCCAAGGCCTTCGCCGAACTCGCCGAAGCCGAACGGCTGATGCACATCTGGGACGTACCGCCGATCTACTACCTGGCGATGATCACCCTGGTCAAATGCGAACTGTGGCTGGCTCAGGGGCGCACCGATCTGGCGGAAGCCTGGCTCGCGCGACTGGGCCAGACCTACAACGGTGAACAACCGGCGGCGCCTCCGGAGTTTCATCCACAACTGCCGCTGCACATCGACTTGCAGCAGGCCTTGCTGGAGGTCATCAAGGGGCAGCCGATGCTGGCTGAAGGGCGCTTGAATGCGTTGCTTGAGCATGGGCAGCAAACCGGGCGCCAATTGCTCAGCGTGATGGTGCTGACGCAGAAAACCGAATTGCTCCTGGCCCACAACCGAGAGCCTGAAGCCCGGCAAACCTTCGCTCAGTCACTGGAGTCGGCCAGCGGTGGCGTCCTGCAACCCTTTGATGGTCTGTTGAGCAAATACCCGGACTGGATGCGAGAACAGCTGCAAAACTGCGCCACAGTGACGGTCTCGCAGAGTCTGTCAGAGCGCCTGCCCGCCGTGCCTGCGCGTGTTGCCCTTGAATCTTCGCAGGCCTGTGAGCAGCTCAGCTCCCGTGAACTCGCCGTCCTGAAACTCATTGCCCAAGGCTGTTCGAATCAGGAAATCAGCGACCAGCTGTTTATTTCCCTGCACACGGTGAAAACCCACGCCAGCCACATCAACAGCAAGCTCGGGGTTGAACGGCGTACGCAGGCGGTGGCGCGGGCGAAGGCGCTGGGGGTGTTGGGCTGAGGTCGTTTGTCGAAACATATGACGGTGGATGACCGGATGCCGATCTGTGCGAAAATCAGCCGTCACTGTTTATCGAGCATGCCCCGATGTCCCAGCAACCGACCCTCATCCGCGAAACCTTCCCCGTCGGCCCGTTGCAGTGCAACTGCAAGTTTTTTTAGTTGTGTAAGTCTCTGATTTATAGAGGGATTATAATATTTTCCGTTATAAATCAGTTGGTTGTGTTGATGCGTTGTTCGGCACGGTTTGGCGTTAAAGTGCGCGGTTTTGCGATGTCGATGTGCCAGATTTGTGCCATGCGGATGCACGACCAAGAAGCAAGTTTGGAACTCCCGATCGCCGATTCAGGCGATGGGTTCCTTGCTCCGTTTTCAGGGGGCCTTAATGTAATCTTCACTCTCCATTCCACTATTCATCCCTCCTAAAACCATGCTCAAGATCGTACTGACTTGCATCGCTTTCTTATGCGGCACTTACTTTATTGGTGAAAAAATCCGGCGGAACCCCAAAATCGATGCGTTTCTTGGTGTTCTCGAGGGGAGTTACACACGGATCAACCAACATTTGGAAAACTCGTCCGTACGCTCCGGTCTGATGCTTCTGCGTAAAGTCTACGGCTGGATAACCTTGATCCTGTTCGGTGTTTTGTTCTTCATCATGTACGTATTTCCCGGCAGCACAGGGACCTTCCTTGGTGTTTCCCAGCTGTTCTTTCTGATGTTTATGGGCTGGTTCTCGATCAAGTGGGCCATCGATCACAAAGCCACGCTGACCGAGCACTGGAAAACCCATTCGCTGATGATTTTCGGCCCGCTGCTGATGGGCGTCCTGGACACCTTCGTGGGAACGCCGTTCACCCAAGCACTGGCCCAGCCGTTGGAACACTTGCCCGGTGCAATGCACTTCTCAGTGCTCGGTCTTCCTCCATTGGCCGTCGGCGCGTTGTGTTCAGGTTTCTGCCTGGTTTTCTTCCTGCTCTACTACCTGATGACTTGGATCATCACCACCCCCGTGCTGATCGCGTCGGTACTTGTAATTGCCCTTCCTATTCACTTCGCTCGCTTGTTGACTGCAATTGATCGGGAGAACACGTTCCTCTGGTTTGCCATATGCGTCTCTGGGGTGTGCGCGATCTGGCTCACACAGCTCTAAATATGAGCGGCCGAAATACTCATTCGTGATGGCCGCGATCACAAAGCAAATTGGCAATAGTGTCGAATAGCACTTTCTGCGAGGAAGTGCGCGAGGGGGCGACTAGTGACCGGTAAGAAAAGTCCGAAAAGCCTACCGTGATTACACCAAGGTTCTGCATCAGTCTGCGGGCATTCGCCCACTAATGCAGCCATTAGCACTTAAGTGCTAATGGCTGACACGAGAACCAGCCTATGCAAGCCCTTCTGACCGTCGAGCAGCTTTCTGTATTTCTGCAAAAAACTGTTGCAAGCATCCGTAGTGACGTCTCCCGCAATCCAATGTCATTGCCACCAATCTGTCGCCTTCCTGGCACTAAGCGCCTTCTATGGCGTGTTGAGGACGTGGAGCGTTGGCTTGCTTACCATGTCTCAGACTCTGATGGGTTTGAAGCACAACCTGTTGAGCCTGTTGAAGTCAAACGTGGTCGTCCGAGCAAGACTGATCAAATCAAGAAGCAAAAGGCGCTTTCACTTTCACTAGGACATCGAAGCCGTATGGTTTCGAACGGCCGATAAGTATGAGTGTGAGCGTTCATACAAAGGCCCCATGTGTGCTGGAATTGCGTATCCAAAAGATGTCGGCCCAAAAGATTCAAGCGAGGGGGGCGGACATACTAAAATCTGCATTGCAGCTCCCTTGCTGGCCGGATGCGACAAGAGGCATGCCTAATGCCTGGTTGCGATCAGCAATTTTTGCCGCTATTCAAGCAAAGACCCGTCGATTATTGAAACGTGAGTTTATTGCCACTATCGATGGTGTCGAAATTAGGATGTCTGGTTGGCAGCTTGAGCAATCGGACGCTGATGTATGGGGGGTATTTCTCCATCTGGCTCGTCGTCAGCCTATCGGTAACCGTATATTGCTTCGAGAAATTCAGATACTAAAGGAGTTGGTACGGTCCACGGGAACCAATGATCGTAAATGGCTAAAAGCAGCATTTGTACGTCTAGCTGGAGCTGCAATAGAGATGAAATTCAATGGGCAGACTATTGTTGGAGCGATGCTCAAAGGTGGTTGGGACGAAAGAGAAAATATGTACTTGGTGGAAATTGAACCACATATTTACACGCTTTACATGGCTGGGTGGACTCAAGTCAATTGGGAGGAGCGTGTGCGGTTGCGTCGAAAACCACTCAGCCTTTGGCTTCATGGCTGGTTTAGTAGTCATGCGAAGCCTTTCTCGTTATGCATCGAAACGATACAACAGCTTAGCGGTTGTGCGAACCCGCATCCAGGCAGCTTTAACCGGCAATTGGCCAAAGCACTTGATGACCTAGTTTTGGTTGGGGCGCTCGTTTCATGGACCTTCAATGGTCAGTTAGTATCTGTTGTTCGGTTGCCATCATCCAGTCAGAAGCGTCATCTTGCGAAGAGAAAACGAGATGATCGAACCTGTGGATAACTTTGATTTCTGGGGTGGGATACGATGCACTTTGTCATGGGATACGATGCACTTGAGGTGGGATGCGATGCACGTGGCCGTGGGATATGGTGCACGAAAATGTGGGATACGATGCACACCGTCCACAGGTAAAATCTGCCTGTAAGCCTTACGGCGTAAGGGGTTCACACATTAAATAAAAACGCTTAATCCTTTTATAATCTCTTTTTAATCAATAGAGGGCATTTGATACTCATCATCGCCGTAATGCAGTGGAGTTTGGGCAAGGAGAGAAAGCTAAGCGAGGTTGACCTTGCCGCATTCTATGGGGCTAACCCACTGTGGCCTGTTACTGATACGCTCCTTTTCCATATTAACGATTTCAATTTGAACTCCATTGTAAATTCCTAGCTCGGATAAGTGTTTTTTTATGTCGTCCATATTGAGGATTTCCATCAATTGGCGGTACATCGAGAACGCTCGACCAACACCATGTCCGTCCCCATGCCTGCCATAAGGGTCGGTGATTGCGAGATATCGATATGCGGCTAATGTTGAAGTTAGAGAAAAAGTTCCATGAGCTAAATAGTCAATAAATATTTTATTCAGTGCGTCCTCGGTAGTTGATTGCTCAGAAGTTTTAGCAGTTATTTTTAGAATGGTTGATGTCTCGTGAGGTTTTCCCCATAGTACAGTCCATAAGTCTTCTGGGCCTTTCCAATAAAAGTTATCTACGTTGTTAAAAATCTGAGATAGAAGACTTAGTATTTGGGTAGGGTGCCTTCTTACGTTTCCTCGGAAGTACTTATAGAGTCTGTTAGACTCTGTCATGTCGGGCCAGCCGAGGCTCTTTGTTTTTTCGTTGATTATAACGCTTAGATGATAGGGGCTTGAAGCTTCGGCACTTATACGTAACTGATTCATCAGTGCAATCGTTCGCAGCTTAATTTGATTCAGTTCGTCGCAACTTTTAGAGCTCATAGGCGGATTGTCTCTTTAAGTAATTGCTATATATAAGTTCCGGGGAAGCGAAAGCTAGGCACCAAAAAATAGGTGTTTTGATCGGTCGAAGTAAGCAGTTGGTTTTTGGCGGATTGTTACAAGACAAGCTCCACCATTTAGAAAGTAAATTTGTGGATTCTTTTGCCCAATCAATCATCAAATGAGGTCGTCGCGGCTGTTTCCACTAGTAGGATCGTGATGGAAGACCACGCGCCCCTTAGACGCGCTCACGGTCGTTGCAGGGTGGGAAGTCAGATTGGGCTCGTGAGGGGCTACAGACTGCTTAGACGGTGTTTGAGGTGTCTTGGCAGGCATCGGCTGGCTATCGTGTTGCTCGTCGCTCCTGCTTCGCGTGGGAGGTGTGCGTAGGTACTTCCCGATGTACCGAACAAACTGGCTGTAGCTCAAGCCAGTCGATGCGCCGTGATCTTCGTAGATGGACGTGATTGGCCATCCGGCGTCAACGAGCTTTCGAAACTCTTCTAAACGAGCTAGGAAGGCCACTCGACCAACCCCTCTTCGCATCTTTTCTGGTTTGTCTGCCATCGTGTTTCTCCGGAATTCGACCGAACTGGCCCTTAAGCGCTGTTGCGCAAGTATGCGCATAATATTTTGAATTGACAATGCGTATGATAGGTTAACAATGCGTAACTATGATCAACTATGCTTATTTCGATGGCGAAAAACTTGGCGCATTACGGCGCATCTTTACGCTTAAAGAGGGACGGCAAGATGTGTGTTGTAGGCCTACGCTGCTTCGCAGCTAGGGCCCCCCCCACCTTTCTTATTCGCCTTCGGCTCAACGGATAGTCTTGCTCTGCGAGGCTCACCAGTCGCTGCCGCGACCAGATCAAAAACTAATCCGAGCACAGACGGATTAACCGACTATTTGGAGTGACCTAGATGGAAAACGATGCACCAAAAGGCGATGGGGTCCGGCCTCGCAGGGAAGTCCCTCCAGTAAAGGTTTGGGTGACGGACGCTGATAAATTTGAAGTCGCGAAGAGGGCTGAAGAGGCCGGATTATCAATGTCTGCCTACCTGTTAGCAGCAGGGCTAAATCATAAAAATCGTTCGGTTCTTGACCTCAAAGCTGTGGCTGACCTTGCGAGAGTGAATGGCGACTTGGGACGGGTCGCAGGTCTACTAAAATTGTGGCTGGCCGAGAAGCGCGGGCAGGGAGCGCGAGCAGTGGACGTTGAAGCCATGATGGTAGAGTTTCGAGAGCTACAAGGAGAGGTTAGGTCGATTATGAGCAAGGTAGTTTACGGCCGGAGTTAATTCTGGGCTTAGAGAGGCTTTAGTATTATTGCGGTGCTCTATACTAGGGACTGGCTACCTTGGTTGACCTTGAATGCACGTAGCTAGCTGGGTTATATCCAAAGTTCGCGCTAATTAGCGAACTTGGCACTGAGTTTTAAGCACGGGGCGGGCCGAGTGTGGCGTGGAAATTTTTTAGGAATTTTAAGTTTTAGGATGAGACGCGGGGCTAAACGAATCCCTGGAGGGCTTATGCGCGACAAATCTCACGACGAAGTCATGGGGGAATATTACCGTCAACGACCGGTAGAGGCGGTGGCAATGTTCAAAGCTTTACTATTCGATGGAGGAGAAATTGGGGAGTGGCGTATTTTTTTTCGTCATGTTCGGCACGCCATTTTTAGAGGTTAAGCGTGTGTAAGCTTGTCAACTGCCGTAGCTTTCCAATTCGGAGATGTTAGGGATAATTGAATGAATGTTTACGGAAATGAAGTCGCCAGATATTGGTCTGAACCAATATCTGGAACGATTTTTATAGCCTGACCATTGTTGTAACCTTACTCATTCAGCTCAAGCACTCGAATGAGAGGGTGACAAGTGGCTTCATGTCTGAGGCCTGCTCTAAGAAAGTTAAAACACTTTTTCGGAAGTGATTGATATCTAGCTATCAAGTTGGTTTTATTTGTCTCGTCATCGATAGAGGCTGTTGCCTGTTTAAAGACTCGGATGGTATCGAGATGATCATACAGCTCTTGCATCGCCTCTGAGTCTCTTAGTGTATTTCGAATAACATTCTTTTCTTGTTCACCTATTTTGCTAGTCGTTCCAAATAGAGCGTCATCACCAACGTTTTTCCCGCAAATTATATTTACAGATATGTTTGGATCGATTAGCATTTTTAATTCGGTTTCAATATTTTGTAGTGCTGCAGGTGTATACAGAATAGTGCAGATATTGATTGATTTTAGTCCGCGGAGCTTGTTTGTTAAAGATGCTTGGCTCTCTTTGGGTATATCAAAATTATTCGCGTTTGGCCTAGGGTCGTTGCCGGATAAGTAAAATTTAATGGATGCGATTATCTGTGATCCTGTAATAATATTGTCAGTAATTATTGTTGCATTATCCGCATTTTCGGAAATTTTTAACGGAGATAGATTGTCGATATTTCGACCGATAGTTGTATGTTTAAATAAAATTCTGTGAGTCCCATTAAAGTCACCAATGCGCTTTATTAAAAATGGGTTAGCGTTTTTATCATTTAGAAGCGCATCTACTTTTTGCGAAAAATCCTTTATGTCTTCGTTGCGCATAACCACATGAGCGGATATTAGTGTTATTAGCATCTGGTGAAATTTTTTTGGAATCGCACTGAGCCATTTTATTAGATTTTTTCGTGCGTCTGTTTTAGGAATATCGCGATGCTGCGAGATAACATCGATGGCAGAATCGAAATTGTTTAAACAGACTATGCTTGTTTCGTCGAAAATTGATGCAGGGTAACTTTTAGCTGGTACACCAGTGTTAGTCGTTTTTTCCGCTCTTTTTACTATAGAGTCGTATATTTTACTGATCGCTGTGTTTATTGACGCAATATATGTATCGGTTGCGTTTTCAAAAAAATAAATGTGTTCTGATGAGCTTATGGCTACAGAGTGGCGGGCCTCAAATGGATGGATTTCATTAGTTGTTATATTTATTAGCTTAATGTTTTTGAATTTGTAGTCCTTGTTATTAATATTCAAAGATTCACTGAGAGGGGAAATTCTCGGGTAAACTCGTATAAATTTATTTATATCTAATGCTGGAGCTTCTGAATTATGTAGCTCAACCAGGCTGTTGAGTCGCTGTTTGTACTGCTCAATATCTTTGTGGATGTACAGAGCCAAAGATGGGGTTACTTCTAAAGGAATTAGTTTGAGTGAGGCTTCTACAGTGTCTAGTAACTGCATAGGAGTGCCGTCAAGGGGGGTCGTGTTTTGGTCTATCGCATAAATGTGACGATCATTATAGGATTGATTAAATCGGTGGTATTGATTAACAAACTTGTCAATTTTTCTTACTGTGTCTGTTTCTTTCAAACATAGATACAGCGCAGCTGCTGCCGCAATGTCAAAATGAAAGTTGTCTTCTACTACATTTGTTTCTTCGAGTTGTAGGGATAGGTGTTTTATGAATTCTACTATATTGAAATCATCCTCTAGGTTGTCGATGTATTTTTCTTTTATCGGAAGTAGGCCTTTTTCATCAGGTTCTGAGCGGAAAAAGCTTCTGATGAAGTTTTTCTGATTGTTTACAAGTGTTTCAATGCCCTCGTTTTTGTCTTCAAATATAATTGTTTTTGAATTCATAAGTTCGTTGCTAAACGGAAGTAAAGTGCTGTTGTTCAGTATACGATCGCGACAAAAAATATTTGGGTATGTGTCTGAGTTTTTGCAAGAGTTTACTATGTCGAGGAGCTTTTTCAATTTTTGGGCGGTAGTTTTACCTGAAAGCGTGTCTGAAAGAGTGTTTAGATCTGTTGGGTTATAGTCAACAATTACTTCGCTATAGCCATTGTGCTCGCTTTCAGGGAGGCTCGATGGATGGAAGTTGGTGGTGGGCTTCCTGAAAAGTATAGAGTTGCCTTTTTTCAATATAATCGAACTGTTTTCAATTATGTTTTTCTCAAACCAGGATTTATTAGTCGTTGGAAATAAAAGTGTTTCGTCTTTTTCGATAAGCCATTTGTAAAAAGTCGCCTTGTGTTTAAGCGCTTCGAGCGCTCTTTCAATATCGGCATTTTTTAAGTTGTTATCTTGAAATGTTATGTATATTAATAGCAGGTTGTGAAATCTTTCGAAAACTTTGCTTTTGTCGTCAAGTCCGCGGAATATGTTTCCGTCGACTATGGCGGATATTATTAATAATGCTTTCTCTTCGCTGTAATCAATATCACCAATTTTTTTGAACCAGTCTGGGGACTTGTATACGGTTTCCGTATCGCATGTATTAAATACATGCGCGCAGTATTTCCAGGCGTTTGTTAAAAGCTCAGTTGATTTGTTTTTGTCGGAAATTGAGAAAAGACAAAGCAAGTAATAGTATTTGGAGGCAGTTGATGGCGCGTTTATTTCTGGAGGGATAGATGTGGCCAGCTTTCCATTAGCTTGGTCTGTCGAAAGCTTTGCGTAAAATGTAATTGCTAAGTTATTTAAATCAGTATTTTTTATTTTCGGACTGGCGCAAAGAGGGTATATTGCCTCAATAAAATCTGGCAGAAATTTAATGTCGTTCAGAGATGTGTTTAGCTGTTCGACTAGCTCTGTTGTTATATTTATGGTGTCTACGTTTGGTATGGTTTTTAGACAGTTTATGATGGTGGTTGAAGGGATTTTTTTTAGATTGATTTTGGCATCAAATACCAATGCGAGATGTGCTAGATTTTCATGGGTTAATTCAGAGTCAGACAGCTTTTCTTCTATTTTAATTATTAAAAGTTTAAGTTCTTCAGTAGCTGACTTGCTTGACTCTAGCATGGTGATAAAGCAAGCGGTCAATACCTCTGATTGAAGGTCATCGAATCGCTCTATCTTTTCTAATTCAATCCAGTTTTCTGGTGAGTCTAGAACAAAGTTGAACAAGTGTTTGTACAGGCTTCCTCTGCCAGCTCTGCCATTTAAGGTAGGCTCAACTTTTTCTCTTTTCAAAGTGTCTAGTTGGGGGACGCCTGCTAAATGTGAGAAAATGAAGGCAAGATCATTATCGCAGCTATCTGATTGAACAAGATTCATGAACTCTGTAATAGCCAGATTTTTTTGTGTGTCGGTTGAATCAGCAAAGTTTTTTGAGACTTTGTCTACCGCGTATTTGGATTGTGAACGATAATTGTTAAAGTCTTCGGAGAAGTTACTGATTTTTGTTATTACTGTTTTATCATAGTTGATTTCTAGCCCAAGGAGTTCAAGTTCTGTATGTAGTGCTTTAAGCGCGGCATTTGCAGATTCTTCAGTAGGTGCTACGAAGAAAATATCATCTACGTACCGTTGGTATAGGTGTAATTCTTCCCTTTGAATTTTTGCGTCGAATTGTTGGTCAAGATTGTCAAGGTACAGCTCCGCTAAATACCGTGCATAAGCCGGTCCTTGCGGCAAGCCTATTTTAGAGTCAATGGTTTTTTCGGTTATTTCGAATAATGTGTCGATATGCGCTTTGTACAGAAGCCTTGATGCTTCAGATAACGCACCTGATTTTGCGGCGATACGGGGGTTTGCTCCCCCAAGAAGCATTCTTTTAAGATTGTCATGCGGAATCGTGTCATAAAAACTTCTGATATCGGTTTTTACGATATAGCACTCTTGGTTATCAGTGTCTTCGATCGCTGTGCTTATATTGGATACAAACTTTATCCATAGGTATAACCAAGGCTGAAATATGTAACCACCACTGAAACCTTTGTTTGGTCGATACCCATGAGAGTTGGCGCTTGGCTGAAGGTTTAAAAAATATATTAACTGCTTGAGGATGCACGAGGTGGCTATTCTCTCTGGTGCTTTCAAAGTTATTAATGTTCTTACTTTATTTTTTTCGTTTCGTAAATGTTTATAAAATTGAGCTGTTTTCGGGTTTTTTATTAAATTTTCTGCGAGGTTCAGTAGTCTATAGCTGTCGTCTGATGAAAGCTCGTTGATTATGATTTTTGACTGCGCTTCGTCGTTTAGAAACAGGTAACTAAGCTCTGCGGCTTTCGTGATTTCTATATCAGATTTCGAGATTTCAAACGTAGCATCTGTATAATCTAAAAATTTTGGTATGCAAGCCTTTATTAGATCTTCTGTTGAAAGCGTGTTAGGGAACTTTACCCTCGTCGCCTTTTCTATTTGCTCTTGTGATGGGAAGTTAAACGAGGAAAGTTTCTTGATTGACCTGCTCGTTACTTCGGGGTTGTAGTTATCTGTCTTGCTAAACAAATCTTGTAGAAAGGTTGGTCCCGCATTTTTTATGTTTTTAGCTTGAATGTTGCAGAATAATCCAACGAGGAGTTTTCTCTCCTCATGACTTAGCTTTCCGGTTTCATTAATTTTTTTTCCAAGTGCATTAAGTGGCGCGCTGCCTTCCCAGTGCGTAAGTAGTTCGCTCAGCGTGAAGCCGTTTTGTTGTACTTTTATTGATTTGATTCTTGTCGGTCGAGATGTTTCGTCGTGTGTTATGTCGAAGAATACCCCTAAAATACTTTCTAATTCGGATTTACTCGTGTTTCTATGGCTTTTCAGTATTTCAAGGTTTTTATTTATTACTTCGTTACTAAGCTCCGTAATTTTTGTGACTGATTGTATTTCTTTTGAGGAGCTTAATAGCAGTGCGTATTGTTTTGATTTGGTATGTTTCGATAGGGGGGATTTAACACCAAGTCCAACTCCGTCAGTAGGCGTGCCAGAGCTTGGAAATAAATCTATAGCTATAAGCTCCTTATTGAAGCTGAGTTCAGTAGCATCAATTAAGGTTTGTTGAATTTCATAGCCTGTACGATAGCTTGTTCTATCGTCAAATGTTATCCATATGTGAAAACCTCTGTTGCCAGAGAATTCAAGTAAGTGGGGTATGTTAAATGACTCAAGTGATTGACAGAAATGATTGACGCTACGCTCAAGTTCTTCTTGGGCGGCTTCGTGATTTTCGCTATTTAAATTAGATTTAATTATGTCAAAGTCGAAGCAGATCCAGTTAATTGTAAGGTCGTTATTTTTTTGGTAGATTGCGACGGAGCCACCATCTTTTAGAGTTTTCTCCAAAAGCTTTGAGGTGATTGCACCTGCTCTCTTCCTATAGGTTCCGTCAGGTTGTTGTTGTGCATGATAACTTTGGTCTGTCGCTAGAAACTTGTATAACAGTGTGGCTAACTCGTTAAGCATTAATGTCTCCTTACAATAGCTTTAGGAAGAATGAGGGGTGTCTAAAACTCTATCAAACCACCGTTGTGATCATTACTTTAATTTTTTGGCTAAGTCTTCAATTTTAGGATGGTAGTATCTCATTAGCATCCGTGTGTCCTGGTGTCCCGTAATTTTTGTCAATTCGTGTAGCGGAAAAATCTCTGCTAGGCGAGAGGTCGCTTCGTGACGTAAATCATGAAAGCGCAGATCCATTAAATAGGCATCGCTGCTGATTTGTTTGTCGATCTTGTCCTGTGAAAGCTTTTTTTCTTTGAGATGAAGCGTTAGCCCTTCTATGTATACGTTACGAGCATCGGTGATAGCTTCCGCAAATGCCTTTGTAACTGTGTCCGGTCGGCTCTTGAAGCAGCGGCCATCGTCTCTTTCTGCGAGGCTGCTCAAGACAGCTACTGCTTTGCTTGAAAGAGGTACACCGCGGGCAGAACCATTCTTGGTCATCGGTAGCAACGCGACTCGCTTCTCCAGGTTTACATTGATGCGCTGCAAACTGGTTATTTCGCTACGACGCATCGCCGTTTCCGCTGCGAAGGTCATAATTTTTGGCAGCTCAGGCGAGCGGGAATGACGGCGGATCATCTCGAGTTCGTCCAAGTGTTCGCATACAAGCTTCGCATCTTTTCGCATCCACACATCTGCGCTTAGGATTCGTCTTTCGCGGGAGTCGTCAACGCTCGGTTGACGGATGAGTTCGACTGGATTGCTTAATGACTCCATGCGCCACTCTTTTCGAGCGATGGTGAATACATGAGAGATTAGGGCAAGCTCACGGCGAACAGTGGAGTGAGCTAAGCCTTCTCCAAGACGTGTGTCGCGGTAGTTGGCCATGTCTGAGCCTCGAATGCTGGCTAAGGAGCGAAGCGCTAGTGGGTGGCGTTGCATTGCATTGATACGTGACAGCTCAGATACGCTGCTGCGTTTTTTGCTTGTCACCTCCTTGGCGTAAAGCTCAAGGGCGCTTCCGAAGGAGGTTGCTTCCGCTTCGTTGCGGCTGACAAACACACCGGCATCCATTTCACGCTCAATCATAGTCGCCCAGGTTTTTGCTTCGAGCTGGGTATTGAATGTGCGTGTCTGTTGGGGCCACCCTTTACGTCTGATTTGCGCGTGCCATTGGTGGGGGCCTTTCTTCCTAAACGTCGCCATCTCTTTTCGCACTGTGCCAAAATTGTGCCATTAACTTTACAGGAACACCCATGGAAGCCGCAAAGCCCTTGCTTATCCGTGAAACCTTCCCCGTCGGCCCTTTGCAGTGCAACTGCACGATCATCGGCGATCCGGTCACGAAAAAAGCCATCGTGGTTGATCCGGGTGGCAATCATGAACTGATCCTCGCTCGCCTCGACGCCCTGGGCCTGAAGGTGGTCAGCATCATCCACACCCACGCGCACCTTGATCACTTCCTGGCCTCCGGTCAGTTGAAGGAAAAAACCGGCGCGACCCTGCATTTGCACAAAGAGGATCAGTTCCTCTGGGACAATCTGGAGATGCAGTGTCAGATGTTCGGTGTCCCCTACACCCCCGTTCCAGCACCTGACCGCTGGTTGGCCGACGATGAGGAACTGGCATGCGGGTGCGGCGTGGCGTTGCACACGCCGGGTCATACGCCAGGCTCCATGAGCTTTTGGTTTTCAGAGGCTAAGCTGCTGATTGCCGGCGACACATTGTTTCGTCGCGGAGTAGGGCGTACGGATTTGTGGGGCGGGGACCAGGCGACCATCGTGCGTTCGATCAAGCAACGGCTGTATACCCTCGATGAAGACGCGACGGTCGTGACCGGGCATGGTCCTGATACGCGTCTGGGCGATGAAATGCGCGACAACCCTTTTGTCCGTGCTTGATGCACGCCTACGGAATTTTCGGTCCCCGAAATGATCCAACGCCCGCAAAGGCCGATGCCTTGGTCCGTTGCACCACAGAATGCAAAAAGTAGGAGCTCTTCATGTTCACCAAGCAGCGTTTGATTATTGTCGCTACGGCTGTGGCCTTGCTGTCTGGCTGCGCCTCGCCAAACCCTTACGATAACCAGGGCCAGGCCGACGGCGGTTCCACCGGCATGAGTAAAACCGCGAAGTACGGTGGTCTCGGTGCTCTGGCCGGCGCACTCGCAGGTGCTGCCATCGACCACAACAACCGTGGCAAGGGTGCTCTGATCGGCGCCGCCGTGGTGGGCGCATCCGCTGCCGGTTACGGTTACTACGCGGACCAGCAGGAGAAAAAACTGCGCGAGAGCATGGCCAACACCGGTGTCGAAGTGCAGCGTCAAGGCGACCAGATCAAACTGATCATGCCAGGCAACATCACGTTCGCCACCGATTCGGCGAACATCGCTTCAAGCTTCTACCAGCCTCTGAATAACCTGGCGGGCTCCCTGAAAGAGTTCAACCAGAACCAGATCGAAATCGTCGGCTACACCGACAGCACCGGCAGCCGCCAGCACAACATGGACCTGTC
>Ga0182008_10001748_pt1 | contig 14267 bp, 13 predicted proteins | sample Sormic07211129_1_FD_120482 | JGI IMG/M metagenome (GOLD analysis project Ga0182008, IMG submission 120482) | Rhizosphere microbial communities from Sorghum bicolor, Mead, Nebraska, USA - 072115-129_1 metaG | ecosystem: Host-associated > Plants > Roots > Rhizosphere | place: USA: Nebraska...
GCTCCACCCGCGTCGCCCTGCTGCTGATGGCCCTGCTGACCACCGGCCTTGCCGTCGGCTACGGCGGCAACTGGTTGATGTTCTTCCCGCTGCTCGGCCTCGCGACCGGCGCCGTGGTGCGCGGACCGTGGCTCGGCCGGACGGGGCTCGCGCTGGCCGCCTTCGCCGCCGGCGTCGCGGCCCTGCGCGACGGTACGGACGCGGCGACCATCGGCTACGGCACCTTCCTGTCGACGATGGTGACGGCCGCGATCCTCTCCCTGTCCGAGGCCGTACGGGAACTGCAGGCCGCCCGCGAGAAGCTGGCCCTGCAGGCGGTCGAGAAGGAACGCCTGCGGTTCTCCCGCGATCTGCACGACCTGCTCGGGCACACCATGTCGGTGATCGTGGTGAAGTCGGAGGCGGCCCGCCGCCTCGCGCCCCGGGACCTGGACGCGGCGCTCGCGCAGATCACCGACATCGAGTCCGTCGGCCGCCAGGCGCTCACCGAGATCCGCGAGGCCGTCACCGGCTACCGCGAGGGCAGCCTCGGCACCGAACTCGACCGGGCCCGCTCGGCGCTGGACGCGGCCGGCGTGGAGCCGACGGTGCGCCGCTCGGGCGCGCCCCTGGCCCCGCAGACCGAGGCGCTGCTGGCCTGGGTGGTGCGGGAGGCGGTCACCAACGTCGTACGGCACGCGGACGCGACCCGCTGCGAGATCACCGTGAACAGCGCCCACGAACGCGTCCGCCTGACCGTCACGGACAACGGCACCGACAACCGCACGGACAACGCCACGGTCGACGGCACCGACATCGGCACGGACAACAGCACGGTCGACGGCACCGACATCGGCACGGACAACACCACGGACACGGGCAACCGCCCGTACAGCGGTCCCGGCGGCGGCACGAACGGCGGCGCCGGGCAGGCCGATTCGCCTTCCCCCTCCCCCTCCCCCTCCCCCTCCCCCTCCCTCTCCCTTCCGGGTATCGGTGGCACCGGTCTGAAGGGGCTGACCGAGCGCCTCGCGGCGGCCGGCGGCTCCCTGCGGGCCGGGCCGTCGTCGCGAGGCGGTTTCACGGTCACCGCCGAGCTCCCGCTGGAACCCGGCGACACCGTGCGCGACCCCGAGCCGGTCACGACGCCCGGGGCGCGCTGACCAGGAGTGGTACGACGCGAGGGTCGTGCCCGTGGAAACGGGACCCCCGGCCCGCCCGCGCCCTACCCTTGGGCCGTGGACGAGATGCCCCGGGACCGTCGCCCGGCGAAGAGCGTGCGGGTTCTGCTCGCCGAGGACCAGGGAATGATGCGGGGCGCGCTCGCCCTGCTGCTCGGTCTGGAGGAGGACCTGGAGGTCGTCGCCCAGGTCGCGGCGGGCGACGCCATCGTGGACGCCGCGCTCACCCACCGCCCGGACGTCGCCCTGCTCGACATCGAACTGCCGGGCATGAGCGGCCTGGACGCGGCGGCCGAGCTGCGCGAGCAGGCGCCCGACTGCCGGGTGCTGATCCTGACCACCTTCGGGCGGCCCGGCTATCTGCGCCGCGCCATGGAGGCCGGTGCCGTCGGCTTCCTGGTGAAGGACGGCCCCGTGGAGGAGCTGGCCGCGGCGATCCGCCGGGTGCTGACCGGCGAGACCGTGATCGACCCGGCGCTGGCCGCCGCCGCGCTCAGCGCCGGACCGAACCCGCTGACGGCCCGCGAGTGCGATGTCCTCAAGGCGTCCGTGGACGGCGCGACGGTCGCCGACATCGCGGCCCGGCTCCATCTGTCCGAGTCCACGGTCCGCAACTACCTCTCGTCCGCGATCGGCAAGACGGGCACCCGCAACCGCATGGAGGCGATGCGGGAGGCCCGGCAGCAGGGGTGGCTGTGACGCCCGCGTGACGGCCTGTTCGGTCACCGTCGCCTACTCGGTCACCGCCACCTATTTGGTCACCTCCACCGACTTGTACGAGGTGTCCTTCGGCGCGAGGCAGACGAACCAGTTGACCGGGCTGCCGTCGGCCGGCCGAATGGTCATGTCCCCCATGTTGACGGAGCCGGGGTCGGTGGTGAGACGGACGGCCGTGCTGGTGCCGTCCTTCCACCGGCAGGTGACCTCGCGGGCCGTCTTGGCGACCTGGCCGATGACGAGGCGCTGCGGGCCGCTCTTGCCCGTGAGCGGGACCGCCCCGGCCTCGATGTCCTTGCCCGCCATGGGGTCCCAGTGCCTGACCGTGTCGAACATGACCGTCCTCGCCTTGTCCGCGTCCCCGTAGATACGGCTGACGAAGTACGACGTCTTGCCGACCAGGTCGGACGCCTCGGAGACGCCGGCCGGGGACAGTCCGTACAGCATCATCGCCGCGAACTGGGACTCGGCCTCCGCCTTGTCGCGCGGGGCGTCCCACACATCGAGGTCGACCTCCCACTGCTTGTCGTTCTCGGTGCCGATCGCGAGCGCGCTGCTCCTCGGCTGGTCCACATGCCGTGGCTCGGGCGCCGGGGGTCGCGTCGCCACCCGCGCCGGGCCGTTCCCGTCGCCGTGTGTCAGGCCCGCCGCCGCCAGGGTCCCCGTCGATCCCGCGAGCGCCAGCGCCACGGCCGCGCCCACCGCCCATCGCCGCGTCCGGCGCCGCCGGCCGCCCCGGATGACCGCCTCGGTGGGGGCTATACCGATCTCGACCCCGTCCGCCGCCTGGGCCAGCAGGAGGGCGATGTCCCTGTCCGCCATGTCGTGGCTCGCTTCCCGGTCCGCGCTCATCACTTACGCCCTCCCTGCGTCACCATGTCGGCCAGTCCCGGTATGGCGCGGAGTTTCGCGATGCCCTTGGCCGCGTTGCTCTTCACCGCGCCGACAGAGCAGCCCATCGCCTCCGCCGCCTGGGTCTCCGTCAGGTCCTCCCAGTAGCGCAGGACCACCGCCTCCCGCTGCCTGAGCGGCAGTTGGGCCAGCGCCTTCAGCAGGACGCCCCGGTCGTCGGCCTGCGCGATACGGTCACCGGTGTCGGCGACCTCGCGGACCAGGCCGGAGTCGTCCTTCGGCGCCAGGAACTCCCGTAGCCTTCTGCGGTGTTTTCGCGCGTGCGCGTTGATCATCACGCGCCGTACGTACGCCTCCGGATCGTCCGCCGAGCCGACCCTGCGCCAGGCCACGAAGACCTGCTCGAGCGTCGACTGGACCAGGTCCTCCGCGGCGTGCTGCTCCCCCGTGAGGAGAAATGCCGTCCGCATCAACCGCGGCCAGCGGCCGATGACAAAGCTCTGGAACTCCTTGTCCCGAGCCTCCCTGCGATCCCCCATGGGCACCTCCTAGATGTCTAAAGGAGTCCATGAGGTGCCCGGACCGTTGCCTCCACCGAACAAGGATTTTCCCCGCCGCCCGTGGTCGCGGTCGCGGTCGCGGTCGTGGTCGCGGTCGCGGCCCATGGTCGCGCCCGCTGCCGAAGCGCCCTCATCGCCCGGAGGGCCGCCGCGGCAGCCACACCAGCATCAGGGCGATCCCCGCGACCAGCACCCCCGCCCCGGTGCGGAACACCAGCGCGTACCCCTCGGTCAGGGCCGCCGGCCCGTCCCTCCCCGCGGTCCGGGCCGCGGCGATCGTCGACATCACCGCGAGCCCGAGCGAACCGCCCATCGTCCGGGAGGTGTTGACCAGCCCCGACACCAGCCCGGCCTCCCCGGGCGCCGCCCCCGAGGTGGCCAGGGACGCCAGCGGGGTCGCGGTGAGACCCGCCCCCAGCATCATCAGGATCCCCGGGAACATGATCTCGGTCAGGTAGTTCCCGTCGGTCGTCATCAGCGACTGCCAGCCGAAGCCGGCCGCCGCGACGACCGTCCCCAGCACGGCCACGTTGCGCGCGCCGAGCAGCGGCATGAAGCGGGGCGCGGACTTCGAGCCCACGAGGATCGCCAACGAGCTGGGCACCAGCGCCAGACCGGCGTCCAGCGGCGAGTAACCGAGCACGTTCTGGGCGTAGAGCGTCATGAAGTACCACATGCAGAACATCGCGGAACCGCTGAGGAACATCGCCGCGTTCGCCGACGACACCGCCCGCGCCCGGAACAGCCCCAGCGGCATCAGCGGAGCCGCCGTACGTGCCTCGACCAGCAGGAACGAGGCCATCAGCGCCGCGCCCACGGCCAGCGGCACCAGCGTCGCGGCCGCCGTCCACCCCTCGGCCTCGGTCTGCGAGATGCCGTAGGCGAGCGTGCCGAGCCCCGCCGTCACCAGCACCGCGCCCGGCAGGTCAAGGCGCCGCCCGTCGCCGGTGCGGCTCTCCGCGAGCCATCTCGCCGACGCGGCCAGGACCACCGCCCCGATCGGCACGTTGATCAGCAGCACCCAGCGCCACGACAGCCAGTCCACCAGCGCCCCGCCGACCAGTCCGCCGGCCGCGCCGCCCCCGGCGCCCACCGCGGTCCAGGTCGCGATGGCCCGCGCCCGCGCGGCCCCCTCCGGCACGGCGGACGTGAGAATCGTCAGCGTCGAGGGCGCGAGCACCGCCGCCCCCAGCCCCTGCACGGCCCGGGCGACCAGCAGCTGCCCGCCCTCCTGCGCCAGCCCGCCGCCCAGCGAGGCCAGCGTGAACAGGCCCAGCCCGACCAGGAACATCCGCTTGCGCCCGTACAGGTCCCCGGCCCGCCCGCCGAGCAGCATGAACCCGGCGAAGGCGATCGCGTACGCGTTCACCACCCACTGGAGCCCCTGCGCGCTCAGCCCCAGGTCGGCCCGCATCGACGGCAGGGCGACATTGACGACGGACACGTCCAGCACGACCAGGAACTGGCCGGCGCACGCGAGCGCCACCACCAGCCAGAGGGGAGGCGTGGTTCGGCGGGACGAGCTCCGGGTGACGTCAGCGGCTTCCAACATGCCTGTCATGCTCTCAACCCGATTGCACCCCTGGCATCGGGATTTCGCCCTACGACCTTCGCCGCCCCCCTCCGCCCCACTCCGCCCCGCTCAGCCCCACTCCGCCCCACTCCGCCCCGCTCAGCCCCACTCAGCCCCGCTCAGCCCCGACCAACGACACCCGGCTGCGACCTGCTACAGGTCACCACGGTCTATGGCACAGCCCGCACAGCCCGCACAGCCCGCACCATCGTCACCACCGCCGCCCCGCCCAGGCCGATGTTGTGAGCGAGGCCCACCCGCGCGCCCGGGACCTGCCGCTCCCCCGCCTCGCCCCTCAGCTGCCACACCAGCTCGGCCACCTGGGCGATCCCGGTCGCGCCCAGCGGATGCCCCTTCGAGATCAGCCCGCCGGACGGGTTCACCACCCACCGCCCGCCGTACGTCGTCGCGCCGGACTCCACGAGCTTCCCGGACTCCCCCTCGCCGCACATCCCGAGCGCCTCGTACGTCAACAGTTCGTTGACGGAGAAGCAGTCGTGCAGCTCCACGACGTCCACGTCCTCGATCCCGAGCCCGGACCGCTCGTACACCTGCCGGGCCGCCTCCCGCGACATCGGCTGCCCCACGACGTCGATGCAGGACCCGGAGGCGAAGGACTCCTCGGTGTCGGTGGTCATGGCCTGCGCGACGATCTCGACGAGGCCGGTGAGGGCGCGCCGTTCGGCGAACCGTTCCGACACCACCACGGCCGCGGCCGCCCCGTCGGACGTCGGTGAGCACTGCAGCTTGGTCAGCGGGTGGTGGACGGTCCGGGCGGCGAGGATGTCGTCGACCTCGTACACGTCCCGGAACTGCGCGTTCGGGTTGTGCGCGGAGTGCCGGTGGTTCTTGGCGGCGACGGCGGCGAGCTGCGCCTGGGTCGTGCCGTACCGCTCGATGTGCTCACGGGCCGCGTCGCCGAAGATCTGGGCGGTGGGCGGGGTCATCTCGAAGCCGTGCCGGGCGGCCATGATCCCGTAGTGCCGGGCGACGGGAGACGTCGAGAAGTCTCCGCCGTCGGCTCCTCCCCCGAGCGCGCCCCTCTTCATCTTCTCGAAGCCCAGCGCCAGTACGCAGTCGGCCGACCCGCCCTCGACCAGCTGCCGGGCGAGCATCAGGGCGGTGGAGCCGGTCGCGCAGTTGTTGTTCACGTTGTAGACCGGGACGCCCGTGAGACCCAGCTCATACGCGGCGCGCTGGCCGGCGGTGGAGGGCTGGAAGCAGTAGCCGACGGGAACCTGTTCCACCTCGTCGTACGAGATCCCGGCGTCCGCGAGCGCGGCCCCGCCCGCCTCCCGCACCATGTCCCAGTACTGCCAGTCACGGGTCTCCGGCTTCTCGAACCTGGTCATCCCGACCCCGGCCACATATGCCTTCATGACGCGCGAGACTAGAACACGTTCCATTAAGTCACCAGCCCCTTGACGGATGATCAGATACCCAAGACCCGGTCAAGAAATAATTAGAGGCCCGAAGCAACGGAATAGTTGCCTGCGCATACGAGGTTTACCCAGCACTTATCTCACTGGAGGCCTCACTCAATGACGCACACGACGACCGAACAGCCCGCCCGGAGAGCGAGTGGGGCCCTGGTCCCGGTGCTCGCCTTCGCGGGCATCGTTGTGGCGGTGATGCAGACCCTGCTCGTCCCGGTCATCAAGGACCTGCCGCAGCTGCTGGACACCGCACCCAGCAACGCCACCTGGGTCCTGACCTCGACGCTGCTCTCCGGCGCCGTGGCCACCCCCATCATGGGCCGACTCGGCGACCTCTACGGCAAGCGGCGGATGCTGATCCTCAGCCTCGCCGTGATGGTCGTCGGCGCACTGGTCAGCGCGCTCACCAGCGACCTGCTCACCATGATCGCCGGCCGTACGCTCCAGGGCTTCGCGATGGGCGCCATCCCGCTCGGCATCGGCCTGATGCGCGACATGCTGCCCCGCGAGAAGCTCGGCTCGGCGATGGCCCTGATGAGCTCCTCGATCGGCGTCGGCGGCGGACTCGCGCTGCCGCTCGCGGCCCTGGTCGCCCAGCACGCCGACTGGCACGCCCTGTTCTACGGCGCCGCGGGCCTGGGCGCCGTCTCGATCCTGCTCACCCTCCTCGTCGTACCCGAGTCCCCGATGCGCGCCGAGGGCTCCTTCGACGTCCTGGGCGCGGCGGGCCTCTCCGCGGGTCTGGTCCTCTTCCTGCTGCCCATCACCAAGGGCAGCGACTGGGGCTGGACGTCCGGCACCACGCTGGGCCTGTTCGCCGCGTCGGTCGTCGTCCTGCTCCTGTGGGGCGTGTTCGAACTGCGCGTCCAGGCCCCGCTGGTCGACCTGCGCACCACGGCCCGCCCGGCCGTCCTCTTCACCAACCTCGCGTCGATCATGGTCGGCGTCAGCTTCTACGTCGTCTCGCTCGTCCTTCCCCAGCTGCTCCAGCTCCCGAAGGCGACGGGCTACGGCCTCGGTCAGTCGATGGTCGTCGCGGGTCTGCTGGTGGCCCCGCTGGGCCTGACGATGATGTTCACGGCCCCCGTCTACGCCCGGCTCTCCGCCAAGTACGGCCCGAAGGTCACCCTGATCCTGGGCATGCTGATCATCGCGATCGGCTACGGCGCCGGTCTCGGCCTGATGAGCGCGGCCTGGCAGAGCCTGGTCATCGCCGTCCTCCTGGGCGCGGGCATCGGCCTGGCCTACTCCTCCCTGCCCGCCCTGATCGTCGGCGCGGTCCCGGCCTCGGAGACCGGCGCGGCCAACGGCCTGAACACCCTGATGCGTTCGATCGGTACGTCGGTGTCGAGCGCCGTGATCGGCATGGTGCTCGCCAACACCGCGAACACCGTGAACGGCGTCGAGATCCCGACCATGCACGGCTTCCGGGTCTCCTTCCTGATCGCGACCGGCGCGGTCGCCGTCGGCCTGCTGATGGCCCTCTTCCTGCCCAAGCCGAACCGCGCCCCGCAGCTGCGCGCCACCAGCGAGGAGGACGCGAACATCGAGCGCGCCGAGGAGGTCCTGCGCGGCTTCCGGGGCCGTGTCCTGGACGCCGAGGGCGCCCCGGTCGCCCGCGCCAAGGTCACGCTGATAGACCGGCGGGGCCGCCAGGCGGGCGCGACGCTCTCCGAGGAGGACGGCAGCTATGCCCTCGCGGTGCCGGGCGAGGGCGCGTACGTCCTGGCCGCCCGGGCCGTCGGACACGGTCCGCTGGCCTCGTCGGCGACGCACGGGGGCGAGGAGCGGCCGGTCGACCTGGACCTCTCCCTCCCGGGCGAGCAGGTCGCCGCGCACTGATCCGGCCCTGAGCCGCCCCCCACCCTTGTTCCAGTCCTGAACGGCCCTCTCCCCCCGCCCTTGAGGGGAGAGGACCGTTCTCCCGTGCGTGCGAAGATGACGCCGCGAAGCACGGGGAGGGACCGGGAAGGAGGCGGGGACGTGATCGGAACGGTGTTCCGCAGCGAGGACATACCCGCCGAGGACAGGTTCGACCACTGGCGCGAGCTGCTCGCCCGCACCCGCTCCCCCAGCGACATCAGCAGCGTCCACGCCACCGACTTCTGGGCCGAGCACCGCCTGATGGAGCTCGGCCCGGTGACCGTCGGCTCGACGTCCTTCCTCCCCACCCGCTACCGCCGCGACCCGCGCCGGGTCCGCCAGTCGGACCCCGAGCTCTACCACCTGACCCTCCTCCTCGACGGCGGCCTCGCGCTCGACCACGCGGACCGCACCGGCACCTTCGGCCCGCGGGACCTGCATCTGGCGGACAGCTCACGGCCGTACGACCTCAGACCGCGGGACGAGGACGGGCGGGAGCCCGTCCGGGGTGTGGCCGTCGACTTCCCCAAGGCGCTTCTCCCGCTCCCGCCGGGCCGCGTCCGGGAGCTGCTGGGCCGGGGTCTGCCCGCCCGGGACGGGATCGGCGCGCTGCTGGCCGACTTCCTGACCGGCCTGGAACGCCAGGCCGACACCCTCGGCCCGGCCGACGCGCCCCGCCTCGGCACGGTCGTACTCGACCTGGTGACCGCTCTGTTCGCGCAGCTGCTGGAGGCGGGGGCCGCGCTGGAGCCGGAGTCCCGCGCGCGGGTCACCGCCGAACAGGTCCGGGCGTTCATCCGCCGCAATCTGCACGACCCGGAGCTGGGCCCGCGCACGATCGCCGCCGCGCACTACATCTCCCTCTCCTACCTCCACCGCGTCTTCCAGCAGCACACGCGGGGCGAGACGGTCGCCGCCTGGATCCGCGCCCAGCGTCTGGAATCGGCTCGGCGCGACCTCGCCGACCCGGCCCAGGGCGCCGTCCCGATCCATACGATCGCCGCCCGCTGGGGCATGCCCCGCGCCTCGGACTTCACCCGCGCGTTCCGGACGGCGTACGGGGTCTCGCCGAGGGAGTACCGGATGGGGGCGTCGGCGGAGCGGCCGTAGCGCCGCACGCACCCTCGGTCGCCCGCTTACCGGCCGGTAGGGCAGCATGGTCCCCGGCACACCCACCCGGACACCCACCGAGACACCATCCGCTGCGCCCCCTCGGAAAGGCAGGCCCCATGCCCGCGGCACCCAAGCCGGAGATCCTGGCCGCGTTCGAGGCCGCCAAGGGGTTCATGCCCACGGGCGAGGGCCTGGCCCTGTACGCGGCGGCCGTGGAGGCGGGCACGCTCGGACTGCCCCTCCTGGAGGTCGGCACCTACTGCGGCCGCTCCACGATCCTGCTCGCCGACGCGGCCCGCGAGGCCGGCGTCACCGCCCTCACCGTCGACCACCACCGCGGCAGCGAGGAGCAGCAGCCCGGCTGGGACTACCACGACCCGGAGACGGTCGACCCCCGGATCGGCCTGATGGACACGCTGCCCACCTTCCGGCGGACGCTGCACCGCGCCGGTCTGGAGGACCACGTGGTCGCCCTGGTCGGCCGCTCCCCGCAGATCGCGAAGTTCTGGGGCACCCCGCTGGGCCTGGTCTTCATCGACGGCGGCCACACCGACGAACACGCCACCGCCGACTACGAGGGCTGGGCCCCCCATGTCGCCGAAGGCGGCCTCCTCCTCATCCACGACGTCTTCCCCCACCCCGAGGACGAGTTCACCGGTCAGGCCCCGTACCGCGTCTACCTCCGGGCCCTCGCCTCCGGCGCCTTCACGGAGCTCTCGGCCACCGACTCACTGCGGGTGCTGCGGAGAACGGGAGCAGGGATCTGACGGCGCGGCTAAAGTCGCAGACGTGTCGTACCTAGGCCCGGAGTTCGATCCGCCCCAGCCCCGCCGTCCCCGTCGCGGCCCCCTGACCGTGGCCGTGGCCGCGCTCGTGCCGGGGGCGCTGCTCGGATGGCTCGTGTACGAGGTGGTCGGGGGGTCGGGCGACGGGGGCGGGTCGGCGCAGGCGACTGTGCGGACGTCCACGTCCACCTCCACCTCCACCTCCACCTCCACCTCCACGTCGCCGTCTGCCTCGCCATCGGCCCCGTCGGACGGTGCCGCCGGTTCGCCCAGTGACGACGGCAAGCAGCCCGGTGCCGCGACCCCGACGCTCGGCGCCCCGACCGGTTCGGCACCGGCCGCCTCCGGGCCGCTCAAGGGCAAGGTCATCGTCATCGACCCGGGGCACAACCCCGGCAACTTCCGGCATACGGCTGATATCAACCGCAAGGTGAACATCGGCACCAACTGGAAGGAGTGCGACACGACGGGCACCTCCACCAACGCGGGCTACACGGAAGCCCAGTTCACGCTGGACGTCTCGCACCGTCTGAAGGCGCTGCTGGAGAAGCTGGGCGCGACGGTGAAGCTCACCCACGACAACGGCTCCCCCGCCTGGGGCCCGTGCGTCGACCAACGCGCCCGCATCGGCAACAACGCCCACGCCGACGCGGCGATCTCCATCCACGCCGACGGCTCGGCGCCCGGCAACCGCGGCTTCCATGTGATCATGCCGGGCTCCGTGCACGCGGGCGCCGCCGACACCCGCGCCATCGTCGGGCCGTCCGCCGCCCTCGGCCTGCGTGTAGCGGCCAACTTCGTGCGGGTCACGGGTGAACCGGCGTCGAACTACGTCGGCAAGGGCACCGGGCTCGTCACGCGCACCGATCTCGGCGGTCTCAATCTGTCAACGGTTCCCAAGGTGTTCATCGAGTGCGGCAACATGCGCGATAGCAAGGACGCGGCACTGCTCACCAGCGGAGCCTGGCGGCAGAAGGCGGCACAGGGAATCTCTGAAGGAATCGTGAGTTTCCTGCGCTCTTCGTGATCGCCGGTCGGATCCCTGCGGACACCCAGGTCGGGTGGGCGATAGGGTCTACCGACGACGAGACGACCTACGAAGGACCTTTGAAGTGAACATCCGCTCGCTCACTCGGGGCGACGGTGCGGTGATCGGGGCAGCGGTGTTGCTCTTCATCGCGTCGTTCCTGAAGCTCTATTCCGTCGACGGGTACAACCTGGACTCGAACGCGTGGGATGACCTCGGCACCGGCCTCGGCATCTACATGGGCGGAGTCATCGGCGCCGCTCTGATCGTCGTGAACCGCATCCTGCCCCAGCCGCGCAAGATCGCGGGCCTGGACCTCGGCACGGTGGGCACGGCGTTCACGGTCCTCGTCGCATGGGCCCTGTTCTGGACCCTGGTGGACATCCCGACCGGGGGCAGCGCGGCGGCCGGCCTCATCCTCGGCTTCATCGCGGCTCTCGTCCTGGCCGGTGCCGCCGTAGCCTCCCCCCTCGTCCCCGCCCTCCAGGCCGCCCTGGTCCCGGCCCCCAGGCCCCAGGCCCCGCAGCCCTACGGCGCCCAGCCCCCCGGTGGCTACGGCTACCCGGGCGCCCAGCAGCCGCAGTACGGCGGTCAGCCGCAGCCGGGCCAGCCCTACGGCGCCCAGCCGCAGGCCGGGCAGGCGCAGGCCCAGCCGTCGGCGCCGGCCGGGGACTTCTCGCCGTTCTGGTTCGCCGTTCCGGTGCCGCGCCCGCTGTTCGCGGAGGACGGCTCGCCGACGCCGATCGCCGAACTGGCGCCGGGCACCTGGTACCTGGCCGTCGAGCAGCGCGGTCCCGGCCTGGTCGCCCAGACGCAGGACGGCCGCCGTGGCGTGCTGCAGGACACGTCCGGCATCCAGCGCGGCTGATCGGACCGGCCGCACCGCGGACCCATCGGCCCCTCGCCCTTCCGGGCGGGGGGCCGTTGTCGTACAGTCACTGCCCGGGAACCATAACTGACGGTCCGTCAGCAACCGGCCACCGGAGGCGTCATGCGACTCGGTCTCTCCCTCGGCTACTGGGGCCGCGGCCCCTCCGCCGACCATGTCCCGCTCGCGCAGGAGGCGGAGCGGCTCGGGTACGACTCCGTGTGGACCGCCGAGTCCTGGGGTTCGGACGTCTTCACCCCGCTCACCTGGATCGCGGCGCGGACCTCCAGGATCAAACTGGGCACGGCCGTCGCGCAGATGGCCGCCCGGTCGCCGACCACCACCGCCATGCACGCGCTCACGCTCGACCACCTCTCCGGCGGGCGGGTGCTGCTGGGGCTCGGGCTGTCGGGGCCGCAGGTGGTGGAGGGGTGGTACGGGCGGCCGTTCCCCAGGTCGCCGCTGACCGCCACCCGGGAGTACGTGGACGTCGTACGGCAGGTGCTGCGGCGGGAGGCGCCGGTGGTGCTGGAGGGGCGGTTCCACTCGCACCCGTACCGGGGCGAGGACGGGAGCGGGCTCGGCAAGGCGCTCAAGTCCATCACCCATCCCCTGCGGGCCGACCTGCCCGTCCTGCTCGGCGCGGAGGGGCCGAAGAACGTCGAGCAGACGACCCGGATCGCCGACGGCTGGCTGCCGCTGTACTGGTCGCCCACCCGGCCCGACGTGTACGGGCCCGCGGTGCGGCGACTCCCGGAGGGCTTTGTCGTCGCCCCCATGGCCCAGGTGCGGGTCTGCGACGACGTGTCCGAAGGGCTGCTGCCCGTGAAGACCATGCTCGGCTTCTACATCGGCGGCATGGGACACGCGGCCCACAACTTCCACGCCGATCTGATGGCGCGCATGGGGTACGAGGAGGAGGCGCGGCGCATTCAGCGGCTGTTCCTCGAAGGGCGCCGCGAGGAGGCCGTGTTGGCCGTGCCCGACGCCTTCGCGGACGAGATCTCGCTGGTCGGGCCGCGCGAACGCATCGCCGAGCGGCTGGAGTTGTGGCGCAAGGGGCCGGTGACGGACCTGCTGGCACTGGCCCCCGACCGCACCACGCTACGGGTGCTGGCCGAGCTCAACTCCTAGGAGCCACTGGTCAGTTGGCTCGCCGACGGCACCTTGTCGGTGACCTCGGCGCCCGCGCTCTTCCCGGCGTCCTTCACCTTGTTGATGATGTCGTCGAAGGAACTCACCGTGGAGTCGGTCGAGTCGCCCTTGCGGAGCTTGGACGGGAGCCCCTTGAGGGCGTCGATGCCCGCGGCGAGCGGGGCGAGGGCCTTGGAGAGGACGGGGTCGCCCTGGGCGTTGCGGGTGGCCGCCTTCAGCCTGTTGTACGCGAACGCGCCCGCGAGGCCCGCCTTGACCAGCGCCAGCTTGCGTCCGTGCGCGCCCTTCTTGAACTTGCCGGCCTTCCAGGGCTTCACGATCCACTGGTACGTCGCCCCGGCCGCGAGGCCCGCGTTGGCGACGAAGCGGGTCTTGGCGAACTTCTGCCGCTCGGCGGAGGTGCTGGGGCTGGGGGTGTCGGCAGCGGCGGCGGCCACGACGGCCGCCGTGTCCTGGGCGGTGTCACCGCCACGCGAGCAGGCGGTGCCGCCGGCGAGGAGGGCGCAGCAGAGGATGAGCGCCGCGAGCAGGCGCCGTACGGGCACGGCTGTCGGTACGGACACGGGTCCTCCCGGGTGTGCTCCCCGAGCGGGTGTTCCTCCGGCAGCGTGCCTCGCCCCGGCGCGACGCGCCACTCGGGACGCCGTACGGGACCCACAGGCCCGGGCGACCGTAGCAGGCGGAAGCCCGGGAACCAGGGGGCCTGCGGCCCGGAGGGCGGGGGGCCGGGGAGGGTTCAGCCGGCGAGTGGATCTCCCGGTGCCGCCGGGTGCGTCCCTGGCGCAGCCGCAGGCACCCAAGCCGCCCTCGACGCTTTGGGTTTCACCCAGGGTTCGGCGGCAATCCGCAAGGTATGTCTCGATATAGCAGCGGCAATCGGGCCGGGGCGGTCATAGCGATCGTCGCCGACATCATGGCCCTCATCCTGGGCCTGTGGATTCTGATGTACCTGCTGGACGCCAACCGCGCCAACGACCTGGTGCAGTTCGTCCACAACGCGGCCAACTGGCTGGCCGGCTGGTCCCGTGACCTCTTCACCTTCGACAAGGCCTGGGCCCGCGTCATCGCAGGCTACGGCCTCGCAGCAGTCGTCTACCTGTTCATCGGCCACGCCATCGCCGGCCGCATGCAACGCCACTGAACCACCGACCGACCGCA